>ERZ772917.960-NODE-960-length-18567-cov-5.606634_pt1 | contig 18567 bp, 16 predicted proteins | sample MGYA00511187_ERZ772917 | MGnify/ENA primary metagenome ERZ772917 (study PRJEB29015, sample SAMEA2737925) | human oral metagenome | biome: human oral; feature: human-associated habitat; material: dental | place: China | collected 2012 ... | reverse complement strand
GCGCGTTTTGTTAAATTTCGGCGCGGAGTAGCGGTATGTGCTTTGCGCCGAAATATTATGTGCGGTCTTTAAAATTTAGAAGCAGAGCCGCAAAGCCTGCCGCAGAATTTCAAAGTATTTTAAAATTTAAAGCGCTTAAAATTCCGCGGCGGCGCGAGATTTACGGGCGGCGCGGTTGAAATTTTACGGCGCTAGCTTGTCTTTTTACAATATACTTTCGTTGCTCTGAAATTTCGCGTTCAAATTTGAAGTCAAAATTTATTAAATTTAAGCTGCTCTCTTATATTTTTAAAGCAGAATCTACGCTTTAAAATTTTAAAGAAAAATATCCGGTACGAACCGACATTATTTAAAACAAATCATCTATTTCGCGGCGAATAAATATAAAATTCTAATTAAATCAGATCAAATTTAAGGTGCATAAATTCTAAATTTTGATAGAATGCCGTTCGAAATATCCTAAAAATCAGGAGGAAGATATGGTTGATTTAGCTCAAATTTCGGCTAGACTTGATGCCGTTGAGCGTTTGCCGCGAATAAAAACGGAGGAAAGCATACAAGAAAGGCTTAAAAGCAAGGGTTTTTCGCGCCGCGATTTTATGAAATGGAGCGGAGCGATGACCGCGATGCTAGGGCTTCCGGCCGCATTTGCGCCGAGCGTGGCGCGAGCGGCGGAGCTTGCGGATCGCTTGCCTGTGATCTGGCTTCATATGGCGGAGTGCACGGGCTGTAGCGAGAGCTTACTTCGCACCGATACGCCTACGATCGACAGTCTCATATTCGATTACATCAGCCTCGAATACCACGAAACGATAATGGCTGCCGCAGGCTGGCAAGCCGAGGAAAATTTAGAGGGCGCGATCGAAAAATACAAGGGGCGCTATATCTTGATGGTAGAGGGCGGAATTCCAAGCGGCGAGAATGAATTTTTCCTAACCGTGGGTCCTGAGGGCAAGAGCGGAGCTCAGCACTGCAAGCACGCTGCCGAAGGCGCTGCGGCAATATTTGCGATCGGCACCTGTTCGAGCTTCGGCGGTATCCAAGCCGCGGCTCCGAATCCGACCGGCGCCGTAGGTTTGGACAAAATCATAAACAAACCCGTCATCAACGTCCCGGGCTGTCCGCCTAGCGAAAAAAATATCGTCGGCAATGTGCTAAATTTCATCCTTTTCGGCACGCTTCCAAGCCTTGACGTTTACAACCGACCGAAATGGGCTTACGGGCTGCGCATCCACGATCTATGCGAGCGCCGCGGACATTTCGACGCGGGCGAGTTTGTAGAAAGCTTCGGCGATGCGGGCGCAAAGGACGGATATTGCCTTTATAAAGTAGGCTGCAAGGGTCCTTATACGTTTAATAACTGCTCGCGCGAGCGTTTCAACTCCCACACTAGCTGGCCGGTACAGGCTGGTCACGGCTGCATAGGCTGCTCGGAACCTGATTTCTGGGATCATATGGGACCTTTTGAGGAGCCTTTGGCGGATCGTCTTTACGAAAGCGTTTTCGGCGGGCTCGGCGCTGATGCTACCGCAGATAAGATAGGTGTCGGGATTTTAGCGATCACGGGTGTTGCGGTAGCGGCACACGCGGCGATTGCGTCATTTAAGAAAGATAAAGGGGAATAATCATGTCGCAAAGAATCGTAATAGATCCGATAACCAGAATAGAGGGGCATTTAAGAATAGAGGTCGTAGTGGATGATGAAAACGTCGTCCGTGAGGCCTATAGTAGCTCGACGCTATGGCGCGGGCTTGAGACTATAGTAAAAAACAGAGATCCTCGCGACGCGGGATTTTTTATGCAAAGAATTTGCGGCGTCTGCACCTTCTCGCATTACAAAGCGGGCATCGTCGCGGTAGAAAACGCCCTCGGTATCACTCCGCCGCTAAATGCCTTGCTAACGCGCACGTTGATGGCTAACGCGCTGTTTTTACACGATCATCCGGTGCATTTTTATCAACTTCACGGGCTTGATTTCGTAGATGTAGTAAGCGCGCTTAGCGCCGATCCTAAAAAGGCGAGCGAGGAGGCGTTTAAATACTGCGACACCCCTTATGCGTGCGGTGCGGATAAACTAAAAGAGGTACAAGATCGCGTGGGCGCTTTTGTTAAGAAAGGCGCTTTAGGACCTTTCGCCAACGCCTACTTCGGCCACCCAACATATAAGCTTAGCCCAGAGCAAAATTTAATCGCTCTTTCGCACTATCTTGAGTGTTTGCGCATTCAGCGCACGGCGGCTCAGATGATGGCGATATTCGGTGCGAAACAGCCTCATCCGCAAAGCCTCACCGTAGGCGGCGTAACCTGCGTAATGGATATCCTAAGCCCTGCAAGACTGGGCGAATATATGTCTAAATTTAAAGAGGTCGCAGACTTCGTAAATCGCGCCTACTATCCTGATCTCGTAATGGCTGCGAAGGCTTACGGCAACGAGCCTAGCGTGCTAAACGATATCGGCGTGGCAAATTTATGGACTCATCAAGAATTTCAGCTTTCAAAAAACGAATGGCTATTTCAAAGCGGCATGATCCTTGACGGCGATATTAGCAAGGTTTTGGAGTTGGATGAAAACAAGATTACCGAGGAGGCAACGCATGCGTGGTATAAAAACGATGCGGCGCTTCATCCTTACGACGGCGAGCAAGAGCCGAATTATACGGGCCTTAAGGACGGACAGAGCATCGACGCGCACGGCAAAGAAGCGCATACGAAGGTGCTCGATACCCAGGGTAAATACACCTGGATTAAGGCTCCGCGATACGACGGCAAGCCGCTTCAGGTAGGACCGCTTGCAAATATCGTGGCAAATTACGCTAAGAAAAACGAGCGCGTCGTAAAGGTCGTGGATCAATTCCTAAAAGACGCTGGCTTGCCGCTTGAAGCGGTATTTTCGACGCTTGGACGAACGGCATGCCGTATGATCGAGGCTAAAGTCGTTGCCGACAACGGACTGATCGCGCTAGAAAATTTAATTGCAAACATCAAAAGCGGCGATACCGAAACCTGCGCAAAATATGTAATCGATAACTCAAAAGAGTACAAAGGTCGCTATATCGGCCACGTGCCGCGCGGCGCACTTAGCCACTGGTGCAGGATCGAAAAGGGTGTCATCAAAAACTGGCAGGCGGTCGTACCGTCTACTTGGAACGCCACGCCGAAGGATAAAGACGGCGCTATGGGCGCTTACGAATCCTGCTTGATCGGGCTTAAACTTGCCGATCTTTCCAAGCCGCTAGAGATCATCCGCCGCATCCACTCTTTCGATCCTTGCATCGCTTGCGCCGTGCACGTAATGGACGCTAAAGGAGCGGAGCTTGGCTGCTATAGGGTAGATCCCAGCAAAGGATAAACGATGAAAAAAAGATTTGCGGAATACGAGTTCTCTATCGGTCTTAGGCTCACGCACTGGCTGCGTGCGCTTTGTATTACGATTTTGGTGATCACCGGATATTACATCGCCTTTGTTTTCACCGCGCCCGAGGTAAGTCCCGAGCCGGTGCTTTTCATGCAGGCTAAATTTAGATTCGTACATCTGATCTTCGGCTTTGCGATGATCGGTGCGGCGATCTTTAAAACCTACCTTTTCTTCTTCGATAAAAAGAGCAGAAAAGAGCTTTTAAGCATCAAGGATTTTTTTAGCCCGCGTGTCTGGATCGCTCAGATCAAATACTATATCTTTTTGGGCGAGCACCCGCATCTTCGCGGCGTTTATAACCCATTGCAGTTTATATCATATCTGGGCTTTTATCTAGTGCTATTCGTAATCTGCCTAACCGGAATGATTCTATACGTTCACGTCTATCACGAGGGGTTAGGCGGCGCGCTATATGGGCTCTTGCGCCCGCTAGAAGCTGCAATGGGCGGTCTAAGCGAAGTTCGAATGATTCACCATCTTTGCATGAATATCATCATAATCTTCGTACCGATCCACGTCTATATGGCGGTCTTTAACGCTGTCAAGGGTAGAGACGGTGCGATGGATGCGATCGTAAGCGGCTATAAATTTAAAAAGGAAGAGCACGCTTGAGGGTGCTGGTACTGGGTATCGGCAATGTCATCTACGCGGACGAGGGCATAGGCGTGCACTTCGTCCGCGCGCTCGCGCAGAACTATAAATTTTACCCTAAAACCGCCGCACGAAATTCTATGACGGGCGAGAATTTCGCGGCGCAGAATTTTATGCAAAATTCCGCCCAAGTCTCTGCGATACAAAATTCTACCTCGCAAAATTCCATAGAGCGCGACTCCTTGCAAAATTCTGCGAATGAAAATTTTATCTCCGAGCAGAATTTTGCAGCAGTAAATTTAGACCGAAATTCTACTCCAGAACATTCCGCAAAGCAGAATTTCGCTTCAAATTCTGCTTTGCAAAATTCCGTCATAAATTCCGTAGCGCAAAGCTCTATCAATGCGGACTTCATCGCCATAAATTCCGCCGCGCCGAGTCCGAGTGCGGATCAGATCCGATTTATCGACGGCGGGACTTTGGCTAGCTTTTTGATGCCTACGATGGCGGAATTTGATGAAATTTTGCTCGTAGATTGCATAGACGCGGACGGCGCAAAGGGCGGCGAGGTGTATTTTTTCGACTACGACGCGATGCCTAAGCAGATCAGCTGGAGCGGTTCGGCGCACGAGGTCGAAATGCTTCAAACCCTGCAGATGATGGATCTTTGCGGCGATCTGCCTCGCGTTAAAATTCTAGCTGTCGTGCCGCGGCGCATCGAAGAAGCTAGCTTTAAACTAAGCTCCGTGATATTAAAATCCTCAAAAACCATGGAAAAAACGGCGCTTAAGTACCTATCGGATCTTGGCTTCGCGCATGAAAAAATCGCCGATCTCAGCGCCCAAGACATCGCGGATCGATTTGCAAAAAGGGGGCGAGATGATAGTAGCATATGAGTTTAACTACCTTAATGAAAACGCGCTAATAGCGCACTTCTTGCTGTTTTATGCTCGCAAAAGCGCACTTGATTTTTGCCTGAAAAAAGAGGCGAACTTAATAAGCCTTTTCGTGCGCGGCGGCGAGGATGAAATTTTAAAATTTAGCGACGAGGCGATGCCCCTGACTCCAAACTCCATATTTCTGGCAAAATCCTCCGTGCGCGTGGTGGACGAGGACAGCGCCGAAGCGAAAACGCTGAAATTTAACGGCGCGTTTGAGGATACCTCCTCGGGCGATATAAGTAAATTTTTAGAGGATGAAATTTCAAACGCCCATAATACGGCTAAATTTAATAATTTCACTCCGCGAGTGATGAAAGAATACCTCGCTCGCGCCGAGCCCTCTCAAAACGAATTCGGAGCAATAAGCGGCGCCGGCGTACTTCATGACGGCAAATTTGAAGCGGTAAGCAGGGAAAATTTCGCCTGCTTGTTGGAGCTTTGCCGCCTAAACTTGCTTCACGCAAGGCAGGTGCAGATCGAGCGCGGCGGCGCAACTTTCACGCTCAAGGCGGACGTGGATTTTAGCGCCGATTTTCTGATAGCCGCAGGGGTGGGGGCGCTGGATGGGATTTTTGTGAGCGACGAAAAGAGCAAAATCGCGCTCGCAGCCTTCGAAAAGCCGCTCATAAGCCTAAAAACCAATGCGATCTTTAGAAAAAATCACGAGGACGCGCCTAAATTTTTTGACGTAAAGCTTGCGGGCGACATATTCGTGTTTGCGCTGGGGCGCGCTTTGGCAAGCGACGGGATCTATTTTTTAAGCGTAAAATGCGAAAGCGCGGCGCAAAAAGATCAAATTTTTAAAGTCACGCCGCTGCAAAACGGCTTTTTGATCGTGCAAAACGAGGACTTTTTAAGCGACGCCGCAAGCGCTTATCTGAAAAACTCAAAGGATAAAAACTCCGCACTTTTTGCGCTTATATGCCGCGAAAAGGGGCTTTTAAATGACCAAAAAAAACGGGTTTTGCGCTGCTTTTTGGGCGTGGGCGCGGATGATGAGATCGCAATTTATGGCGAAAGCTCCAAAAAAATTCTACTTAAATTTGATCTGCCGCGAAGTTTTGACGAGCTTAAGGCGCAAATTTGCGCGGACGAAACGGGCGCGAAGTTGTTTGAAAATTTCAGCGCCAAATTTAACGTAGGCGCCGCGAAAATCGATGAAATTTTAAAAAGCGTAAACGTGGGATTTTACGGTATCTTTAGCGTCGCCGCGCAGCTTATCTGGGGGCGCGATGCGGCATTTTTAACGGCGGCTGCGGAGGATTTTGCGGGCGGCAAAGGGGTGCGGCTTGATTTTTGTACGGACGAGCGCGGCTGCGTGCAAGCGGATAAAATTTTGCGTTCGGCGATGAGCTATGCGCTCGCAGGCGCCAATGAAAAGCTGTTTGCGTTCGGATTTTTCGATAGTTTGGGCTATTTTTTAAGCGATCTGGCGGATGAGCGCAAAGAGGATTTTGACGTTTTGATCTTCGGCGGCGCGATGTTTGGCGGACGCAAATTCGCGGATTTAATGCTTAAACTTTGCAAAAATTTTGACGCGAGCTTTAGCGACAGCTTCGCGCTTCAAGCTCGCTAGATTGGGCATATATGCGTATTTTTGACAAAGCTTTGAAGTCTTATCCGCAAAACAGCGAGTTGCGCGGGCATTGCGGTGCCGATAGCTGCGCCATACGGGCTAAGCTTAGCGCAAACGAGATCGCGCGAAATTTTAAAAAAGCGGCAAAGGGCGCGGAAGCAAAGGATCAAATTTTATTAAATTTAGAGCACATTTTGCAGCGCCCGGTACGTTTTGTCCGCCCGCCGCGAGCGCATTTTGCTCGCAAAATGGCTCCCGCGTCGCGCAATTTATGAAAGTATGTGTATGAAAGCGGCTAAATTTGAGGTTTTCGGAGCGGTGCAAGGGGTCGGATTTCGCCCGTTCGTCTATAAGCTCGCCGTGGATTTGGGGCTGAAAGGCGAGGTTTATAACGACGGCGAGGGCGTTAAAATCATCGTTTGCGCAGACCTTTTTGGGGCGCAACAAAACCCGGTCGATAAAAATTTCGCCCCTTTAAATTTAGATGAGTCAAATTCTAACGAAATTCAAGCACAGAAAGTATCGTTATCGGCTGCTCGGTCTTTAAATTCTACCGAGGCGGATTCTGGCGAGACCGCAAGCTCGTCACTAAATTTTACGGGCTCAAATTTAAGCCAGGACTCCATTTCGCCGCAAAGCGCACCGAACTTACCGAATAATTCGGTCGGCTCGCTACGTGATCTAGCAAACGATTTAGCAAACCTGCCCGATTTGACGAGTTTGCCGCATGATTTGACGGGCGATTCGCAAGCCGCAGCGAGCGAGAAATTTTTACCCAACTTATCCGAGCTGAATCTAAACGGGCAGGGCTCTATCTTGCCAGCTTTACCCGAGCAAAACCTCTGCTCGCAGGATTTGCAAGACTCCAAGCGCAATCTGCAAAGCACCGAGCAAGATCTGCCCGAAGAGGAAATTTTAAAAATTTTCGAGCAGCGCCTCCGCAGCGAAGCGCCGCCGCTTTGCCGAATCGATAGGATTATTCGCGCAGATATTAATACACAAGATTTTGCGCAGAATTTTACTGATTTCAAGATCACGCAATCCAAGGAGGGGCGTAAATTTAACCCGATTTTGCCCGATTTTGCGATCTGCGATCAGTGCAAAAAAGAGTTTTACGACCCGCAAAATCCGCGCTTCCACTATCCTTTTATCAACTGCACCGATTGCGGCCCGCGCCTTAGCATCATCGCCGCGCTGCCGTATGACCGCGCAAACACCACGATGAGGGCATTTGAGATGTGCGAGTTCTGCCGCGGCGAATACACGAATCCACTCACGCGCCGCTATCACGCCGAGCCGATCTCCTGCCCGCACTGCGGCCCGCAGCTGTTTTTATGCGGCACAGGCGGCGAAATTTTATCAAGCGGCGAGGAGGCGATAGCGTACACGGCAGAGCTTTTGCGGCGCGGGCAGATCGGCGCGATCAAAGGTATGGGCGGTTTTCACATCGTCTGTGATGCTACGAACGAGCGCGCAGTACGCATGCTGCGAATGCTCAAAAAGCGCCCGAGCAAGCCTTTTGCGATCATGTGTCGCGACGCAGCGCAGGCATGGCGCACAGCGAGTCTAAGCGCGGAGGAAGAGGCGCTGATAGACTGCAACGTCAAGCCGATCGTGATTTTAAAAAAGCGTGAGTTTGTTTGGCGCACAGAGGCGGGCTTTGCGGCGGATTTCGGCACGCAAACTTCCAAGGCGAAAGGCGAAAATACTATATCGCCGAAATTTACGAGTGAGCAAGAGGATTCTGCGCAAGGGCAGGGCTTTGTGCTACAAAATTTACGCAATTGCGCGGCGCAAAATTTTAACATGCAAAATGTTGGAGTTTGCGCGGAGCAGGGTGGGTTGCATAGTGCGCAAATTTTCAGCAAACCGGCGCGACGCAGTTTCGCCTGCGATGCGTCTATTGCGGGTGATTCGCGGAGCGCAGAAAACGAGCTAGGACGCGCATCGAATAAGTCTGGTTTGCAGTGCGCGGCTAAAAATTTAAGCCTACCGCAAGCAGAAGGCGAGCTAGAGCTGCGACATATAGCTAATGAGTTAAATTTACAGTCCGCAGCGGATAGCCAAGACTCGCAATTTGCGGCGAAGAGGTCTGATTCTTGGCTTGCGACGGACGAGTCTATTTCGCAAAATTCGGCGAATATGCAGGGCTTGCGATATGCTGCAAATGCGAACCTGCAGAGCATAGATGCGAATTCAAGCTTGCTGCAAGTAGCAGGCGAGCTGGAACAGCGGCAAACAATTAACGAGCCAAATTTACAACTTGCAGCCGATAACAGAAACTCGCAATGCGTGGCGAGCGAGCCGAGTCCGCAACAGACGATAAATTTGCAAGGTTCATGCTCTGCGCAGGTGTGCACGACGGACGTGCGCAGCGCCCATTCCGATAGCGAGGTCGATTTCGTGCGTTTGCCCGCAAGCTTTTCGGCGATTTTTAGAGCAGGCGCGATCTTTATCGCTCCAAGCGTGGCGCCGAACCTTAATAAAATCGGCATTTTCCTAGCCAACACCGGCGTGCATCTGCTGCTTTTTGAATACTTTGATCGCCCGATCGTCGCTACTAGCGCCAACATTAGCGGCGAGCCCATTATTTTTAATGCCGAGGAGTTGCGCGAGAAGCTGGGCGGCGTCATCTCGTTTTACCTGGATAACGACCGCGAAATTTTAACGCCGAGCGACGATAGCATCGCCTTTTTACCGCAGTTTGAAGCGCGAGCTTCGGCGCCTAGTTCAAAAACGGCTCATAACTCTGGTAAAATTTCCGCGCCGCTTCCGACCTACACTGAGATAAGAAGCTCCGCGCAAAATTCCATCCTAGCGCAGAATTCTGTCATAAATTCTGCGGACGCGCAAACCCTTACCGCACCGCAAAATTTTAATGAAAATTCTGCGGATGGGCGGGATTGCGAGAGCTCGCAAAGGGTTTTTGATACGGATACGAGTCGCGACACTGCAAATTTTACCTCAGGAACTAGCTGTCGCGCCATAAATTCGGCGCCTCAAAAAAATCAAAATGACGCAAATTCCGCCGCCGAAATAAATTCTGACTGCGAGACGAAATCCGCCCGCGGCGCAAGCATATCAAATTCCGCAAGTGCCCTAAATTCCACAAATGCTGCAAATCTCGCAGATGCCGCAAAATCCGCAAACACTGCAAATTCAGCGAGCTACACAAATCTTTCCGCCGAAGCGGATGCTTTAGATCGCGCGCTGTTTTTGCGAACATCTCGCGGAATGAACCCAAAAATTTTCCCTAGCAAATTCCAGCTCAAAGGCACTTTCCTGGCGCTCGGAGCGGAGCTAAAAAATGAGTTTGCGATCTACAAAGACGGGCAAATTTTCATCTCGCCCTACATCGGCGATCTTAAAAATGTCGCTACGAATGAGCGATTTTTCGCGCTTTTGGATATGTTTGTGCGCGCCTATGAGCTGAAATTTGACGCCGTCATCGCGGATCTGCACCCGCAGTTTTCGCACACGCGATTTTTCGAGCAGCGCGGATACCCCGTGGTGCGCTACCAGCACCATTTCGCGCATCTGGTATCGAATCTGGCGCAAAACGATCTGCTAAGCAGCGGCAAAAAATACCTCGGCTTTTGCTTCGACGGCACCGGCTACGGCACGGACGGCACGATCTGGGGCGGCGAGGTGATGGTCTTTGATCCGCGCGGCTACCGTCGCGTCGCGAAATTCGACGAGATCGCGCTTATCGGCGGCGAGAATGCGATCAAAAACATCTACAAGCTTGCGCTTGCGCTCGTGTTTAAATTTAACGTAAAGGACGCTGCGCGCGAGTTTTTGGCAAAATTTAGCGCGAGCGAAGTAGCAAATTTAGAAAAAATCGCGCCACGTGCCGTCCGCTCAAGCTCGCTAGGGCGGCTGTTCGACGCATTTGCGGCGGTCATTTGCGACCTAAGAGCCGTAAGTTTCGACGGCGAGGCCGGCATGCGGCTAGAAAACCTATACATCCAGGGCTGCGAGCAGAGCTATAAATTTAGGCTGAAAAAAGCGGGCGAAAATTTTATCCAAAACGCGCCGTATTCCGCTTCGCAGCAGCGGGGCGCCGATGATTTACGGCACGAAACACAGCGCGAAGCGGGGCAGGGCGTTTTGAATGTGCAAAATCGTAGCGGCGCCAAAAACAGCTGCGCGTTGCAAGGCGATTTTAAAAAGCTTGAGGGCGATACGGCAAGCAAAGACTGGCTTGAGTGGGCGGCTCGAAACATCGCAGGCAGCGATGAAAAGAATACAAACGTCGCCGCAAATTTTATAGAACAAGCATCCGCCATGAATTTAATAAATTCTGAAAGCAAAAACGCCGCCGATGCGGATCAGAGTCCACAAAACGAAACTTGCGCGCCGAGCTTTGAGGGCGAATGCTACGTGATCGATTATGAAGAGGCGTTTTTGCAAGCTTTGAACGATGAGCCACGCTTGGCTGCGACGAAATTTATCAACGGCTTGGCAAACTTCATCGCGGAGTTTGCGGATGGCTTCGAGCTCGAGGTCGTGCTAAGCGGCGGAGTCTTTCAAAACGCCACGCTGCTTAATTTGACCTGCAAAAAGCTGCGTGAGCGAGGGATAAAATTTCATCTAAACTGCAAGATCCCGTGCAACGACAGCGGCATCGCATACGGGCAGCTCGCGGCGTATCTAAGCGAAATTTCGCGCTAAGGCAGAATTTGCACCGTGCGCAGAAGCCCTTGTTGCGTGCGGCGCAGCTCGTTTAAGACCAACAAAAACGAAGCTGATCTGAAATTTCGCTTCAAAATTTTTACAAATCGCGGCATGAAATTTTTGCGAAATTTTTGCAAAATTTCTGCGCGAGCGAGCCGAATTCCAAAGCACGAGCAAAATTTAAAGCAAGGGGCGGTTAAATTTCAAAATAATTTAAACCTAGATGAAATTTGAGCGGAATTTCGGTAAAATTACGTTCAAAATACGCGAAATAGGGGGAAACTATGAAAAAAGAGGAAAAAGAGAGCGCCGTAAGATTTAGCATTTCGCTGCCGACGAAGCTTTTTGAGGATCTCGATGAGATGGTGCGCGCCAAGCAATACCTAAGCCGCAGCGAGTTTATCCGCGATCTGATCCGCGAAAAGATGGTCGAGGGCGTGCTTCACGGAGATAGCGACGAGGACTGCGTGGGCGTGCTTTGCATCGCGTATGATCATCACCAAAGCGATCTGATCGAGCAGCTCGTAGAGATCGAGCACCACGCAAACGTCACCATCATCAGCACCAGCCACTTCCACATCGACGAGCGCCACTGCTTCGAGGAGATCACGATGCGGGATAAAATTTCAAAGATCGAGCGGCTCAGCGCCAAAATCGGCGCGCTAAAAGGGGTGAAATTTTCCAAGCTCGTAAACGCGGTGATCACCGAAGCGTAGGGCTTTTGCACATTTTAAAAACAGCGCGTCGTGCTAAATTTTCGCGCTCCTATTCGTGCGCTTTTAAAATTTAAACGCAGGCTGCGCGACTTTTGCAGGTTACGAAGCGCGATTTTGCGGTTGCGTAGTGAAATTTAAAATTTAAACGCAGCGTCTGCGCGGGGCGGCAAATAAAATTTGTTTAAATTTACGCGGCGAGCGCGAAATTTTATAGATTTTAATTAAAAAACGCTCTTGCCGCGGGTTTAAATTTTACGCATTGGCGCGAGATCGGCACAGCTAGCGACTAAATTTTATAAAGCGCCGCGCTTTCGTGCCGTATTTGTAAAGCCGAGCTAGCGTAAAATCGATATGAAAACGACCGCCGCGTTGATGTTCGCCGCGCCGTAGAGCATGCGCGAGATTGTAGAGTGCCGGTAAAATCAGCTCGCAAGCCCTAAACTCCGCGGTTTATTCTTGCGGCGACTTTTGTATTGTTTTGAACCACCGCACCGCCGCGCAAGCCCTAAATTTACGGCGCGCGACTTTGTGTAATCTACGAGCAGACGATTAAATTTAAAACAGCATCTTTGCTCGCTAGCTTTAAATTTTGCGTCGAGCCTTCGTAAACAGCGCACGAAATTTAGACGAAAACGGAGCGCGTAAATTTCAAGCCTCATTAAATTTCATAAAATTTCGCACTTCGATATAAAATTTATCAAATTTACGCCGTTTAAAGCAAAAACGTGGTATTTTACGCGCAAAATTTATTTTCCAAGGATAAAAAATGTGTAAAGATTGCGGCTGTTCAGTAGGCCATACTCATGACGCTCATTCGCACGAGCATCTCCACACCCACGCGGACGGCACCGTCCACTCCCACGCTCATATGCACGAGGCGGGGATCGATCATGAGCACGACGCGCACGATCACGTCCACACAAATGTCGCTATTAGCGACGCCAAAACGATCGAGGTGATGAGTAAAATTTTAAGCGCCAACGACGAAGAGGCCGCTCACAACAGAGCTCATTTTGACGAGGATAAAATTTTATGTTTAAATTTGATGAGTAGCCCCGGTAGCGGCAAGACTACGCTGCTTGAGGCGACTATCAAAAGCGGCAAATTTAAAATCGGCGTCATCGAGGGCGATCTAGAGACTAACCGCGACGCCGATCGCATCATAAAAGCAGGCGCACAGGCCCATCAGATTAGCACCGGCGAGACCTGCCATCTGGATGCCTTTATGGTTCACGAGGGTCTTCATCATATCGATACTAAAAATTTGGATCTGGTTTTCATAGAAAACGTCGGAAACCTCGTCTGCCCGGCGGCATTCGACGTGGGCGCGCACCTGAACGTGGTGCTTCTAAGCGTGCCCGAGGGCAGCGATAAGATCGCAAAATACCCCGTGATATTTCGTCGCGCAGACTGCGTCGTAATCACCAAAACCGCGCTGCTACCGCATTTTGACTTTGATATGGAGGAGGTGGTGCGCGAGGTACACAAACTCAATCCAAAAGCCGACGTCATCGCTCTCGATAGCAAAAGCGGCGAGGGCGTGGAGAAATGGCTGAAATTCCTACAATACAAGAAGGAATTTCGTTAATGTGTCTTTCAATCCCTTCAAAAATCATCTCGATCGACGAAAATAATTTCGCGACCGTGGAGACTTTGGGCGTGCGCCGCGGCGTGAGCTTGGATCTGCTTCCCGAGCCCGCGGCGGTCGGGGAGTACGTGTTGATCCACGTGGGCTTTGCGATGGAGAAGATCGATACGCAGCGAGCGAAGGAGAGTATCGAAATTTACGAGCAGATCGCAAAGCAGATGAGGGCGGAAGAGGGCTTGGTGTATGAAAGCATGGAACCTAGAGCCGGCACAGAGAATTAAAGCGGCTTGTAAACCCGTAAAATTTAAGGTAAATAATGGATCTAATCAAGGATTTTAGGGATAAGGAGCTGATTCTAGCGCTTAGCAAGCTGATAATTTCTAAAAGCAAAAAGCCGCTAAATATTATGGAGATTTGCGGCGGACACACGCACTCGATCATGAAATTCGGCCTTCCGAGCCTGGTCGGCAAAAATATCAAATTTATCCACGGCCCCGGCTGTCCGGTGTGCGTGATGCCGCGCAGTCGCATCGACGAGGCGATCAAGCTCGCCGCGATGCCGCAGAGTATTTTTTGCACTCTAGCAGATATGCTTCGAGTTCCTGGCTCTCGCACCAGCTTGCAGAAGCTGCGCGGCGAGGGGCACGATATCAGGGCGCTTTACAGCCCGCTTGATTGCATAAAGATCGCGCAGGAAAATCCGCAGAAAACGGTGATATTTTTTGCGATCGGCTTTGAGACGACGACGCCGATGAGCGCCGTGCTGATCGATAAGGCGCTAAGCCTGGAGCTAAAAAATCTCTTTTTCCACATCAACCACGTCACGGTGCCCGCGCCCGTACGAGCGATCTTAGACGACGCCGACGTGCAGATAGACGCGTTTTTGGGACCTAGCCACGTAAGCGTGATCACCGGCGCGAAGGCCTACGAGAGCATCGCGCGGGATTACAAAAAGCCGATCGCCGTAAGCGGATTTGAGCCGCTTGACATAATGGCGGGCGTGCTAAATTTGGTCGAGCAGCAAAACGCCGGCACCTACGAGGTTTTCAACGAATACGAGCGCGTCGTAAAAGAGGGCGGCAACCAAAAAGCGCAAAATTTAATAGATAAATATTTTGAAATTTGCGATTTTCCGTGGCGAGGGCTCGGCGAAATTCCAAAAAGCGGCATGAAGTTGCGACCCGAGTACGCGGCGCTGGATGCCAGAGTGCAGTTTGATTGCAGCGTACAGAGCGCTCCCGAGAGCAAGGCCTGTATCTGCGGCGAAATTTTGCGCGGCAAAAAAAGCCCGTATGATTGCAAGGTTTTCGGCAAGCACTGCACGCCGCAAAACCCGATAGGATCGTGTATGGTCTCAAGCGAAGGCGCATGCGCGGCGTACTATAAATACGGCGACGTCAAAAACGCGGGCTAAATTTTGCGCGCGGTATCGCAGAGCGTAAATTTTAAAAATAAGTCGTACTTTAAAATTTTAACCGAAGCGGAATCGTTGCGCTAAATTTGCTTTAAAATTTTACGTGGCACCGTAGCGGCACGGCTTGTTTGACTGCGCAATACGGGCTTATAAATTTAAAACCGAGTGAAAAGGAAAAATTTGAACGAAACTATACTTTTAAGCCACGGCGGCGGCGGCGAGGAGATGAATAGGCTCATCAACGAGACGATCTTTGCGGCGTTTGATAATGAAATTTTACGCGCGAACAACGACAGCGCAATACTAAATTTAAATTTAGACGATTTAAATTTAGACGCCGGGGCGGGTTTTGACCGCGCGGCGCCGAGCTCTGCTTTGAATTCGGCGGCGAGCTTCGGCGGCGAGCTAGCTTTCAGCACCGATAGTTTCGTGGTCACGCCGCTGTTTTTTAACGGCGGCGACATCGGCAAGATCGCCGTTTGCGGCACCGTCAACGACCTTGCGATGGTGGGTGCAAAGCCGCTGTTTTTAAGCTGCGCGCTCATCATCGAGGAGGGGCTTAGCCTAGGCGAGCTGCGACGCATCCTGAACTCGATGGCGAGTACCGCGCGAAGCTGCGGCGTTCGCATCGTTTGCGGCGACACAAAGGTCGTGCCGCGCGGCAAATGCGATAAAATTTTCATCAACACGAGCGGCATCGGCCGTGTTTTGCGATCTGCGCGCGTGCAAAACATCAAAGCGGGCGCAAAAATCCTCCTTAGCGGCGACATCGGGCGACACGGGGCGGTGATACTCGCGGCGCGCGACGAGATCGCGCTAAGCAGCGAGCTGCAAAGCGACTGCAAACCGCTTTGCGCTGCGGTAGAAAAGCTGGTCTCGCAAGGCGTGAAGATCCAAGCGATGCGAGATGCGACGCGCGGCGGGCTTAGCGCGGTTTTGAACGAATTTGCAAACTCTAGCGGGCTTGAATTTTTGGTGCGCGAAGAGGATATCAAAATCAGCGACGAAGTAGTGGGCGTGTGCGAACTGTTGGGCTTCGAGCCTTATGAGCTTGCAAACGAAGGCACTTTCGTAGCGATCGTAGAAGATGACGCCGAGGCCGATAGGGCGCTTGAGATACTACGCGAATTTGACGCAAACGCCGCAATCATCGGCGAGGTGCGCGAAGTAGGGCGCGGTAGAGGCGAATTCAGCGGCACTTTGACGCCGAAGCTTAGCGCGCAGGGCGAATTTACGGGCGTAAGCGACATGGACGCGGCGTCAGAAAATAGGGCGGAGCAATTTCAAACTCCGCATGCGGCAAAAGGGCGAGTGATTTTGCAAAATGCATACGGCTCACAGCGATTTTTGGAACTTCCAAAGGGCGAGCTGCTGCCGAGGATTTGTTAAATTCGCGTGCAAATTCGGCAAATTTAAGCCTAAATTTTAGGCGTATTTTTAAATTACAAAAAATTTCGCATAAAATACGGCGCGGCCGTAAAATTTAGAGGTAAAAATGCATGAACTATCGATCGTAGCGGATCTTGTGGCGCTATGCGAAAAGGCGCTAAACGCCGAAATAGCAAAGAAAAAAGGCGTGGTGGCCGAGCAGGGCGATAAAAACCGCTGCGACATAGCCAATACCGCTAGAAATATGGATTTCGCAAATACCGACATAGGCGCTAAGAATACCAAAAATACGGGCGTTGCGGATACGGACTCGAACAGCAAAAACGGTGATTTTTATAAAAATTTGGATGCAAATCCGCAGGCACCTTACGATACATTTAGTTCTAAAAGTCCGCAGATAAGGGAACTACACGTAAAAATAGGGCGACTAAGCGGCGTGGAGGCGCATTATCTGCAAAACTGCTACGAAGTCTTTCGCGCAGGCACCGTCTGCGAAAATGCAGATCTCATTATCCATACCCAAGAGATCGTCGTAAAATGCAAAAACTGCGGTTTTAGCGGAGATTTGGCGCAGAATGACTTTTCTTGCCCGCGCTGCAAAAGCTCCGAAATCAGCGTAATCGACGGCGAAGATATGTACCTAATGCGCCTGGTTATCGAATAAAAGAGGGCGTTTTCTAGGGACAATAAACTTCCTATATTTCAAATTTTCAATATTACACGTATAAGCGAAATTTCATTTCCGCCTAATTCAGATATTTATCTATTTTAATTCTTGCAGAAAACACATTTGTCCTGCTGATTTCATTTGAAGTCACGTTAAATTATCAAAGGCTCAATTGAACTTAAGCGGATTCTCTCTTATCATCTTTAGTAAAATATGATAGAAAGTTTTTGTATCTTTGCTGTTATTATATCTAAATTCACACTCCTTTAGATGAAGTAAGAAATTCTCTTTTTTAATCCCTTTAAATTTAGATAATCTGTGTTTAGCATAACCCCAGAAATTCTCAATACCATTTATATGATTTTTACCATTTGCAAACTCATTCTTTGAATGTTTTACTCTATAATGAGCCTTCGCTCCGTAATCAACCAATCCATCATAGGCTTTCCAACAATCAGAGTATATAGTAGAGCTATCAAGCTCGCTAAATTCCTTCAGTATCGGCAATAGCTCACTAGCAGAGCAGTTTTTAACTATCTGGGTATAAACTTTGCCATCTCTTTTAAGCATACCAAATACCGGTTGCTTTCCACTTGCTCCTCTACCTCTCTTACCCCTTACTCGTTTAGATCCGAAGTAGCTTTCGTCTATTTCTATCTCACCGCTAAATTTGCTTATATTTTCACACTCTTTAGACATAAGAATTCTTATTTCTCTAAAGATTTTACATAGGGTTGCTTCTGAAATTTTAGTTAAATTTGATATCTTTGATGCCTCTATGTCTTCTGCAAAATACTTGAGAATTTCTCTAAATTTCTTTTCTGAAATTCGGGAACGGATTATATACTTATTTTTCATTGTGCTCATCGTAACTTACTGCTCCTTTGTGTGAGCTTAAGTTAAAGAGAGCCTAAAGAATAGATCGTAGAAAAGCGTATAAACCTAATAAAAGAGTGGTTATATCGCTTAGGCAAAGAAACGAATTCGGCATCGGCGCAAATCGAACGAGAACCTTTATTTTAAGAAGCGAAAATCCGGTAGAATTAAGTCGTATAGCTAGCAGATTTATCGTAAGAGGCGGCGAAGTGCATACCGATGAGAATGTTGGATATTCAAATTTTATCGCTCATTACAATCACAAAGTGGTTAATCACGCCGTAGAGTATTGCGGCGCAAACGGAGAAAACAACAATCAAAGCGAAAGCTACAATTCAAGATTTCGTAGACTTCAATACGGACAATGTCATAAGCTAAGCACGTTGTATCTGTCAAACTATGCTAATGAGATAGCTTACCGAGAGGATACAAGGCGATTTAATAACGGCTTTATCTTTAGAGATATTTTAAAGAAGTGCTTAGATAGCGGGATTTCAAATGAATTCTGCGGATATTGGCAAGGCAATCATAGAGTGGCCGAGAGATTAGGCATTTAGAATTTTTATGCAATATTGTTTTGCGTTGTTTGCAATACGGCATTCTATTACGTCTTGACGAACCAAATTCTCTAAAACAGTATAAATTCCGTCGTATATCAATTTGTGAAGCTTTTGCGGTAGGGCTTTTACTCTCATTACATACTTTGTTAATTCATTT
>ERZ772917.959-NODE-959-length-18574-cov-85.594417_pt1 | contig 18574 bp, 17 predicted proteins | sample MGYA00511187_ERZ772917 | MGnify/ENA primary metagenome ERZ772917 (study PRJEB29015, sample SAMEA2737925) | human oral metagenome | biome: human oral; feature: human-associated habitat; material: dental | place: China | collected 2012 ... | reverse complement strand
CCACCGGGGGTCGAGCCAGCGGGCGGCCCCACACCCACCACACACCACACCCACGGCCCCCAACCCACCAACCACCCGAGCCGGGATAGGCTGTGTGCAGACGCCCCAGAAGGGCAATCCGACGTCATCTGAATGAGAGAACAGCATGGCCGATGACAGGCGACAGGGCTCCCACCGTCCCAGGCAGGGCGGGCACAGCGACCGTCACGGGTTCGGTCACCGGCGCTGGTCAGACTCCAAGGACCGGCGCGATGGCAGTGGCCGGGGAGAGCGTCGTCCCTACCGTGACGACGACTCGCGCCGTTCCTCCGGTGAGGGTGGAGGTCGGACCTATGGGGACGGCGAGCGCCGCTCCTACCGCGACGGCGAGCGTTCCGGGCGCGGCGGACGCCACGGGGAGCACCGCTCCAACGCCGAACGGCCCCGGCGCGGGTGGGGCACCGAGCGTGGGGGCGCGGGTTCTCGCGACGGGCGTCGCGACAGGGACGCGCGCCGTGACTCCCGTCCGTCGCAGCGCCAGCGTGTCCCCGAGCCCCCGGTCGCCGAGGACGTCGTCCCGCAGGACCTTGAGCCCTCAGCGCGTCGCGAGCTGCGCGCGCTCGGACGGGCCAACGCGGAGAACGTCGCCCGCCACCTCGTCATGGTCCAGCGGCTGCTGGAGGAGGACCCCGAGCTGGCCTTCCAGCACGCCCGGTACGCCGCCTCGCACGCCGGACGTGTGGCGGTGGTCCGCGAGTCCGCAGGCATCGCCGCGTACCTGTCCGGGCACTACGTCGAGGCGCTGAGGGACATCCGTGCCGCCCGACGGCTGTCGGGTCTGGACCTGCACCGCGCCATCGAGGCGGACTGCGAACGCGCCCTGGGCAACCTCGGCCGCGCGCTCAAGGCAGCCGCGGAGGCCGACCCGCGCCAGCTCGACGACACCGAGGAGGCCGAGATCGCCATGGTCGTCTCGGGCGTCCGCCACGAGATGGGCGAGACCGAGCTCGGGCTCGTCGTCATCGAGGAGGCGATCATGATGTTCCGCGGCGATCGCGAAACCCTGCGCCGCCTGCACTCCGTGAGGGCCGACCGCCTCGAGGAGCTCGGTCGCGTCGAGGAGGCGCAGGCCGTGCGTGAGCGCATCGGCGTCGGCACCGAGGCCCTTATGGAGGACGTCGCCGTCTACGACATCGAGGACGAGCCGGCTGAGGACGAGCCGGCTGAGGGCGGCCCCGCCGACGTCGCGCCCGCCACCACCGAGGCAGACGACGAGACGCCCGGCACCGAGCCGGCCACCCCCGACGACGAGGATGAGGACGAGAGCTGGTCCGCGTCCTTCGTCGAGCGCGTCGAGGCCGAGATGGCCGAGATCCTCGGCGAGACGGACGCTCTCACAGACCCTGACGCCGTGGCCGACCCCGGTGGCGGCACCCAGGACGAGGAGGACTGAGCACATGACCACGACCGGCTCCTCGCGCACCCGGGCCGTCCTGCTGGGCTGTGAGCGTCCCCTGGCCCAGGCCTACGACAGCGCGCTGCTGGACCTCGACGGTGTGTGCTTCGCCGGCGACGCCGAGGTCCCGCACGCCGCCGACAGCGTCAACGGGGCGCGCGCTGCAGGGATGCGGCTGTGCTTCGTCACCAACAACGCCTCCCGCGCCCCGCAGACGGTCGTCGACAAGCTCCGGCGCAACCGGATCCAGGCCGAGGCCGGCGAGGTCTTCTCCGCCGCCATGGACGCCGCCGCCCTGCTGCGCGAGCACCTGGAGCCGGGGGCGAAGGTCCTCGTTGTCGGCGGCGAGGGCGTGCGCCAGGCCCTGACCGACGAGGGCTACGTCGTCGTCGCCAGCGCCACCGAGGAGCCCGCGGCGGTCGTCCAGGGATGGGACCCCGCCGTCGACTGGGCCATGCTCTCCGAAGGCTGCTACGCCATCACTGCCGGCGCGCTGCACGTGGCCACGAACACGGACGCGACCCTGCCCACCGAGCGCGGCTTCGCCCTGGGCAACGGCAGCCTCGTGCGGGCCGTCGCCAACGCCACCGGCAAGGACTTCCTCGCCGCCGGCAAGCCGCACGCCGGGATCTACCAGCGGGCACTGCGGCGCTCCGGGGGCCAGCGGCCCCTCGCCGTCGGCGACCGCCTCAACACCGACCTCACCGGGGCCCGTGCCAGCGGCATCCCGGGCCTGCACGTGCTCACCGGCGTCAGCAGCGCGCGCGACGTCGTCCTCGCCGTCCCGGCCGAGCGCCCCGCCTTCGTGCACACCGACCTGCGCGGCCTGCTCGAGCCCCACCCGCAGCCCGTCCGCGACAGCGACGGCACCTGGCGCTGCGGCACCGCCTCCGCCCGTGTCGCCCAGGGCCGCATCGAGGTCGACGGCGCCCGGCTGCCCAGCGGCGGCGCCACCCTCGGGCTCGACGCCTACCGCGCCCTCGTCAGCGCCGCCTGGGAGCACCAGGACACCGCGCAGGGCGCCGGTCCCGACGTCCTGGACGTCCCCGAGATCACCGTGACCGACGAGGTCGCCCAGCCGTGAGCCCCGAGGCGTCGGGCCCCCGCCCGGCTCCGCCCGGCGGAGCACCGCGTCCCGTCCCCGCCCCGCCGAGCGCGGCGGCCGCCCAGGAGACGGCCAGCGGTCTCGAACGCGACGCCCAGCGCCTGCGCGAGCGTCTCGAGCAGATCGAGGCCCTCCCGCTGGAGGAGCGCGCCGCCGGGCTCGCCCGCGTCCACGAGGACCTCGCCGCCACGCTGCGAGCGGCGGAGGGCTGAGATGGCCAGGCTCATCCGCATCGACTCCGAGCTCGTGCGCCGGGGGCTGGCGCGCTCGCGCGCCCACGCCGCCCAGATGGTCACCGACGGCCACGTCACCCTCGACGGCGTCGTCGTCACCAAGCCCGCCCGCCAGGTCGACCCCGCCCAGGCCATCGAGGTCATCACCCCCAGCGGGGACGACTACGTCTCCCGCGGCGCCCACAAGCTCGCCGGTGCCCTCGACCTGCTGGCCGAGCGCGGCATCGCCCCGCGCGTGGAGGGCCGCCGGTGCCTGGACGCCGGGGCCTCGACCGGCGGCTTCACCGACGTGCTCCTGCGCCGGGGCGCGGCCCACGTCGTCGCCGTCGACGTCGGCTACGGCCAGCTCGCCTGGTCCCTGAGGTCTGACGAGCGGGTCACCGCCCTGGACCGCACCAACGTCCGCACCCTGGACCCCGCGGCCGTGGCCCCCGCCCCCGGCCTCGTCGTCGGGGACCTGTCCTTCATCTCGCTCACCCTCGTCCTACCTGCCCTGGTGGCCGCGGCGGCCGACGACGCCGACCTGCTGCTCATGGTCAAGCCCCAGTTCGAGGTCGGCAAGGATCGCCTCGGGCACGGGGGAGTGGTGCGCGACCCCTGCCTGCACGTCGAGACCGTGCTCACCGTCGCCGAGGCCGCCCACACGCTCGGCCTCGGGGTCGAGGCCGTCGTCGCCTCCCCGCTTCCCGGCCCCGCCGGCAACGTCGAGTACTTCATCTCCATGCACGCCGGGCGCAGCGGCGCCCCCGACGACCTCGTCGGCGACGCGCTCACGGCACAGGCCCGCCAGGCCGTAGAGCAGGGGCCCGCCGGACCCGGTAGGAAGCGCGCTCATGAGCGGAGGAACCCGTGACACCCACACCCACGCCCGGCCTTCGTCGTGTGCTCGTCGTCCAGCGTGAGCACAACGACCAGCCTGTGCCCGCCTCCCGCCGCACCGGCTCCACCGCGCTCGTCAGTGAGCGGGTGCGCGCCGCCCTGCGTGCCCACGGCGTCGAGCCCGTCGGCCTGGGTGCCTCCAGCGCTGACCTCGTCCTCGTCCTGGGAGGCGACGGCACGATCCTGCGCGCCTGCGAGATCGCCCGCGACCTCGACGTGCCGCTGGTGGGTATCAACACCGGCCACGTCGGCTTCCTCGCCGAGGCGGACCCGCACGACGTCGAGCAGGTCGTCGCCGACCTCGTCGCCGGGCGGTACACCGTGGACGAGCGCATGACCATCGACATCGAGGTCGAGAACCCCGACGGGAGCATCATCCGCGGCTGGGCTCTCAACGAGGCCGCGCTCGACAAGCGCGACCGGGCCCGCATGCTCCAGCTCGCCATCGGCGTCGACGGCCAGGCCGTGTCCTCCTTCGGCTGCGACAGCCTGCTCTTCTCCACCCCCACCGGCTCGACCGCCTACGCCTTCTCCGCCGGTGGCCCCGTCATCTGGCCCGAGGTCGAGGCCCTGCTGCTCGTCCCGGTCGCCGCCCACGCCCTGTTCACCCGCCCGCTCGTCGTCGGACCCCGCTCCTGCCTCGAGGTGCACGTGAAGGACACCGGGCTCCACCAGGCCGAGATCTGGTGCGACGGGCGGCGCATGCTGCCGGTGCCGATCCACAGCATCGTGCGCGTGCGCCGCGGGGAACGGACCGTGCGCCTGGCCCGGCTCAACGACGCCCCCTTCTCCGAGCGTCTCGTGCGCAAGCTCGCCCTCCCGGTTGCCGGCTGGCGCGAGACCTCCCCGCAGTCCCGCCTCAGTGAGGGCGGCGCGCCGTGATCGAGTCCCTGCGCATCGAGGACCTCGGCGTCATCGAGCGGGCCGACCTGCGGCTGAGCCCCGGCCTGACCGCCCTCACGGGGGAGACCGGGGCCGGCAAGACCATGGTGCTCACCTCCCTGGGGCTGCTGCTGGGCGAGCGCGCCGACTCCAGCATCGTGCGCACCGGGCGTGAGCGCACGCTTGTCGAGGGCACTTTCGCGCTCGACCCGGGCTCCCGCGCCGCCCAGCGCGCCGTTGACGCGGGGGCCGAGCTCGACGAGGACCTCCTCATCGCCTCACGCACCGTGCCCGCCTCCGGACGCTCGCGGGCGCACCTGGGCGGACGCTCCGTGCCCTCCACCGTCCTGGGCGACGTCGGTGCCTACCTCGTGAGCGTCCACGGGCAGGCCGACCAGCTGCGCCTGCGCTCCGCCGCCGCCCAGCGCGCCGCCCTCGACTCCCTGGGCGGGCGCGAGCACGCCGCCCTGTGCCGCCGCTACGCCGAGGCCTACCGCAGGCTCGCCCAGTGCGAGCAGCGGCTGGCCCAGTGGCGTGCCGAGGCCGAGGACCGGGCCGAGGAGGCCGCCCGCCTGCGCCACTGGCTCCAGGCCGTCGAGGCGCTCGCACCCCAGCCCGGGGAGGACACCGCCCTGACCGCCGAGGCCGACCGTCTCGACCACGCCGAGGACCTGCGCCTGGCCGGACGGTCCGCGCGCGCCGCCCTCGCCGGAGACGAGGACGCCCCCGGGGAGGCTCCCGACGTCCTGGCGCTCATCGCCCACGCCGAGCGCTCCCTGGCTCCCGTCACCGACGTCGACCCGGTGCTCGCCGAGCTGGCGGCCCGTGCCCGCCAGCTGTCCGTGCTCGCCGCAGACATCGCCTCGGACCTGGGGGACTACCTCGCCTCCCTCGACGCCGACCCCGCCCGCCTGGCGTGGGTGCAGGACCGTCGCGGCGAGCTCGCCCGGCTGCTCAAGGAGGTCGGCGGACCCGGCGAGCAGATCGACGACGTCGACGCACTGCTGGCCTTCAGCGAGCGGGCCGCCGCGCGCCTGGCCCAGATCGACGGGCCCGAGGACGCCGAGGCCGTACTCGCGGCCGAGCGGCAGGAGGCGGAGGCCGCTCTCACGGAGCTCGCCCACCAGCTGACACAGGCCCGCCGGGCGCTGGCCGGCCGCCTGGAGGAGGCGGTGAGCACGGAGCTCGAGGGGCTCCAGATGACAGGGGCCCGCCTCGTCGTCGACCTCGAGGCCCTGGAGGCACCGGGACCCACAGGGGCCGAGTCCGTCGCCCTGATGCTGAGCGCGCACCCCGGGGCCCCCGCGCTGGCGCTGGGCAGAGGAGCCTCCGGCGGCGAGCTCAGCCGCATCATGCTGGCGCTCGAGGTCGTGCTCGCCGAGGCCGCGCGCACTCGGGACGCCCAGACGCCCGCGGCGGGCACCGGCTACCAGCGCACCCTCGTCTTCGACGAGATCGACGCCGGGGTGGGCGGGCGCGCCGCCCGTGAGATCGGACGCCGCCTGGCCCGACTGGCCCGCAGCCACCAGGTGGTGGTCGTCACCCACCTCGCCCAGGTCGCCGCCTGGGCGGACACCCACCTCGTCGTCCTCAAGGAGCAGGACCCCCAGGAGGAGACCACGGCCGCGGAGCCGTCGGACGGCGCCGTCACGGGCGGAACCCGCACCCGGGTCCTGGACGTTGACGGTCAGGAGCGGGTGCGCGAGCTCGCCCGCATGCTCTCCGGGCACGAGGACTCCGACGCCGCGCTGCGCCACGCCGCTGAGCTGCTGGAGGAGGCCTCCGTGGCACAATCCCAGGCGTGAGGAACCCGTTCCGCAAGCAGACGGTCTCGAACCCCGAGCGACCCGACGGCGTCGTCCGTGTGGACGCACGCACCAAGAGGCTGACCAAGAGGCTCCAGCCCGGGGAGGTCGCCGTCATCGACCACACCGACCTCGACCGCGTCGCGGCCGAGGCCCTGGTCGAGGCCGGGCCCGCGGTCGTCCTCAACGCGGCCCCCTCCGTCTCGGGCCGCTACCCCAACCTCGGCCCCGGCATCCTCCTGGAGGCGGGCATCCCCCTGGTCGACGACCTCGGTCCTGACGTCATGCGCCTGCGCGAGGGCCAGCGCGTCACCGTCGACCTCACCGACTCCGACACCCGCGGCACCGTCCGCCTCGTCGGCTCCGAGAACGTCCTCGCCCAGGGCACCGTCCAGACCGCCCAGAGCGTCGCCGACGCGATGGAGGCCGCCAAGGAGGGGCTGGCGGTCCAGCTCGAGGCATTCGCCGCCAACACGATGGAGTACATGCGCGGTGAGCGGGACCTGCTGCTCAACGGCGTGGGCATGCCGGACGTGCGCACCCCGATGAACGGGCGCCACGTCCTCGTCGTCGTGCGCGGCTACTCCTACAAGGAGGACCTGGTCGCCCTACGGCCCTACATCCGCGAGTACAAGCCCGTCATCATCGGGGTCGACGGCGGTGCCGACGCCGTCCTCGAGGCCGGCCTCACCCCCCACATGATCGTCGGCGACATGGACTCGGTGACGGACAAGGCGCTGCGCTGCGGCGCTGAGGTCGTCGTCCACGCCTACCGCGACGGGCACGCGCCCGGCCTGACCCGAGTGGAGGAGCTGGGTGTCGAGCACCTCGTCTTCGCGGCCACGGGCACCAGCGAGGACATCGCCATGCTCCTGGCGGACGCGGCGGGTGCCGAGCTCATCGTCGCCGTCGGCACGCACGTGACGCTGCTGGAGTTCCTCGACAAGGGCCGTGCGGGCATGTCCTCGACCTTCCTCACCCGGCTCAAGGTCGGCAGCCGTCTCATCGACGCCAAGGGCGTCTCGCACCTGTACCGCACCCGCATCTCCGGCTGGCAGCTGCTCCTGCTCGCCATGGCCGGACTCATTGCCCTCTTCGTCGCCCTGGCCTTCACGCCGGCCGGACAGACCTTCCTCGGCCTGTCGGGCGCCGTGTGGGACGAGCTGCTGACCTTCCTCCGCTCGCTGGTCGGCCTGAGACCGGACAGCCCCTCCGTCTGAGCCCGCGCCGTCACGTACCCGCAGAACACGACAGGCACATCATGATCGACTTCCGTTATCACCTCGTCTCCCTCATCTCCGTCTTCCTCGCCCTGGCCGTCGGAGTCGTGCTCGGCGCGGGCCCGCTGCAGAACTCGCTGGGCACTGCGCTCAACGACCAGGTGACCTCCCTGCGCGAGGACCGCAACCAGACCCAGTCACGTCTTGAGGCCACGGAGGCCGCCGTCAACGAGCGTGACGAGTACATTCACGCCGCAGCCGACACCCTGCTGCCCGGCACCCTCGAGGGACGCAGCGTCGCCCTGGTCATCCTGCCCGGTGCCCTGGGGGAGGACATTGACGCGGTCAGCACCATGCTTGAGAGCGCGGGCGCCAGCGTCGTGGGGCGCGTGAGCCTCACCAGTGCCTGGGCACAGACCTCGCGGGCGACCTACCGCTCGACCTACTCGGGGTCGGTGGCCGGGTACCTGGACTCCGCCTCCTCCGAGCCCAACACCATCCTCGGGCAGGCCCTGGGGGCCGCCCTCACCCGCACGGACCAGAATGCCTCGACGCTCACGAGCATGCTCACCGCCTCCGCGCAGGGCGCCCAGCCGCTCATGACCGTGGACGCCGAGCTCACCAGGCCCGCCGACGGCGTCGTCGTCATCGGTCCGCGCGCGAGCCAGCCCAAGGGCGGCGAGCCCAGCCCCACCCCGACGGAGGCTGAGGACCCCGCCGCCTGGAGCGCCGCCATGGCGGGTGTGGCTGCGACGGCCCCGACGGTGGTCGTGGGCTCCGCGGACGGGGCCGGCGACCTCGTGGCGGGGCTGCGTACCTCCGCGGCCTCGGTCACCACCGTCGACTCCGTCGGCCAGGCCGCCGCCGGGGTGTCCGTGCCGCTGGCCCTGGCGGGGGTCCTCAAGGGAGACACCGGCCACTACGGCTTCGACGACGGCGCCGACGCCGTCATGCCCCAGGTCCCGCGCACCAACCCGTGAGCCTAGGAGCGAGCCGCTGACGGCCTGTCCCGCACCGCGGGGCACCCACCCCGCGACGGAGGAGCCTTAGCCTGAGCCCATGAGCACCTGCGTCTCCGCCCGCCGCCCGCCGTCCCAGGCCCCCGCCGCCCTCGTCGGCCTGAGTGCGACCGTGCTGGGCAGCCAGGGCCTGCGTGCGCCGCGCCGGGCCGGCCAGCTCCTTGAGCGCACCAACTTCCACGGGCGCACCGTGAGCCTGCGCGGTGGGGCCGGTGTGGCCCTGGGCGCCGTCGCCGCCCCTGCCTGGACCGCCGCCCTTCACGCCCGTCGGCCCTCCACGGCCCTGCCTGCCCTGGCGGGCGCCGTCGCCGCCGCCTGCGGTGGCCTGGCCGGGCTCGTCGACGACCTCGACGCCGGGGCCCACGACGGTGACGTCCCCGCCAAGGGCCTGCGCGGGCACCTCGGCGCCCTGCGCCAGGGACGGGTGACCACCGGGGTGCTCAAGATCGGTGTCATCGGTGCCGGGGCGGTGGCGGCCGGAGGCCTGCTGGCGGCCGGGCGGCGGCGGCCCGGGCGCACGGCGTCGGCCGTGGCCGACGCCGTCACCAGCGCCGTCGTCATCGCCTCCTGGGCCAACCTCCACAACCTGCTCGACCTGCGGCCGGGCCGCGCGCTCAAGACCGGCCTGCTCGTGACGACGCCGCTGGCCGTCGCACCCGGTGGCGAGGCCAGCCGGGTGCTGGCGGCGGGTGCCGCGGGTGCCGCCGTGGCCGCCCTGCCCGAGGACCTGGCCGAGGACACGATGCTGGGCGACACGGGTGCCAACGCCCTGGGAGCGCTCGTGGGCACGAGCCTGGCGGCGCATCCGGCCGCGGCCCTGCGCCTGGCCGCCGCCTGCCTGGGAGCAGGGCTCGTCCTCGCCAGCGAGAGGATCTCCTTCAGCAAGGTCATCGCGGCCAGCCCCGTGCTCAACGCCCTCGACACCCTGGGGCGACGTGCGCAGTGACAAGGCCCCGGCGGGTGCCGGGCTGGCACCCGAGGGGCAGGCCGACACCGGTGCCCGTGCCGGGCGGCGCGGCCTGGCGGGGGCCGCGGGAGGTGTCGCCGGACTGACCCTGGCCTCGCGGCTGCTGGGCTTCCTGCGCTGGGTCGTGCAGGCCTCGACGGTGGGGGCGGGCAGCGTCGCCGGTGCCTACGCGACCGCCAACCAGGTCCCCAACGTCCTCTACGAGGTCGTCGTCGGAGGAGCCCTGGCCGCCACCACCGTCCCGCTCCTGGCGGCCTCCGTCGCGCGCGGCGAGACGGAGCGCACGAGCCGCACCGTCAACGGGCTGCTCGGGCTCGTGCTCCTCGTCCTGGTCCCCCTCGGCGTGCTCCTCGCCCTGGCCGCCGAGCCGGTCGCCGGCCTCTTCCCCGTGTCCGCCGACGCCGAGCCCGAGACCCAGCGCGCGCTCGTGGCCTCCTTCCTGCGCATGTTCGCGCTCCAGGTGCCCCTGTACGGCGTCGGCGTCGTCCTGTCGGGGGCCTTGCAGGCCCACGGGCGTTTCACCTGGCCCGCGCTGACCCCGATCGCCTCCAGCCTCGTCGTCATGGCCACCTACGGCGTCTACGGGACGATGACGGGCGCGCCGTCGGCGGGTGCTGCCGGGGCCGCGGCCCTCCACGTGCTCGGCTGGGGCACCACCGCCGGTGTCGCCGCCCTCAGCCTGCCGCTGCTGTGGCCCGCCCGGCGCCTGGGACTGAGCCTGCGGCCGAGCCTGCACCTGGAACGGGGCGTCCTGCGCCGCGTCGCACAGCTCGGCGGCGCGGGCCTGCTCACCCTCCTGGCCCAGCAGCTGAGCGTGCTGGCCGTGCTCGCCCTCGCCCGCGCCGGCGGGCAGTCGGGCACCGTCGCCGTCTACCAGTACACCCAGGCCGTCTACCTGCTGCCGCACGCGGTCCTCGCCGTCCCCGTCGCCACCGTGCTCTACCCGCGCCTGTCCGCCGCCTGCGGCGCTGACGGGGGAGTGCGTGAGCGCGCCGCCGTGCGCTCCCTGGCCGGAGCCTCCACCGCCCTCGTGGCGGCGGTGGCGGTGGCCGGTGCCGGAGCCCTCATCGCCGTCAGCCCCGCAGCCGAGCGCTTCTTCACCCTGCTCACCGACGTCGACGGCATGTCGGAGGCCCTGGCGGCCCTGGCACCCGCCCTGGTCGGCTACGCGCTGCTCTACCAGGTCACGCGCGTCCTGTTCGCCGCGGACCGCGCCCGGGACGCCGCCCTGGCGGCGAGCGCCGGGTGGCTGAGCGTCACCCTTGTGTCCGTGGTGGCCGTGCGCTGGGGGGTGCCCGGCTCAGGCGACGGCCCCGCCACCCTCCTGGCCCTGGCTGTCGGACAGAGCGTCGGCATGTGCGTGGCCGGCGTCGCCCTGCTCGCGGCTCTCGCCCGTGCCCTGGGCCGCACGGTCCTGCGCCCGGTCCTCAGGTGCCTGGCCCTCGCGCTTCCCGTGGCCGCCGTGGGGGGACTGGCCTGCCGGGCCCTCGTCGCCGGAGCCACGACGACCGCGTCCTCGCTGGGACTGGCCCTGACGCTGGCGCTCCTGCTCGTGGCGGTGACGCTCACCGCCGTGACAGCCTGCGACCGGGACCTGATGAGGGTGCTGCGAAGCCCCGCGCCCGCCCGTGACCACCAGCCCGCACCGACCCAGGAGACACGACGATGAACCAGCGTCACGGCCAGAGCACCGACCGTCTGCGGGTGCTGGAGGTGGCAGGCTCCGCCGCCGGAGGGGTGCGCGCCCACCTCGCCGACTGCGCCCGCCTGCTCACGGCCGCGGGCCACGAGGTCGTCGTCGCGGCCCCGCCGGCGGTCACCGCCGTCGCCGACCTGGGCGGTGCCCGCACGCAGGACCTGAAGATCGGTCCCCGCCCGGGGCCCGGGGACGTCAAGGTCGTCAGCCGGATCGGTCTGCTCGCCCGCCGGGCGGACGCCGTCCACGCCCACGGTCTGCGCGCCGGGGCCCTGGCCGCCCTGGCCCTGGGACCTCGTCGCCGCGGCCGCACCCGGCTGGTCGTCACGGTCCACAACCGGCCGGTCGGCTCGCGCATGACGACCCTCGTCGGGGGCAGGCTCGCTGCCCTCGTGTCCGCACGGGCCGACGCCGTGCTCGCGGTCAGCCCCGACCTGGTCGACAGCGCCCGTGCACGTGGGGCGCAGGCGGTCGAGCTTGCCGTCATCCCCGCGCCGACACGCCCCGCCCGCGCCGTGGCGCCGACCGCCTCCTCCATCGAGTCGGCCTGGCGCGGCGCCCGCAGCAGGGTCCTCACGGTGGCACGACTGGCGCCCCAGAAGGGGCTCGACACCCTCCTGGACGCCGCCGCCCTCCTCGCCGAGCGCACGGGTCCCGCGCAGGGCCGACTCGTGTGGGCCGTGGCGGGGGCCGGCCCCCTGGAGGGCGAGCTCGCCCGGCGCATCGAGGCCGAGGACCTGCCGGTGCGCCTGCTCGGACGGCGCGAGGACGTGCCCGTGCTCATGGCCGCGGCCGACGTCGTCGTGCAGACGAGCCACTGGGAGGGCCAGCCGCTGACCATCCAGGAGGCCCTCAACGCGGGGGCTGCTGTCGTCGCCACGGATGTCGGCGGCACGGCCGTCACCGCCGTGGGCGGTGCGGTACTGGTCGAGCCGACGGCCCAGGCCCTGGCCGATGCCGTCCACCACCTGCTCCAGGACCCGCAGGCCCTGGCCGAGGCCCGCCGGGCGTCACGGCATGCGGCGCAGTCGCTGCCCGACCGCGAGCAGCTCGCCGAGCAGCTCGGGCGGGTCCTGCGGCCTCCGAGCGCCTGAGAGCGAGCCGTACACTCGTGGACGGTCGCGCCGCGGGGCTCCGCGCGACACCAGTGAGACGGAGGAGGAAGGCATGAGCGGGTACCCTGCCGAGCTGAAGGATGAGCCCGACTGCCGCCCGGTCTCGCAGACGCAGCGGGTGTGGAGCGGACCGATCTGCGCCGTCGACGACGAGCTCGTGCACCTGAGCCCGCACAGCGCGCCGGTGCGGCGCCAGACGGTGCTGCACCACGACGCCGTCACGGTGGTCGCCCTGCGGGAGGGACAGGCCTCCTCCCAGCAGGACGGCGGGGCCGAGATCCTCATGGTGCGCCAGTACCGCCACCCCGTGCGCGCCGACCTGTGGGAGATCCCGGCCGGGCTGCTCGACCTGGAGGACGAGGAGCCGGTGGCGGCGGCGCAGCGCGAGCTCGCCGAGGAGACCGACTACGAGGCGGCGCGCTGGCACGTGCTCGCCGACTACTTCGCCTCCCCGGGATTCACCACCGAGGGCGTGCGCTGCTTCCTCGCCCGGGGGCTGAGCGTGCTGCCGGCCCACCGGCGCACCGAGCGCGAGGCGGAGGAGGCCGAGTTCGTGCCCACGTGGTTCCGGCTCGACGACGTCGTCGAGGCCGTCCTGGACGGTCGGCTGCACAACCCGGCGACGGTCGTCGGGGCGCTTGCCGCCCAGCGCGCCCGGGAGCGCGGCTGGCAGGGGCTGCGCGAGCCCGGCGCCCCGCGGCTGCACAGCCCCAGGAGCCTGTAGCTCCCGTTGACGCCGGCCGCCGACACAACGGCGCTCTGCGTAAGGACAGCACCAGGAGACAGGGGAGAGCTGGTTAAATCACGTTAAACGATTGACGTCGGGGGGAGGGCCGCACACACTAAGGCCACGAGCGGCCGCACGGCTCGCTCGTCGCGCGTGGGGAGGAGGCGGACATGCCCAAGCTGTCGCAGGTGGCACAGCGCGCAGGCGTGTCCATCGCCACCGCCTCCCTCGTCCTGTCCGGCAAGGAGGAAGGCCGGGTCTCACCCCCGACGGCGCAGCGCGTCGTCAAGGCCGCCGCTGAGCTCGGCTACGTGCGCAACGCCCTGGCCGCGGGTATGCGCAGCGGCCGTACCTCGTCCATCGGGGTCGTCGCTGAGGGCGTCCTGTCCACCCCCTACGCCGTCGATATGATCAAGGCGATCCTCACCGCTGCGGCCGAGCGGGGCTGGTCCGTGCTCCTGACCGACGCGGGCAACGACCGCCAGCGTGCCCGCCAGGCCGTTCAGGAGATGCGCTCGCGCCAGGTGGACTACCTCATCCAGGCCGCCATGTACCACCGGCAGGTGGACGTCGCCCCAGACCTTCGCGACGTCGTCGTCCTCAACGGCTTCTCCAGCCGCCCCGGCGTACCCTCCGTCGTCCCCGACGAGACCCGGGCGGCCTTCGAGGCGACCGAGCACCTCATCACCCTGGGCCACACGCGCATCGCCCACATCACCGATACCTCGGGAGTGGTCGCCGTCGGGCTGCGCCTGCGGGGCTACCGCAACGCCCTGGACGCCCACGCCATCGCCTACGACGAGCACCGGGTCATCTACGGCGGGGAGAGCCCCCAGGAGACCGACGCCTCGGCACGCCGCCTGCTGGCGCTCAGCCCCAGGCCGACGGCCGTCTTCTGCTTCAACGACGGCATGGCCGCAGGCGTCTACCGCCAGGCCCACCGCGCCGGGCTGCGGATCCCCGAGGACCTGTCCGTCGTCGGCTTCGACGACCTCACCCTCATCTCCGCCAACCTCGATCCGGGCCTGACGACGATGCGCCTGCCCCACTACGAGATGGCGGACTGGCTCACCAGAGCCGTCATCGACGGCGGCAGCCAGAGCCTGCACCCCGGCATCACCCGGGTCGCGTGCCGCATGGTCCAGCGCGCCTCCACCGCGCCGCCCCCACCGACCGACCTCACCGCCTGATCCCACCGACTGCCCCCAGCGGCTGGCTCAGCCGCCCCCCACAGACTCCGTCCCGACCGGGCCGGATCCCCATCGCGCTCGGGCGCCCACCGTCCGACGCGTCCCACCAGGTGACACACGAAGGAGTGCCCCATGCTCACCAACCGCCGCACCTTCATCGGCCTCAGTGCCGCAACCGCCGTCGCCGCGACCCTTGCGGCCTGCTCCTCGCAGGCGGGCTCAGGCTCCTCCGGCTCCGGCGGCATCACGCTGTGGACCCACAACGGTGGCAACACCGAGGAGCTCGCCGTCGTCAACGACGCGGTCGCGGCCTTCAACGAGGCCAACCCCGATACCCCCGTGACGCTCAAGTCCTTCCCCCAGGAGTCCTACAACGACTCCATCGCCGCCGCGGCGGTCAGCGGGGACCTGCCCGACATCCTTGACCTCGACGGCCCGATCATGCCCAACTGGGCCTGGGCCGGGTACCTGGCGCCCCTGAGCATCGACACGACGCTCGAGGACGCGATCATGGACTCCGCCAAGGGCTACTGGAACGACACGCTCTACTCCGTCGGCCCCTACGACACCTCCCTGTGCTTCCTCGGGCGCAAGAGCGCCTTCGAGGCCGCCGGCCTGAGGGTCCCCACCGTCGACGCGCCCTGGACCGGTGAGGAGTTCAACGACGCCCTGGCCAAGCTCGGCGCCCTGGAGGGCTACGACTTCGCCATCGACTTCTCCAACGCCGACGGCGCGGAGTGGTGGCCCTACGGCTACGCCCCCATGCTCCAGTCCTTCGGCGGCGACCTCATCGACCGCACGACCTACGAGACCGCCGACGGCTTCCTTAACAGCGACAAGGCGGTGGCCTGGGGCACGTGGTTCCAGTCGTGCTTCGCCCAGGGCTACGCCTCCCAGACGCCCAGCACCGACGGCCAGGACTTCCTCCAGGGCCGGGTGCCGCTGTACTACGCCGGGGGCTGGAAGGTCCTGCAGGCCCAGGAGGCCTTCGGCCAGGACGAGGTCCTCGTCCTGCCGCCCGTCGACTTCGGCGAGGGCGCGCACGTCGGCGGCGGCTCCTGGCAGTGGGGCGTGTCCTCCACCTCCTCCAACCCGACGGCCGCCACCAAGTTCATCGAGTTCCTCATGCAGGACGAGTACCTCGTGAGGTACTCCAACGCCATCGGCACCTTCCCCTCCGTGGAGTCCGCCACCCCCAAGACCGAGTACTACGGCGAGGGCAAGCCCCTGGAGCCCGTGTACGAGATCGGCAAGAAGTACGCCCTGCTGCGCCCGGCCACCCCCGGCTACAAGGTCATCTCCTCCATCTTCGACAAGGCGGCGCGCGACATCGTCTCGGGAGCCGACGTCAAGGCCACCCTCGACCAGGCCGTCAAGGACATCGACGCCGACATCAAGTCCAACAACGGCTACAAGGCCTCCTGAGCCATGTCCGCCACGACACGGCCGGGCGCGCGGCGCTCCGCGGCGTTGAGGAGGGAGGCGCGCACCGCCTGGCTCATGAGCTCGCCGGCGCTCGTCCTGCTGCTCCTGTTCATGGGGATCCCCATCCTGCTGACCTTCCTGCTGTCCTTCACCAACACGCGGCTCATCTCACCCAACCCGCCGGCCTTCATCGGGCTGGACAACTTCGTGCGCGCCTTCGCGCACGACCCGACCTTCATCCGCTCCCTGCTCAACACGGCCCTCTTCGCCCTCGTCGTCGTGCCCTGCCAGTCCGGGCTGGCACTGGCACTGGCGCTGCTGGTCAACCAGAAGGTCAAGGGCGTCACCGCCTTCCGCACGATGATCTTCATGCCGGTGGTGACCTCGATGGTCGTCGTCTCCATCCTGTGGAGCTTCTTCTACGAGGACGACGGCCTGTTCAACTCCGCGCTCAACACCGTCACCGGGGGCGCCTGGACCGCCGTGGCCTGGCTCAACAACCCGGGCACGGCCATGCCCGCCATCATTCTGCTGTCCATCTGGCAGGCCGTGGGCCTGCACATGATCATCTGGCTGTCGGGCCTGCAGGGCATCGACCCCGCCCTCTACGAGGCCGCGGACCTCGACGGCGCGAGCGGCTGGCAGCGCTTCCGCTACGTGACCTGGCCCGGGCTGCGCTCCACCATGGTGTTCATCCTGGTCACCATCACCATCGCCGCCCTGGGGCTGTTCGTCCAGGTCGACGTCATGACCTCCGGCGGGCCGCAGGACGCGACCTCCACCCTCGTCTACCACGCCGTGCGCAAGGGCTACCGCGAGCAGGACATGGGCTACGGGAGCGCGATCTCCCTGATCTTCTTCATCGCCGTGCTCGCCATCTCGCTCATCCAGCGCCGCCTCACCCGGGAGAAGGACTGACATGACCACCAGCAGTACAGGCAGCACAAGCAGCACGGGCGGCGCAGACGGCGCCGCCGTCGTCGAGAAGGGGCACGGCCGGGCGGCCTCCAAGACCCGCACCAGGATCCTGACCTATGCCGGGCTCCTGATCGCCTCCGCCGTGGCCGTCTTCCCGCTGCTGTTCATGGTGTTCTCCTCGCTCAAGGACGACGACCAGATCTTCGCCGACCTGGGCAGCCTCAGGGCCTTCCTGCCGGTGGGCGACCTGAGCCTGGAGAACTACACGGGCGTCTTCGAGCGCGTCCCCGCGGGCAGGTTCATCCTGAACTCGGTCATCGTCACCGTGTGCATCGTGGTCCTGGGCCTGGTGGTCAACTCGATGATCGGCTTCGCCATCTCGCGCATGCGGTGGAGGGGCAAGAACCTTGTGCTCTCCCTCGTCCTGGCCACCCTCATGGTCCCCTTCGAGACGATCGCCGTCCCCCTTGTGTACTGGGTGGTCAAGCTGCCGTCGGTCACCTGGGCGGGCGACGGCTTCCTGCTCAAGCAGGGGATGCTCAACACCTACCAGGTGCAGATCCTGCCCTTCGTCGCCAATGCGCTGGCGATCTTCCTGTTCGCCCAGCACTTCGGCGACATCCCCAAGGAGATCGACGAGGCCGCCCGGGTCGACGGCGCTGGCTGGTGGACGATCTACCGGCGGATCATCGTGCCGCTGTCCGGACCGACCTTCGCCACCGTCGCCATCATCACCATGCTGCCGGCCTGGAACTCCTACCTGTGGCCGCTCATGGTCGTCCAGGCGGAGTCCATACGCCCGGTGAGCGTGGGAATGCAGTACTTCTTCCAGCTCAATCCCGTCTGGGGCCAGATCATGGCCTACGGCACGCTCATCACCCTGCCGGTCCTGATCGTCTTCGCCCTCTTCCAGCGCGCCTTCGTGCAGTCGCTGGCCGGCACCGCGGTCAAGGGCTGAGCCGTGGCGCTGCGCCTGCCCGACCACTGGCTGTGGGACCACTGGATCGCCGACGACGGCGAGAGGTATCACCTGTTCTTCCTGCGCGCCTCGCGTGCGCTGCACGACCCGCAGCGCCGTCACATGAACGCCTCGATGGGGCACGCGGTGTCCGACGACGCCCACAGCTGGGAGCTGCTCCCGGACGCGCTGGTGGCCTGTGAGGGCCCTGCCTTCGACGACAGGGCGATCTGGACCGGCTCCACCGTCGTCAGGCCCGACGGCTCCCTGCGGGTTTTCTACACGGGGATCTCCCGTGCCGAGGCGGGGATGGTCCAGCGCATCGGCTGGGCGGACTGCACCGACGGCACCACCTTCGAGCGCGCGACGAGCGAGCCGCTGGCGGCCGACGGGCGCTGGTACCAGAAGTGGGCGCCGGGCTACGGGTACGACGAGGCCTGGCGCGACCCGTTCGTGTTCCTCCACGACGACGGGCGGTGGCACATGCTGATCACGGCCCGCGCCAGAGGCACCGGGCAGGCTGCGGACGTCAGGCGCTCAGGCGTGATCGGCCACGCGGTCTCCGACGACCTGGACCACTGGGAGGTGCTGCCCCCGCTCACCGCGCCCTCGGTGTTCGGCCACCTGGAGGTCAGCCAGTCCCGGACGGTCCGGGGCCGGCACCTGCTGGTCTTCTCCTGCGGGCAGGACATGCGGGCCGAGCCCGGGCCCGGCGGCGTCTGGGTCGCCGAGGGGGCGGGGCCGCTCGGTCCCTGGGACGTCGACCACGCCCGCTACGTGCGTCCCGAGCACCTCTATGCGGGCCAGCTGCTCCGCCTGCGCGACGGCGAGTGGGTCTTCACGGGCTTCACCGATGTGGTCGACGGCGCCTTCGTGGGCAGCGCGCCCGACCCGATCCCCTGGCGCGAGGTCCAGCTCGTCGAGGCGGCCCGAGGCTCGGGGCCGGGGCCCGCGCCTTCGCGGGCCTGACTCGCCGCCGGCGGTGGGGCCGCGCCGCCAC
>ERZ772917.957-NODE-957-length-18617-cov-35.259724_pt1 | contig 18617 bp, 12 predicted proteins | sample MGYA00511187_ERZ772917 | MGnify/ENA primary metagenome ERZ772917 (study PRJEB29015, sample SAMEA2737925) | human oral metagenome | biome: human oral; feature: human-associated habitat; material: dental | place: China | collected 2012 ... | reverse complement strand
CGTCGGCGACCGTGCGGGTGACGGGGCCGATCTGGTCCAGGGACGAGGCCATGGCTACCAGGCCGTAGCGCGACACCGCGCCGTAGGTGGGCTTGGCGCCGACCGTGCCGGTCACGAAGGCGGGCTGGCGGATAGAGCCGCCGGTGTCGGAACCGAGGGCGAGGGGCACCATGTAGGCCGCGACGGCGGCGGCGGAGCCACCGCCGGAGCCGCCGGGGATGCGCTCAAGGTCCCAGGGGTTCTTGGTCGCCCCGAAGGCGGAGTGTTCGGTGGAGGAACCCATGGCGAACTCGTCCATGTTGGTCTTGCCGACGATGGGCAGGCCGGCTTCCTTGATCTTGGCGGTGACGGTCGCGTCGTAGGGGGGCTCCCAGTCGCCGAGGATCTTCGAGGCGCAGGTGGTGCGCAGGCCGCGCGTGACCACGTTGTCCTTGATCGCGATGGGCACGCCGGCCAGGCGGTGCAGGGTTTCACCGGCCGCGCGTCGCGCGTCCACGTCGGCGGCGGTCGCCAGGGCTCCCTCGCGGTCCACGGTGATGAAGGCGTTGACGCGATCGTCAACGGCGTCGATGCGGGCCAGGCACGCCTGGGTCAGCTCGACGGAGGTGATCTGGCCGGCCGCCAGCATGTCGGCAAGCTCCAGGGCGCTCTTCTTCAGCAGCTCGTTCATCAGTCCTCCCCCAGGATCTGCGGAACCAGGAACATGCCGTCCTGGGCGGCGGGCGCCTGGGCGAGCACCTCGTCGCGGTCCACGGTCTCTCCCACCTCGTCCTCGCGCCACACGTTGGTGAGCGGGATCGGGTGTGAGGTGGCGGGAACCTCGGGGGTCGCGACCTCGGACACCTTGGAGACGGCGTCGGCGATCGCGTCAAGCTCACCCGCGAAGCGCGTGATTTCCTCGTCGGTCAATGCGATGTGGGCCAGGCCCGCAACGCGGGCGACCTCGTCAGTACTAATGCGTGACATGTGTGGCATCCTACCCGTATGGCCTTTTCACAGCGACGCCAACTCACCAGGCAGACGTGGTCGATCGTCAAGAAAGCGGGAATCGCCCTGGTCGCCGCGCAGGCGGCGGCGATCGTGACTGTGCACGCGATCGACCGCATGCGCACCGCCCGCATCCCCGGCGGCGTGCACGGTTTCCCGGCTCTGCCTCCCGCCGACACGAGGATCGGCGACACCGTGGCGCGCACGTACACGGAGGGCACCTCCCTGTATCACGACATGCTCGAGGCCATCGAGGGCGCACAGCATCACATTTACTTCGAGACTTTCATTTGGCGCTCAGACCGCTGGGGCCAGCGTTTCAAGGACGCCCTCATCGAAGCTGCGGCGCGCGGGGTCGAGGTCTTTTGCGTGTGGGACGGCTTCGGGGTCCTCAACCAGGATCGGGCGTTCTATCGCTTTCCGAAGATGCGTCACCTGCACGTGCGTCGCTTCCCGACGCTGCGTTCGGGATTCTTCACGCTCAATATCCGCCGCACGGGTCAGGACCACCGCAAGATCCTGGTGGTCGACGGCGAGGTCGGCTTCGTGGGCGGCTACAACATCGGCGATCCTTTTGCCAACGAGTGGCGCGACACTCACGTGCGCGTCACGGGCGACGCCGTGTGGGAGCTGGAGAACGGCTTCGCGGATTTCTGGAACCATTTCCGCCCCGCGCAGTGCCCCGCCCTGCCCGATCAGGGGGCTCGCGCGTGGAGCGCGGACGTGACCGCGCAGTTCAACCTGCCTCATTCCCTTCTCTACCCGATCCGCGGCATGTACATTGACGCGATCGAGCGTGCGACGGAACGCGTGCTCATCACGACGGCGTACTTCATCCCGGACCGCGAGGTTCTGGCGTCGCTGATCGCCGCGGCGCGCCGGGGCGTGCGCGTGCAGGTGCTCATCCCCGAGTACTCGAACCACATCTTGGCGGACTGGGTGGCGCGCCCCTACTACGGGGAGCTGCTTCGCGAGGGCGTGCAGATCTGGCTGTATCGCCACGCGATGGTGCACTCGAAGACGATGACGGTGGACGGGCGCTGGTCGACGATCGGGACGGCGAACATCGATCGCCTGTCGATGCGCGGCAACTACGAGGTCTGCCTGCAGTTCTACTCGCGCGACCTGGCCGCGCGCATGGAGGAGATCTTCGCCAACGACCTGACGACGGCCCGGCGCCTGACGATCGACGAGTGGGAGAAGCGCTCGAAGCTGACCCGCGTCTGCGAGATGCTACTGGGCCCCTTCGAGCCGCTCGTGTGAGAGACCGTGCACCTGCCCTTCGGCGCACCGATTGTACGAGGCCGGGGCTGGCTCGTGCTCCCGCTCCGCGAGGCCCGGGTTAGTCCTGGTCGGCCCACTCTTCCGCCCTCTCGTCCTCCCGTTCGGCTTCGCGCTGGTACTCTTCCGCAAGGCCACCGAGGACGGCGGCGGCGCGCGGCCAGCGCGCGCTCATCTTGCGCGAGTGCTCGCGGTATCTGCGTACCAGGGACCATTCCTGTGCCCCTCCGTCGAGGATTCCTCGGGTCGTGCCGCCGCGGCGGTTGTACCGGCCCGTCGCCATCCCCCGCTCGAGGTCGCGGCTCTTCGCGTCCTCGAGAAGGTTTCGGACCTCCTCGGCTGGCCACATACCGTCGCTCCCGTCGGGGCTGCTGGCGAGGACCTCACCGATCTGGGTATCTGCGATGTCCCCAAGTCCCTCGGCTCTGAGGAACATTCGAGCTTCCTCCACCCAACGCGCGAGATACTCCCCGTCAATTGTCCCGTCGTCGCTCAGTCCCGGCAGGCGCCGCCAGTGGTTGAGCACCTGCCAGCATCCGAATTGATGCGCGCCTGTTTCCTGCCCCTCCTCACCCTCACGAGAGCCATACAGACCTTTTACGAGAGCGGCAAAGCGACCGGGCTCGCGCCCCAGGATCCGATACAGCGCGTCCGAGGGCGTCAGATCGTGGCCGCAGGCGAGGAGTCGAAATTCGAGCGTCGGCAGGTCGGGGTGATCTCCGGCCTCGGATTCTAGCCACGTCAGCAGTTCTTCGGCCTCATAGCTAGACGCTGTATTCTCCCCGCGCTCCATTGCCTCGCACCACAGAGAAAGCGCTCGCACCACCTGCGAGGCTTTCGGCTTCTGTTCGACGTCGATCATTCTCGATAGGAGAGCGATTGCCTGGGCAGCGCACCCATACTCCAGCAGAATGTCGAGGACTTCGTCCCCGTCCTCCTTGTCGATCTGGAAGACGCTCACGTTCTCCCAGTAAGTGCGGGCCAGGGCCTCATCGAGATCTTCGACGCCGGGCCACATTTCCTTGTCGCAGGGTAGGGAGGCAACGAGCCTTCTCTGGCCTTCGGCCCCAAGGAAACCCTGCTCGAGAGTCGAACGCACCCATGGCATCCCCCGCTGCTTCGCTGTGCTCCACACGTACGCGGAAGCCGCCTTGTGCAACGCTGGCGATTCTCCGTCCAGCCACGACAGGATGCAGGACTCAAGCTCGGAGTCTGTGCGCGTCAAGAACTCTCCGATGTGGTTGACGTTCTTCGAGGCCTCCACGAGGGCGCGCACCTGCGCGTCTCCCCCCTGGATAACAGAGGCTAGCGCGCGATCTCTTTCCTCCCGAAGGATTTCGTCGAATCCCTCGTCCCATCCGGTTTTCCCGCGAATCGTGATGCAGTGATCGTAGTCGAAAAGCCAGGCGAATCTGCGGGGATCGTCTACGGGTTCCAGTTGGGCCAATAGCTCGACGAGCGGGCGCAGTTGCTCCTCGCTCCACGCCCGGGGCGCGTCAGTCGAGGACTTATGGCGGTTCACCATCGACCGCAGCAGGGACCAGGCCTCCAGGGCCTGATCGTCGTCCCATTTTCCTTGGGCAGCTGCGCTTCGAATAGCTCCGATGATCTGCAGCCGTTCCGACGTTGGGAGACGATCGACCACTCGCAGTAGGCACAGGAGGCGATCCGACTCACCTTCCGCTAGCCTGACAGCCGCGCCGACAACCTCATGGAGATAGTCGAGGACTACCCCGTTCGAAACCTCCTTCTCTTGGGTATCCCAGTCACGATAGAGAGGCCTGAAAGGCACGAGGACGAGACCGCCCGGATGAAAGACGAGTCTGTCAATTAAGGGCCACCCGAAACTCGGGTATTGCTGGAGCATCCACGCCACGAGTGAACTCTTCTCCCGCCAATCGGAAGCTCCATAAGGAGACCAGCCTGCGACCGCTAAGGTCACAGCCGCCGCGTAATCGCGCCGATAGCTTTCGTCGGCGGCTAGATCGCCCAGTTGTGCTAGTGCACGCACTGCCCTGCCGAAGTAATCGGGGGACCATGACAGGCACTGTAGCGCGGACTTGAGCTCCGGTAGCGTCACTAGCATGATCTCTGGGCTGTCCTCCGCTTGTGTAACGTCAGCTGAGAACGCGGCCTCTGTGTGCTCCAGCCCGAGCTCGATAGCATCGAGGAATCTCCCTGGCGATGCCTCGGCCAGGGACGGCAGGAAAGGAGAGAGGCGAGCGAGAAGACAACCGCTCTCATCCTGGACTCCCCTCTCGACGAGGCGCGCGACAATTCGGTCGACGTACCTGCCGACACCGGCGAGGGATCCGCCTTTCCGGCCGCTCGTTGCGGCGGCTAGGGCGAGCCCCCTAGCGAGATGGCGGGGCAGAGTCTCTGAGAAGGGCGGCCGCAGACCGTCCATCAGCGCTTTTAGCGCTTCGGTCGCGGACTTCCCCTCCAACGGGCTGGCCGCAAGCAAGACATCGTTGAGGAGCTTCTCCCAGCGCTCAAGATCCGACGGAGCCAACTTCGGCAGCAGCAGCGCAGCCGCATCCATCGCGTCAACCAGCCGCCACTGTCCGCCCGATCGGACAAAGGGGGGATCCAGAGGATACCTGTCGACCAGTTCGTCTAGCCGACCATTGATCTCGTTCCCGTCGATGCCGACGAACCGAGAAATCGAATCAAGATCACCCGCGTGTTCGGCTTCCCACGCACCGACCAAGACCAGCGGGGCCAGTAAGCAAACAGTGTCTCGATCCTTCGCCCACTCGGGATGTTGCCTGCTCATGTCGCGTGAAATCCGACGGTAGAAGCCGCACATGCTCCTGCGAGCCAGGGCCGTGAGCTTATCGGCCCGTGAATGAGGCAATCCCGCCTCGGCCAGCGCGGCGGCACCTTCCCAACGGTCGACCTTGGCAAGCGCGACGGATTCCTCCTCATCCCAGTTGCTCGTCACGCCAGCCACTGGGTGAATCACCCTGTGCCCATTGTCCTGCGCCAGGCCAATGTCGGGATCGTCGAACAGAGGAATCAGGATGAGAGAGGAGGGTTGAATCGCCAGCTGGTGCCACCTCTGGGCGTCGGACACGACCAGCGCCCTCGCGAGCGCCGCCGGGTCCCGGTCGAGGAGAAGCGCATGGCAGAAGGCAAGCACATCATCGCGCCATGCTGCTTGAACTGACGGTACCTTGTCATTGGTTGCAAGGAGGTCAAGCAGTTTATCGGCTTCCTTGTGTCGTCCGGCAGTGTGGAACCCCGGGGGCACCTTGATCGTGCAGTTCCTTCGGAGTCTTTCCCACCAAGCCGTCAGTGTTTGAGCACCCGACGTTGGCTTCTCCAGTCGCTCGCTGATCCAGTAGTGGACGGCTGGCACCGACTGGAGCCAGGCCTCAAGCCGGTGTGCGTCAAATGCTTCGACGGAGGCGAATACCCCTTCTTTCTGGCGTTCCTTCGCCCACTCGGCAGCCCCTGCCCAGTTCCGGGGCGTGGCGAATAGATAGATCTCGTCCGTTGTCCCGGCAGCTTCCTGGGCGCGCTTCTCGTAATCCCTGTTGGCCTTGCGTTTCGGGTTTTGGTTGGTGCCGAACTCGAAGCGGAGCTCGCCCTCGGGCAGAAACGCGGAACCCGCCGAGGTCGCAGTGCCGTCCCACCCCGGGGCGGCGGTTCCTTCGCGTGCCCGAATGTTGATGTTGGTAACACCCGGCGTCTGCGCGAGCAACCTCCGCATGAGTTCGGGGAAGGTGCCCTTCGCTTCTTCGGTGGCTGCCCACCGATCCAGATCGCCCCATGAAACCAACAGCGGATTGCTTTCCATGAAAGCACCGTACACCGGTGTACCTTCAACTGGCCCCATCGGCAGCGGAGTGAAACTCTATCGCCCTCATAGATCTGTCACGCCCAAACCCGCCCCGGCCTCGTCACAGGCCGACTGCTGCCAGTCCTCCCTCGAGGAGGTCGGCGAACTGGGCGTCGGTGATGACGGGGACGCCCAGGGCCTCGGCCTTGGCTGCCTTGGAGCCCGCGCCCGGTCCGACCACGACGAGGGAGGTCTTCTTCGAGACGGAGCCGGCGGCCTTCCCGCCACGCGCGGTGATGGCCTCCTTGGCGCCCTCGCGATCAAAGCCCGGCATGGCGCCCGAGACGACGATCGTGAGGCCCGCGAGCACGTCCGAGGCGGGCTCGGGGGCCTCGTCGGCCATGCGCACGCCAGCACGCTCCCACGCCTCCAGCACGTCGCGGTGCCAGTCGACCGTGAACCAGTCGAGCAGGGAACGCCCGATCTCCTCGCCCACGCCCTCAACGGCGGAGAGTTCCTCGATCGACGCGGCTCGCAGCGCGTCCATCGAGCGGAAGGTGTCCGCGAGAGCGCGGGCAGCCGTCGGGCCCACGTGGCGGATGGACAGGGCTACGAGGACTCGGGCGAGGGGCTGGCTCTTGGCCTTGTCCAGCTCGGCGAGCATCTTCTCGGTGCCCTTGGAGGCGCTCGTCTCGGTGGGCTCGTAGACGGTCGCTCCACGCAGCTTGCGGGCCTTGTAAGCCTTGGTCCAGAAGTAGCGGACCTGCTTCCAGTCCCCGGTGTCCTCGCCCTTCGTCTTGACGGGTTTCCACACCATGACGTCGCGCAGGTCTGCCGCGCGCAGGTCGAAGAGTGCGGCCTCGGTGTGCAGGACGGGGTCCTGCGGGGCGGGCAGGAGCGCTTCGGCGCGGGTGATCTGCTCGCCGTGGGGTGCCTCGTGCGCGCCCTCGAGGGCGAGGACGGTGCCGTCCTCCAGGGTGACGGTGCGGCCTGCGACGAGGGCGGCGGCCACCCGATCGCGGTTGTTCTCGGGCTGGGTCATTGCCAGCGCGGACTCGTCGCCCAGGCCCTCGACGTCCAGGGCGGAGCGGGCGCCCACGTGCGCGAGGCGTTCGGTGATCTGCGCGGGGCAGGCGCCCTTGTTGGGACAGCGCAGGTCGACGTCGCCTTCCTTCTCCTGGACGAGGGCGGTTCCGCAGGAGGGGCACCGGGAGGGCATCACGAATGGGCGTTCGGAGCCGTTGCGGGCGTCCTCGACGGGGGCGACGATCTCGGGGATGACGTCCCCGGCCTTGCGCAGGACGACGAGGTCTCCGATGAGGACGCCCTTGCGGGCAACCTCCTGGGCGTTGTGCAGGGTGGCGCGCGAGACGTTCGAGCCGGCGACGAGCACTGACTCCATGACGCCGTATGGGGTGACGCGGCCGGTGCGCCCCACCTGGACGCGAATGTCAAGCAGGCGCGTGTGGACTTCCTCGGGTGGGAACTTGTAGGCGGCCGCCCAGCGCGGCGTGCGCGAGGTGGAACCCAGGGAGCGCTGGAGGGCGAGGTCGTCAATCTTGACGACGACGCCGTCGATCTCGTGGACGAGGCCGTGGCGGGCCTCGCCAATCTCGGCGATACGTTGCTCAATGGCCGCGCGCCCCGTCAGGAGTTGTGTGTAAGGGGAGACGGGCAGTCCCCAGTCGCGCAGCTGCTCGTACCAGCCCATCTGGGTGTCTGGTTCGGTGAAGTCCTCGCCGGCCTCGACGAAACCGATGCCGTGGGCGACCATCGCGAGGGGGCGCTGTGCGGTCTCGGACGCGTCCTTCTGGCGCAGCGACCCGGCGGCGGCGTTTCGCGCGTTGACGAAGGTCTTCTCGCCCGCCTCGACCCGCGCCTCGTTGAAGGCGGCGAACTCGGCGACCGGGAAGTACACCTCGCCGCGCACCTCGACGCGGGCGGGAACGACCCCGGTGAGAGCCTGCGGGATGGAGGCGATCGTGCGCGCGTTTGCGGTGACGTCCTCGCCGACGTAGCCGTCGCCCCGGGTCGCGGCGCGCACGAGGCGGCCTTTCTCGTACAGGAGGTTGATGGACAGGCCGTCGACCTTGACCTCGGTGGTCATGGGTAGCTCGGCGATGCCGGTCGCCTCCTCCATGCGTGTCTCCCACCCGGCGAGCTCCTCGAGGGAGAAGACGTCGTCAAGGGACATCATCTGGGCGAGGTGGCGCACCTCGGTGAAGGCGGTGTCGGCGCTGCCTCCCACGCTCATGGTGGGAGAGTCGGCGCCGCGCAGCTGCGGATAGCGTTCCTCGATCTGTTCGACTTCGCGGTACATGCGATCGTAGTCCGCGTCTGACAGGGTCGGCGAATCGCGGTCGTAGTAGGCGGCGCGCGCCTCCTCGATGCGCTGGACGAGGTCGTTGTAGCGGTCGCGTGTCGTCTCGAACGTGGAGTCAGCCATGGGGTCCATTCTTGCATTTCGCGGCTCGGCGCGGGCGGCGCGGGCCGCGAGCGCGTCCCCGGGTGGTGTCATCCGCTCCCTCGCCCGCCCGCTTATCCACAGGCCCGATGCGCGGAGCGCCGCTATCCACAGGTCGCGCCGCGCGGCTTGAAGGCGAGCGGGGGAAGCGGGATCGTGGAGGTATGAGCGACAGCGGATGCCTTGCGCGCGCGGCCCTGCGCACGGACCTGCACCTGGCCTGCGTCGAGGGACCGGACGTCGGCCTCGTCCTCGCGCCCGGCACGGTGGGGCGCGCGGGCGATGTCCCCCTGTCGTGCGCGAGCCTCGCGCGCGAGCACGCCGAGTTCTCCACGCGGGCGGGACGCGCCCGACTGCGCGTCCGGCCCGGCAGCGCGCCGATCCGGGTGAGTACCCGCGCTCTCGGCTGGCGTCGCCTGCGCGCGCGGCGCCCGCTCGCGGCCGGGGCGCGCCTGCGCATGGGGGAGGATACCTTCGAGGTGAGGCCGCGGCCTCGGGCGCTCGGCTGGCCGGGGGTCGATCGACGAGGCGGGGGCTCTCTATCCGCGTCTACTCTCCTGCGCGGCGCTCCCCTCGTCTCACTCCTCGCCATGGGCGCGCTCATGGCCTGGCGCCTGCGCTCACTGTCGGCGGCGCCTCAGGTGTTGTGGACGCTCGGCGCCGCCCTAGCCCTCGCGGTCGGCCTGTGCGGTCTCGCGCTGGCTCGGCGCGCGTGGCGGCGTCGGCGCGAGTGGGACGGCGCGTCCCTCGCCCTCGTGCTCGCGTCGCTGCCCGCAGCGGGCGGGTCGCCGCGTTCGGTGCGGGCCGCCGTGTGGCCCGGGCTCCCGACGAGGCTGGGACGGCGCGTGAGGCTCGCTCCCCCGTCCTCGTCCTCCCAGGAGGGAGACTCCCCATCGCTGGGCATCGTCGGAGAACATGCGGCCGCCTGCGCCCTGTGGTGCGCTGGCCAGGTGGCGGCCCAGGTGGGCGGGGCGCGCGTGTGGTGGCAGTCCCACTCCCCCGTCCTCCTCGGCCACGAGGGAGTCGACATTCACGTCAGCGACCGGGAGGAATGCCCCTACTGTTCGCCCGCGAAGCACAACGAGACGGGCGCTCCGATCTTCCACATCGGCTACGCCCCGCGCGTGGCCGAACTGCCCTCGTGGTGTGCCCAGGTGAGCGTCACCGACGCCGATCCCGTGTGCGAGCGCTGGTGGTGGACCGTCACGCGCACCGACAGTCGGGACGCGCTGCCGACTCGCCTGGACTGGGACCCTCGGGCATCCCGCGGGCTTGCGGGCGCCCTCAGCGTCGTCATCGGACGCTCCGAGAGCGGGGCGGTCGCGCTGGACCTGGTGTCGGACGGGCCACACGCCCTCGTCGCGGGGTGCACCGGGTCGGGCAAGTCGGAGGCCCTGCTTGGGTGGCTCGCCTCGATCGCCCACTGCTATCCACCCGAGTCGGTGCGCTTCATCCTCATCGACTACAAGGGCGGCTCCACCTTCGCGCGCCTCGCCGACCTGCCGCACACGCAGGCGCTGTTGACCGACCTCGACGCGGGGGCCACATCTCGGGCGCTCGGGGGCATAGCCTCGGTCCTGCGCCGGCGCGAGGCCACGCTCAGCGAGCTCGGTCTGCCCGACCTCAAGGCGTGGGAGAAAGCACACGACACCGATCCGCACGCCTATCCCCCGCCGCCGCCGCGGTTGATCGTCGCCATCGACGAGTTCCGGGTCTTGGCTGACACCCATCCTGAGTCGATGGACGTGCTGCTACGCCTAGCGGCACAGGGGCGCAGCCTCGGCCTCCACCTGATCGCCGCTACGCAACGCCCCTCCGGCGCGGTCTCAGCGGGCATGCGCGCAAACATGGACATCCGCCTCGCCCTGCGCTGCGTGAGCGCCTCGGACTCCACGGACATTCTCGGGGACGCGCGCGCCTCTGCCCTGCCGCGCGTGCCCGGCCGCGCAGTCCTAGCGGGCGTGGGTACCCTCCAGCTCCTCTACATGGACGACGTCGCCGCGGTCGTAGCCGGGTGCGCGAGCCGGTGGCCATCCGCCTGCGTGGAGCCGCTGTGGGCTCCCGCGCTGCCCGAGACTCTGTCGTGGAGGTTCCTCGACGACGCCTGCCCCATCGGGCACGCGCCCTCCCACCCTTCGCTCGACGCCCCCGGTGCTGGCGTCTCAGCGGGGGACTGCCCTGTCGCGCTGGGGCTCGTCGAGGGAATCGAGAGCCACGCGCCGCTGGTGTGGGACGGGGGCGGCATCCAGATTCAGACCAGCGCACACGAGGCGGACCTGGCGGCCCGTTGGTCGGTGTCGATCGCGACCAGGATCGCGAGGGCTCGCGGCCTGCCCCTGCACGTCATCGGAGCCGAGGAAGTCCCCGGGGCGTCGTCTCGGCTGGCCCCTGACGACCTCGGCGCGATTGACCTGCTCGAGGAGGTCTGCGAACACGGGCCGGCCGTGCTGGCGATCAGCGACGTCCCCGCGCTGCGCTGCGCGCTCCTTCGCTCGCTGGGGATCACCCAGTCGGAGGAGCTGTGGTCGCGCCTGCTCGCGCGTGCCGGTCGCGCGCGAGTTGTGATCGTCGCCGCCTTCTCGGGCCGGTTCGCCCCATCCAGCGCGACGATCGGGGCCTTCTACCTGCGTCTCGTGCGGGCTAGGGACGCGGACGAGGCGCTACACGCCGGCATCTCCCCGAGCGACCTTCGCTCCCTAGGGGCCGGCCAGGCGCTCCTGTCCCGCCCCGGCGAGCCCACCGCGCTCGCGTGCGTCCCGACGGAGGCGGTGCCCCTGGGATCGGGCGCGCTCGCACGCCCGCGGGGCGCGACAAGGCTGTGGCGCATCCCTTCCAACGAAGAGACCACATACTTGGTCAGTAATTCATCGACGGTGGCGCTCGTCGGCGCCGAGCGCAGGCCGCCTCGGTGGGAAACGGCCAAGCCCTGGATCATCATCGGCCGCGACAGCGACGCTCGCATCGTCGCTGCTCTCCACCGCGCCGTGGGCTGGGACCCTCCCACGATCACCGAGGTCGTGCCCGAGTCCGCTTGGACACGTATCACGCGGTATGACGGGCACAGGATGCTCGCCCTCGCCCCCTCGGACAACGTCATCCGGGCGCTCACCCGCGTTTGTCACCGTTACCCGCTCTCGATCCTGGCGCGCGAATGGGATCGCTCGTGCGGGTTGCTCTGCGAGGAAGGCGTCCTCACGACGATACAACTGACCGAGGGATCAGTTAATACCTAAGTCCCAGCTCTTTCGCCGACCGTGACTAGGCACATAGTGACGTCTCTGTGTGATATGTTCAGACATCTTGCGCGACCACCGCGACTGTCGGAGACTGACAGACAAGTGGTCGAAATCCCTAGAACACACGGTAATGCAAGGAGAACGCACATGGATTGGCGCAGCAAAGCCGCCTGCCTGACAGTTGACCCCGAGCTCTTCTTCCCCATTGGGAACACGGGGCCCGCCATTAGCCAGGTGGCCGAGGCGAAGGCCGTGTGCCGGGGATGCTCGGTCAAGGGCGTGTGCCTGCAGTGGGCCATCGACAACAACCAGGACGCCGGAGTCTGGGGCGGCATGAGCGAAGAAGAACGCCGCTCCCTCAAGCGCCGCGCCGCGCGCGCACGCCGCGCGGGCTGCTGAGCTACGGGCGCGACAAAGGCCGGGAATCCGCACGGGATCCCCGGCCTCGTTCGTACTAGCGCCTGCGTCAGGCCGCCCCGCGTCAGGCGGGATCGAGGTTCACCAGCAGCGTCACGAGCGTGCCGCCGCCCTCGCGAGGAGCCCAGTCGATGGAGCCGCGCAGCTCGCCCCGCACCATCTGCTCAACGATCTGAGTGCCCAGGCCCGACATGGGGCTACCCGGGACGAAGCCGACGCCGTCGTCCGCGACGGTCACCGTCATCGACAGGCCCTCGCGCCGGGCGCACACCTCGATGCGACCATCGCGGTCCGCCAGCCCGTGCTCAACCGAGTTCGCGACCAGCTCGTTAAGCACGGTCGCCAGGGCCTGGGCCTGATCGGCCGAAATGATCCCGAAGTGGCCGGTCGTGACGACCTCCACGCCGTGATCGGTAGACGCGATAGCTCCCGCCATGCGCACGATCGTGCGGGCAACGTCATCGAAGTCCACGGACTCGTCGACGTTTTGCGACAGGGCGGCGTGCACGGTAGCGATCGCCTGGACGCGGCGCTCCGCCTCCGCCAGGGCCACCTTGACGGCGGTTTCACTGGAGCGGCGGGACTGGAGGCGCAGCAGCGCGGAGACCGTCTGCAGGTTGTTCTTCACGCGGTGGTGAATCTCGCGGATCGTCGCGTCCTTCGTCATGAGTTCTTGCTCGTGGCGGCGCACCTCGGACACGTCGCGCAGGAGGATGACTGCGCCCAGGCGCTTGCGCCCGCTGACCAGGGGGAGGGCGCGCATGGAGATGGTGGAGGCTCGCGCCGCGATCTCCACGCGCCAGGAAGCGCGCCCCATGACGACGACGGCCATCGATTCTTCGATGAGGCTTCCCTCTCCTATGACGTCCGTGATCTCCTGGGCGAGCACCTTGCCCTTCACGTCGGAGCGAATGCCGAGGCGGCGCAGGCAGGACACGGCGTTGGGGGTGTCCTGCTGGACGCGCCCCTCCGCATCGATGAGGAGCGCGCCGTCGAGGACGCGAGGCACGCCGTGGGACGTGACCTGCGGGGTCGAGTCGTAGGGGTACTCGCCGCGCGCGATCATCTGGCACAGAGTGTCCGCGGCCGCCATCGTCCACCCCTCAAAGCCCAGGGACAGGCGAGGGCTCGACAGGTTGGCCTCGCGGGTGACGACGGCGATGATGCGACCGTCGTGACTTACCGGGACGCACGTTTCCATCATCGAGTAGGTGCCCGCCCAGCGGGCGGTGGGAGATCGCACGACCTGGCCACTCTGGATGGCGCGATGCAGATCGACTTCGCGGGCGGCGGGAAGATGCAGGCCGATGATGTCGTCGACGTGGACGGTCGTCGAGGTTGCGGGGCGGCAGTGAGCTGCGGCAATGAATCGGCCGTCGTCTGCAGGTAACCATAAGACGAGGTCGGCGGCCGCCAAGTCAGCCAGCACCTGCCAGTCCGCGAGGAGCAGGTGCAGCCAGTCGATATCCCTCTCCAACAGCGGCGTCGAAGAGGCTTCTTCTGCTAACTGCATGAGGCTACGCATGGCTCTACTCTAGTGGGAGCGGTGCAACAAGGACGAACCTTGGTGGCAAATGAGCGCCGGGCCACGATTCGGCGGCATCCGGTGAGAGAAGGAGAATCATGGAATTCACCCAGTCTGTTAGTTACCCGGGCACGGTTGACGAGGTAGTCGCCATGTACCTGTCCCCCGACTACCAGGAGCGACGCTTCGGATCCTTCCTGGTCGAGGGAAGCTCGTCGGTCGCCGTGCAGGGGCAGCGCATCACATTCTCGGGGACGGTGCGCCCCGAGCTACTCCCCGCCGCCGCGTCGCGCTTCGTCAAAGGCGCTCTGAGCGTCTCCTTCACAGAGGAATGGACGAAGGACGAGGCAGTGGCGCGCTCGCGCACGACGGTGACCGTGGAGGGCGCGCCCGTGTCGCTCCAGGCTTCCTCCACGCTGGCCCCGGCAGACGGGGGCTGCGAGCGTGCCGTGGCCGGAAAGCTGTCGGTGCGAATCCCGCTGCTGGGCGGGCGCATCGAGAAGGAGGCCGTGGCTCGCCTGAGCCGCGTGGTGGAGCGTGAACGCGAGCTGGCAAACGCCTGGCTGTCCGAGCACCGCTGACCCTTTTCTTCGCTGTGCGAAAAACACCGCCCACCCTGCGCTCCCTAGCGGGCGGGCGGCGCTCTTTGGCGCGACAATGGTCCCATGAGTGATACCCCGAAGTCCCTGTATCTGCAGCGCACGGGCGTGCGCGAGTACGTCGCCCGCAACCAGGATGGTGCCGAGATCCTGGTGGGTCACGGCCCGGGCCGCTTCTCCCCCGGCGACCTGCTCAAGCTCGCGATCGCGGGCTGCAACGCGATGAGCTCGGACGCGCGCTTGGCCGCCCGCCTGGGTGACGATTTCGAGCAGTTCGTCGGCGTGTCTGCCGACTACGATCAGGGCAGCGATCGTTTCACCCACGTGGACGTCGAGCTGGTCCAGGACATGTCCGCCCTGACCGAGGAGGAGGTCGCCGACCTACTGCGACGCGCGGAGGCCTCAATCAAGCGCAACTGCACGATCGAACACTCGGTCGTCGAGCAGGCGCTGCCCGCCTCGCACACGTGGACGAACGAGCGGATCGACTGACGTGAGCGCGATCGACCGCCAGTACGAGGACCTGCTGGCTCGTGTCATGGAGGAGGGCACCCCCAAGGGCGACCGCACCGGAACGGGCACGCGCTCCGTGTTCGGCGCGCAGCTGCGCTACGACCTGTCCCAGGGCTTCCCTCTGATCACGACGAAGCGGGTGCACTTCAAGTCCGTCGTCGGAGAGCTCCTATGGTTCCTCTCGGGTTCGTCGAACGTGTCCTGGCTGCAGGAGCACGGGATCCGCATCTGGAACGAGTGGGCGGACGAGGACGGCAACCTGGGACCGGTCTACGGCGTGCAGTGGCGTTCCTGGAACGCGGGGGACGGGCGCCGCATCGACCAGATCGCCCAGGTCCTCGACACGCTTAAGACGAACCCGGATTCTCGCCGCATGGTGGTCTCCGCGTGGAACGTCGGCGACCTGCCCGAGATGGCCCTGGAGCCCTGCCACGCGTTTTTCCAGCTCTACGTCGCAAACGGGCGTCTGTCCCTCCAGCTCTACCAGCGCAGCGCGGACTTGTTCCTGGGGGTTCCCTTCAACATCGCGTCCTACTCGCTACTCACGCACATGTTCGCCCAGCAGGCCGGCCTTGAGGTCGGCGACTTCATCTGGAGCGGCGGGGACTGCCACATCTACTCCAACCACATCGAGCAGGTCAGAGAGCAGCTTGGCCGCGAGCCCTACCCGTTCCCGCGTCTGGAGCTGGGACACGCCCCCTCGATGTTCGAGTATTCCTTCGAGGACATTTGCGTGACGGGTTACCAGCATCATCCGACCATTAAGGCTCCGGTCGCGGTATGACGAAGCTCGCAGCGATCTGGGCACAGGACCGCGGCGGCGTCCTCGGGTCGGGAACGGCCATGTCGTGGCGCGTGCCCGCAGACTTCCGTCACTTCAAGGAGTCCACGATGGGCTGCCCCATCATCATGGGTCGCCGCTCGTGGGAGGCCCTGGGTGGAGCGCTTCCCGGGCGCACGAACATCGTGATGACCCGCTCGGTCGGCTACGAGGCGCCGGGCGCCCTCGTGGTCTCCTCGATTGAGGAGGCGCTCGGCGTGGCTCGCGAGGAGGCCTCGCGCACCGGCGCGCCCTACATCTGGATCACGGGCGGCGCTCAGCTCTACGCCCAGACCCTCCCCCTCCTCGACGAGGCCGTGGTGTCCGACCTGGACCTGGACGTGTCCGCGGGCGCGCCCGAAGGGGCGACCTTCGTGTACGCGCCGCCGCTCGACCCGGCGCTGTGGCGCAGGGACGAGTCACGCTCCGACGCGCACTGGCGCGAGCGCTCCGGGGACGCGCGCTGGAAGGTGACGACCTGGGTACAGCGCTGATCGCCCCGAGGCGTGTGCCTCCCCTATTCCCCGTCGCCCCGGCAGGCCCCTCGCATCGCGCGGGGCCTTCGTCGTAGGATGCACTGTGCCCTCCTCACCCCTGCTGACGAACCCGACGCTGCGCGCGCTCGTGGCGATAGCCCTGTTCACCTACACGGCGCAGAACATGCTCAACGTGTCGATCGCGCCCCTGTCGCGCGCCCTCGAGCTTCCCGAGTGGATCGTGGGGGCCGCCGTGTCCCTCGCGGCGGCCGCGGTGACGGCGCTGAGCCAGTTCTGGGGCCGCCGCTCGATCGCGTGGGGGCGCAGGCGCGTCATCCTGTGGGCTCTGTTCCTGGCGCTGGCGGCTGGCACTCTCTTTTCGGCGGCCGTGTGGGCGCGCGCCGCGGGCGCTATCGGAGCCTTCGCGGCGGCGGCCTGCATCATGGTCGCGCGCGGCCCGTTCTTCGGGGCGGCGGTCGCTGCGATCCCGCCGACCGGGCAGGCCCTCGTCGCAGAAGTGACGCCGGATGAGCGTTCGCGCGTGCGCGGCACCTCCGCCTTCTCCGGGGCGATCAACCTGTCCGTCATGATCGGCTCGCTCATCTCCTCGGCGCTTGGCGCGTGGTGGATCTTCGGCCCCGTCCACGCCACCCCCATCTTCGTCCTCATCGCGCTCGGCATCGCCCTGGTGTGGCTGCCCCGAGACGGGGTGAGCACGAGGCCGCGCGGGTACCTGACCCGCCCGACGCCCGACGGCGCGCAGACGCGAGACGAGGCCAGGGCCTCGTCGGAGGAGAAGGCAACGCCAGGAGGAGCCTCGGGAGAACTGCCCCCGCGCGTGGGGTGGACCGACCGTCGCATCGCCCCGTGGATCGCCTCGGTGTTCGGAATCTACTTCGCGAACGGCGTCGTCCAGATCACGATGGGCTTCGTCGTGCAGGACCGCGGCGGGCTTGACCCCGACCACGCCGTTTCCGTCACCGGCCTTATGCTCCTGGCAAACGCCGCCGGAGCCATGCTCATGCAGCTGCTCATCGTGCCCCGCCTGGGCTGGGGGCCGCGCACGCTCCTGCGTGCTGGCATGACTCTGGCGCTCGCGTCCCTGGCCTGCCTGAGCGTCGCCCCGACGCTGTGGACTGTGGCGGCCTCGACCTTCGCGATGGGCGTCGCCTCGGGAACGGCGTCGCCCGGCTATTCCGCGGGCGCGTCCCTTGCGGTGAGTGAGCGCGAGCAGGGCGGGATCTCCGGGGTCATCAACGCGACGGGGGCGATCACCTGGATCGTGGCTCCCGTGTCGGCGACTGCCCTGTACGGGTGGATGCCGCTGTCTCCCTTCTTCCTGGCTCTGTCGCTCGTCGCGGCCTCCTGCGCGTGCGCGTGGTGGCTGCTGCGCCGTGTTGACGTCGCCTCCCTCGCGCGCGGATAGGACGAGTGCCCCACGCCTCATTGAGCGGTCGGCGCTATCCTAGAGAGGTACGTAAGCCCTACGCGAAGGAGCCATCCGTGGCAGAAGAAACCCGTACTGAAACCGACTCGATGGGTGCCGTCGAGGTCCCCGCCAACCGCTACTGGGGCGCTCAGACCGAGCGTTCGCTGCACAACTTCGATATCGGACGTAACACGTTCGTGTGGGGCCGCCCGATGGTGCGCGCCCTGGGCATCCTGAAGAAGTCCGCTGCCCTGGCCAACGCGGAGCTGGGCGAGCTGCCCGCCGACATCGCCGACTTCATCGCCCAGGCCGGCGACGAGGTCATCTCCGGCAAGCTCGACGACAACTTCCCCCTCGTCGTCTTCCAGACCGGCTCGGGCACCCAGTCGAACATGAACGCCAACGAGGTCATCTCCAACCGCGCCATCGAGATCGCGGGCGGCGTCATGGGCTCCAAGGCCCCCGTCCACCCCAACGACCACGTGAACCGCGGCCAGTCCTCGAACGACACCTTCCCCACCGCCATGCACATCGCGGTCGTCTCCGAGCTGCACGACATGTACCCGCGCGTGCGCCAGCTGCGCGACACCCTTGACAAGAAGGCCAAGGAGTACGAGGACGTCATCATGGTGGGCCGCACCCACCTGCAGGACGCGACCCCGATCCGCCTGGGCCAGGTCATCTCCGGCTGGGTCGCCCAGATCGACTTCGCCCTGGAGGGCATTGAGTATGCGGACACGCGTGCGCGCGAGCTGGCCATCGGCGGCACCGCGGTGGGCACCGGTCTGAACGCTCACCCCAAGTTCGGCGAACTCACCGCCAAGAAGATCTCCGAGGAGACGGGCATCGACTTCAAGCAGGCCGATAACCTGTTCGCCGCCCTGGGGGCGCACGACGCGCTGGTTCTGGTCTCGGGCGCGCTGCGTGTCCTGGCCGACGCCCTGATGAAGATCGCCAACGACGTGCGCTGGTACGCCTCGGGTCCGCGTAACGGCATCGGCGAGCTGCTGATCCCCGAGAACGAGCCGGGATCGTCCATCATGCCGGGCAAGGTCAACCCGACCCAGTGCGAGGCCATGACGATGG
>ERZ772917.956-NODE-956-length-18632-cov-4.724390_pt1 | contig 18632 bp, 13 predicted proteins | sample MGYA00511187_ERZ772917 | MGnify/ENA primary metagenome ERZ772917 (study PRJEB29015, sample SAMEA2737925) | human oral metagenome | biome: human oral; feature: human-associated habitat; material: dental | place: China | collected 2012 ... | reverse complement strand
GGTCTCGGACGCCTTGCATCTGCACCACTCTGCAAAGTCTCTCATTGCTCCGCAAACGAGCTCTTTTTCAAAGATCTCAATTAACAATTAACCATTAGCCCTTGCCCGCGCTTGGTTTGAGGTCGGGGTAGCTGATGCGGGTGTGGTACATGGTCTTGAGCTTCTCCACGAAGGTGGACTTGATCTTGTCGATGTCGCGGAAGGTCAGGGGGGCGTTGCGCATGAGTCCGTCCGCGATTTGGCTGTCGATGATCTTGTTCACGAGTGCGCTGATGGTCTCGTCCGTGTACTCGTTGAGGCTGCGCGAGGCGGCTTCGACGGAGTCGGCCATCATCAGTATCGCCGTTTCGCGGGTGAAGGGGTTCGGGCCGGGGTAGGTGAAGAGCGCCTCGTCGACGGGCTCGCCCGGGTGGGCATTGCAGTAGGAGTTGTAGAAGTATTTCGCCTTGCCCTCGCCGTGGTGCGTGCGGATGAAGTCGATGATGGCTTGGGGCAGGCCGGCTTTCTCGGCCATCTTGATGCCTTCGGTGACGTGGCTGATGATGATCTGTGCGCTTTGCTCGAAGGGGAGGTTGCGGTGTGGGTTGACGCCTTTTGTTTGGTTTTCGGTGAAGAAGGGTGGGTTCTTCATCTTGCCGATGTCGTGATAGAGTGCGCCGGTACGGATGAGCTGCGAGTCGGCGCCGATCTTGGTGCCGGCGGCGGAGGCGAGGATGGAGACTTGCAGGGAGTGCTGGAAGGTGCCGGCGCAGGTCTCGGAGAGCTTCTTGAGTAGGGGCGTGTTGATGTTGGAGAGTTCGACTAAGGTGATGGGCGAGACGTAGCCGAAGGTTTTTTCCATCATGTAAATCAAGACATAGGAGAACATGAGGAGGACGAAGTTGATGCCGAAGTAGAGGCCCATGCGCCAGTCGATCTTGTTGAAGTCGCCGTCTTGATAGAGGGAGAGTCCGATGTAGCCGAGCATGTAGACTAAGGAGATGAGGAAGGCGCAGCGGAGCAGCTGGGAGCGCTGGGAGAGCTCCTTGAGGCTGATGATGAAGACGACGCCGGCCATGATTTGGAGCAGCAGGAACTCGTGCGGGAAGGGGGCGACAAGGGAGCAGATGAGGGCGATGATGAGGTGGGTGAAGAGGGCGGAGGGGGAGTCGAAGAAGGTGCGGACGACGATGGGGATGATGGCGAAGGGGAGGATGTAGATGTTGAACAGGTCGTAGCGCACGCAGAGCTCGGAGAGGAGGCAGGGCACGAGGATGCAGGTGAGGATGAAGAGGCGGTTCTTGCGGCGGAAGTAGAGCTCGGGGCGGAAGGCGAGGAAGTAGAGGGCGCAGCAGGCCATGATGCCGAGGATGAGGATGACTTGACCCAGGAGGGTGATGCCGTCGCGACGGTTGCCGCCTGATTTGGTTTCGTGGACGATCTTGAGGGAGCGGAGGATGTTGTAGGTCTTTCCGTCGACCACCTCGCCGCGATCCACGATGCGTTCGCCGGCCTGCACGATGCCGGTGGAGAGGGTGATCTTCTGCATGAGTGCGTCTAAGGCTTTGTCGGAGGTTTCGGCGTCGTAGCTTACGTTGGGCTTGAGGTAGCGGTCGAAGTTCGAGGCGCGCAGTTCGCCTTTGTCCATCGACTCGGGGGTTTCGTTGATGATGAGCTCGTAGGAGGTCTTGACGGAGTGTAGGCGGGTGAGGTTGATCTGTGTGGAGACGTTCTTCTTGAGCAGGCGCAGTCGGGTGTGTCCTTCGGTGGTCATGCGTTCCATGTCTTGCGCCGAGACGATGCCGTCGGCGTAGAGTGCGCCGAGTTTCTTGGTGAGGTATTGCCAGACGGGGGTGCTCATGGTGCGCCGCTCGACATAGTCGTTCTTCAGGTCAGCCAGGGCCTGTCGGGCCACGTTTTCGTCGAGCCTGAAGTAGGGGCGGAAGCGGGTCTTGAGGCTGTCTCGTTCGGCCTGCAGCTCAGCGTCGGTCTTGTAGATGGGGAAGTCGCCGGGAGCCGTCAGCAGGCCGTATCGCCAGGGCTTTCCCTCGTGAAACTGGTAGCGAAACTTGCCCTCCCGCGGGAAGAAGTAGGCGATCACGGTGGCCGTGATCATGAAGTAAAGAAAGGCCTGCGCGGCAGTCTTCATTGATTTCGTCGCATGCATAAGAGTAGGATTTTATCGTGTGTACAGGGGTCGTTTATGATTGTTTATCGTGGCCGCAAAGGTGGGGGAAAATGGGCGGGAGAAGTTTTTGGGAGGGGAAAAGGAGTCAGTGTGTCTGTCCGTTCGTTGAGCGGCTCGCCTGCAACATAAAAACAGAAGTCGCTTACGTCGAACTCGCGTTTAATACTGATCCTGAGGCTCACCACCTCCCCCCTCTTCAAACGCCGGCGGCAGGTTGACGAGGTAGAGCCGCCCCGTGGCACGCGTGACCGCCGTGTAAAGCCAGCGATAAAAATCCTCCCCTAACATCTCCTCCGTCAGGTAGCCGATGTCGAGGAACACGTTCCGCCACTGCCCACCCTGCGCCTTGTGGCACGTGATGGCGTACGCATACTTCGTCTGCACCGCGTTGAAATACGGATCCTCCCTCATCTTCTTCATCCGCGCCGCCTTCGTTTTCACCTCCTTGTAATCCTCTAATACGGCGTAAAACAGCCGATCCCCCTCCTCGCGCGACAGTGCCGGCGACTCACTCCGGAGAGCATCCGTTAGCACCCGCAACTCCACCTCCGCTGCGTCCTCCTGAAAACGCACCAACACATCCGTAAAGTGGAATCCGAACAGCTCCGTCGAACGTCTCACCCGCAGCACCTCCACGATTTCCCCATTTGCAATGAAGCTCGCCTCCGCATCCTTCGTCCGCGACCACCGGTAATAATTATTCTTGACCACCATCAGCCTTTCCCCCCGTTCGATCTCCTCTTCCCGCCCCAGGATATACTGTCTGATCCCGTTGTTATAGCGTGTCGCACGCTTGTTCGACCGGCAGATCACGATCGTCTCATCCACCCCATCCCGTCCGTAAGCTGACGCAATCTCCTCGATCAATTCCCCGCCTGTCACCTTCTGAATATCCGGGAAACCCGCCAGTCGAAGCACCGGAAAACGCGTCGTCTCAGAGTCTCGCAACCCATTGCGGATCAGCGTGGCGTTAAACAGGATGCCCGAATCCACATCCTGCCTCACCACCTGTTTCAGCGACACCTCACGCACCTCCATCCCATACGCCTGCAGCCGCTCCACGCTGAGTGCCGGACTCTCCCGAAGCATCACCGGCGGAAGCTGCGCCGAGTCGCCCGACAAGATCAACCGGCACCCATGCCCGTCGTAGATATATTCGATCAAATCGTCTAATAAATGACCACTGCCAAAGGCGTGTGCCCCCACGCTCTCATTGGAAATCATTGACGCCTCGTCGACTATAAATAGCGTGTCCTTCTGCAAGTTCTTTCCTAACGAAAAGTCACCGATATCGTTTGAAAACGACTTCTGCCGATAGATCTTCTTGTGGATCGTGAAGGCCTCCCGTTCCGCGTACTCGGCAAACACCTTCGCCGCCCTGCCCGTGGGAGCCAACAGCACACTCGGCCTTTGCATCGCCTGCAAGGCCTTCACCACCGCCCCCAACACGGACGTCTTGCCCGTCCCCGCGTACCCTTTTACCACGAGCAGCGATCGGGGCGTCGTATCCGCCGTAAACTCCGCAATAGCAGCCATCGCCTTTTGCTGTTCCTCTGTCGGTTTGTACGGGAAAAACTCCGAGATCTTCTTATAAATGTACTTGTCAATCATGTCTGAATGAAATTTCTGCGATAAAGGTAGACCTTTGAAAAGAATCTTACATTTGCAGCAATAAACAATCAAACCATAAAAAAGTATATATACGGATATGAGAATTACACTTAAAGTCTTATTGGTTGCGGCGGTCGTGCTGCTGGTCTACATGTGCTACAGGAGTATTATGGGGCCGATTGAGTTTGATAAGGAACGACAGGCTCGCGAAGCGGCCATCGAGAAGCGCTTGATTGAGATTCGGACGGCTCAGATCGAGTATAAGAACAGAAACGGACGTCACGCTGGATCCTTCGAAGAGTTGGCCAAGTTCCTCAACGAGTCTAAGCTGCCTTTCGTGGTCAAAGAAGGCGTCTTGACCGACGAACAAATGGAGAATGGAATGACCGAGAAGAAAGCTGCCGACATCGTACGTCGTGCACGCCAAAGCGGCAACAATGACGAGGTGATCAGAAACGGCCTCCAAAACTTCCGCCGTGACACCATGTGGGTTTCCGCCAAAGACACCCTGCTCGGACGCGACTTCAACGTAGACTCCCTCGCCTACGTCCCCGTCAAAGGCGTTAACGCCAAGTTCGAGATGGACACCGCAACCCTCGAATCCTCCTCCGGCTACACCGTGAAAGTCTTTGAATGCCGCGTCCCCTACGACGTCTACTTGGGCGACCTTAACAAGCAACAGTTGGCCAACCTGAAAGACAAGATGCGCAAGATGGAGAAGTATGAAGGCCTCAAAGTCGGCTCCGTCACCGAGATCAACAACAACGCCGGCAACTGGGAATAAGCCCGCGCGAGAAGGTCTCCCCCCGACAAGAACCAACATGAACCTTCGCGTTCCCGACTCGCTGACAGCGAGCCTTTCGGAAAAATATAGAACGTCTGTCCGGCTTTGGCCGGGCGGACTTTCTTTTTCAGGAGCAATCCCAACGGATGACAGCTCCTTTTTTTATGAAGAAACCGCCGTCGACGTCTCCCGATCCTATGCCCAGGTTCTTCGTGACGCTTGTCGCGAATATCCCTTCCTCACCTACCCCTATGCCGATGTGCGCATAGTCTGCGCCGGGTTGCCCTGCACACTCGTGCCCGAAGTCATCTACCAGGATGAAGCTAAAGAGCGCATCTACCGCTTCACCTTCGCCCGCCCGGCCGAAACAGTCATCGCCCAAACACTCCAGCCCCTCGAATCCGTCCTGTTGTTCGGCCTCAGGCATGACGTCCACGCGTTCGTCGAACGCTCCCTCCCCAGAGCTCGCTGGAGCCACGTCCTGACCTCGCTACTGCTGCGTTGGCGCAGTCAAAGTCTCGTCTCCCTACATGCCCGCATGCACGCCCTCATCCACGAACGCACGATGGATCTTGCCTGCTTCGACCGGGGCAACTTGCGCTTCATCAACCGATTCGAGATTGAAAACTACGACGACATCATGTACTACCTCCTCTACATCTGGAAACAGTTGGCGCTTGATCAACGCAGAGATGTCCTCACCCTGTTGGCCGTCTCAACTACGGCCTTTGACCTGAAAGAACAACTACAGACTTACCTGCAAAACATACGCGTCGAAGCCATCCAAGAACTTTACCGCACCGACGACCGAGAAGCTACCGTCGGCTCCTCTGTTCAGACCGAAACCCACAACCCAACGAACGCATGAGAATCATACGAGGAACTTATGGCCGCCGGCGCTTCCAAGTGCCCGCCGCCTTTGATGCCCGACCTACGACGGATTTTGCTAAGGAGAATCTCTTCAACGTGCTCGAAAACCTTGTCACGTGGGATGAAACTCGTGCCTTGGATCTCTTTTCCGGCACGGGCAGCATCGCTTTTGAACTCCTTTCGCGCGGTTGCCGACCCGTCACCGCTGTAGAAGCCAACCGTACACATGCCGCTTTCATTGCCGACGTGGCGCGCAGACTCGCTCCGCCACCGGGCGCCTTTAACCTCGTTCGAGGCGACGCCTTCCGCTACCTCTGTACTGCACCCAAGGCCGCCTTCGACCTCATTTTCGCCGATCCCCCCTACGCCCTTCCCCGCCTGACTGAATTGCCCGAGGCCGTACTCGGCGGAGGCCTATTGCGCGCCGGCGGACGCTTCATTCTTGAGCACCCCGGCACGTACGACTTCTCCGATCATCCCTGTTTCAGCGAAATACGCATCTATGGCGCCGTCCATTTTACCCTCTTCTGCGTCGCCCCCGAATGACCCCTCGGAATGCCCCGAAAACCGCTTCCCAAAAGCCTTCTCCCGCACCCGAGCCCAAAAAGTTTTGTTCCTATATTTGCGCCCGTTAATTCAAATAACATCAAACAGATATGAAAAGGATAGGATTGTTAGGAGTTACTCTTTGCTTGGTAATGATGTTCAGCGTTGTTTCCTGCAAATCGAAGCAAAGCGCCTACAAGGCAGCCTACGAACAGGCTAAAGAACGCGAGATCTCAAGCGATGAGCCCGCAGAAGAAGAGATTGCCCCTGTTACGAAGTCGAAAACGGCAGGAGAAACGCGGCAAGAAAAGATCACCCCATTGGAAGGTGAAGATGCTGACGCCATCAAACTCTACAGCGTGGTGATCGGCAGCTTTAAGAATCGCACCAACGCATACTCGCTCAAGGAGCGCATGCAGAACGAAGGCTACACGCCCATCCTCGGCGAAAATGAGCAAGGCATGCTTCGCGTCATCGTCACCAGTTTCGAGAGCAAGGCCGAAGCTGAAAAAAGTCGTGACGCCATTCGCTCCAAGTATCGCCCCAGCTTCCAGGATGCATGGGTGCTCGAACGCACTTATTGATTCGCCCCGCGGAACACGCGTTTTGTAACGAAATCGATCATCAAGGGATGTCCGCCCATCGCCCTGGGCCGGCATCCTTTTTTTATGCCCAAAAAGAAATAACCCTACACACACAGAACAGATATGCGCATCGAAAAAAACTTCTCCCTCAAAGCCTACAACACCTTCCGACTACCCGCCCTCACGCGCTGGTTCATGGAGTATGACAACGAAGACGAGCTGGGGCGCATCCTCCGCGACGAGTACTTCCAGGAGCTCCGATCGCTGCACATCGGCGGCGGAAGCAACCTCCTCTTCGTGTCCGACTTCAACGGCATCGTCGTCCACTCTTGCATTCGCGGCATCACCGTCGCCCGCGAGACTGATGCGGACATCATCCTGCGCGTCGGCGCCGCCGAAACGTGGGACGACGTCGTGGCCCTGGCCGTAGAACGTGGTTGGGGAGGCATCGAAAACCTCTCCTACATCCCCGGCGAAACGGGGGCCGCGGCGGTGCAAAACATCGGGGCTTACGGCGCTGAACTCAAGGACGTCGTGGAGAGCGTCGAAGCCTTCAATCAACTCACCTTCGAGCGCCACACCTTCCCCGTCGACGACTGCGACTACGCCTATCGCTACAGCGCTTTCAAGGATCCGCACCGCGACCCGCACATCATCACCCACGTCAACCTGCATCTGCGCAAACGGCCTACCCTTCGCCTCGACTACGCTCCTCTTCGCGACGCTCTTAGCGCCGTCGCCACACCCACTCTCGGCGACGTTCGCGAGGCCGTCGGCGCCATCCGACGCAGCAAGTTGCCCGACCCTGACCAGCTCGGTAATGCCGGCAGTTTCTTTATGAACCCCGTCGTCGACCGCGCCCTCTTCGACCGCCTCCACGCCCTCCATCCCGACCTGCCCTCTTATCCCGCACCCGACGGCCATGGCGTCAAAATCCCCGCCGGCTGGCTCATCGAGCGTTGCGGTTTCAAGGGTCTCCGCGAGGGCGAAGTCGGCGTTTACGAGCGCCAGGCACTTATCCTCGTCAACTATGGCGGCGCTACCGGCGACGACATCGCCCGCTTCGCCGAGCGTATCCGCCACGCCGTCAACGAGCGGTTTGGCATCCGCCTCACCCCCGAGGTGCGCTACGTGGAGTGAACTGGCTCCGGAAAAGAGGAACTGTTCCTATTCTCAATCCTATAGCAACTCTATAAATATAGAGTTGCTGTACCCTGCACTAATGGTAACTCTATAAATATAGAGTTGCTGTACTCTGCACTGATGGTAACTCTATAAATATAGAGTTGCTGTACCCTGAACTGATAGTAACTCTATAAATATAGAGTTGCTGTACTCTGAACTAAAAGTAACTCTATAAATATAGAGTTGCTGCACTTTGGACTGATAGTAACTCTATAAATATAGAGTTGCTTTCCTACCGAGTGAACAGCAACTAATAAACTAAACACTTGCGATTAGTATGGAAAATAATAAATTGGAAGGCCTAAGACTGAATAAAATCATTCTACCTTTGTCTGGTAAACACCAAAGAACATCCCCCACACCATGCCACGAAAGCTTCTCATTGACAATTAATAATTAGAAACCATGCATACCCTTTCCCGCAACCTACTCAGCGTCGTCCGCCGCTTTCGGATGGCGACCATATTAAATGTATTAGGGCTGGCCGTCGCCTTCGCCGCCTTTATGGCGATTATGATGCAAGTGGATTACGAACGGAGCTACGACCGTTGCCATCCCGGCGCCGATCGCATCTTCCGCGTCGACCTGTCGCAGCCGGGCGACTTCTCCACCATCCTGCCGCGCGGTTTTGTAGAAGCCGTCATCGCCTCCTCACCACACATCGAGGCCGGCACACTCCTCAACCCCTTCGTGGGCGACGTCTACTTCACCGTCACGGACAGTCGCGGTGCCCGTCACGGCTTCCGCGAGCCAGTGCAGACATGCCTTCCGGCGCTCATCCGCACGTTCGACATCCCGCTTGTGGAGGGCGATGCCGACTGTCTGCGTGAACCAGATAAGGTGTTGATTCCACAAAGCATGGCGCGCCGACTCTTCGGTTCCGGATCGGCTGTTGGGCGGCGGCTGCACGCTGAAGAAGCGATCTGGAGCAAGAACCGCGACGACGACGACGCCCCCCTCGACCTGACCGTAGGCGCCGTCTACCGCGACTTCCCCGGCAACACGCAGCTCCGCAATGTGATCTACACCGCCATCGACGAGACCTGCCAAAAGGGCAACTTCTCCGCCAGCAATTTCATCTGCTACCTGCGCCTTGACCGTGCCGCATCGGCCACCGACGTGGCTGCCGACTTCAACAGCCGCTTCGACTTCAGCAACATCGACCGCCCCGGCGAACAGATCAAGCTCGTCCCCCTGACCGACATCTACTTTATGAACGAGAGCGGCGATGGGCGCATCTTCCGCAGCGGCAACGTCGATATCGTGCGTCTGCTTTTCGGCATCGCCCTGCTGATCCTCCTGATCGCCGCCGTGAACTACACCAACTTCAGCACCGCCATGACGCCCCTGCGGATGAAGAGCATCAACACGCAGAAGGTCTTAGGTAGCACCGACGGCGCACTCCGCCGCTCGCTCCTGATCGAAGCCTGTGCCGTCTGCCTCGCCGCGTGGATTGTTGCTGTGGGCATCGTTTGGGCGTTAAGCGAAAGCCGATTGCTCACGTTTGTCGAGGCCGACACGTCGCCGCTCCACCACCCCGTGCTCATCCTATTGACCGCGCTCATTGCCCTGCTCACCGGCCTCGCCGCGGGCATGTATCCGGCGTATTACATGACCTCCTTCCCGCCCGCGCTCGTGCTCAAGGGCAGCTTCGGCCTCTCGCCCCGCGGACGACGGCTGCGCATGGTACTCGTGGGCGTACAGTTCGTCATCTCCATTGCGCTCATCATCGGCGCCGGCTTCGTGCAGTTGCAAAACAGCTACCTGCGCAGCTACCCCGCCGGCTTCGACCGCGACCGCATCGCCGTCGTAGAGCTCAACGGTGCCATTGCCGGCGGTCATGCCCGCGAATATGCTGACCGGCTGAAAGCCTTTGCAGGCATCGAAGACGTAGCGTTCTCGTCGGAGAAAGTCGGGTCAAAAGACACCTACATGACCGAAGAGTCGGAGTATCGCGGCCGAGAGTTTTCCTACTTCCAAATCCGCGTCTCGTGGAATTTCCTCCGCACGATGGGCATCCGCATAGCCGACGGCCGCGACTTCACCGAGGCCGATGTGCGCAGCGATCGTCCCGCCTTCATCTTCAACGATCATGCCCGCCGCAGCCTCGACATGGAGTGCGGCCCCATGCGTTATTGGCGCGATCAGACGGCCGACTTGATCGGCTTCACCGACGACTTGCACATCGCTTCCCTGCGTCAAGAATCGGCCAACATCTGCCTCGTCACCACAGGGCTTGGTGCCGGCATGCCTGTCTCCTACATCCGCCTCCGCGCCGGCACCGATCCGCGCGCTGCCGTGGCCCACATCCGCAAGACCGTCGCCGCCATCGACCCGTCTTATCCCATCGACATTGAGTTTTACGACACCATCGACAACACGCTTTATCAGAAGGAAACGACCCTCCGCACGCTCATCACGCTCTTCGGCCTGCTCGCAGTGCTGCTGTCACTCGTGGGCGTGTTCGGCCTCGTCGTCTTCGACAGCGAATACCGGAAGAAAGAGATCGGCATCCGCAAGGTATTCGGCTCCTCTACTCGGCAGATCTTGGCCATGTTCAATCGCACCTACCTGCGCATTGTCGCAGTTTGCTTCGTCATCGCCGCGCCCATGGCTTATTACGGTGTCACCCGATGGCTCGAACATTTCGCTTACCGCACGCCGCTACGCTGGTGGGTGTTTGTGATCGCATTCGTTGCCGTGGCTGCCGTCACGTTGGCCACTGTCACCTTCCAAAACTGGCGCGCTGCAAATGCCAATCCGGTGAAGAGCATAAAGAACGAATAAGAGAGAACAGTCAACGACTAATCGATGCCGGTTCCCCTGCGCCTGTATTAGACCTGCCATTGATTTTTCGGAAATTTTCGGTGGAAGACTTTGCACTTTCGGAAATGCCCTTATCTTTGCAGCGCAATCAAGGGAACAAAGCGATGTTCACACGAAATGATTGTTACATGGTGTGGTAGTTCAGCTGGTTAGAATACCTGCCTGTCACGCAGGGGGTCGCGGGTTCGAGTCCCGTCCATACCGCAACAAACGTTGATAGTCCAACAGGTTGCACAGTTTACACCCGACTTTACATCCAAGAATGTAAAGTCGGGTGTTTCTTTTATATACACTTGGAATGGGGTATCCAATAACCTTCTGCCGAAAAGCCCCCTGATAATAAGAGTTGCATTGCTAAACTCAGGCTGTTTCATTCATATAGAAGAATATGCTACGAGCAAAACAGTAGTCGAAGAATATAAGTGCGTGTGCACTTAACATGAGCTCGACGTCAACAATCCTTGGTTTCACCGGCCCCCATGCAGAAAAGATCGCTTACGTCAGATCCTCGTTAACTTATCGATTCCGTTCGTTGTAACAGGTCAATAAGTCGGCAGGCCAGTAGCTTCATGAGTCAATTGATTAGTTGGTATATCATTTACACAGGAAAAACTGCAATCGTCGGTGATGCTTATATCAATGACATAAGGTTAACGACGCACTCCGATTCTCGAAATCGAATGAAAAACGAAGTAACCTTCACCGCCTTTTTATGCAAGACGAAGACGCAATCGATCTATAAAATCAAAAAGCCACCATAGTCCCTTCGTCAGTGATGCGATAGAGGCGCTGATTGGTGGTGGGGGAGAAAAGCGGGCCGAGATGGGCGATGTAAGGCCCGAGCTTGATGTAGTGGAAGGAGTGCAAGGGAAAGTCGGGGGGCAAGGCGACACAGCCGGAGTACCAGCCGACTTTCAGACTTGTCGTACGACGGATGAGGGTGGCCAGCCGTGCCACTTCGTCAGGCTCCCCGTCACCGCCCATGAAGCATACGCAGGTGATGGTAGAGCCATAGCGATTGAGCAGTGCCGACAGCTCACTGTCTGTCAACGGCTGTCCCGCGTCGCTTTGTAGCCACGGACTGTGGCAGCCGGGACAACGGTGGGGACAGCCGGAGATGTTGAGAGCCAGCGTCGTCTCGTCAGGAATTTCGCGGAAGACGACGTCGTAGCTGACGTATTTCAGCATAACGACATTTCGCTTTCGGCAAGTTCTTCCTCAGTTTCGGCGCCTGCAGCTTCGTAGTATCGCTTCGACGCTTCTTTCTGACGCCCAAGGGAGAAGTTGCTCACTCGCTTCATGTATCCGATAACGCGGGTGAGGTAGTCGACATTCGCGCTGTGGCATTCGGGGCAAGCCTTAAGGTAGCGCTTGTCGATGTGTCCGCAGTCGCGGCAGAGTGTGTTGGGAATATTAAAGGTGAAGTAATTGCAGCCCTCGATGGCGGCCACGCGCAGGAGTTGCCGGTATTGCGCTTGAGAGAGATGCTCACTCAGGTTGGCGTGCAGGGCTGAGCCGCCCGTGAGGTGCTCGATGTATTGACGCCCGTGGAGGCGGAATTTGTCGATGAGGTTTAGCGAATCGTCCTCGACGATGTAGAAGTAACTGTTGTAGCAGTCGCGGGGGACGATGTACCCGTCTTCGCGATCCCACTTGGCGTGCTTGACGCCGACGTTTTCGGCTGGGATCATCTCGCAATTGAACATCACGTCTTTAGTGCGGTATTGCTTGTTGTATCGCTCGATCAGCCCGAGCACGCTGCCGGCGAAGGCGGCATACTGCGGGTTATCGCTGATCTCTATGCCGAGGTATTCAGCGGCTTCGACTAAGCCGTTGACGCCGATGGTGAGGTATTGCCGGCTCATGTTGATGTATCCGGCGTCGAAAAGGGGAAGCATACCTTTCGCATGGAGCATCTTCAGATTCTCATTGTAGCCGAGTTGCACTTTGTGCACCAGGTCGATCACGTCTTCAAGGAAGGTCATGTAGGGGATGTTTTCGCGGCTTGCATGCTGAATGCAGCGATTGAGGTTGATCGTCAGCACGCTTTTCGATCCGGTAGAGACACCGCCGGCTCCGAGCGTATAGCTGAATCCGTTGTCTTGGATCTCGTTGCGCAATCGGCAGCAGCTGGAGAGGGAGTCGGCGTTGTCGCTGACGTAGGTGAAGAAGGAGTGGCCCTCGGCATACATCTGGGCGGTAAAGTCGGCGTAATCCTTGTCGCGGATGTCGCCGTCTTGGCTGAGGAGCGCCATCGTTTCGACGGGGAAGGTGAGCACCGTCTTGGTGCGTTCGCGGTTGAACCAGGTCATGAATCGGCGTTGCAACCAGTCGAGCGACTCCCACCGCGGACGGGTGCCGTCGGGGAAGATGAATTCACCGAAAAGGCTGTCGAAATAATAGCGGTCGTAGTAGGAGATGTTCCAGAAGACGGCTTGAAAGTTGCGTGCGCCAGTGGGCTGGTTGATGGAATAGACGACTTGCTCGAAGCAGTCGGTGATGACCTTATCGATGCTGCGCCGCCTGAGGGAGAGGTCAGCGTCGCGATGGACGTCTCGGTAGTAATCGTCACCGTACTCCCGACGGACGAAGTAGTCCATATACATGAGGAATTCTGGCGTGGCGCATGCGCCGGAGAGCATGCTCGAGACGATGAAGACCATGTTGACGAAGCCGCCGCAGAAGGACTTGAGGTTGGTCGGCGCCGTGGAGTTGCCGTCGATGGACTTCGTGCCTCCGATCAGCCACGGGTACATCGTGATGCTGGCGCAGTAGTTGGCTAAGCTGGTCTCGTCGTTCTTATAGATGAAGTGGTGGTTGAGCAGCGAGAGGTATTTGTCGGATAGCTCTTTGCCATACATTTCTTTAAGACGGTCGGTGAGCAGCCGGCGGTTCAGGCGGATGAAGTTTTGCTTGGGCAGCTCGCCGATGAGCGTGGCGATGTTCTTGTGCTCCACGTTGGCATTGGCGTCGAACTTGCTGCCGGTGGCTGCATTCTTCGCATCGCAGTAGTTCATGAGGAAGGTCAACTTGTCGCGCACCTCGCGATCCTCGAGGTGCTTCTGCCGATAGAGGATGTACGACTTGGCCACGCGATAGTAGCGTTCGGACATGAGCGCCGTCTCCACTTGGTTTTGGATGTCTTCTACCGACATGCCGTTCGTGATCTGCACATGCCCGAGTATCGACGTCAGATCGTCCTCCGTCGGGAAGCAACCGACCGAGAGAAAGGCTTTCCGCACGGCGTTCTTGATCTTGTCGATGGAGAAGAGCACCTTCTTCCCATTCCGCTTTGTGATGTATGTCTCCATTTTTTGTTGGTGTAGTGTGTATGTATAGTGAGTGAAACGTTTTGTGCAACTTCCGGCTCTACCTGACTTTATTTTGACGGCGCTTATTAAATGCCTTTTTGCCTTTATTCAAGCCATTTCCGGTCAGCATTGCGGGGGACAAAAGTAGACGAATAGGGAAACTTTCTTCTGTCATATACGGGAATAAAGTTTTCAACTTTGGAAAACATTGCGCCTCACATCTTTCCGAAAAGTTTTCCATTATAGAAAAGCATGTTCGCTGTTCTGTCGGGAAACAATTCATTCATGGACGTCTCCTTTAGCCCCTCCGGGAAGCGTTTCCTCAGTCCCCTACCCTACGTGGGTTCGACATAAGCAATCTCTCTCTTCAGCACACTTTTCCCCAGCAACTCCAGTAAATGATTTGAGACTGGCGCAATCTGCGCCGACGTCCCGGTAAATGCCGAGAGACTTGCGGGAACTCCCGCCGACGTCGCGGCAAATGCCGAGAGACTTGCGGGAACTCCCGCCGATGCCGCGGCAAATGCCGAGAGACTTGCGGGAACTCCCGCCGACGTCGCGGTAAATGCCGAGAGAGCGGCGCCAAAGATACTTTCCGGGGTGGGCTGCGGAGGATCTTGTTTCGGTTGAGGGATCTCATCGTTGGAGCCTTTTGGTTATTCCAAAGAAAAATCCCCCGGACAAAAGGTTGTCGGCCACCTTCTGCCCGGGGGATAATGCGTGATCGGCGGATCAGTCGTTACTTTCCTTCTAAGATCTCACGCGTGTCAGAAGCGATCATAAACTCCTCGTCGGTGGGGACAACGAGCACCTTGACGCGGCTGTTCGGTTTACTGATCACCTCCTCACGGCCGCGAAGGCCACGGTTCTTCTCCTCGTCGAACTCGATGCCCAAGAACTCCATGTCTTTGCAGACAGCCGCACGTGTCGAGGCTTGATTCTCGCCCACGCCGCCGGTGAAGACGAGGATGTCGAGCCCGCCCAGGGCTGCAGCATAAGCGCCGATGTACTTCTTGATCCGGTAGTCATAGATGGCCAGAGCCAGTTCCGCATGTTTGTTGCCGTCCGCGATGGCGTTCTCGATGTCGCGCATGTCAGACGATAACTCTGAGAAGCCCGCCATACCACTCTTCTTATTCAGCAGCTCAGCCAAACCGTCAGCATCGAGGTTCTCCTTGTGCATGATGAAGGGCAATGCACCCGGGTCAACGTCACCACTGCGTGTACCCATCATCAGCCCCTCGGTCGGGGTCATACCCATCGAGGTGTCGACCGACTTGCCTCCCTTGATGGCTGTAATGGAGGCGCCGTTGCCGATGTGAGCCGTGATGATGCGTTGCTCATCGTAGGGCACGCCGAGGATCTCGCACGCGCGGCGCGACACGTAGCGGTGGCTCGTGCCGTGGAAGCCATAGCGGCGCACACCGTAGTCCTTATACATGCGATAGGGCAAGGCGTAGAGATAGGCGTAGTCAGGCATCGTCTGGTGGAAAGCGGTGTCAAAGACGGCCACTTGCGGTGTGCCCGGCATAATCTTCTCGATTGCCTCGATGCCCTTCAAGTTGGCCGGGTTATGCAGCGGTGCCAGCTCGGTGCACTCCTTGACCTTCTCCAACAGCTCTTTGGTGATGAGCACGCTGGAGGCAAACTTCTCCGCCCCGTGCACCACGCGGTGCCCTACGGCGTTGATGTCCTTGAAATTCTTCAGGCAGCCATACTTAGCGTCCGTCAGCGTGTCGAGGATGAAGGCGATGCCCACCTCATGGTCGGGGATGTCCTTTTCGAGGATAACCTTCTCGCCGTTCTTGTCCGTGAACTTGAGGAACGATTTCGGCAGGCCCACCTTCTCGATTCCTCCCTGCGCCATCACCTCGCCCGAGGTCATGTCGAAGAGTTTGTACTTAATAGAGCTACTTCCGCAGTTCAATACCAATGTTTTCATAATCCTTCGGTCTCCTTTCTATTTCTGGTTCTTTAATGCGATAGCCTGGTTGCAGGCAATGGCCACCATGCGATAAATGTCATCCACAGAGCAGCCACGTGAGAGGTCGTTCACCGGAGCCGCCATGCCCTGCAAGATCGGACCTACAGCTTCCGCACCGCCCAAACGTTGCACGAGCTTATAGCCAATATTGCCCGCCTCGAGCGACGGGAAGACGAGCACGTCAGCATGCCCCGCCACCGTGCTACCCGGAGCCTTGAGAGCCGCCACACGCTCCACGAGAGCGGCATCGAGCTGCATTTCTCCGTCCACCTGCATCGTCGGATCCAGTTCACGAGCCAATCGTGTAGCCTCAGCCACCTTGTCCACACGTTCGTGTGCAGCGCTACCCTTCGTCGAGAAGCTCAGCATAGCCACGCGCGGTTCTGTGCCCAGCATAGCGCGCGCCGTAGCCGCCGACGATACAGCGATCTGCGCCAATTCCGCGGCCGTCGGGTCAGGCAGCACAGCACAGTCGGCGAAGATCAATATGCCCTCGCGTCCGTACGACGGATCCTTAACGAACATAAGGAAGGCGCCCGAAACGCAGCTAATGCCTTTCGTCGTCTTAATGATCTGCAATGCCGGGCGGAGCACATTGCCCGTCGTGTTGCGTGCCCCAGCTATCTCGCCGTCGGCATCACCCGCCTTGATCATCAAGCAAGCCAAATAGAGCGGATCCTCCGCCAATGCAGCAGCCTTCTCCGGCGTCATGCCCTTAGCCCGGCGCAAGTCGAGGAGCAGGTCGGCGTAGGCCTGCTTCTTGTCATGATTCTTGGGGTCAAGCAGGCGTGCCCCATTGATGTGCTTCAGTCCGAGTCGGTCAGCCTCGCGACGGATTTCGTCGGGATCACCGATCAGAATAATGTCGGCCACACCGTCGGCAACGAGTCGGTCGGCGGCTGTGAGAGTGCGCTCCTCCGTGCCCTCGGGCAGGACGATGCGCTGCTTGTTCGCTTTTGCGCGATCTACGATACTTTGAATCAAATTCATGGTTTCGTCAATTATTTATTTATGGATAATGGGAATATGAATTAGCGCTATTAATGCTGTTTCCTTCGCAACAAAAGTAGGGAAAATCGCGTCGGAGGCCGGGAAGAGGCGTTATAGGCAATCAGAAAAGGATTGCAGATAGGTTGTATCGGGAGCGCGTCAGAGTTAAGGTAGGGGGCGTATTGCGTACACCTTCATTTCATGAATCAGCGTTCGGCCGAGTCTATAGATAGGGCGTTAGTCTCTTCTCCCCAGTAGGGAATTTATTTCGGAGAATATTTCCGGGGGTATGGGAGGGATAAAAAGTAAGCCTGCCGAAGGGGGGGCTTCGACAGGCTTAGAGGGGGGAGGGAGAAACCTCATCATCGCGTAGAAGCGATGGGGGGAGGTGAGGTTTGTGTCAAAAAAAATGGGTGAAAGATGGGACTTGAACCCACGACCCCCGGAACCACAATCCGATGCTCTAACCAACTGAGCTACATTCACCATAAAAAAGCCTGTCCTTTCGGATAGGCGCCGCAAATATAGACCGATTTTGACACCTGCAAATTCCCGAGGCACAATTCTCATAGTCGAACGCAGGTCGTCCGCTTTGGCGGACTGAAAGCCCCCGTCCTATATTTGCGCGCTCATTTATACAGCGTTTGCGCGGCATTTATGCGAGATGCATACTGCGCGCGACCGCAAGAATTTTCACAACAGATTTTTCACCGATGAATATAGCATTGATAGGGCATGGCAAGATGGGGCATACCATCGAACGCCTTGCGCCGAGTCGGGGACACCGCATCGTCTCCGTTATCGACATCGACAACCGCGACACGGCTTTCGAGTCCGACGCCTTCCTTCGGGCCGATGTCGCCATCGAGTTCACCGGGCCCCTGACGGCTTTCGACAACATCACCCGTTGCCTCGACGCCGGCTTGCCCGTAGTGAGCGGATCGACGGGCTGGACGGCTCGCATGGACGAACTGAAGGAGCACTGCCACAAGGCGGGAGGCGCCTTTTTTTATGCCTCCAATTTCAGCCTTGGCATGAATCTCTTTTTCGCTCTGAACGACCGCTTGGCACAACTGATGAACGCTTTCCCCGATTACGACGTCCGCATCAACGAGACGCACCACGTGCATAAACTTGACGCTCCGAGTGGCACGGCTGTCACGCTGGCGGAGGACATCGTCAGTCGCATAGACCGCAAGGCGCGATGGGTGGCGGGCGAGGCCGAACAGGCGAACGAACTCGGAGTGCGTTCTGTGCGCGAAGGCGAGGTGCCCGGCACACACGAGGTGATCTACGATTCCGCCGCTGACACGATCCGCATCGAGCATGTGGCCAAGAACCGCGATGGATTCGCTTTGGGGGCGCTGTTGGCTGCCGAGTTTCTTGTCGGGCGGACGGGTATCTACGGCATGAATGATTTGATGGGACTTTAATTACATAAACCGGGTGGGCAAAAGGCCTGCCCTTACACGATACATAGACATAGACAATGAAGAAGATTTCAAGACGACAGTGGATTGGCTTCAGCATTTGGACCACTTTGTACATCCTGTTCTGCTTTTGGATGGAGAACCTTTGGCTGCTGCTTGGGGTGCTTGTGTTGGCAGACATATTCCTGACCCGGTTTGTGCCTTGGGGCGCGTGGAAGCAGTCGAAAAACAAGCATGTGCGCGAGGCGTTGGAGTGGGTGGACGACATACTCTTTGCGCTCATCGCCGTGTATTTCATCAACCTGTTCGTGTTTCAGAACTACCAGATCCCCACGGCATCGCTC
>ERZ772917.953-NODE-953-length-18668-cov-43.653361_pt1 | contig 18668 bp, 18 predicted proteins | sample MGYA00511187_ERZ772917 | MGnify/ENA primary metagenome ERZ772917 (study PRJEB29015, sample SAMEA2737925) | human oral metagenome | biome: human oral; feature: human-associated habitat; material: dental | place: China | collected 2012 ... | reverse complement strand
AACCAGCAGCACAGCTACCCACCACCGCTTGACACACCACATAGGGGCACCCCCCCCGCCCGAAGACCCTGACGCGGACGCTCTGCGCAATCCCGCCACGTCCGCTGGCGAACTGGCGCGAATAGCGGCACAACGCCCCGATCTCCTTCTCGCCATCGCCGCCCACCCTCAGTGCTATCCCGCTCTTCGGCAGTGGATATCCCAGCAGCAGGCCGACGCCTCAGGAGCGCCGACAACCCCACCAGGCGGCTCTTCGCCCGCGGGGAGTGCCGCAGCGGCCGGCCCCTCCCCCGCGGTAAGCGATTCCACGACCCGCCTGACCCCGGCCGCGGGCCCCTCGGCCGGCTCGACGCCGGCTGCAGCCGCCCTCGCCGACGCCCCGGCTCCCGCGCCGCAGGGTGATCAAGTTGCGGGCAGTATGCGAGCCAAGGGCACCTCCCGGCGAACCTTCACCAAGATCCTCCCCTGGACCGCGGGCGCGCTCGGCCTGGCGGCCCTCGGCGGCTTGGGCGCCTGGAGCCTGTCCCATCGCCCCAAGTCTGAGTCTGAGCCAGAGGAGCGCCAATCGACGGAAACACCCCGGTCATTCTCCGTGTCCGCGCTATCAGGAGACTTCGCACGAGGGGTCGTGGAGGCCTGGTCGACCGGACTCATCAATGACAGCGCATTCATCTCCGTCAAGGGGGATCGCGTTTTCGTTATCTCCGGCGACGAAATTGAACCGCTCCCCCAGAAAATTGCGATCCACCACTTGTACTCGCTCACCGAGTCCGGTCTCGGCGACCCGATCGAGGTCAAGAGCTCGAACTGGACAGATGAAGAGCGGCACTCAAGCAGCTCCAGTGCAGACAGGACCTGGTGGGGCGACTCGCCAATACTGAGAGACAAGATTATCGACCCTCGCAGCGGGGACGTCTCCCCCGTCCCCTGGGACACGTCGACATACAAGTACCTGGGAGGGGTCGACAACGACACGGCCCTTCTCCAGAAATCATCTCCTACCAGCCAGCACAGCGGGGCCGGGGAGCCCATTACCGCGATCGACCGTCAGGGAAAAGAGCTCTGGAGCACGCCCGACTCCTATCTGGACGCATTCTTCGACCCGGCACAGCCGGATATTCTCATCGGCTACCAGAAGGACACCTCCGACGACTTCGCCAGCGTTCCGCACCTCCTCAGCACCACCACGGGAGAGACAGTAGCGGCGCTGCCGTCCTCGAACGCCCTGTTCCTGGCCACGGACGGCGTCGTTATCGCGACTGGTCTCAGCTCGGGGCCGACGAGTGCAACTGCCAGCGCCTTCAGCTTCTCAGGAGAGCAGCAGTGGGAGCAGCAGGTCGGCGAGTGCGAGAAGATCGCCTTCGACGGCGTCCCCTCCCTGGACGTGATCCAACGATCACTGACGGAGCTCGCCGGGATGACGGTCATTGTCGCGGAGAACGGCGCTGCGCTGGTCAGCAACGAGAGCGGCGGCACCTTCAGCCTCAGGAACGAGGACGGGACCAGCGGCCCCTCTCTCAGGGTCGGCGACCGCTTCACTCTTCTGGCAGACGGGTCGGGCGTTCTCACAGTCCCCAGCAGAGAGAACAGGGATAGCGACCTCAGCCCCGAGGACATGCTGTTCATAGACGCCGCCAGCGGCAACGTCGAGAAATACTTCTCCGAGCTGGAGTTCCCGTTCTCCCACCACGAGCCCCAATCCGTGCAGAATCTTTTCTACGCGTCCACGGTACACGAGCTCGCAAAAGGAAGCCCGAACCGTCTGCTAGCCAAAACGAGGGAAGGGGTCACCTGCTACGTCCCCGCAACATAGCTCGCCCCGCCCGGCGACCGATGCTGGCCTTGAGGCGGGGGCGGAACGCCGTCGGAAAAGCGTCGCGGGTCCAGGCCAGACGCCCGTGGTTCCCGCCCCGACTCGACGACGTCGGGCGCCTCCCAGCGGGATGAGGATCGGAAGCTGCTTGGTGCACCAGTGAACCGATCTCGACGCGGAACTGAACCGATCTCGGTGCGGAATACGACCGATCTCGGCGAAAAGACGGCGGGCGGGTCAACTCAGGCCGAGGTCGGCCAGGCCGAGCGCGGCGCAGTAGGGCAGGCCCTCCGCCTCAATGCGCTCGCGCGCACCGGTGTCGCGGTCCACGACGACGGCCACGGCCAGCACCGTCGCACCCGCATCGCGCAGCGCCCCGACGGCCTCCAGCGGGGAGCCGCCGGTGGTGGAGGTGTCCTCCAGGACCACCACCCTGCGGCCGGCGACCTCGGGCCCCTCGATGCGGCGCCTCATGCCGTGGTCCTTGGCGGCCTTGCGCACGACGAAGGCGTCCAGGTCCAGGCCGCGCGAGGCGGCGGCGTGAAGCATGGCGGTGGCCACCGGGTCGGCCCCCATGGTCAGGCCCCCGACGGCGTCGACGTCGTCCGTGCTCAGACCGGTCTCCTCCAGCATGTCGAGCATGACGTGGCCGATGAGGGGCGCGGCCTCGTGGTGCAGGGTCGCCCGGCGCATGTCGACGTAGAAGTCCGACTCGACACCGGAGGCGAGGGTGACCCGGCCGCGCACGACGGCGAGGCTGGTGACGAGCTGGGCGAGACGGGCGCGCTGAGAGTCGTTCGTTGTCACCCCACCAGGCTAGATGATTGATTCCGGCGGGGCGCAGGAACGGTCGGGCGTCTGGGTGCTCGCCTCTGCGCCCCCCGGCAGACCCCGGCGCCCCCCTTTCGTCAAGATCGGTCGTATTACGCGCCGAGATCGGTTCGAGGCGCCCGCCCGGGCGGCATCGGACGTCAACGTCCTGAGGGAAAAGGTGGCTCCTGCGCACTTTTAACGTCGGACCCCGCCTCGCCTGTGCTGCAGAACCGCGGAATCACACCGATCCACACCGCGCCCGAGAGCGCCGACCACCTTAAAAGTGCGTAGGATCCACCTTTTCCCATCGCGACGTCCAAGGCGAGATCTGGCGGGCGAGGGCACGACCTCGTGCAGGACCCGGCTGAGCGAGTGGAGTCTGCCGGCCTGCCGGGACTCTGGGGTCTTCGAGGAGACCGCTCTTGACCGGAGAAGTGCGCAACGGGCACCCCGGACCGATCTCGGCGCGGAACCCGACCGATCTCGAGCCGGAACCGGACCGATCTCGGCGAAGGGAGGGGGGCGGTGGGCGGGAGACGGACGGCTCGCCGGTGGGCTCAGCCGGCCTTGACCGCCTCGATCGACTGATCCATCTGGTCGGGGCCGAGCAGCCCGACGTGCACCTGCTGGACGACGCCATCGGCGTCGATGAAGAAGTGCGAGGGCACGCCCATGATCCCGTATGACGCGGAGACGGCCTGGTCCTGGTCGGCCACCTGGGTGAAGTCGTTGCCGACGCGCTCGGAGTAGGAGCGAACCGTCGGAAGGCTCTCTCCGACGTAGACCACGACGAGCTGGATGTCGTCGCCGTGGGCGGCGACGGCGGCCTGCACGTCGGGCATCTCGGTGCGGCACCCCGTGCACCAGGTGGCTATGAACACGAGCCACACCGGCTTGCCCCGCATCTGCGCCAGCGACACCCGGTGGCCCTCGATGTCGGCGCCCTCGAAGGCCGGGGCCGCGTCCCCCGCCACCGGCGCCTTCTGCACGCCCTCGACATCCACCTGGGTGACGACGGCCGTCTCGGCCTGAGGGTCCCCGGAGGTATCCGGCTTGACCACCCACCAGGCCGCAATGGCGATGGCGAAGGAGGTCACCAGGACGACGGCGATCTGGCCGAAGCCGGAACGGCGCAGGCGGGCCCGCCAGGCCGGCTCGTCGGCGGGCGGGCGCCTCCCGGCCGGCTCGCCGGGCTCAGCGGAGCCGTCGCCGGGCTCGACGGAGCCGTCGCCGGGCTCGACAGGCTCGACGGAGCCGTCGTCGGGCTCGACAGGCTCGACGTCGGCCTCGTCGGCCCGCCCGTCCGGCTCGGCCCGCTCCGCCGGCTCTGCGAGCTCGGCCGGCTCGTCGTCGTGCTCGGGCAGATCAGGCATAGGAGTGCAGACCTCCGAAGAACAGGTTGCCCAGGTAGGTGAAGATGACGGCGCAGAAGCCGAGGATGAGCAGCCAGGCCGACCTCGGCCCCCGCCAGCCGCGAGTCACCCGCGCGTGCAGGTAGGCGCCGTAGATCAGCCAGGTGATCAGGGCCGCGGTCTCCTTCGGGTCCCACCCCCAGTAGCGGCCCCAGGCGACGTTGCCCCAGATGGACCCCAGGATGAGCATGAGGGTCAGCATGGGAAAGGTGACCACCGTGGCCTTGTAGCCGAGGTCGTCGAGCACATCCTCCCTGGGCCACCCCTTCCACCTCACGTGGGGCGCGAGCAGGTACATGACCGCGGCCGCGAAGGAGACCACGGCCGCGCCGTAGCCGATGGAGGCGGTGAGCACGTGCAGGGTGAGCAGCGGGGAGTTCTGCAGCGCCGGCATGAGCGGGCTCGGCTCGTAGGACAGGGTGGAGGCGTAGATGAGCATCGCCAGAATGACCGGCAGCACAATGATCGATATGGTGCGCACCCGGTAGCGCCACTCGAAGTACACCTGGGCGAGGACCATGCCCCAGGCGAAGGAGATGGCGAACTCGTAGTGGTTCGAGAAGGGCATGTGGCCGGTCGCGATCGTGCGGGTGATCAGCGACCCGGTCAGCAGCACCAGGCTCAGCTGCGTGGACTTGGCGGCCCACCAGGTGACGGTGAACCGCTTGATCGGGGCGTGACGGATTCCCCCGGTCACCGCCACGGTCTGGTCGCCGTCGCCGGTGTTGATGATGACCGTGCCGGCCGGCTCGGTGGCGGCGGCCGCAGCCGCCCTCGCCGTCCTCGCCGACATCCGGACCGCGAAGAAGGCGCCCAGGTAGGCGATGGTGGACAGGGCGACGAGTGTTGTGGTGATGAGCAGAAGGGCCTGGGAGTACTCAATCATCGGCTGTGATCCTCTCGTGGGTGCGGGCTGTGCCGCTCATATCGCTTGCGTCGCTCGTGCCGGCCGCGTCGGTGGTCTCGTTCGTCTCGCTCATGGCGCTGCTGACGCGCACGGTCATGTCCGTGAAGAACCTGGTGAACCCGGAGTCCTGCCGGTCCGGCGAGGCCATCTGGACGAGGGCCCCGTCATCGGTCTCGGTCACTCTCACCCACATCCGCCGGTGCCGGGCGAACATCGTCATGCAGGTGCCGACGAACAGCAGGAGGAACCCGAACCACACGATCCCGGTCCCCGGATCCTTCTTGACGATCATTCCGGTGAACTGCTGCTCCCGCTCGAACGTGAAGGTGTAGTCCCCCAGGGTCGTCGGCACGCCCGTGTCGAGTGTGGCCCGGTCAATGGGATTGCTCGTGTCGCCCTCGTAGATCTCGATCCCCACCTGGCCGGGCTCGATACCGGTGGCGGTCTGGCCGGAGGCGGATCCGACGACGAAGAGGGTGTTGCCGTCGGGCAGGGTGGTGCGCCCGTAGGTGAGCTTCTTGTCCCTGGTGGTCCGCTCCAGGGCGACGCCGTCGTGGAAGACCTCGGCGCCGGAGGAGTCGGTGATCCTCAGGACGGCGGCCACACCGAAGTAGGCCTGGTGGAACATGACGCCGTCGTAGGACAGGGGGGAGTTGACCCGCACCTCCTGGCTGGCCGCCTCCCGGTCGCCGTCGTAGACCGTCAGATCGGCGACGTAGTCCTTGGGGGAGCCGTCGTCGTAGTAGGTGTCCTGGAACCCCTTCGCCTCGGCCACCAGGGACGTGCCGTGGCCGACCTCCTTGGGGTAGCCGACGGTCAGGGTGAACTGCTGGTCGCGGAAGCCCGTGAAGGACGAGACGACGAAGCCGGCCATAATGATCACGAAGGCGGCGTGGGCGAGGATGGTGCCGAAGGGTCCCCAGGAGCAGCGGTCGATGTAGGCGTTGCGGCCGGGGCCCTTGTCGTGCGTGATCACCCGCATGCGGTGCCTGCGGGCGTCGGCGCAGACGGCCTCGAACGCCTTCTCGGCGCTAACGGGGGCGGTGAAGCGCGAGCGGAGCCGGGCCCGGTCGAAGAACCGGGCGGTCACCCGGACGCGCGGGTGGCGGGCGGCTCTCCAGATGATCGGCAGCCGGTGCACGGTGCACGCGAGGATCGAGACGGCGAGCAGCCCCATCACCACAAGGAACGGGACCGAGGTGAACATGGTGAAGACGCCGGCCCTGTTCAGGACACCGGTCCAGCCGCCGTAGACGTTCTTGGCCTGCTCCAGCCACCGGGTGGTGGCCTCCGGGTCGCTTCTGACCTCGGACGGCATCTGCGTGAAGAGCACGCCCAGGAGCGAGAGCAGCCCCGCCAGCAGGAGGAGGACCAGGCCGACGACCTTCTTGTAGAAGAAGGCGTAGATCTGCCCCAGGACCTGCCCCGGGGAGAGGGCGGCCTGGTCGTCCAGGCCGTCCACCGGAGCGGAGCTGTCCGTCCGGCTCTCCTTCGAGGTGGTGTCGTCGCTCATCTGCTGCCTCTCCTCAGATCCCAAGCTCCGGGACCAGACCGGCCAGCTTGGCGAACAGGTTGGTGATCATGAGAAAACCGACGGCCGCCAGCAGGCCCCCGCTCGCCAGCGAGACGCCCACGTGGTGGCGCCGGAACCAGTCGAAGCGCCTGACGACCCGCGCGGACCCGAGGGCGACGACGACGATCGGCGCGCCCAGTCCCAGGCAGTACGCGCCCATGAGGGAGACGCCCGACCATGCCGTTGCGCTCATGGTCGCCAGGGCGAGGATGCCGCTGAGGATCGGCCCGACGCACGGGGTCCAGCCCGCCCCGAAGACGACGCCCATGAGGCCGGCGCGCAGCGGCGAGGCGCTCCCCTGCGGCATGGAGGCCCGCACCATGCCGTTGAGCGGGCCGATGCTCAGGACCCCCGCCACGTGCAGGCCCATGAACACCAGGACGGCCCCGCAGGCGATCCGGGCGTAGACCGCATAGGGTCCGAGGGACCATCCGATCAGGCCTATTGAGGCCCACAGCGCGATGAAGACCGCGGAGAACCCGGCGACGAAGCACAGCGCGCTGCCCAGGGCCGCGCGCCCGCTCACCCGCCCGGCGCCCGTCCCCACGAGCTGGCCGACGAAGACCGGGACAACGGGGAGGAAGCAGGGGGAGGCGAAGGAGACGAGTCCTGCGAGCAGGGCCACCGGGAGCGTGATCTCCATGCGGTTACCCTCCGGCCGTCGCCGTCGCCGCAGGCGGGGCGGTCGCCGTCGCCGTGGCGATGCGGCTCAGGTGGGTGCGCACGCCCGCCGCCATCTCCGAGTCGGGGGCGATCTCGAGCACCTTGTTCCAGCACTCGACCGCGCGCCCGGTGTCCGGCGGCGTCTTGGCCATGTAGAGGAACCCCAGGTTGTACCAGGGCTCGGCGACACTGGGATCCACCTCGGCCGCATGCCGCCAGTGCTTCTCCGCGGCGTCGTACTGGTTCGCCCCGTACTCCGCGCTGCCGATGGTCAGGAGCGCGTCCATATTGTTGGGGTCGATGTCGAGGACCTGCTGCAGCCACGTGATGGAGTCCTGGTACAGGTCCGCCTTGAGGTACATGACGCCCAGCTCCTGGCGGGCCGTGATGTTCGTGGAGTCCGCCTCCGCCTCGGCCTTGAGCGAGGCCTCCCTGTCGGTGTCCACCGGCTGGGCCTGGTCCATCGCGGCCATGGCGGAGGGGTCCGCGCTGGCGCCGACCGCCGGATGGTTGGACGGCATGGTCATCGCCGAGCCGTCCTGGTCCGCCTGCCCTATCAGCCCCATCTGCCGGACAATGATGACGACGGCGGCGGCCAGGAGCATGACGAGCACCAGGTTCACCCGGGAGACCCCGGTCTTCTGCTGCAGCCTCGACGCCCGGCGCCGGCGGTCCTTCGCAGGCCGGAAGGCCCGCTGAGCCGGTTCCTCGTCGTCCTCCTCCAGGATGTCCTCGACGTCGGCCGCCCGCTCGTCGTCGACCGGCTTCTGCCCGCCGTCGTCCCCCTTGTCTCCACCGGGGCGCTTCGAGCCGCGCCCGGCCCCGGCGCCTGCGGGCCCCGCCTTCCCGGCCCCGTCGCTCTCGGCGCCCTCGAGCTGGGCCAGCTGCTCGCCGGCCCAGCCCTTGAGGTGCTCCGGAGCGGTGGCGAGGAAGGACGCCAGCTCCTCCCGGTCCACTCCGCCGTCTTCAGGCGTCATCGCCTCGCACCACTCCCCCGCATGCCCCGGTCCCGTCGGCCGGCGTCACTTCTTCTTCCCGGTCGGCAGGTGCTGCTCCGGAATGGCCGGGGCGACGCCGTTCTGGACCTCGACCCCGCGCAGCGCCAGCTGGCCGGAGCGCGCCCAGTCGGTCGCCTGGTTGAGGATGGAGATCGAGTACGCCGGGGCGTGGAACCCGCGCCCGTTCTCGGAGAAGGAGTAGTCGACGATGAACTGGGCCTTGCGCTGGTAGTCGCGGGCCGTCGCCAGCTGCTCCTCTGTGGCCGAGCCGTTGCCGGCGGCCGTGGTGATGTCGGTGATCAGGGCGTCGAGGGCGGTGAAGCTCACGTTCAGCGAGCTCTGCCAGCGGGTCTGGATGCCCTCGACGCGCTCGCGCATCTCGGAGGCGCTCGAGTGGTGGCAGGTCAGGCACGAGGAGTTGATCGTGTCCTCGCTCGCCATCGGGCTCATGATCTGGTGGTTCGAGACCTTCGACGCCCCCTCGCGGTTGTAGGACATGTGGCAGTCGGCGCAGGTGACGCCGTTGGCCGCGTGAATGCCCTGCGCCCAGGTCTCGAAGTCGGGGTGCTGCGCCTTGAGGATCGGGGCGCCGCTCTCCTCGTGGGTGAAGTCAGTCCAGCCGACCTCGTCGTAGTAATTCATCTCGTCGTAGACGGTCAGGCCCTTGCTCCACGGGAAGGTCAGGGTCTTGCCCTCGCCCGCGAAGTAGTATTCGACGTGGCACTGCGCGCACACGTAGGTGCGCATCTCCTCGTTGGTGGCGTCGCGGTTGACATCGTAGTCGGTGATGCCCTCCGCGGCCTTGGCCTGCTTGATGCCCTCCATGAACGCCGGCCGGGTGATCGTCAGCTCCATGGTCTTGGGATCGTGGCAGTCGATGCAGGCGATGGACGAGGAGGCGTGCTCGAAGGCCTCGTCATAGGACATCGCGTTCATGGCGTCGAACCCGGCCTTGCGGTCCCCGTCGCCCAGCTCGTCATAGATCTCGGGCATCGACGCGTGGCAGTTCAGGCAGGTTCCGGGCTGCTTGAAGCGCGGGGCGGTGCGCCCGGTGTACCTCTGATCGTCCAGCGCCCACTCGTGCCCGCGGGGCTCGGTGTAGTCGACGGCGAACGCGTAGCCGCGCCACATCCGCTTGGCTCTGGTCTCGGAGTCGATGCGGGAGATCGTGTGGTACTCACGCGGGTCCTCGGCGGTGGGGTCGACCTTGATGAAGTCGCCGTCGGTGTCCTCAATGGTCTTCTTGTACTGCTCGTACTGGATGGGGAAGTTCTCTCCCCACACGGCCGGGTCGTAGGTCGTGTCGGTCAGCTGAACCACCTGGGCGAAGGGCCACTTCGCCTCCTGCTTGTGCTCGACGATCGTGGTCAGCAGCCAGGTGAGGGCCGCCGAGCCGATGGCGACGACGACGAGGACGGCGACCGGCACCCACCGCCTGCGCGGGCCCGTCCACCTCTTGCGCCTCCTGCGCCTCCCGGCGTGCTTTTCGCGGCGATCGGCGCGCGTATCGGCGTCGTCGTCGAAGTCCTCGACATCGGCGGGCTTCTCCGCGTCGGTGACGGGCACCTCGGCGTCGTCGTTCTCGGTACTCATGTCGCATCACCTCTTGTGCCCGACGCCGTCGTGGCAGTGGATGCACGACACCGTCTCGCCCTTGTGGGTAGAACTGTTGGTAGCCTGCTCCACGTAGTCGCCGTGGCAGTAGAGGCAGGCGGCCTCGGTGATCTCGCGATTGTGCTCGCGGATCTGGATATTCTCCGGATAGTTCTGGAACGTGAACTTCAACGAGTGCCAGAAGCCGTTATCCGCCTTGTTGATGTACTTGTGGACGATGCTGTCGTGCGGCGCGTGGCAGGAGTTGCAGGTCGCGACGTCGTGGTGGCTGCCCTTCTGCCACCCCTCGTACTCCTCGCGCATGGCGTGGCAGTTCGCGCAGGTGGCGGGATCGTCGCCCAGGTAGCTGGTGACGCCCGAGTACTGCAGCGTGAACAGGCCCACCCCCAGGACGACGCCCAGCAGCGCCGCCAAGGCGATCCCCGACCACCCGGCGAAGGCGCGCGTGAAACCGCGCCACAGCGACTTGATGAGGCGTCTCACACGGCCCTCCCTCGCGCCTGGTCGCGTCCCGGTCTCGCCGCGCGTCGTCAGTGACCTCGCGCTGACCCCGCGCTCGCCGGACAAAACAAGGATAACACAGCGCGTCAGGAAAACCGAGCAGGAAGCGTATCGTCGCACCCCGGCCGAGCGCCGAGATCGGTCCGGTTCCGCGCCGAGATCGGTTCACTTCCGCGTCGAGATCGGTCCGGACGGGCAGACACGCGCAGAGGCGGCCCGGACCGCGAGCGCCGCACGCTCTTGGTCCGGGCCGCCTCCCGGATCGCCGTCCCCGCGGGCCTCGACCGACCCGCGGAGCGCGTCAGGACAGGGCGGCGACGGCCGCCTCGTAGTCGGGCTCCTCGCCTATCTCGGGGACCTGCTGGGTGTAGAGCACCGTCCCGTCGGCGTCGATCACGACGACCGCGCGCGAGAGCAGGCCGGCCAGCGGGCCGTCGGCCAGCGCGACGCCGTAGTCCTCGCCGAAGCCGGAACGGAAGGCGGAGGCCGTGACGACGTCGTCGAGCCCCTCGGCGCCGCAGAAGCGGGCCTGCGCGAAGGGCAGGTCCTTCGAGACGCAGACCACGACGGTGTTGGCCAGCCCGGAGGCGCGCTTGTTGAACTCGCGCACGCTCGTGGCGCACACGCCGGTGTCCACCGAGGGGAAGATGTTGAGCACGACGCGGCGGCCCGACAGCGACTCGGAGGAGACCGGCCCGAGGTCGGCGCCGACCAGCTCGAAGGCCGGGGCGTGCGAGCCGACGGCGGGCAGCTCGCCGACGGAGTGAACAGGGGAACCGTGGAACGTCATGGAAGCCATGCATTCATCATGGCAGTTAATAGATGGACCCTCCAGTGAGATACGCAACCTCTTGACGGGGGCCGCTCGCGGGATCCGGAGCCCGGGAGAGCCGCCCGAAACGCCGCCCCGGCCGGGACCGCTCAGTGTCGTGCGTCCGTGCTGCCGCGCCCGGCCACGCGCCGCACGAGCCAGCGCGGGGCGAGCCGCAGGGCGGCATTGACCGTCCGGTAGCGCGCGCTCGGCGTGCAGATGACCTGGCCCCGGCGCACGGCCTCCAGGGCGGCGCGCGCCACGTCCTCGGCCCGCAGCCAGGCGGCGTCGGGCCACGCCGTCTCGTCCATGCCTGCCCGCTCGTGGAACTCGGTGCGGGTCAGTCCCGGGTTGACCACGGTCGCCGTCACCCCGGTGCCGCGCAGCTCGGAGACGAGTCCCTCCGTGAAGGTCCGCACCCAGGCCTTGTGGGCGGCGTAGGTCCCCATGGCCGTCAGCGCCGTGACGCTGGAGATGTTGAGGACGGCACCGTGCCCGCGCGCCACCATGCCCGGCAGCACCGCGTGCGTGAGCTCCATGACCGCGCTCACCATGACCGCCAGGGCGCGTCGCTCCTGGGCCGGGTCGCCGCCGACGAAGGCCTGGCCGACGGCGAAGCCCGCGTTGTTGATGAGCAGGTCGATCGGGCGGGCGGCGACGTCTTCGGCCCGGCGAGAGCGCTCGGGCGACGCGGTTGCGCGCGCCACCGTGGGCTCCAGCCGCAGGCGCTCGGCGACGGCGGTGCGGCCCGCAGGCGTCGACAGGTCCGCGGGCAGCACCTCGACGCCGACGCCGGCGACCTGGCAGAGCTGCTCGGCGACGGCCGTCAGGCTCTCCCGGCTGCGTGCGACCAGGACCAGGTCGTGGTGCGCCTCGGCCAGCTGCCACGCCAACTCGAGGCCGATGCCGGAGGTGGCGCCGGTGATCAGTGCGGTTCCCATAGGAGGAGCCTAGAGGATCGGCCTCCTGCGAGCAGTCTGTGCGCGCCCGCGGCACCCGGGCCCCTGGCCCCGTCGAGATGGACATTCTCGTACGAGATCGACGGTGTCACCGTCTACCTCGTGCGAGAATGTCTATCTCGACGCGAGACGCAGGAGGAGCCCGCCCATGATCCAGCACGCCCGGGGCGACATCCTGGCGGCCGACGTCGAGGCGCTGGTCAACTCCGTCAACACCGTCGGCGTCATGGGCAAGGGACTGGCCCTGCAGTTCAAGCGGGCTTACCCGGACATGTTCGACAGCTACCGCGACGCGGCCCGGCGCGGAGAGCTGATCCCGGGGCGCATGCACGTGTGGCGCGTGCAGGGCGACGGCAACCCGAGGTACATCATCAGCTTCCCGACCAAGCGGCACTGGCGGTCGGCCTCCCGGCTCGCGGACATCGAGACGGGCCTGGCGAGCCTCGTCAAGACGGTCACGGAGCTCGGAGTCTCCTCCCTGGCGATCCCGCCGCTGGGCTGCGGGCACGGCGGGCTCGACTGGGGGCGGGTGCGTCCCCTCATCGAGGAGGCCTTCAACGCGCTGCCCGGGGTCACGGCCGTGCTCTACCTCCCGGCCGGCGACGCCCCGCGCGGCTAGAAGGACGGCGCCGACGGCGATCGCGCCGCGGACGGCCCGCGCGGCTGCGCCCGGCCCCACGCCGTCCTCACTACCCTGCCCGCCTGCCCGCACTACCCTGGGGCCATGCGCCTGGCCACCTGGAACGTCAACTCCGTCCGCACCCGCGTCGACCGCGTCACCGCCTTCCTGGAGCGCGAGAGCATCGACGTGCTGGCCATGCAGGAGATCAAGTGCAGGCCCGAGCAGTTCCCCCGCATCCCCTTCGAGGCCGCGGGCTACGAGCTGGCCGTGCACGGCCTGGACCAGTGGAACGGGGTGGCGATCGCCTCGCGGGTGGGGCTGGCCGACATCGTCACCGAGTTCCCCGAGCAGCCGGGGTGGGCCAGGAAGGAGGGCGCGGCCGCCGTCGTCGAGGCCCGGGCGCTCGGGGCGACCGTGGGCGGGCGGGGCACGGCGGACGACGGAAGGGCGGGCGCAACCGAGACAGCCGGGCCGGTGGCGCCGTCGTCGGGCGCGGTGCGGCTGTGGAGCCTGTACGTGCCCAACGGGCGGGAGCTCGCCCACCCGCACTACCGCTACAAGCTGGCCTGGCTGGCGGCCCTGCGCGAGAGCGTCGGGAGGTGGCTGGCGGAGGCCCCCGGGCAGGCGCTCGCGCTGGTCGGCGACTGGAACGTGGCGCCGCGCGATGAGGACGTGTGGGACATGAGCGTCTTCGAGGGGGCCACCCACGTCTCGGAGCCCGAGCGGGCCGCCCTGCGGGCCTTCGAGGAGGCGGGGCTGGCCGAGGTGACCCGCGGGCGCGTCACCAACTACACCTACTGGGACTACCAGAAGCTGCGCTTCCCGCGCAACGAGGGCATGCGCATCGACTTCGTCTACGGCTCGGCGGCGCTGGCGTCGCGGGTGACCGGCGCGGCCATCGACCGCGACGAGCGCAAGGGCAAGGGCGCCTCCGACCACGTGCCCGTCGTCGTCGAGATCGACTGAGCCCGCCCCGGGCCCGCGCAGCGGGTGCCGCCGGGCCGGGCCACCGAGCGGGGCGGCACCCGCCGGGGACGCGTCAGAGCGCCAGCACCTCGTCGCTCAGGGACGGCCACACCAGGGCGTGCAGGCTCGAGAAGGGCCTGCCGCCCAGGAACACCGCCTGGCGCCCGGCCACCGGGTCCACCCACAGAAAGGAACCGGCCTGGCCGAAGTGCCCGAAGGTCGCGGGGCTGTTGGCCGAGCCCGTCCAGTGCGGTGACTTGTGCCCACGGACCTCGACCCCCAGACCGAAGTCACAGGGCGACTGGCGGCCGAAGCCCGGCAGCACGCCGTCGAGCCCGGGGCGCACGACGGCGCAGGCGCGCCGCGCCAGCTCCGCGCTCACCAGGCGCGGCTGCGCCAGCTCACGGGCGAAGAGCGACAGGTCCTGCGCGCTGCCCTCACCCGAGGAGGCGGGCGAGCCCGGCACGAGCACGCTCGCCATCCCCAGCGGCTCGAGCACCGTCTGCTCGACCCACGCCTCCAGCTCCGTGCCCGTCGCCTCCCTCAGGCGCTCGCCCAACAGCTCGATCCCCCGGTTGGAGTAGATCCGGCGCCTGCCCGCGGGCGCGAGCACGGCGTTCGTGTCGAAGCCGATCCCCGAGGAGTGCGACAGCAGGTCGGCCACCGTGGCCCCCGGCAGCAGGGGCTCACCGCCCGGCTCCGGCGTCGCGGGGTCCTCCAGGCGCAGCAGTCCGCGATCGACGGCGACCAGGGCGCTCCACGCGACCAGGGGCTTGGTCACCGAGGCGAAGGGGAACACCTCGTCCACCGCCCCGGCACAGGCGAGGACCCGCCCGCCCTGGGTGACGACCAGCGCCGTCGGGAAGTCGAAGCGCGACAGGGAGGGCAGGGTGGCGTCGGGTACCACGGCGCTCAGGACAGGCACAGGCGCTGCTCGTGCAGCACCTCCAGCAGGGGAATCCGTGAGGCCCCGCCCGTGCCCAGCGCCCGGGCCATCTGCTGGGAGAAGGAGTCGACGCGGGTGTTGGCGTCACGCAGGTCGTAGTAGTCGCGCACGGTGTCGTCGTAGGCGGCCAGCGCCTCCACGTGCTCGGCCGGGTCCGGGTAGCGGTCGACGGCGCTCATGACCTCGCGCGGCAGACGCGGCTTGTACTGAGGCTCCTGGGCGCGGTGGCCGACGAGCAGGCCCAGCAGGGGGAAGGTCCGCTCCGGCAGCCCCAGGGCGGCGATGACGCTGCGCACGTCGGTGAGGATCGACCCGAGGTAGGTGGTGCCCAGCCCCAGCGACTCCGCCGCGACCACGACGTTCTGCGCGGCGATGACTGCGTCCTCCACGCCCTGGAGGAAGAGGGTCGTGCGCTCCAGCGGCTCCAGGTCCACGCCGGCGCGCTCACGCAGGAAGGCGTTGCGGTAGAGGTCAACGACGAAGACGAGGAGCTCGCCCTTGGAGCCGCCGACGTAGGGCTGGCCCGAGGAGGCGTGCAGAGCGGCACGGACCTCCGGGTCGAGGACACGGATGACGGTGACCTGCTGCTGGAAGGAGGCGGTGGCCGCGTGGCGGGCGACCTCCATGAGCGAGTCCATGACGTCCTCACCGACAGGGTCTGAGGTGTAGGCGCGGATCGTCCGGTGCGCGAGCTGGGAGCGCAGCGTCTCGTTGAGGACGGGCGCCGTCGGAGGTGTGGTCAGGGGGGTGTCGGAGGTCATGGGGAGAGGGTAGCGCCCCCGGTTGTCACGACTCAGGCCAGCGCTCCGCCGGCACCGGTGCGCAGGAGGCAGGGAGCCCGTGGTCCTGCGGGCGCTACGCACCGATCCGGGGTGGGGGGCCGGCAACGGCCTGGATCGTGACAGCACTGCCCCGACTACCATGACGGCGGTGACCTTCTACCGCCGCCCCACGCCCGCCTCCGGCGGCTACGCCGTCATCGACCTGGAGACCACGGGCCTGTCCCCGGCCCGCGACGCGGTCCTGGAGATCGGGCTCGTCCTGGCGGACGCCGACGGCGGGGTCGAGCGCGAGTGGTCCACGCTCCTGCGTCCCGCGACGGGCGGGCACATCGCGGTGGGCCCCACCCATCTCCACGGCCTCGTCGCCGCGGACCTGGAGGGGGCGCCCCAGCTCGCTGAGGTCGCCGACCTGCTCGTGAGCGAGCTTGCCGGCAGGGCGCTCGTCGCGCACAACGCGCGTTTCGACGTCGGGTTCCTCGCCGCCGCGCTCGGACGCACCGGGCACCTGGACCGCCGCTCGCGCGTGCCACGCGTGTGCACGATGGAGTGGGCCCGGCACTTCATGCCCGTGCGCTCGCGCCGGCTCACCTCCTGCTGCGAGGCCGCGGGGGTCGTCATCGGCCGCCACCACAGCGCGCTCGACGATGCCCGGGCGGCGGCGGGGCTGCTCGCCCACTACCTCAGGGTCGGCGCCGAGCGGGGCGAGACAGCGCCGTGGGCGCGCACGCTCGCCGAGGCGGCCGCCTTCCGCGGCTGGTCCTGGGACGCGCAGGCAGCGCTCACGCAGCGCTCTCGGCTCCTGCCGCGCGGCTGAGCGCCGGCAAGGAGCCGGGTCGGGGTCACAGGGCGACGAGGAAGCCGTCCTCGTCGACGACGACACCTCCGGTGGACTCGGACACGACCTGCGCCATGCGCTCGATGAGCCCGCCGGCCGCCTGGCGCCCACGGCGCCCCTCGTCGGAGATCCTCAGCGGGTCGCGGTCGGCCGGGTCCGCGGGCACCCACACGAACGAGTAGACGACGCCGCCCGCCTCGGCCCACGGCGAGCCCGCCACCGCCAGCGGCAGCACCTCCGTGCCGGCGACGCGCACCTCGACCACGCCCAGGGTCGGCTGGGCCGGGTCGACCGGTGTGACGAGGGCGTAGCCGTCGAGCACCGTCTCCAGCACGCCGCCCTCGAAGGTGGCGCGCTCCACCTCCTCGAGCATCTGCGCGTGGCGCTCCGCGGCCGCCTTCCACGCCCGGTCGAGGGCCTCCGCCCCGATGCGCTCGGTGAGCGCCTCCAGGTCCTTGGGGTCCATCGCCGCCAGGCCCGTGCCGGACTCCGGCGGCGGCAGGGTCAGCTGCGGGCGGGTACCGGGAGCGACCGGGGACACCAGCGCCTCGGCGGCGTCCGGGGCGAGCCACACGGGCGCGTAGACGTCGAGGTTGACGGCCGCCTCCGGGTCCGGCTGCAGCACGACCGAGCGGCGCGGGCTCCGGCTGCGACCCACCGCCGCCGGGTCGTCACCCTGGAGCAGCAGCGCCCCGGCCAGCCGCCGTGCCATGCAGCGCAGCCGGGTGAGGGCCAGCAGCTCCGTCCCCTCGGGCTGTGCCAGGGGGAAGGCGTCGGCCATGGGGTCCAGGCCCGCGAGCGCCGCAGGCAGCGGGCCGCCGCGCACGGCGGGAGTCTCCAGGATCATGAGCGAGGCCGCCCAGTCCGGCAGCCCCAGCAGCGCGCGCAGCTCCTCGTCGATCGGCCACGGCCCGTGGAGCTCGGTGCCCGGCATGAGCTGGAGGCGGGAGACGCCCACCCAGCCGGCGTGCGAGTCGAGGGACAGGGCGAGTGCCTCGACCTCGTCGACGGAGACGTCGTCGGCCATGACCAGGGCGTGGGAGGCGTCCAGCCGCCCCACGGGCAGCATCCCGACGGCGGAGAAGGTCGCGGTGTCGGAGGGCAGGGAGACCGCCAGGTCCCCGGACAGCCCAGTGAGGGGACCGTTCACGCGTGTGCTCCTTCTGCGGCGCCCGGCTCGCAGGAGGCGTCGGCGAGCAGGCCCGGGTCGTCGATGCGGATGCGGTGGAAGGCCAGGTGCGAGCGTGAGGCGGTGGGGCCGCGCTGTCCCTGGTAGCGCGAGCCGGTGGCGCCGTGCCCGTAGGGGGCCTCGGCCGGGCTCGACAGGCGGAAGAAGCACAGCTGGCCGACCTTCATCCCCGGCCACAGCTTGATCGGCATGGTTGCCGTGTTGCTCAGCTCGAGGGTGACGTGGCCGGTGAAGCCCGGGTCGATGAAGCCTGCGGTGGAGTGGGTGAGCAGGCCCAGGCGCCCGAGGGAGGACTTGCCCTCCAGGCGGGCGGCGACGTCGTCGGGCAGGGTGACGCGCTCGTAGGTGGCGCCGAGGACGAACTCGCCGGGGTGGAGGATGAAGGGCTCGTCGGGGCCCACGTCCACGAGGTGGGTGAGCTCGGCCTGCTCGACGGCCGGGTCGATGACGGGGTAGCGGTGGTTGTCGAAGAGACGGAACCAGCGGTCGAGGCGCACGTCGATGGAGGCCGGCTGGATCATCTCAGGGTCGTAGGGGTCGAGGACGACCCGTCCGGCGTCGAGCTCGGTGCGGATATCGCGGTCTGAGAGCAGCACGGGCTCGATTGTGCCAGGTCCGCGGGAACAGTCATACCGGGGGCCGGACGGCGCCGGAGAGGTCACACATGCCCCCGCCCCGGAGCTGAGAGCCGTCAGGTCTGCTCCGGTCCTCAGGCGCTCAGCGGCACACCATCAGCGTCGACGCCCCATGGCGGCTCGCCCGGGCGAGCCGTCAGGATGAGGATCCCCTCGATAATGCTCCAGATGGCGATCGGGATAACGAGGATCCCGCAGCTGAATAACGTGCCCAGGAGCTGGATGAGAGCCTTGCTCGTGTAGCCGAGGTAGAAGTTGTGGATCCCGAAGGATCCGAGGAACAGTGCCAGGATGCCGGCGGCGACCTTCGACTTGCCCGGGTAGGCTGGCGGACCGTAACTGGGGTAGGGCCCGTATCCAGGCGGCGCGCCGTATCCGGGGCCGTACCCCGGCGGTGGACCGTAGCCGCCCTGCGGTCCATATCCCGGCTGCGCGTCGAAACCAGGCTGCCCGGCGTTGGGCGGGTACTCACCACCCGGGTACTCCCCCTCGGTGGGGCCCGGAGGAAGCGCCGGCACATCCGGCTGGGAACCCGCGGGATCGTAGGGATTGGTTGGATAGCTCATGTATTCACCGCGCGTCTTGAAGAGTCCGGGGACGACTGCGAGTGTAGCGGACACAATCCCGCC
>ERZ772917.952-NODE-952-length-18681-cov-9.649254_pt1 | contig 18681 bp, 10 predicted proteins | sample MGYA00511187_ERZ772917 | MGnify/ENA primary metagenome ERZ772917 (study PRJEB29015, sample SAMEA2737925) | human oral metagenome | biome: human oral; feature: human-associated habitat; material: dental | place: China | collected 2012 ... | reverse complement strand
ACCAGGGCTCGCACGCCCGCGAAGGATTTGCTGACGTGTCGTACCGCCAGCACTGAGGTGTCCATGTGGTGTCCTTTCGAACGCGTGTCGCCGTCCCGGGGCCACCCCCTCGCGCGGGTGTCGCTTGCTTGAGGGGGTGCGAGGTGCGCGAGCGTCAGTGCACGCGCGGGGGTGGCCCGGCCACGGCCTCGTCATTGGGGACGAGGCCGTGGCGCCCGGGTGGCCGCCGCTCAGTCCCTGGTCAGAAGCCCAGGGAGTCGACGTTGTCCTTCGTGATCTTGAGCCAGCCGGTGCCCTCGAGGACCTTGGTGGAGCCGGGCGAGAAGTGCATGTTCTCGTAGCCCTTGACGCCCAGGTTGACGCCGTCCTCGATCTTTTCGCCGTTGAGGATCTTGGTGGCCAGGGAGGCCATCGCGTAGCCGGCGTCCGCGGGGTCCCAGAGGGTCAGGGTCGACACGGAGCCGTCCTTGAGGATCTGGGCGTTCGCGGCGGGCATGCCGGTGCCGGCGGTGAAGACCTTGCCCTTCAGGCCGAGCTCGTCGATCGCGCGTGCCGTGCCGGGCGCGTCGAAGGAGGAGGTGCCGAGGATGCCCTTGACTTCGGGGTACTTCTTGAGGACTTCCTTGGCGGTCTGGTAGGCCGTTTCACCGTTGTCCTGGGATTCGACGCGCGGCTCGGCTTCGAGCAGCGTCATGTTCGGGTACTTTTCCTTCTGGTGGGCGACCGCTCCGTCCGCCCACTCGTTGTGGGAGGCGTTGGTGACGTGGCCGACCATCGTCGTGTAGACGCCTTCTTCACCCATGGCTTGGGCGAGGTTATCCATGATGAACGCGCCGTATTCGCTGTTGTTGAAGGCCTCGATATCGTACATGGTGTTCTGCTGGGAGGCGCCCTCGTGGGTGACGACGACGATGCCGGCGTCCATGGCCTGCTTGAGGACGGGCTCGATGGCGCCCGGGTCGACGGGGACGACGCAGATGGCGTCGACGCCCTGGGCGATGAGGTCTTGGATGACCTGGGCCTGCATGGTGGCGTCGGTTTCGGCCGGGCCCTTCTGGAAGACGTTCATGCCGGTGTCGGAGGCGTACTTGTTGACGCCCGTTTCCATGCGGACGAACCAGGGGTTGGTGGCGTCCTTGGGGACGACGGCGATCGTGTAGTTGCCGTCTCCCCCGCCGCTGCGTGCGCCGCCGGATTGGGAGGCGTCACCCGGCGTGCACGCCCCGAGGGCGAGTGCGCATGCCGACACGGTGACGAGTGCTGTTGCTGCGAGGCTGGACTTCATCGTGACTCCTCTGTTGTTGTGGTCAACGTTTGTGTTGGGTTGTCGCGCGGCGGCACTGTCGTTGCGGCGTTGCTCCGTTGTGCTGCTGCGATGTTGGGGGCCGGGCGATCCCCGTCCTTGGGGTTACGCCGACGTGCCACTATCCTACGCCATAGGCGTATCGTCGCTTGCCATACGGACGGAACTGGTCCGGATCCTTCCGGGCCGCCGCTGCCCGCCGCTGCCCGCCGTTCATCGCCGCGGATGCCAACACTGCAGCGGACGCTCCTCAGCTGCGCGAACAGCATCGGACGTGGACGAACAGGGGTCGAGTGGCAGGAGTTTGGGGCGGCGAGCCCAGTGAGCGGGTTGAGCGCCGCGCGTCGCACACCTCCTGGGTCATGCACCCGCTAACAGGCCGACGGAACGATTGGCAATCAGCCACCGACGCCTTCCTGGAGCGCTTGCGGGCCTGCAGCAAACGGACCTATAGTTACCATCAAATCTTTTCCCTAGCTTCAGGATCGGTTATGGGACAGCAACGAGGCACCTTCTACTGGGACGACGATTCCCTCTCACCGGGCAACCGATCCGACGGCAGCTGGTCACAGAATCTGTTCGACGAGGACGGCAACCTTCGAGCACATGCGCGTTTCGTCCCCGATCCTGAGTCGTTCGACGACGGTGACTGCTCATACTCCCCTTATGACGATCCGCCGATGTTCATGTCGAGCGAGACTAGGTGGGATTCCGAGGACAAGGAGGATGAGGATTCGACCGACGACCCAACCGAACGGCTATTTGAGGCTCTGATCCTCCTGATAGGTGTGGCCGCGGTGGCTGGAGCCTCATATGCGGGTCCCCGAATCAAGAAGTGGGCGGAAGGCACGGCGCTCCCGTTCATCAAGGGCACGCTATCGAAGGTCCGCTTGCCGTGGGGAAAGAAACAGGACGAGGACCCGGCTCCCGAAGGTACCGATGTCGCAAGCTCGCGACTCGCGACGATCGGGCGCGGCGGCACTCAAGCCACCCACGCCCCTCTCCAGATTGAGGCGAAGCGACAGAAGATGTCGAACGCTGAGGCTCAGGCGCGCCTGATGGCGGCCGCGGCGGCGCGACTCTTCGCGGAGGAGCAGACTCGACTCGTCTCGCGGTCGGACATTGTCGATGCGGCAGACGTGGACGAGCTGAGGGCACAGATTGCCATACACCCGCGTGAGAAGCTGGAAACTCTTCTCCAGCACTTGGCGCGCAACCCGCGTCTTCTGGAAGACACGAGCCTAGCTCAGCTGGCCACCATCATGGATCTGCGGAGCCTAGGCATCGACACCACCCAACAACAACGAGCAGGTATTCCCAGAGACAACAACACCGCTCCGAAGGAAACAACCTAGCGCCAAAGAATGCGCTGGGCAAAATCCTCAGCACGAGAATCCGACGTGTTCGTTATAGGTCGCGCCAGGCAGGCGTCGAGCTCACTGCAGCTCGACCTTAGTGACGTTGATGGTGGTCTCCCGGGTCCGCCGCAAGTGTGGCAGTGCGATACGCGGATCGAAGGGCGACGACCAGGTGAAGTTCTCGTAGACGTCTAGCCCGCGACCCAGGTCGATAACCCATCCGGTATCGGTCGTGATGCTACGGTCATGGAAGGGCTCAACGATGCTGCAGTCGATCACGATCCCGAACTGCCCCCACGACTGCTGTAGCTGTCCGAGAGTCGCTTCCTGCTTCGCGCGATAAGCATCTTCATCGCTGGCGCAGGTCTCGATAACGACCTTCGGGAGCCTGGCGGCGTCGGCATGCTGAATCAGCTGCAGCAGGATCTCGTGCACGTTCCGGATCTGATAGGGCTGACGCAGGTAGGGATCGCGGATCCTAACCTCGCCTGCATCAAACAGGTACGGGAGCAGGATGTCCGGCATCGAATGACCGATGCTCGGAGGGATCTGTCGACGACCGGGCTTGGCGCGCGACCGCAGAACGGCGCGCTTATCGATCACGAGCGTTGAATCCGTGTCTGATTCATCGTCCGCCTCGACCGCGACGCCGGACGGTGAGCGCGGCTCGGAGAGATCACTGGATGCATGCGCATCGCCCAGCACATCGTCCGCGGCGCCAGAGGAAGCGAAGTACTGCGGGTAATCCAGCTCCTCCTGGGTGGGCACCGCGCACGCATGCACAGCGTCGTAACGGTCCTGGCCCACGCGTCCCAGCATGTAGGTGAAGTGCGATCCGGATGCGGCCATCGTGTCGTCAAGGCGGACGATCTGGTCCTTGACTCTCTTGCGCCCCTCGATCGCGAAACGCAGCAGTTCCTCGAGTTCCTCGGGCTTCCCGTCGCGCGCCGGAAAGATGAGTTTCGCCAGTCCGGAGAAGGTCTTTCGCACGGCGTCCTGATCGCGCTTCGACATCGCCGGATCGAGTGTCGCCAGGGTGTCGAGGTCGCCCGAATAGTCCAGGGTCCGCAGGTGGCGCAGCGCCTCGGCCAGGTAGTCCACGATCAGCCCGTACCCTCGCGAGAAAAGCTCGGGCCGGACGATGTCGATCTCCCATCCGGGCAGGTAGAAGTGGATGCGGTCCATGTACGCGGTGTCATGGTACGCCTCGGGCAGGGCCTCAAACAGGTCGGCCGTCGCCAGCATCGCGGGCACGGTGCGCGTCGTGTTACCGACGAAGACCATCGAGGCCTCAGCCGTGATCGTGCTGTCGCCGCGCGAGAAGGACTTGTTCGCAAGGTAGTTCTTGAGCGTATCCACCAGGCTGCGCTCCACACGCTTGTGCCCGGCGAATTCGTCGAAGGCGACGACGTCCCAGTAACCGACCAGGCCGATGCGCCGGGTCGCGTTGTTGACGAAGAGCTTCGCCAGCGTCACCTCGCCTCCGGACACGAGGATGCCGTGGGGCGAGAACTCGGAGTAGATATGCGACTTTCCGGTGCCCTTGGGGCCCAGCTCGACGAGGTTGTAGTTGCGTTCGACGTAGGGAATGAGTCGGGTGAGCTGGAAGAGCTTCGCACGCCGACTGAGCTTGGCGGGGTCGAGGCCGACCGAGGCGACCAGCAGGTCGATCCACTGATCCGCACCGAAGGACGATCGACCCTGGCAGTAGCGCTCGAAGTCGAATCGCGGCAGCTGGATGGCTTGGAGGCGGGAGACAATCCACGGGCTGGTCGCCTTTGCGCCGGGGTCTCCCATCGGCACATAGGACACGTCGGCCATGCACCAGACGCCGCCGGTGAGGAGGCGGTCGTTGTCGCGGACGGTCGCGTCGGACACCAGCGCGTTCGTGACTCCAAGGTTCTCGAAGGATGCGCTGTATCGGTCGTGGGTTTCGTCGAGGCTGACGGAGACCTTGTCGATGATGCGGTACTGCCCCGCCTCGCGGATGCGCGACTTAATCAGCTCGGATTCGCCGCGGTTGACGTAGTGCTGAGCGAGGATTCGCCGAACACTTTCGACGCCCTCGATGATGGCCGCTTGGCTGGTGGTCGCGCAGTACTGGGCGAGCAGGAATTCGAGCACGTAGGAGGGCACGATTGCGTTTCCCTTGACCTGCCCGACCAGGTCTTTGCGGACGACGAAACCGTCGTAGGCGCGCGCGGCCATCTCCTCATACCCCGCGAGCGCTCCCCTCTCGCTTCCCCCAATCATCGACGAGGCCTGGGTATCCTGGCGCTCCACGGCATCCTGCGGTGGCATGCTCATAGGTCGAATCCTCCGAATCCTGCGAACCCGTTGTCGTTGAGAGTCAGTTCATGGACGGCGACAGCCTCACCGACGATCTGTCCGTGAACGGTCTTGTAGGCGACGATCCGCACCCTCTGGCCGGAGTGGCTCTGCAGGACTCCGTCGTTGAGGATGAGTTCGCTGCTCTGCTTGAGGGACACCTCGGAGCGCTGGTCAGCGTCCAGGGTGATGACGCGTGTGCTCGACAGGCGCTCACCGGTCGCGCTCTCGAGGCCGATCGTGACGGTGAGCGGGCGGCGCGTGGGGCTGACGGGTTCCTGCTGAATGACGCGGGGGCTGAAGCGGTTGACTTTCAGGGAGGTGTCGTCGTAGTGCAGGGCGATGCCGACGTCTCGCACCTCCTCGGTTATCCCGCTGCCCACCGACACCTCGATGACGGGGATGGTGATCTCCTGGAGGGACGCGCCACCGTGGACGAAACGATTCCCACTTCCCTGGATGCGGATTCGACGAGTCCCGTAGGGCAGGGCGACGCTGGGACCGGAGCCCAGGCCTATGGCCTGCGCGTCAAAGGCGACGAAGTCGTCGGTTGACTCCAGGTCCGTCCCCAGGACGTAGCGACGCTTCTTGAGGAGAACGGAGCGCCCCCGCGGTATACCGCCTTGTTTCGCGGTGTCGTCGTTTGCGGGCTCGCTGTCCTGGTAGAGGAATCCGTGATCCGAGGTGACGATGATGCGCGTAATGTCCGCGGAGATGAGCCGGCCGACGAAGACGGAGAGCTCCTCGAGGGCCTGTTCGACTGCCTCGGGGGTCCTGTTCTCCGAGGCCGCGTGGTCGCCCGTCGCATCGATGACGTTGTGGTAGACGTACACGGCGGAGGCGCCCTTGAACCTCGAGCGCATCGCCTTGACGTTGTCCTTTGCCAGTTCCTCGTAGGTGAAGGCGGCGGCGTCCTCGTCTGCCAAGATTGCGCGACGCGCATCGATCCCGGCGGTTGACCGTCCGTCTGCCTCGACGACGACCTGATCCTTGCCTCGCACGCTGAGGGTGAGCTCTCGGTGTGGGAGCAGCGCCGCCATGCCGAGGGCGGTGATCGAGGGAAGCATCGTGTACCACGGCGTCAGGCCGACGGAGCTTCGCCCGAGGGAGCGCAGCCGGTCGGCGAGCTCAGCCCCGGCCTCGTAGCGAAGAGCGTCGGAAATAATGACGACCGTTCGCCTGTGGGAGCCGGAGACGAGGAGCCGGTGGAAGGAGTCGATGCGCGCGGATGACACGGGCGTGGGGATGTCCCAGGTACGCATGGCTCGCAGGGCGTCGTCCCATGTGCGCGAGAGGGGGCGCAGGTAGTCGTCGTGGTAGGCCTTCTCGACGTGGCGGCTCAGGTCGGTAAAGACGTCCTCGCCGTGGGCGGCTCGGGAGGCCCGCACGTAGTGGCGATACTCCCGGTCGATCGCCCACAGGCCGTTGTCGGGGGCTGTGTAGCGGGTGAAGCCCTCGGCGGCGTCCGTGAAGGCGATCCCGGGGAGCGCGCGCAGGTGGGTCAGGAGGCGTGCCCCGGCGCGGGCTGCATCCCACAGGAGCGCCGCATCGTCGTACCAGAGGCCTTCGCGGCGCCTCCCGCGCTGTTCTTCGACGGTGGCGACGCCGACGGAGCCGTCGATGATCCCGCGGACGAGACGGGAGATGAGTTCGCGGTCGACGCCCGGCGTGGTCGTGTCGATGAGGAGGGCGTCGGTGGTGGCATCGTGCAGCGCGGCGCTGGCTCCGGTGGCCGCGTCGACGCGCTGGGCCCACCGGCGAGCGTCGTCTCGCGTGGAAACGTCGCGGGTCCACATGCTGAAGTCGCGCTGCGCGGAGTTGTGCCGGTGGTCCCAGCCCTTTGCATTCATGACGAAGAGCCACGTCATGAGGGCATCGAAGGTGCACTCACCGTCGTATCCCCAGATTGCCTGGGCTCCCTCCCAGAAGAATGCATCGAGGCCCCACTTGAGGGCGGCGAGCGGGTCGCCCGGTCCCATCGAGGCCAGTTTGGCGAAGAGGACGGAGAATGAGCGCTGCTGGGTCTTGAGCAGGACGGCGCTCATGGCAGCGAGGAAGGTCTTGCGGTCGGATCGCTTGTCGGCGTCGCTGATGGCGTCGAGGTGCTTCTTGAGGTCGGCGACGCGGGCGGTGGAGTTGAAGAAGGGCGCGTACTCGTCGATGAGGGGCGCGAGCGCAGGGTCGACGCCCAGTTCCCGCACGAGGAGGGTCGAGGCGTCCGCGGTGAAGGTCGGGTATCCGCATCGCACGTCGGCGAGCAGGTCTTCTTCGAGGGACGGGAGCTCGCCGGCGCGGTAGAGAACGAAGCGCGCTTTCTTCTCGTCGGCGAAGATGCGCAGTTTGGTTTCGAAGAGGTTGGAGTTGATGGTGAGGAGGGTGGCGCCGTCGAGCAGCTCCTGGACGGCGTCCAGATCGTCACCGTACTCGCCGTTCCGGTCCATCCAGGTCACGATGCGGCCCTGCGCGAGCAGGGCGCGCAGTTCCTCCGCCAGCCGAGAGGCATCGATTCCGCTCATTGTGCGCCTCCTCCTTATTACACCATCATCGTTAATGATTAAAAATTCGCGTCCTTAAAAGCCTATCACGCACCTACGACGGATACAACGATAAATCTGCGGCTTCGTCAGATGAAATAATAAGCGACATGCACCTCAACTTATATTCATTGACAACGGAAAAGGACTCCGCCTGCTGCCGAAACGGATCCTTAATCCACTGCCAAGGCCAAGGATTCACAGTAAGGCGGCGACCAGACACAAGCTCTTCAACACTACAACATAACGGCTCAACATATTCAATTTCAATATCGAGGACACGCGCAATTCTTTGAAGCCAAATTTCAAATAAACCGCTATTCGGAACAATTCTACACCTATTAACAATCTTCACGAGATAGTCACGCTGATCAGAAACACTCTCCTTTGCTAATAACTGACTAAGAAGACGAGCACCGATCGGATAACATCTCGGATTACGCACCATAAGGTCAACAACCTGCGCAATGAGCACATCACGATTGTCCGGGAAACTCATTGTAGTGTCGAGATACTTACTAATTTTCTGCAGTTCACGAAGAATCGTTCCCGACTGCGGATAATCTCGAGCAAAACGACTCAAAGCTAAAAGCCTCTTATGAACTGTCATTCGCGCATGACCACGCAGGAGCCATTCAACCTTGTCAGCCTTCACAGAATCGAGAACGACATCGTTTGACAAAGCAGTCTTTGCCGCACCAAGTTTAAAGTTCAAGCCCGAAAGGATCCTCATAATTACGAGAAGAATGGAATGCACAACCTCCTGCCGCCTCGCAAATACACGATAATCATCGCGATAGCGAAGTATTTTATATTCACAATCTTCGAGCATAGAATCACGATCCAACTCTCGCGAAAGCAACAAGTCCGCATATCCAAGCACCATTTCAGCAATTAAATCAGACAGCACACTCCCCTGAGGAATTCCAATAGTCTGACGTGAGTGCATATTCTGAATTTCGCTATCAATATAATCACCAAGCAAACATCCATGCCCATTCGACCCCCCACTATTTTTTGCCAACTCCTTCCCATGCAATGCCCAGGAAATACTGTGGGTATAGATCGAGCCGTAGCAGCCAGATATATCAGTTTTCCCCATACAAGGAAATTCGAGAGACAGGGCAACTGACCGCTGTTCAAACAACTCCCACTAATTCGATATGGAACGTTTTTGCGCATGGGTAAACAAACCGGTCGGAATACTACAGCACTCCAGATTCTCGTTTCGCTGAAACTCAGCAAAACGCTGCTGCACCAGACCCCAATTTTCACACTCAGTCATTTTATAAACTATCGACGAATAAATTAATGGGTTAATCAGCTCCATCGGTCGCCAACTGAGGAGACCATCTTTATTTTCAAGAATCCGGTAGTTCACGCCGTCATACACATGCTTGATCGCACAAGAGTCCGTGCGATAGCCATCAGAGGACTGATTTCCATTCTTATACTTTTTGAGATCACCTTGACGTACGATCATTTTTTGATATTCATCAACCAGGTCTGCCGCTTCACATAACACATTAGTAAAGTCATAGTATTCCGGAAGCGGGACTTTGCAGTAAGACTCCGGCTGCATCAACAAGCGTCGAGCCTGATCGTGATCCAGATCGAGAATAGTGGGATTCGACTTCGTGCTCATTACTGACTCCACCACACGTTGTTCTTATTGATTTCCCCGCGGGCCCACTTCAGGTCAGCCGCGATTCCCTTCCTGACGTCCGCCGTGGCACCGCCGATAGCTGGCTTCGGGAGGTCCTTCAGGTCTGGGCGCCAGCCGTAGGCGAGCTTGAGGCGGTTGATGCGCACGCCGTCGTCCAGGTCCAGGTGGATGCGGCGCTGGGCGAGGGGCTGCAGGACCGAGTCGATGAAGCCCTGAACCTCCGCGACCCGCGCGTCGATCTCCGAGCGCTTCTTGTCGATGCGCGCGCGAGCCCGATCGGCTTTCTTGTCGTCACCCGCCACCGCGTCGCGTTCTCGGCCGAGCGCCTCGGCCTCCGCCTTGAGGCGATCGACGAAGGGTGCCGCGTACTTGGTGAGTACCTGGCCGATCGTGTCGGGCGTGTAGCGGTGCAGGTAGATGAGCGCCCGGAAGGTGCCCTTCGGGGACTCGACCGGCCAGTACACGGGTCGCCCGCTGTATTCCTTCTGGTGGTCGGCGGCGAAGGCCTTCGCCATGTACTGCTCCAGCGCCCGCTCGGGGTCGGCCGGGATCACCGGCGGGACAAACTCCGCGGTGTTACTGCCGGACTTCACGGCCAGGCAGCGGGTCAGGAACTCAACGTTGTCACCCAGGTCGGAGGCTCCGAAGACGACGCGCAACACCGCCTTGACGCGGCGCGAGGCGTCATCGTCGAAGGCACCGCCAGTGACGGGGATAATGCCGTCGTCGTCGGGCTCGAGGCGCGGCTCGGCAACACGGGCGCGGAAGTCGTCAAGGGACGAGGCCTGATCGGCCAGCACGAGGCCGGGCACGTCGACGCTGTAGCGGCCCATGGTGACACCGATGGCCCAGGAGATGAGCTCGCGCGCGCTGCGCTGGTAGTGCATCCAGCGGTACTCATCCTCGCCGCGCTCGGGGGCTCCCTTCGTGGAGGCGAAGGCGAAACGCGGGTTGTAGGTGAGGGAAACGCGCGAGAGGGGGACATTGACCTCCACCTCGTCCGCGAGGCCGTACACGTCGGCCCAGTAGCGGTTGTTTTCCCTCTCCAGGCGTTGGGCTTCGTCGGCGCTCTCGCAGCTGCGCCGGTACCAGTCGTCGAAGGCTTCCTTGAGCAGCGAGTGTCCGCCACGCAGGAAGGGCGGTCGAGCGAAGTCCCACGAGGTCTCGCGAGCGTCCCAGTCGACACGGAAGATGTCGATCAAGCGCTCAACACCCGTCGACTCAAAGGACTCGGGTTCGATCCAGGGGATTGTCTTCACCTGACCAACCTCAAAGTGAGTACCTGGAGCAATTGTCTCGAGGATTCTCCCAACCACGCAAGAGTTAGCGAAGCCAAGAATCTTCAGCCGCTCATCTTCACTCGGAAGTAGTGCCTGCCCGACATGGCTAAAGATGGATGACGAATCGTATAGGCGGAACGATGGCTCTCCACTGGAAACATTCGACCAGGAGACGCAGGTCCGGAAGTAGCAATCGGGGTTACGGATAACTGATCGCGGCCTGAAGTCCCAGAGTTCGCGTCCGTCGTCCTCCCAGTTGATGACGTAGTCCTGGTTGCCCCACCACTTGCGGAACTCTCCGCCCTTGTTGTGCGGGAACCAGCGCGCGCCGCTGGCGCGCGCGTCCTCCCGGTCGCGGGCGCGCATGTAGGAGCGGTCGGCGCTCACCTCGAACCACTGGCGCAGGAAGCGCTCGTTGTCGGCGGTCGCGAGCCCCTGCTTCGCAGGCGCGATCTCCCCCAGCGGATGTTTGAATGCTTCGATGAGTTGATCCGATAGATCCCCCAAGAAAGCAGAATTTGGCATCTCGTGAATTCGGCTTCTCGAAAGCAGGTAATTGTCAGGAGACTCACCTCCTTGTATAGCACGCTTTAGGCGATCAATTCGGTCTCTATCTGACGGAGTCTTTGCTGTGTCGCTCGCTCTCATGAATCTGATAGAGAAATCATGATCACTTGAACCAGTCGTGTACACAGTTGTGGCAAAATCGAGGGCAACACCGGCAATACCTCGACCAAGATGTACGACGTTCAGAATCTGCGTAGCGGACAGAATCAAAGAGCGGAACTTCTTGAACGTAATAGTCATCATCCAAGAATTTAACGAAAGGATCCCGCACACTCCACCCCTTACAACGAGCGAGAGAGAACGCTCCATAAACATGGTTGCTAGATCCCGATATGAGCGAGCATACTGAGATTTTGCAAACATCTTGAGCAAGTCATCCGCCTTCTTCATGCCGAGGTACGGCGGGTTCGCGATCAGGGTCGTGTAACGGCCGTCCTCCAGGACCTCGCAGATGTCGGCGGCTCGCAGCCAGTCGTTGCGGTCCGCGCCCCCCAGCAGCTGCTGTCGCTCCCCCGCGTCAATGCGGCGCGCGATTTCGCGGAACAGGGCAGCGGCACCCGCGGACACGCGGATGAGCGACCCGTAGGTGTCGGCGTCGCGCAGCTGCTCAATCAACTGAGACACGCCGATCGACACTCCGTCCCCGGAGGCTTCCGCGATGTCCGCGGGGCTCAGCTCGTCCAGGTGTACGGACTCAACGTGTACGATCCGGGGTCCCCGCCACTCGCCACCGCGCCGCGCCTCGCGCTCGATGCGCTCCAGGAATCGAGCATCGTGCTCGACGGCCTTCATGGTCAGGGCGAAGGACGCGAGCTGGGCCGCGCGCCCGTCCACGTCCGCGCCGTGCAGGTTCTTCTCCAGGATCAGGCGCGCGATCCGCCTGGTGGGGTACCCCGCCTCGGAGTACATGTCCCACAGGACGTCGAAGGCGTAGGTGAGCATGTGCCCGGACCCGCATGCCGGGTCGATGACTCGGAAGTCCTCGGGGTTGGCGATCGCCAGGCCCTGGTCCTCCTGTCCCTCGGCCGGGGTCACCAGGTACTCGAAACGCTCCCGGAGCGCCGAGTCCGGGTGGGCGCGCAGCCACTGCATCCCCAGAGTGTTCTCCACCAGGTAGCGCACCACCCAGTGCGGGGTGAAGAGCTGCGTGACGGGAGCCAACGTGTCCTTGTCGATCTTGACCCCCGAGTCGTTGATCTCTTTCTTGCGGGCGGCGATGTAGAACTGGTAGAGCCAGCCGATCACCTCGACGTCCATGCGGCCCGACTCGTCGGGGCCGATCGCCGCCACGATGTCGGCGCGCACCGACTCTCCCGCCGACAGAAGGTCGGTCGGGGGCACCAGGTTCGTCCAGTCGTCCGCCTGTGGGAACACGCCCGGCATGACCAGGTGCCAGGCGGCGCAGTACTCCCGGAGCAGCAGGACGTAGGCGTCCAGGTCCCTGTTGCCAAAGAGGAGGTCGGAGACCCGCGCCCGCGCGGCGTCGCCGATGCGCGGATCGAAGGACCCCTCTCGTGCGCACTGGAGGCATTCGGGGACACCGTCGCCGGATCCCCCCGCGGGGGTCACGACCCCGTAGATGCCCGAGAGCCCCATCGCATCCATGTACCGCAGGGCGGTCAGCCGGTTGAACCAGGAATAGGCGACGACCTTCGCGGCACCCAGCACTCGGACACCCGATGCCTCGGTGTGCCTATCGACGGCCTCGCTGAGCTTCTCCCGGTCCGAGTCGCTCAGCAGCGGGTCGGCCGTCTTGCGCTCGATCGCTGCCACGGCCGTCTCGATCAGGCGCTCGCGCGACGCGGTCGCCAGGGTCTCCAACGCTGTGGTATTCATTGCCGACTCCTTCAGTTCCGCAGCTGCTTGCCGTCGCGCAGGGCCGCGAGCATCTGCTCACGGACGCGCTCGACATACCCATCGACCTGCTCCGGCGTCGAGAGGACGCCGCTCGTCCTCGGCAGCAACTCCGCCAGGCGCACGATGATCGGCCTGCCAGCAGCCGGTCTTTGCACCTCGGCAGCATCGTCTGCGTCAGCCGACCCCGCAGGAGCCGCAGAAGCGATCAATGCGGCGTAGAGATCGTCGACGCGCCGCTCCAGCCGACGTCCGATCTCCTCCGCGTGACCGGGCTTCGACACCCGATTCACCTCGGCGCAGAGCCGCTCCATCTCCGCATCGACCTTCAGCCGAGCATGTTCCGAAGCCGCCTTGAACTCCGCTGACCCGCGAAGCTCCACCACGGCCTCGTCAATTCGACGCAGAACCTTGTCACGCTGCGCCTGCACCAGCGCCACGCGAGCCCCGCGAATACGCTCGACCAGCGGAGCGATCTCCTGCGTGCGCACGTACAGGGTCGGACTCTCCGCTAGCGCCCGCAGATCGTCGATTACTCGGCGGCCGTCCTCGGTCAGCTCGAAGATCGACAGGCCGTCGGCCTCGGCCAGGGCGTCGCGAAGCTCCTGCTCGTGACGTTCCACGAAGTCCCTGTAGGGCATCAGGAAGTCGTCGACGATCTCGATCAGGTCGTCGAATCCGCCGAGGATCTGCGGCTCCAGCATCTCCTCTTCCGTATGCTGCGTCGTCGTCAGCGGCGTCAGCATGTCGAGGGCCTCGGAAACCTCACCGTCAAAGCGATACCTGCCCGGCTTGTAGCCCTTCAACAGGCGCACCCAGTCGGTCGCCTTCATCTCGACCGCTCGCACGCGCGAGGGGCCGTCCTGCGGCGAATCACCCGGAACAAACTGGCCGACGAAGCGCTGGAACTTCGCCAGCGCCGCACGATCCAGGTGCTTCTTCTTCTGCAGCAGGACACGCCCCTGCCGGTTCACGTCGCGCAGGGCACCCTCCAGCTCCGTGCGGGCAAGCGGGCGATCGTTCTCCAGTGCCTCCAGCAGATCCAGGCGCAGGGCCGTCGCCACGATCGCCAGCACAGTGTTCCTGTCCCACCCGAAGGGTGCCTGACCATAGTGCTCGATCGCGCCTTTCACGTACACGTTCTGACCATCCACCAGCCGCGACTGCTCCACCCACTGGGCGCACTCGCCCGCCAGGCGCTGCGCGAGGTCCACGCCCGGGTCAACATCCAGCGTCGCATCCTCAGGGTCCCGTAGGAACGCGGCGATCTGCCCATCCTTGAGGCCCGCCAGCGGCTTCGCGTCCTCGATGCGCGGGTAGACCTGCTGAGCCAGGCGGGTCAGGCCCAGCTTCACCAGCTCCTCGGGCTGCTTCGCGGTCCCCGTCGGAACTTCCTGCCCATCGACGAACAGCGACGCACGCATGAGCGCATCCTTCACGGCCTCGCCGATAGCTCGTCGACGCTGCTCGTTGTCGTCCTTGTGCGCCTGGATGATGCGCTTACGCAGTCCAGTCATAGCGCCCGCCTGGCGCTTGACGTACTCCTCCGTCTGGCAGAAGACGCGCACGTCCTCGAGGATTACGGAGCTGACGTCGAGGCCCAGCGAGAGGGTGTCACGGCGAACCACGCTGTCATGACGGATCCCCTCATCGTCCAGCGAGGACTGCGGCGTGAAAACTGACATCACCAGCGGTTCTGTTGCCTGCTCACGACGCCCGTCAACAACCAGCGACACACCCATGCGACGATTCGTCCCGGGGTAGACGAAGGTCGTCGCGGAGGTACCGACGTGCTTACGGATGTCCGTGCGCAGCAGATTCGTGACCTCCCTGGTTTCCACGACGATCTGCCCGATCTCGCGGCGAACCTCTTTTTCCTCGTTCGTCATGTACGCGTAGGTGCCGTCCACCTGGCGCTGCACGTACACCTGATCCGACAACGTGCGCAGCGCGCGGTCGACACGCGCCTCCAGATCAGTCGCATCCTGATCCAGGGAACGGCGCAGCAGGACCGCGATATTGCGCGGATACGCCTGGAAGGAATCCACGTAGCGAACGAGCAGAAGGACCTTGAGGACGCTCATCGTGAATGGGTCGCGAGTGCGCGAATCCTGGGAGGCCCGCCCAATGTTGTCCTTCACGTCCGACTTGAGCATCGCCGCGATACCGTCGTAGAAGCGATCGAAGGAAGCAACCGTGCCCAGCTCGTCATCCATCAGCTCCTGCGCGATCTGCTGACACACGCCCAGGAGTGAGCGCGCACCCACCGACGAGTGGCGGCCCGTGAACAGGTCGTTATCCGACAGGCCTCGCATGGCCTGCGTGAACATCTCGAACTGGTAGTCCACGAACGGGTACTTCGCGACGAAACTATCCCGCGTCAGGTAGTTATCGTACTTCTTCGTCCCCTCGGGGAAACGAAACATCGACGGGAAGCCCGCACCGAAGCGCTGCCACATTGCGTCCAGCTCGGAGGCACCCTGCTCGCTCTTCGTCAGCAGGCGACGGGCGATCACGTCCGTGACCTCCTCCGTCGACAGGCTCACCTTGATCGCGTAGCGCCCCTGAATCTTCGAGAAGTCGGTGCTGCGGCGCTCGTTCATCTGCTCCATAATCCCGCTCAGCTCCTCCTGAGAGGTCACGAACACCCACGCTCGCCCGGGGCAGTGCGTCGCCAGCTGCTCCGTGATGGTCTGGAGGTTAAGCATCAGCTGCGAGTCGTCGCCGATGAACTGACCGACCTCATCAACGAAGAAGGCGATGCGCTGGTGGGGTCCCTGGCGCTCCAGCCACGAGGCCACGTCCTGCGCGAAGGCCTCGGCCGACAGGTTGAGCTGCTCACGGTAGCTGCGGAAGGGCTGATCCACCTGATGTCCGAGGCGAGCCAGGGCCTTCGAGACGAGCGCCTCCGAGAAGACGGTGTTGACGCGTCCCACCTCCCAGGCGTGTCCGGCCTCCTCCTGGTAGGCCTCACAGAAACGCGCCAGCTCCCCCCTGTCCTCCAGGTCGCGCTCCAGCGCGCCGACGCCCAGGTCCTTCGAGTACAGGCCGCGCGCCTCGAAGTAGACCTTGTAGAAGACCTCGATCATCGCCGAGCCGCGCTCGCGCGTCGACTTGTCGTCCTTCGCGTCGATGTTGAACAGGACAGCGCGCGTGGGCGTGTGCAGGCTCCGCTTGAGGTCCGCTATGGTCGTCTCGTCGCCCGCCACCTTCTGTTCGAAGGCACGTTCGACGTCCTCGCGGCTCACCGGCTGGCTCCCCGACTGCTCACCCAGCAGATACGACAGCATCTTCAGGAGGTGCGACTTGCCCGAACCGAAGAAGCCCGAAATCCATACGCCGTTGGAGGGCACATCGACCCGATTCCACGCCTCCACGATCTGCGTCAAGCCGGTGCGGATCTCCTTGGTCATGACGTACTCGTCCACCTCGGAGGCGACCTTCGAGACATCATCAGCCTTGATGACACCGTCGATCGAGCGGAAAATATCCTTCGCGTACAGATCCCTCATGCCCATGCGTCACACCTTTGTCTATCTGTCAGTTCGCCGACGGTTCTAGAGTAAGCGAGAAGTCCACCAAATCAAAAGCTCGATAGTAGTTGTCCTGGGAAATCTGATCGAAGAGCACCAGCGCCGAATGAGTCGACGGCGACTGGTGATACGACCCCGGGAAGGTCACGACCAGCGACACCCGCCCCAGCAAAGGCTGCAGGCAGTTCAGCAACAAATGCGTGCGCACGAGCGGGAACAGGTGATGCACCCCCGAGAGCAGGACAGCATCAACGTTCTCCTCTCCCCCGGCCTCGTCCACGGCCCGCTTGATCGCGGGCGCGAGCACACCCTCGACATCGATCACCTTGCTCAGCGCATCCCGAAACGTCTCCGGAGGCAGCCCCTCCTCCATCGACAGCATCTGGCCGAAAAACGGAGACCCCTTCCAGATCTCCACCGCGAGCGCAAACACGTCGACATCGGCCAGACGGTAGCGTTCCTCGCGCAGACGACGAAGCAGCCTGGCCAGCTCCTCGCCGACGTTCGGCTCCCAATCGGGCTTGTAACGAAGGACGAAGAAAGGGACCTCGTTGCCCAGGCCCTCCATCTTCTTGAAGCGCTCCGAGGTCAGGACGCGGTACGCGCAATCGAACGTCTCCCACAGGGATTCCAGGTACGCTCCACGCTTCGACACCGACCGAACCTTTCTCTCGCGCCACGCCCCAAACCGGGCCTCTCATACCGTACCGCAGGCCACCCACAATTCGAGCCCAATCGTGGCTCCCGCGTCACATCTTCCTGAATAAGTGTCAATCAAGGACATCAAACTGGAACTGGGCCACCGGGAACGACTCGCGCATCGGCCAACCCCACGGACGCGGAGCCGCGTTCACCAGGCGGGCGACCCCCACGGGGACCACTAACGGCAAGGCGACCCCGACCTCGTCAATGAACCCCACATCGCGCATGCAGCGCAGAAAAACGGAGCGTACCTTCTGCCCACTCTTCAGTGTCAGCGCCGACATCGCGGGATCCACCCCGCGTTGGCGCTCCACGAACACGTCAATATCCGACGAGGTCAGAGGAGCCTCATCCACCACCAGACGCGGCCACGCGACCTCGCGCGCGCAGGCCGCGAACACGTAGGACTCCGTGACGAGAGCCAGCCACATCACGAGCTCCCAGCCGTACTCGCGACCAGCGACGAAACGGAGAGCGTCGTCCTCCAGGAATGACAGGTGCTTCGTCGTCGCGCTCGCCAGGCGCCGCCGCGTCGACTCTGAGCCCGCGACCACGAGATTCTGCTCGAACAATGCATTGCTCGCCTCGCGAGCGCTCATTCCCGAGGCCATCAACTCTGCAGCCTCGAACGTTCCCGCATTCGTCGCGCCCCCCACCGTGATGGTCGACGCAAGCCTCCGATCCGACACGACGCCACCCTTCACGATTCTACTCAAGTCACGCGGCGGAACACCCGCCACGACCTTCACTATCATGGCACAATGTTCCCTCCCAGCGGACAGCCGCGCGGGAGTGATGGCAACCAAGGCAGACATTCCGGCTCGGCTAACGCGCGCGGCTCGCGCAACCGCACGTCAAACAGACTGCGGAGCCATCGCCGGCGAGAACTCCTCAACCTCTCCGGATTCAACGAGCCGGCGTCGAGGCTCACCTTCACGTTAACTTCTGCCTAACTACAGCGCCTCGGCATGATGATAGGCAGACACGGCTCAAACACTCAAGGCTGCATCCGGCACACGAGTTGACCACCCTCTCGGGAGCCACAGGGATCTTGTCAGAGTGTTTCACGTGAAACAGTAGGGCCATGCCAGCACTCACCGACCAGGGAGATTTCCGTACCACTCTTTGCGCCCTGTCCCCCACGAATGCAGACCCGATGTCGCACTGACCGACGTGACTTCCCCACACCTCTACCTCAATCGCCCACATAGTGGAACTCAAATTCACTTGTACCGCGGACACGCATCGCGGACACGGTTTTACATTTTCCGAGGTCAGGAACGAGGCCATGGGCTGTAGTGCACATTCGTGCAGACCTGGCGAGCGTATTGGGAATACTTGCATAATAGTTACTTCATATTCTTTATGCTTCATGTCAGTTCGAGGCGTAACCTGACACATACAGGAAGCGCTTCCAACGTCGGGGGCGCGTTGGAGGAGACCTCACAGTGGAGGTGTATATATCATGAGGGTTCCGCCGTTGTCGGAGCGGGCCGTCACCGAGGAGGACGAGGAGCGCTTCCGGCGCGAGAGTCAGCCGCGCAAGCGCTCGCCCC
>ERZ772917.951-NODE-951-length-18696-cov-39.187114_pt1 | contig 18696 bp, 25 predicted proteins | sample MGYA00511187_ERZ772917 | MGnify/ENA primary metagenome ERZ772917 (study PRJEB29015, sample SAMEA2737925) | human oral metagenome | biome: human oral; feature: human-associated habitat; material: dental | place: China | collected 2012 ... | reverse complement strand
GCGAGGGCGATATCCATATTCACCTCGCGGTCGCGGATACTGAAACGCACGACAACTTCTTAATTATTAGAGATTATCTAAGGTCTCACAATGACGAAGCTGATCAATATTCAAAGATAAAATATCAATATGCTAAGCAGGCAAATTACGACAGATCAGCGTATAAAAAGCTCAAAGCAGTCTATGTTGATAAGCTATTGCAACGTGCCAAGCGGTGGAAAAATGGCGGCTAATCTCCTTATTCACATCCCGCACGCTTCATTGTATCTGCCGCGGGATTTTTGGCGCGACGTCACGGTTGGTCGGGGAGTAATCCAGCAAAATCTGTGCTTCATGGCTGATTATAAAGTGGACGAGCTTGCCAGAGATATTGATTGCCATAAAGTAATAGCCAAGTATTCGCGGTTATATTGTGATGTTGAGCGGTTTCAAAATGACGCCGATGAGCCGATGGCAAGACTGGGTATGGGCGCAGTCTATACGCATTTGCCGGGCGGTGCGCAGTATCGCCAGGTAACGCCTGAGCGCCGCGAGGAAATTATCAGGCAAGCGTATGAGCCTCATCATGTACAGCTAAACAAATTGAGCCAAAAAATTGTTAATCAGCATGGCTCGTGTATGATGATTGATCTGCATAGCTACAGTGATGATTTGGTGCGAAAATTGTTTGGCTATACGGAAAGTTTGCCTGGGCTATGACGACGAATGGTTTAGTGGAAATGACGCCCTAAGACTGAAATCATACATAGAAAGGCTGGGTTATAGCTGCGTGCTAAATTATCCGTATGCGGGTGCGCTGGTGCCGATGGACTTTTACCGTAATAAAATGCCAGGACTGCGCTCGGTGATGCTGGAGGTTAATCGGCGTGTTTATCTGGACGGTAAAACGGTGCATGGAGAATCAGTGCGCGATGTTGGTAAAATAATCAAATACATCGCTAATGAATCACGAGGATTATAACCGAACACCCAACCAAGATGCTAAAATATCACCAGCAAAGTAAGCCAAACCAGCTGCAATGGCACCTAGCGTTAGAGTGATTACGGATGATCGCCACGGCGATTGCTCGCTGACTTTTCCTTTAATGAAGCCGATTAATATGAATACAACAGCGGTTAATATTGAACTAACGTAAAATAATGTTGTGCTGGAAATTTTTAGGTTTGCTATAACATCAATTAAGTAGGGCAGGACCGGTACGCTGCCAACTATTACGAAGGCTGAAAATGTCATTAGTCCTATTATTTTTGATGAGGACTGTTTTTTTCTTATTATGAACCAACTCATCATGTTCGGCGCTGGCTGCTAAGTAGGCACTGGATCCCATTGAGAATCCATCGGCAATTAAATTAGCAATACCTAAAATAAGGATTACCGCGCTGGAAATTCCAGCTCCAGCTGAGGCCGCCACGACCGCGAATGTTGTTACGGTGCCATCGACTGCGCCATAGACAAATTCTGGAATATACTTCTTAATAATGTTTTGCATAACCGTATTATTTTACCGCAATAACTTTGTTCGAAGATTGGGCTATTGACATTTTAATAAGCTTATGCTATAGTCAAATAGTTAGATTATCTAATACAAACAAATTAGTAAAGCATGCTACAATAAACATAAGAAATGTAAACTTTTACAGAAAGGCAAGGCGTGGAAGATATTCAAACAACCATAATCTTATTATCGGTCATAGTCGGATTATTGTCTGTTATTATCGTGGCGTTGCTGGTGGTAGTTATTACCCTGTTGGTAAGGGTTAACGCAATCATGAAGAGTGTTGACAGAATTACGACAAATGTTGCCAGTGCGACTGAATGGTTGTCGCCAACAAAAGTTTTTAGTGAAATATCAGGATTGTTTCGTAAAAAATAATTAAATAAAAAGGAGTAACAATATGAAAAAAGTATTAGCAATTATCGGTGCAGCAGCAGCAGGTTTTGCAGCAGGAATTTTAACGGCGCCAAAGAGTGGTAAGGAGACTCGTAAGGATTTAAAGAAGAAGGCTATCAAACTGAAGGCTGACACGGAAAAAGTTGCCGGTAAGGCGGCTGCAGTAGCTAAAGATAGCGTTGATTCATTAAAAGTTGGTTCCCGAAAAGTAGGCGATGCTGTCACGGAGACTGCGAAAGACGTTAAGGGCAACGTTGAAAAGCGATTTAAGTAATATTTGACTATATTTAAGAAGACGTGAGATAATATTAGGTGATGAGAAAAACCACTTTCTATCTCGCGTCTTTTTTAGTTGCTTCAAGTCTGCTAATCACGCCGCAGACAGTTTTGGCTGAATCGGTGGACGTTAGTATTGATTCAGAAATTACTAAGACTCTTCGTCAAAACTGTAGTTCTGTGCGAGTAGCTGTTAAGAATATTCACACCAATGACGCATTAACTAGGGTTAATGTTGGTCAAAGGTATAATTCTATTTCTACTAAACTGATGGCCAGATTAAATGGTAGGTTAGCCATTAACAAGCTGGATAGCTCTAAATTAGTAAATATCACTAATAATTTTGAGTCAGCGCGACTCAAGTTTAATAGTAATTATAATGATTATGATACAGCAATGACTGAATTGCAGCGAGCTAGTTGCCTAGATAATGTAGCGGATTACTATCAAAAGTTGATTGCTGCCAGAGACGCGCGAAATCGCTTGTCTGAAGATGTAAAAACAATGAATGATTTGTTGATTAGGTATAGGGAAGAGGTTCAGGCTGTTAAGGGTTCAATTTCTGGAGGCCAAAATGGATAGGTTAAAAGACTTGTTGTGTCAGTATAAGTTTGTGACTTTTATTGGGTTAACGATTACTATCTCTGTTTTTTTGGTTCTGGTGGCTATGTTTACGTACTATAAAACTGATGCTTATCGCTTGGATTTGAGTCGTCCTGAATATTCGTCACGTCGAAAGCAGATAAGTAAAGATACTAATGAGAAGAGTCGTGAATTTGACGCCCAGGGTCAGGTTAATCAGGGCACATTAAAAGACTTCTTGGATGTATATGATAAGGAAGTAGAAAACGTCAGCAAAATCAAAGCATTTTCTAACGATGTTCTCAGTGACAAAGAATTGGGCCTGCGTAGTAACTAGACTATTTTTTAATTATTGGTGTTGGTGTTGGCAGTGTTGCTAGAAGGACTCCTTCGCGGTCAAAGTTTTGCAGTAAGCGATGGCGCATTTCAGAAGTTACTGCCCATTGGTCGGATGGCTGAGTTTTTCCAGCGATAATTAATTCCGTGCCTCGCCCAGTAATGTCACCGACAGAAACAAATTTAGGTGGATCAATAATTTTCTTTTGCCAAGCTTTTTCTTTGGCTAATTTTTCGCCAGTAGAATTAATAATGTGTGTAACCTCAGATATATCAGAGCTGGGGTCAATATAAATACTAAATCGCGACATACTATAGCCCATCGTTTTGTTGATGACATGCTGAATTGTGCCGTTGGGCACGTAATGAACATTACCGCCAGAGTCGCGTATAACAGTGGTGCGAGTACCTACTCTCTCAACTGTGCCGGCAGCACCCATAACGTCGACTACGTCACCGACGCGATACTGGTTTTCGGCAATGATAAAAATTCCAGACAGGAAGTCTTTAACCAGTGACTGGGCGCCAAATCCTAAGGCCACACCAATTATTCCGGCGCTAGCAAAGAGCGGTGATAAATCGAACAAAAATAACTTATTAGCAATGATGGCAACAACGTAAAACGTAATAATAATTCGCCAGAAACTGCGGGTTAATTGAATAAGGGTTTTTTCACGTTTTTCTATATCCTTATGGTGCCAGGACCGATGTTTGGCGGTAGAGCGAATGGAATAATGTATCGCCGAAGAAAGTAAATATTTTACGATAAAGTAGACAAAAACGGAGCCAACAACAACGCTTAGAGTGTCAATAATGCGCTCGCTAATTAACCAGCCCATGTTGTTGCCATGTAGCCATTGACCTAAAGTAGAAGAGTCCAAAAACTGTTTTATAAGCTTATCCATTATTGATTTAGTATAATGTAAAATATGAGTTTTGTCGATCCAAATCAGTTTATTATTACGCGTAAACGTAAGAAATATAAGTTTGCATTATTTCATAATTCGCCGCTATGCTTTGAGTTTGATGAATGGGTACCGCACCAGGTTGATGTTGTGGAAATTGGCGCTGGTAACGGTATGTTTACGGTCGAGTTGGCGACCCGTCATCCAGAACGGGTGTTTGTGGCGGTTGACGTTAAGGGCGATCGGTTGCAGAAAGGCGCGCGGGAAGCGGAAGCTCGCGGGCTTAATAATGTGTTTTTTGTTAGGGCTCGAGCTGATCAGATTAGTGGGCTATTTATGTCTAAATCACTCAGTACTATTTGGCTAACCTTCTCTGATCCATTTCCGCGAAAACGCAGCGCTGGACGTCGTTTGACGCATCCGTATTTTCTGAAAACTTATGCCGAATTATTACAACCTGACGGCTCGCTAATCATCAAACACGACAATCCCGGCTTTTTCAATTGGAGTCTCGAGCAGCTGGTTGCTGAAGGTTGGCGCTTGAAAGAATTGACCTTTGATCTTCACGAATCAAACCTCGGTGATGACTATAAAATTCTCACCGCCTACGAGCAGCGCTGGTTGGGTGAGGGTAGAATTATCAATTTTGTAAAAGCGGCGCACAGATAATATACTAAAATTAAGGAGTTTTATGAAATTTAACGACTACTCAGCAAAAGCACTTTCTACATTAACAGACAAGGAATCTCATGATTATGGTGATGTTGACGCCAGGCTAATATCTCAGGTTTTGGGGTTGAGCGGTGAAGCTGGCGAAGTAATGGAGAAATTTAAGAAAATATTGCGAGACAAAGATGGCAAAATCTCTGATGATGATCGCACTGCAATCATTAAGGAGCTGGGTGATGTACTCTGGTATGTTAATTCTATATCTCATCTGCTTGGCAGTAGCTTAGAGGAAGTAGCGCGGAAAAATAACGATAAACTACTTAGTCGTCAGAGCCGCGGAAAGATTCATGGCAGTGGCGATGATCGCTAGTCTTTAGCTAGCTGTTCACGAATCCAGCCATCAATTGTACCCGCACCCATACAGAGGACCAGTTTTCCTGATTTTTGCGCTGTGGTAATATTTTGCCACATATTATCATTAAGCTTGGCAAAATGAAGTTTTTCTGGATCAATATTTTTGGTGAGTTGTTGCGGTGTCAGAATTGGTAGGTCTGGATTTTCTCTAGTTAAGTAGGTTGGCAGCCAGTAAATTTCATTAGCATCACGGAAAATATCTGAGGTATACTGGTCTATTATTTCATGCTGACGTACGTTTTGATGTGGTTGATATACTAGTACTACCCGGTCTGATAATTCCCGGGCCATTTGTAGTGTCGCGCGAATTTCAATTGGATGATGACCATAATCAGAGTATAAGTTGTCGGCCAATTTTTCAAAGCGGCGACCTGATCCTGGAAAAGAATTAATTGCTTGATATATTGCTGACTTATTGGCGGATGTGGATATGTGCTTTAACGCTTCAATTACCAGTGTGGCATTTTTTCGATTATGTTTACCAGGTATAGTAATATTTTGATCGACACTGTTTAGCAAGATTAGGTTTTGCAGATTAAAGATGGCAGAGTTTTCTTGCCAGACAATAACTTTTTTGGATTTTTCGCCAAACTCATGGAAAGCCTCTAAATAAGATTTTTCTGTTGGATATGTGTCTGGGTGGTCATAATCTACTGAAGTAATCACGCTAATTTCCGGAGAAAAATGTAAGAAATTGCGATCAAATTCATCACACTCGTACACGAAAAATTGACTATTTTCATTAAATTCTCCACTTGGCGCAAAGCTTAATGTTGAGCCAACAGAATAGCTGACGGGAATTTGTAGTTGCTGCATCACCCAGACTAGCATGCTTGTGGTGGTAGTTTTTCCGTGGGTGCCGGCAATTGCAATGAGCTTCAGGTTCTTGTTGGCAATTATCTGCGCCAATAGCTCGTCGCGCTTACTGGTTTTTATGCCTAATTCTCTGGCTAAAACTAACTCTGGGTGATTGTTAGGTAATGCGGCGGTATGAATGAACCAGTCAAAAGGCACCTTTTTATGCTCTGACCGTAAATATTCACCAGATTGGTCAAAGGAAATAGCTATGCCGGCCGCTTCTAATTCATCAGTGATAAGACTTGGTGATTTATCGGAGCCGCAGACGTCATATCCTGCACCTAAGGCAATCCTACTAAGTGGACCGATGCCGACACCACCAATTCCCGAAAAATAAATTCTCATAGCTTTATTATAACACTGTAAGCTGGGTAGGTTCTCGTCATTTAGATAATTTGATATACTAAAATTAGAGAGAAGACGGTGGGATGGTAATAGACAAGAGAAAGACTAAATTTAGGATTAAGCGGCTCAGTCAAATTAAGACTTGGCAACTGGTTATTTTATTGGTCATGTCTTCTTTTATTTCGGCAACATTTCTTCGTCTTAATAATGTTGGTATGGTGGAGCGGCGAGAATCTGTGGAGAATGCCGACAAAACCGGTGACATAGTTAGTCTTCAGCAGCGTCTGTACGATTTGCAACGTTACGTTTCAACGCACATGAATGCTCATCCGGGCAAAATAGCCTTAGATCACACCTACAAGAGAGTGTATGACCAGAAGCTAAAAGAATTTGAAGAGGTAATTAAAAACCAATCCAATAACGATACGGTTTCAAAAGTGCGTTCCGTCTGCGATGCCAAGGCTCAGCAGGGCGGTTATGGTAGAGCTACGACGCAGGCAGACCCAAGATATGTAAATTGTATTAATGAAGAATGGGAGAAGTATCCTGCTGCTAAGGTTGCTAATCTACAGTTTGAAGCTCCTTCTACTGAACCGTATTATCATACATTTGTATCACCGGTGTGGTCTGCTGACTTTGCTGGATGGTCGCTGTTGGTGACAATACTGATTGCCGTGATTATTATAGTACGCTTAGTTATCTTGGGCGTATTAAAATTAATGTTGAAGCAGCGAAATAAGCTTTTTTAGCTTGACAGGGGTGATATAGAGATAGTAATCTATATAGGTATAGCATTAATAGGAGGTATATAACCAAATGGCTTACAAGCATACCAATTCAAAGGGCATCACATACTACTTGCATAAGACTGACGTAACTTTGCGCGGTGGCAAGACCCAAACCATCTATTTCTTCGCTAAGGTTGAGAAGAACGAGAAGGGCACTCCATGCGATTTGCCAGAAGATCGTATTGTAAAAGAAAATCCACGCAACGGTTTCTTGACAATCTCTAAGAAAAAATAGTCTTTTGCTTGCACCATAAGCGTGTTTGGTGATATAGTATAACCAAACAAACAGGTGCCACAACTCCTCTGTAAAAAGCAGGGGAGTTTTTTGATGATGTTGATTATTTTTAATGATTATGGTATAGTATGACTGTGGCAAATGAAAGGATTTATCCTGCTAAACCTTATTTAGATCGCGATTTAACTGCCGATCAAGAAAGACGTCTTGATCACATTGTCGATACTACGGGATGCTCTTATGACGACGCGATGCGAATAATGGGCCTCCCTGTTGATGATCCAAAAGAGGTTGGAAATCTTATCACGAGGACACCTTCACATAGAGAAGTTGGCGAAAAGTCTGTACAGGCATTTTTCTGTGGTGATTGTTGTAGGTATATAGAACCGGGTAAAAAATGCCCACACGTAAGAGTCGGTAATCGTGGCGGGCGGTATGCTAGCGATAGTAGTAGATACTAAAGAAAAAGCCCCCTTCCGAAAGAAGAGGGATTTTTCTTGGTGGCGGGGGTAGGATTTGAACCTACGACCTTTTGGTTATGAGCCAAACGAGCTACCAGGCTGCTCTACCCCGCGATACCTAGTTATAATATCAGGTTGGCGTAATAATTGCAACAAGTTAGCGTCTGCGGCTATTCCCGCCAAACAAAAAGTTCATCCATTGCTGGAAATTACTGTCGGTTCTTACAGTGTTTGGTGTGGGTTTTTCTGCAGCAGCCGCATCTTCGAATGACTGAGTGATTAGCTGCTTCTCGCCAGGGAGACCTTTGCCAGTTCGTTGCCTGAGGGTCAGCTCTTGATACTCTTCACTCTGGTAATATTTTGACTCATATTCCAGCAGGGAAACTTGCAGCTTCTCGATTTCTACTTGCTGGCGTTTATTCTCAATAGTGCGCTGCAGCTCGTAATTTTTTTGCATTGATTCAATAGAGCCCCAGGCCCAACTCATGGCAATTAAAACAGCCACAGCAATAACAATATTATTTAAAGTTAAATAATCGTGCTGTACCCTGTAAATTAATCGTTTGAGTTTTAGTTTGTTCATTTTACAAATTTAACAGTTACCACATAATATTGTAGCAGGAATAATAAAAATATTCATCTTATTTGAGGCACACAGAATATAGCGAATTGTCTCGCAGCAGACGGCAGGACTAATCGGGGACGATATTGTTGCACATAAACCTTATAGCATCTAGTAGCTTACAATTTATTATGTAGTCGTGAAGCTCATCATCTGTAAATCTCATGATATCCTTAGTAGTAAATGAATGCGGATGAACTCCTCTTACTTCCGTAGCAGGAAAATGATAGCCTACCCGCTTTCCATACCTTTCTATAGCAGCTTGCAGAGCTTCTGATTCCGTCAATACCTTGGGCTGTTTCTCTTGGGGGTCTGTGACTTCTTCGTCAATTACTGACACGCGTGTTAGTCTCTCGCTCATAAGATGATTTTAGCTAATAAAATCCGCTATGGCAAGAGTATGATCGTATTACGAAGGGGAAATAGGTAAGGTGTTCAATCTCTACTCTTGAGATTCTTTCCAACGTTTAAGCATCGCCCTTATGAAGTCTCGATCCTTTGTTTCGAGTTCCTCCGCAGTCTGACTAAAACTTTTTCCAGGGAAAGAGGATTCTGCTTTATCCATATGTCTTTTAGTTTCTTCCCACTGGGCAGCTCTTTCTTCTGGAGTGCGATCGTCTAGGAAAGGTGAAAGAAAGTTATTTCTATAGTTCTTGCTTCCTGTAGTTACCTTTGCTGCTTGCCCCCCAGTAGACGACAACACTCACACGGCTGTCTATCCTGTTCTGGTTGGTGGTGTCTTTCAATACTCATAATATCTTACTTCCAAGCTGGTGGGGGCGGCTGGGATCGAACCAGCGACCAATCGGTTATGAGCCGACTGCTCTAACCCCTGAGCTACGCCCCCGTAGAGCTTATTATAGCGCATCAGAGGTAATTAGAGAAGTTTTCCAGCGGCAATTCGTACAGCTTCTGACCAGGAAGTGAAACAGTGCGGTGTGGAAGCCAGTTCATCGCTGGTGATTTTATGTCTAATTGCTAGAGAGAGTTCAGCTATTATGTCGCTGGCGTGCGGTCCGACGATTGTTGCCCCAATAATTACTCGCTTTTGATTAACAATCAGCTTCACAAATCCTGTCCGTTGGTCAGTGATATTGCTGCGTACGGCGGTTGCCAGTGGAACAATCGCTATTTTTACTTTTATGCCTTTTTTTCGGCAATCATTTTCATTCATACCTACTTGGGCAATTTCTGGCTGCGTAAAGGCTACTTGTAGCCGTGGTGAATTATCCAACTTTATCCTATTGTTGTGTAGTAAATTATGAGCAGCTATACGACTTTGACTCAAGACCTCGTGGGTTTGGATGGTAGTATCCACGACACTTCCGGTAGCAAAAATATGTCGCGCAGAGGTTCGTAGGGAAGAGTCGACAGAAACACCTTTTCTTGTGTATGTTACGCCAGCATTTTCTAATCCCAAGTCTGTCGCAGGTATTTGTTGGTCGGCAATTAAAATTTCATCGACACGTACTGATTTTTCAACTTGACCCTGTAGGAAAGTAATGCGTTTTTGGATTGAAGATTTTTGGATTGAAATAACTTTGGTGTAGGTTAGGACGGATATGTTGCGGTTTTTCTTTGCATCGTTAGTTAGGAGGCTACTAACTTCCTCGTCAAAATTCGGCAAGATTCGCGATGACTCTTCTGCTATATAAACTTTAGTGCCTAAAACTGAGAATATATGAGCCAGCTCCAGGGCTGTAGTGCTCGACCCTATAATAAATATAGACTTTGGTAGTCGCTTTAGATTGAAGATAGTTTTTGGGGTGTGGTATATAGTATTTTCTAATCCAGGAATTTTTGGAATTTGCCAATCAGAGCCAGTGGCAATAAGGAATTTGCGGGCTGATAAGTGTCTGCGATTTACGGCAATTTCGTTTGGACTTAAGAAATGGGCGTTTCCCGCAAACACACCAATGCCTTGTTTCTCATAGTAGCGACGGTTTCCGCCGGCGCCAGTTCTTTTGGTGACGACATCTTTCCAGGAGAGCAGGGAGGGGTAGTTATAGCCGACAGAGTTAGTGCGTAATCCAAACTTAGCGGCATTTTTGGCAATCTGATAAGTGTTGATGGTGTAGGACATAAATCCGGTCGGTACATCTCCCCAATTTGGCGATTCCCCGCCAAATGTTGATTTTTCTACAACAGCAACTTTTTTGCCAGCACTAGCCAATATGCTGGCTGCTGGCGAACCGCCAGCGCCGCTACCAATTACGATATAGTCATAGTCAAATGTCGGTTTTTGTGACATTAAATCTCCTAAATTATAGTTTTATAATTCTTATATAAATAAGCCGCGTCGGGATGTAGGTCTTTCATAATACGCTGAGCTTGTCGTCGAATGTCGGCAGAAGTTATTTCCGGGCGAGTTTCACACCAATTCATAACACCTAAAGTGACGGTTTTTGCAATATCCTGAGCCTGTCCTTCTGGCGTGCGAACGCTCAGGCAGGTAGCAAATATAGAATTATGTAGCTTATCTGGGCTAAATTCTTCTGGCAGTCGCTTCCCTTGTTTTGTAACATAAATTTGCTCGGATCTTACCATAGGCTACCTCCGTAACTGATTACGCCAATAACGCGATCAACAAACATAAAGGCGGCTAAGATAAGTAAGCTTCCGCCGCTTGCAAATTGTATAAATCGTTTATGATTTTCTCGCCATTTTTGTAGACTAGAAATATTGTGACCACCGCCGACTAGCACGATGATAATTAGCAGGGGTAGTATTGATATGATGATATAAGTGACGACGCCAGCAACTTGTAGTAATGGGTTTGGTAGGGTGATTATGGCTAGACTAGCAGTAACGATTGGTGCAATGATGAAGATAATTTCCGCAATTACACTGGTTAGGCCTAGGGCAAAACTTTCAACAGAGTTTTTAGTCTTTTTGGTGCGTTTATTTAGATAATCAGCAAAGCCGCGCGGAATCCATAATGAGGTGCCAGGCTGGCGGCGATAATAAAATGCCCAGATGGCGATACCTAATCCAAACATCATCCCAGAAACAATTGCAGCAACGAGCTGCTCGGCGCTGGTGACGTGATGAATTAACAGAGATAAAAAGTAAGAAACGGAGCTAATTAGTAGTAGAGTGGTGGTTAATACACCAATCATAAAACTATTACTCATGCGAAAGATTTTTCGTTGAGCGGTTTTTTTGCCAATTGAATGACCGCTTAGTAATGTCAATACACTGACACTCAGTTGAAAGCTGGCGTGGATAATTGCCGCAAAAACTATGATGGCTAGCGATGAGATTGTTACGGGGGTCATGTTTGTGTATAAATCCTTCCCCACTAGTGTAGCACAAGCGGAATAAAAAGGTAAATAATAGGCTAAAAAGGTATTGCTTTTTTGTCAAATTTATGATAGTATAAGGACAGTTAAATAATTAATAACAAAAAGGAAAAACATCATGGAAATAAATATCAGCGAATTGTCTGAATTTTTAGAGGTAACTCGAAAAAAGGAATTGGCAACTTGGGATCGACAGCGCAATTCGTGGGAGCTGGATAGTTTTGTGTCGCGACAGTTGGCCGCCCTAGATGGCGTCCAATCTGATGAATTAGAGTTAATCTAGCCATATAAAATTCCTCGCCAGTTGACGAGGAAAATAAATAATTTCTGGTAGCACCGGGTGGACCCGAACCACCGACCTCAGGCTTATGAGTCCTGCGCTCTAACCAGCTGAGCTACGGTGCCACGACTCATTGATTGTAACAGATAGTACAGATTTTGCCAAATACGTTTTGGGTATAAGTATTTTGTGAGATAATAGATGGGTGAGATATATTGTCGCAGTCAGTGGTGGGATTGATTCGGTAGTATTGCTGGATTTAATGTCACGGACAGAAAAAGATCTGGTGGTCGCTCATTTTGATCATGGTATTCGTGAGGATTCGGCAAGCGATGCTAGGTTTGTTGAGGCTTTAGCTGATAAATATAAGATTCAATTTGTTTGTCGGCGCGAGAAGTTGGGCCCTGGCGCTAGCGAAGAATTGGCGCGACAAAGGCGTTATGAATTTTTGCGTGGCGTGGCGGCGGATTTTGATGGGATGATAGTGACGGCGCATCATCGAGAAGATATTATTGAGACTGTGGCCATGAATTTGGCTCGTGGTTCCAGGTGGCGCGGACTGGCTGGCATGAGTGATAGCGAGATTGCTAGGCCAATGAGTGGATGGACAAAGCAGAGAATTTATGAATATGCAATTCGCCAAAAGCTGGAATGGTGCGAAGATGAAACAAATCAAAGCGATGCATACCAAAGGAATAGATTTAGGCGTCGGATAAATTGTGAACTTGATGAATATCAAAAGGCTGGCGTGTATGAGGTTTGGCGACAGCAGAGAAAATTGAGAATAGAGATTGAGCAGGAGCTAGAGGGGTTTGATGAGGCTGTAAATAGTCGATATTTTTTGACCATGATTGACGATAATGTCGCACAAGAATTAATATACTATTATATTTTACGACATTACAATGTTTCGTTACTGGGTTCTCAGTTGGAGCGAACGTTAATTGCCATAAAAACCGGAAAACCTGGTTCGTGCTGGCAAATTGGTGGTGGTATTATGATGAAATTGACAATGAGAGATGTTATAATAGACAGAGTTTGATTAGTATAGGCGAAAGGATTAGTTGAGAATGGCTGTTAAGATGCCTCAAAGAAACGGCAAGAACGGAATAAATCAGATTGTAAAATTTGGACTGTTTTGGGCAATTATAATTTTTGTAGCGTTGATTTTTTATGCAACACTCTTCCCTGCGTCTAACCTTAAGGACGTAGCTTTGTCAGATGTGGTCCGTCGGGCGAACGAAGGTAAGATTGCTCAATTAGAAATTCAGGGCAATGACATTAAGGTTACCGTGAAAGACCAGCCTAAGCCTACCGAGCGATCAGTTAAGGAGTCTGGCAGCATTTATGAGCAGGGCTTAAATAAGGATGCTAAGGTAGAGGTTAAAGTTATTCCACCATCAACAACCGGTGAGGTAGTGTGGAACTTGGCGGTGATAGTGGCGCCAGTGCTGATTATTGTCGTCTTCTTTATGTTTATGATGCGTCAGGCGCAAGGCCAAAATAATCAGGCTATGGGTTTTGGTAAGAGTAAGGCTCGTCTGTACGGTCAAGATAAAGAAAAAGTCTTATTCTCAGATATTGCTGGCAATGATAATGCCAAACAGGACTTGCAAGAAGTTGTCGATTTCCTGAAACATCCAAAGAAGTATAAAGAATTGGGTGCCAAGATTCCGAAGGGCGTCTTGCTGGTCGGCAATCCAGGTACCGGTAAAACCATGCTGGCTCGCGCTGTAGCGGGTGAGGCTGGCGTGCCGTTCTTCTCGATTTCTGGATCAGAGTTTGTGGAGATGTTTGTTGGTGTTGGTGCCTCACGGGTGCGAGATTTATTTTCTAAAGCTAAGAAAAATGCACCATGTATTATTTTCATTGATGAAATTGATGCAGTAGGACGTAAGCGTGGTTCTGGCATGGGTGGCGGTCACGATGAACGTGAACAGACCTTGAACCAGATTTTGGTGGAAATGGACGGTTTTGATGGTGAAACAAATGTCATTGTTCTAGCGGCAACTAACCGCGCTGACGTTTTGGACCCTGCTTTATTGCGACCGGGGCGGTTTGACCGACGGGTGACTATTACCTTGCCAGAGCGTAAGGATCGCGAGGCGATTCTGAAGGTTCATTTCAAGAAAAAACCAGTTGACGACACCGTTGATCTGGATAAGTTAGCAGCCAAGACAGCTGGCTCATCTGGTGCGGATCTCGCTAATATGGCTAATGAGGCAGCAATCATTGCAGCAAGGCGGAATAAAAAGAAGATATCTAATGATGAGTTGACTGAAGCGTTTGAACGAGTAGCCATTGGTCCAGAGCGTAAAGCTAAGGTGATGAATGAACACGAGAAAGAATTGACAGCTTACCACGAGGCGGGTCACGCTATCGTCGGTCATGTTCTGCCAGATTCTGATCCAGTTCACAAAGTTACCATCATTCCGCGCGGCGGCACCGGTGGCGTTACCTGGTTCTTGCCACCAGAGGACAAGAGCTATACCAACGTTTACGAGTTTAAGGATATTTTGGCTCGGGCGATGGGCGGTCGAATTGCCGAGAAACTGATCTATGGCGATGATGGCATTACTACGGGTGCTGGTTCTGATCTAAGGAAGGCTACCGAAATTGCCCGCGATATGGTGATTGAGCAAGGCATGGGCCAAAAGCTTCGCGACCAAGTTTTCCACGAAGATAATGGTGGCTTGATGTTTGATAAAATGACTCGTGAGCGGCCGTACTCAGACGCGGTTGCTGAGTTAATCGACCAAGAGGTTGAGACACTAATAAAAGAGGCGGCGCGTCGTGCAGAAGTGGTATTGGCTGCAAATCGTAAGTCACTTGAGGATCTTAAGGATGCACTTCTTAAAGATGAAACTCTAGAAGAGGCGGCGGTTGATGAAATCCTTCAGGGAGCAAAGCTGCCAAAGGAAGCAAAATTACACGCGTAAATTGTTATGGGGCGCGTCCGGAGAACTGTCGATAAAATTAATCAGCGGCTGACAGTCAAGTTAGCTGCAACCATTTTGGCTGGCTCGACTTTGTTGTCGAGCTTGCTGGGATTCTTCCGCGATCGGTTGCTTAACTCTGCCTATATGCCAAGCGAAAACGGCGCGCTGGCTGGCTATCCTGTCGGATTAGACGCCTACACGGCGGCGTTTATGGTGCCAGATTTTATGTTCGCTGTGTTGGTGTCTGGCGCCCTCAGCGTGACTTTTATCCCAGTTTTTAATGAGCGCTGGGTTAAGGGAAATAAGCAGTCGGCGTGGCAGATTAGCTCTAGTATGATCAATTTTATGGCGCTAGTGACGATGGTCGCGTCGGTGTTGATTATTATTTTTGCTGATCCGTTGATGAAATATCTAATTGCGCCAGGTCTGAGTGAGTCGGGCCACGCTTTGGCGGTGAGCATGATGCGGGTGATTGCGGTGAATCCGTTTATTTTTGCTATTGCCTCAGTGATTGCCAGTATTCAGCAAGCGGTTGGTCGATTTATGTTCTGTGCCCTAGCGCCAATGATTTATAATGTCGGAATTATCATTGGTACGGCGTGGTTTACTAATGGTATCAATCTGTTCGGTTGGCAGATATTTGACGGTGGAATTATGGGCGTGGCGCTTGGTGTGGTCCTGGGGTCATTCTTACAGCTGATTGTCAGCGCGGTTGGCTTGGCGGGATTGGGCTTTGACTATAATTTTAAGATCTATTGGCGCAATAGAGGATTTAGGAAAGTCCTATCGCTACTGCCGGCGAGGTCGGTTGACCAGGGGATGGATTATGTGGTGAGCTTGGTTGAGGTTAACTTGGCGTCGCGTTTGGCGGATGGTACGGTTAGGGCATATCAACAGGCGTTAACCTTACATTTGATGCCAATTAATCTTATCGGCGTGGCAATTTCTAATGCTGCCTTCCCTAAGCTTACTGAGCATTTAGGCGAGGGTCGTGATGATCTGTTTCAAAAGGACTTACGCTCTCTGCTGAGGATTATTTTTTGGATGGCCTTGCCAGTGGCGGTGGTGATTTTCTTTACGCGCGGTTACGTTGTCCATTTTATTCGTAACGGCGGCAACCAATTGATTGCGGGAATTCTGGGCTGCTTAGTGGTGGCGATTTTGTTTCGGACGATTTATCACATGGCCGCTCGGGCATTTTATGCTCGCCAAGACACTAAAACTCCGCTTTATATTTCAATTTTCTCGATTTCTCTAAACATTATTTTAGCAATTGTTCTATCGATGGTCTTGAAAATGGGTGCGTATGGTTTGGCTTGGGCGCAGTCAACGGTAGCAGTTTTAGAGGTGGTGATTTTATTGGTTGTGATGAATCGTCAAATGCCAAAGTTGTTTGATCTGACATTTATGCGAGCAATTTTTAGGATGATAATTGCTGGAATCATTACCGGCGTAGTTTGTTATATTGGTGTACTGGTTTTACCGTTCCGTTATCACGACGATAGTTTCTTTAGTGCTTTTCCAAAGTTTGTTGTTATTGCAATGGTTAGCTTTGGTGTGTACGCCGTCGCATCAAAGTGGCTAAAATTGCCAGAAATTGATCCGGTTTTGACGCGGCTAAGAAAGATGCTATTTGGAAGATTGGAGTCTATGCGCTAATGGAGAATATTCGTAATTTTTGCATCATCGCTCACATTGACCACGGCAAATCGACGCTGGCTGATCGGATGATGGAGATGACGGGGACGGTGGAGAAGCGCGAGATGAAGTCGCAGCTACTGGATAGTATGGATTTGGAGCGCGAGAAGGGTATCACGATTAAGCTTACACCGGTGCGGATGAAGTATCACTACCGCCAGCCAGCATCAACCACTTCCTCTCAATTGAATGTTGCAGGCAACGCCAGCGACAGGGCTGTCGATTCATCGGAAGGATTGCCACTAGCTGCGTCTTACGATCTCAATCTCATCGATACGCCTGGCCACGTTGATTTTAGTTATGAAGTTAGCCGCTCGTTGCAGGCTTGTGAGGGGGCGGTGTTGGTGGTTGACGCTAGTCAGGGCATTCAGGCGCAGACGCTGGCGAATGTGTATCTGGCGATGGAACAGGATCTGACGATTGTCCCGGTGCTCAACAAGGTTGATTTGCCGGCGGCGGATGTGCCGCGGGTGTCCAAGCAAGTGATCAATTTGCTGGGCTGCGATGAAAGCGAGATTATTCATATTTCCGCCAAAACCGGGCAGAATGTTGATCAGGTTTTGGAGGCGATTGTTGAGCGAATTCCAGCACCAATTGGCCAGACAGACGATCCAACGCGGGCGCTGATTTTTGATAGTTATTATGATGATTATCGCGGGGTGATTTTGTACGTGCGAGTAGTTGACGGCCAGATCAAAAAAGGTGAATCGATTCACATGATGGCGACCAGTGCTAATGGTTTGGCGCTAGAAGTCGGCCATCTCAGCCCCGGTATGATTGCCGACCCATCGCTGGACACCGGTGAAATTGGCTACATCGTCACCAACTTGAAGACTACCCGTGAAGCCCGGGTGGGTGATACGGTGACGTTGAAGAAGTACATAGAATAAAACATAGAAGATTGTATACAACTTGTCCAACGGAGCTGGAAAATACCGTGCATCAAACCCGTAAAGAGAGGGCCATCATCCTTAGTGATAAGACTAAGGGTGCTTAGGGCGATAGAATTAGGCGTAGGTGGTTATTTACCATGATAATATTGACTATTAGAAAAAAATGTGTTACTATTAAATTATGAGCTGTAGCAATCCGAATTTATTGCCTCGTGGTCACGCCAAAGCAGAGTGGCCATATGGTAGTATTTGTGATCCACTTCCTGATTCAAACGAGGGTACTGTTCTTGATCCAGATTTAGAAAGCATACTCTGCCAGGAGATGTTTCTAACCTCTACTGATGGTGAAAAGATGGGGCAAGTTGCAGGAAGACTGCGAGAAGAGGAACCTGGCAAGTTTGACATAGCCGAACAAATGACTGAGGCTCTCCGCGTGTCTTTGGATAATTACGAAGACCCGAAGGAAGGTTGGAGATTGCAAGAACGAAGCCAGAGAATATTTGGGGTTTTTGATACTATGGCGAACCTGGCTACTCCTGAGGAGATGGAACGATTCTTAAACAGCGATACAGCTGCAAGGTTAACGAAGGAGTGGGGTGATGACAAGCTAAATACATTGCTGAAGAGGTGTGGGAGTTTAGGCAATTCGTATCGTCAGGAAAAGAATCCGGGCGATTCAGAGAAGCTGAAATTATTGACCCGGTATGTTTTAGGCCGGGTAATTGAGGAGGGGGAAGAGGTGTCTTTGGATCCGCACCGGGAAGAAACTACGAAGAAGCCTGAAAGCGATCATGCGCCTTTTATCTCTTCGCAAATACCGCAAATACAAGTAGATTCTTTTATCGGTATACCTAAAAAACCAGCTAAATCGTCTGCTTTGGATGCTGTAGAGATTGATGGGAGTACGGATGTATATTATTCGTATGCTATGGGAATAGCAGCGGCTAAAGAAAGAATTGCTAATAATCCGCCTGATTCGGAAAAATTGTTGCAATTAGCCAACTCGTCACCTGGCTGGCGCAGAAGATTTGGCGTTTCTGATTATGCTGATAATAAACGAGAAAGAATGGCTAGAGTATTTCAAGCTGCACAGATTGTGCGCTTGAATCAAATGAAGAAAGCGCTGATAATTGGCAAATATCCCACTTGGTTTTCTTCTTATGTTATAAGCGCCTATACAGAGTTGGGCGAGTTTGATTCG
>ERZ772917.949-NODE-949-length-18751-cov-45.647090_pt1 | contig 18751 bp, 17 predicted proteins | sample MGYA00511187_ERZ772917 | MGnify/ENA primary metagenome ERZ772917 (study PRJEB29015, sample SAMEA2737925) | human oral metagenome | biome: human oral; feature: human-associated habitat; material: dental | place: China | collected 2012 ... | reverse complement strand
GCGGTGGCAATGGCGGCGGCGGTAACGGCGGTGGCAATGGCGGCGGCGGTAACGGTGGCGGCAATGGCGGCGGCGGAGGCGGTGGTGGTGGCGCCAACCCCGGAGCCGCGGGCGGCAACTGAGCGGCGCTGGACGGCTGAGTGGCGCTGGGAGGCCGGGACCCGGGTGGGTCCCGGCTCCTCCGCATCAGTGCGGGGCCGGGCGCGGATGGTCGCCGAGGCGGTGGCAGAGTGGATCGTCCTGGGTTTTGTGGGGGGTTGGTTATATGGTGGGTGGTGGTGTGGTTGTGATTGTTGCGGCGGTCGTGGGTGGGGTGGGGCGGCTGCGGTTGGTGCCAGCTCCGCCCGTCTGGCGGTCGCGGTTGCAGGGATCGGCGCGTCCCCTTCCCGGGGCCGTCGCGCCACGGCGGGTCCCGCCCTTGCAGGGGGCTTGCCCGGGGCTTGGGCGGTGGCGCCCGTGTGAGAATCCCACGGCTCCGGGAAAGGCCCCAGGTTCCCTTTTGGACAAGTCGCCGGGTGTGGGCGGCAGGGCAGGTGGCTTGGATCCGTGGTCGCAGTGGTGCACCAGCCCCTCCAGGTCCGCGCCCCCGCGTTCCTTGCGCGCCTGGATCGCGTGTTCCAGGGCGCTGACCGCGTTGTCGGTGCCCCGTGCGCGCGCTGGTGGCCCAGCCGACGATGCGGCGGGCGCTACGGGCCCCGGTGACGGACGCCGTGCGACGAGTACCCCGACCGGGTCGGCACGTGGGCGCAGGTCGACCACCCATCTGCGGTTCGGGCCGGTGGCGGTGAAGTCGCGGCGCAGCGGGCCAGTGGGGGCCCGGTCCCCCTCGGCGGGCCCGGTGGCGCGGGGTGTTGTGCCGGGGGCGGCCCCCGACAAGCCCCCGGCGCCCGCATGCGCCGCACCCCTCGGCGCCGGGCCACCGGGGGGCGCCCGTCCTGGGCGCCCGAGAAGGTCGCCAGGTCTTCCTCGACCCGAGTGCCGCGTTGAACGGCTCGGCCCTCAGGGCGAGGATCCTCCCGCCTCCGCGGCGGCGTCGGACACCGACCTCTTCGAGGGCGGGCGGGACCGGGCGGCGTGAGTCAAGTGGACGGGGCCGGTCTTGCACCCTGACCGGGTCAGGGCGGTGCAGACCCGGCACGGGCCCCCAACTCCCCCGTTCTGGGCCTCAACGGGGCCGCGGATCAGCGCGATGGGCGCTCACACTCCACCACAGGAGAAAAGCCGACGCGCCCCGACGGATCGCGCCCCCCAAGCTCCCGGACCTCCTTCTCCAGCTTCCGGAGGCGCTGGGCCTCCACACCTGGTGGTGCCGAGCCCCTCACTGGGCATCGATCCGGGCCTGGCGGACCCAGCTGCACAGGGTCCCGGGATTGACCCCCAGCCCCCGTCGCCGAAGCGCCCCACACACCCCCCAGGCCGATCCGGATCGGCCAGGGCACCCCACGCACCAGCCGGATCGCACGCCGCCTGAGCCCATCAGGGCACTTCCCAGGCGCGGGCACGATCCCTCATCCTTCCTCGGAATCAATGCCTCCACTACACACGGGATAACCCGGTACTGCCTTTTTGAGACACGCCCGGGCATAGCCTTACAATTGTGACGCCTTCAGCATAAACAAAATCAAGGTAATAACTTCCTCAACCCGTCAAGATGATACACGATTTCCTCAGCGACTGACGGCGCAACCCTTCGGTCTTTGGTCTTGAGTTTGCGTTGAAGATTCTCGATCACCGCCTCATCAGACCCCTTGCCGTCGGTGTGAAGCTTTAAGAACTCTATCCACGCTCTGGTGGAAATACCAAGGATCGGGACATGCTTAGTTTGCTCAACAAATTCATCCATTAACGGCTTGCAACGGGGAAGACGGCCGAAGTTACCCCCACCGTCAGAAACCGGATGTACACTTACAGGATTGTCTTTTGTTGGGTACCACCTTGGATTATCAGGATAAATTAACCCGCGATCATCGTTCGTTTCCCTAATGAATTGCCACCAGTAATCGCGCCACTGGGCGGCGTACTTTGCAGATTCAATCCATGGTTCAACAACCTGGGGGAGCCCACTGACGGCGTTTGACAAGTACCATGGAACCACACAAATCAGGTCGTGTGGTGCGCACGCTTCTGGTGAAACTTCATACCTTAAGGAAGGTACGCCCTCTTTCGAGAGCATCCACCACCCTTTGAGCTCAATACCAAGTGCAACCGGAAGATTTGAGGATACTGAAGCGTCAACTAATCTAACATCGGGAAAAGCTTGACTGGACCGCTCAAATCGATAGGTGGACCATTGGGAATCGGGATCCCAAATCGGACGCAGTTTGTTTAATGTTCTAACGACTTCAAGTTCGATGCCGGCCCCGATGAAAGAATTAAGACTAAATAAATCGGTCGCAGCAACTCCGCTAACGGAATGTTCAAACTCAAACTCGCCAGGAAGTGCATTCAGCGCCGCCTTTACTCCGCGTTGCAACTTCGTCTGAGGGTCATCAGAATTAAGAACAGGACGTTTCGGAATCTTGGGATCGTTCTGTAAGCCAACGTTCTCAGGCATGTCTGACCCCCGTAGTCTCAATGTTGACAAGAATTGTTTGGGCAAGCCTGTCAACCTCTTCATCCGGATTACTCGTATTGGCTGCCACGAGGAGGCGCTCGGCGGCTAGTTCCGCAAAGAAAGGATCAATCTCTGCAAGATAGGCGCGGCGTCCCATCGCGACGGCAGCGACAGAAGCGGTACCCAGACCGCCGAATGGTTCCCATATCACATCACCAGGGAGAGTCGTTGCATGAACTAATCGCTCCATCAGCTCTAGTGGTTTTTGGTTTAAATGAGTGGTGCTCGCTTTAGTTGGTTTATAGACGCGGGGAGCGGAACGTCGCATGGATCCTTTCATGCGTTCAGAGTCGTGAAGAGGGGCGCGACTCCAGACATTCGTAAGTCCATGAACATGTTGCCATTTGTGTCGTGCGTTATCCCATTCAGTTGAGGTAACAGATCTATCTCCATCAAGTGAAAAGTAGGGTCTACCGCTCTCCAAGCCGTGTTTATTGCAGTAAGAGGCCATCGCAGCGACCGCGTGCCCGGGCGGCCAGTACCACAACCAATCAGCGGTCAAGTACTTACGCGTTGCAGCGTTTTTTACCCCGCAGGCAGTATTTGATAAGTATAACGGTAAACCAGAACGGCGCCACTCGTGACGAAGCCAAGCCTGAGCATCAAGCGTTTCGCCGCTAACAGTCATCTCAAAACGACGCTGGTAGAGAGCGCAAACTTCTGTGACCACGGGAAACTGTCGGATTGTCTTGCCGTTAACGTTACCAGCAATATGACTGATTCCTTTGTCCCATATGATAGTCTGAATGTATTCCCACCCCTGCCGCTTAAGCTCAGAATGGACAGAAGCCCATCCGACTTCGGTCCCCCAGAACCAGAGCGCGGTTCCCGGAGCAGAACGCTTGCTCCACTCTATAATATGGGGACGGTACCACTCCACGAGACCATCTTCATCAGTTGTATCTCCATTGAATCCACGTACCCCGTACGCTCCGTCGCTAATTATGCAGTTAGGTGATGGCCAAACGTCATAGACATCACGAACATCTCCCTGATGTAACATATACTTCTGCGGTGCTCGACCCATTGATGGACCTCCTTTCATCCCTAAGTCGATATTGAACAACGCGCTACATAATAGCTAATCAACATCCAATTCCGAATACGCGTCGGTAAGCGAGCTTCTCGGAAGTTATGAAGACTGAATGCGCGTCATTGTCAATATAACTGACGATTACTAAGAATTGCAGTATACTTTACGACGTGCGGTGGTGTCAAGGGGTGGTGGCAATGAGTTGGGCGAATGCTTCTTGTGAGGTGGGTAGTCGAGGGTGGCGCGGGGGCGGTTGCCCGGTTCGTCGGCGATGGCGCCCGGGTGGGGTTGGTGGTTGGTGGCTGGTGATGGGGGCACCTTTGGGCAGGTAGTGACCCGCAGTGGTGACATGGATTATTCCGTGCTTGGTGCGGGCATTAGTTTCATGGAGAATGGGGGATCGTGCCAACGCCAACGTTTGGGATGTACCGCCGTGAACTGGGACGGCGTGCGGTCAGGTTTAGCGCGCTGGCTTGGGAGCGGCTTGAGGTGTGTTTCAGGCGCGTCGGTGGAGCTGGGATTCGCCCCCGGGACCTTGTGCGGCCGGGGTCCTGTCCAGCATGGTTCGACGCTGAGCAGTAGTCCGGAACCACCACTGGGCGGGGCCCAGTGCTTCCGGGATTTGGAGAGGGAGGTCCGTCCGTGAGGCGGTGGCGGGGTGTGAGCGTTCATCGTGCAGGTCCGCGTTTGAATTAGAATCGAGTGGGGGGAGTTTCGGGGCCCGTTCCGGGTCCACGCTGACGTGGTCGGTGTTCAGGACCTGTCCGTCCGCTTGACTCACGCTGTTCGGCTGCATTGCGAACGGGAATAGAAGGCCCCCGCCTCGTACCCTCGAGCGGGGAGGGACGGGGCGGGGCCCAACGGCTCAACCGAGCGGTCCGGTCGCGCGACCGGCGCGGTCCACGCAACCAGCGGCCAGCGCGGCGGCTCTCACAACGCGACCAGCGGACGGCGCCAGCGGCAGGACCGGCGGACGGCCTGCCTCACTTGGAGGCGGACACGCGGACCTTGAGGGTCGCGGACACCTCCGGGTGCAGGTTGACGTGCACCGTGTAGTCGCCGACGGCCTTGATGGGCGCGGCGATGATGACGCGGCGGCGGTCGATGGTCTGGCCCAGCTGCTCCTTGACGGCGTCGGCGATCGCGGCGGCCGAGACGGCGCCGAAGAGGCGGCCCGACTGGCCGACCTTGCCGCTGACCTCGACGAGGGCGGCCTGCAGGGTGTCGCGCACGGCGCGGGCGTCGTCGATCGAGGCGATCTCGTGGCGGCGGCGGGCCGCGGCCATCTGGTCGATCTGCTTCTGGGCGCCCTTGGTCCACGCCGTCGCGTAGCCGCGGGGGATCAGGTAGTTGCGGGCGTAACCGGCCTTGACCTCGACGACCTGGCCGGCGTGGCCGAGGTTCGCGACGTCCTGGGTGAGGATGAGTTTCTTCGTAGCCATAGTCTGCGTCCTTCCCGATCAGCGTCCGGTCGAGGAGTAGGGCAGCAGGGCCATCTCGCGCGCGTTCTTCACGGCGCGGGCGATCTTGCGCTGCTCCTGCGTGGAGACACCGGTGACGCGGCGGGCGCGGATCTTGCCGCGGTCCGAGATGAACTTGCGCAGCAGGGCGGTGTCCTTGTAGTCGATCTTCTCGATCTTGGCCGACTTCAGCGGGTTGGCCTTCTTCTTGATGGGCTTGTTGCGAAGTTGGGGCTTCGCCATGATGGTCTCCTAATGATCCGGGCGGCACTGCCGCCCCAAGCGGTGAAAGTACGTCTTCGCCGGGCGCAGCGGACCCGGCGCCTGCCGACGCGCAAGGGCCCGCTCAGGGCCCTTAGAACGGGGGCTCGTCGCCGAACGAGGTGGCCCCGCCCTGGTCGGGCGAGCGCCACGGGTCGTCCGCGGACCCCCCGGCGGGCGCGCCGTAGTTGGCCGAGCCCCCCTGGCCGTAACCCCCCTGCTGGCCCTGGCCGCCGCCGTAGCCGCCGCCCTGGTTGTACCCGCCCTGGGGGCTCTGCCCCCCGCCTCCGCGGTTGTCGGCCTGGTAGCCGCCACCGCCCTGGGGCGTGGTCCGGGTGACCTGGGCGCGGGCGCGGCGCAAGGAGGGGCCGACCTCGTCGACCTGCATCTCCACGACGGTGCGCCGCTCGCCCTGCTGGGTCTCGTACGAGCGCTGGTTGAGGCGGCCCTGGACGATGACGCGCATGCCCTTGCGCAGCGACTCGGCGGCGTTCTCAGCCGCCTCGCGCCACACGGAGCACCGCATGAACAGGGTCTCGCCGTCGCGCCACTCGCCGGCGTTGCGGTCGAAGGTGCGGGGTGTCGAGGCCACCGTGAAGTCGGCGACGGCGGCTCCGGACTGCGTCCAGCGCAGCTCGGGATCGGCGGTGAGATTGCCGATGATCGTGATAACGGTTTCTCCGGCCATTGTCGGCTCCTCGGTAGGGGTGGTTCGGCGGGGGCTCAGTGAGCGTCGGGGCGCAGGAGCTTCGTGCGGAGAATGGTCTCGTCGATGCCCATGCGGCGGTTGATCTCGAGAGCGACCTCGGGGGTCGTGGTCATGTCGATGACGACGTAGATGCCCTCAGAACGCTTGAGGATGTCGTAGGCAAGGCGACGCTTGCCCCAGATGTCAACGTTCTCGACGGATCCGCCGCCCGCACCCACGGGTGCCAGGTACTTCTCCATCGTGGGGGCGACGGTGCGCTCGTCGATCGAAGGATCGAGGATCACCATCAGTTCGTAGTTACGCACGTTGGTTCCCACCTCCTATGGTCTTTACGGTCACGGACGGTCCGTGACAGGAGGGCGTTGCGTATGGCCCGTGAGGGCCTACTGGACCGGCCGCGGGTGCGGACAGTCCGGCTACCCACTTTACACGGGTGGCAGCGTCTTCGCTAGGGCGTTTCCGGTCACGATTGGGCTCCTCGGGACGAGGCCCGGGCACGCCTCTGCGGGAACCTGACCCCAGCGCGAAACCGGGGGTGGGGGCGAGGCCTGCCCCGGCCTCGTCGATCGGCTACAGAGAGCGGGTGCCGAGCCCGTTGGTGAGGGCCCGCATGCCGGTATAGACGGCCGAGTAGGCGAGCCAGACCATCGCGAGAGCCAGCGAGGGGCGCGCCGTGAGCGTGGGGGAGTGGGCGATCACCCACAGGAGGGGTGCGTAGACGACCAGGTTGATGATGCCGGCGATCGCCAGGTAGCGGCCTCGGCCCGCGCCGATGAGGACGCCGTCTAGGAGGAAGACGTAGCCGGCGACCGGCTGGAAGAGGGCACCGACGATGATGGCGACGGTCGCGTAGTCGATGACGGTCTGGTCGGTCGTGAAGATGCGGGTAATCCAGGGCGCGGTGATCGCCAGGGCGACGCCGACGGCGACGCCGAAGCCGATGCCCCAGCGCGCCAGGGTGCGCAGGAGGGGGCGCATGGCTCCGCGCTCGCCGGTGCCGGTCGTGAATCCGGCGAGCGCCTGGGCGGCGATTGCGAGCGCGTCGAGCACGTAGGCGGCGAACGTCCACAGGGTCCACACGATCTGGTGGGCGGCCAGGGCCTGGGTGGAGATCGCGGTGACCGCGCTCAGGGTCGCCAGGAGCGCGACGCGCAGAGCGAGGGTGCGCACGAGCAGGGGTGCCCCCTCGAGTGCCGCGCTGAACAGGCCAGACGTGGAGGGGCGCAGGCTCACGCCCTTGCGGCGGGCGGCGCGCACGATCATCCAGCCGAGGAAGGCCGCCATGAGGGTTTGCGTGATCGCGGTGCCCAGGCCGGAACCCGCCACCCCCAGGCCGAGGGGATACATGAGCACCCAGTTGGCCACCGCGTTGAAGGCCGCGCCCACGGACGCCGCGACCAGGGGAGTACGCGTGTCCTGCAACCCGCGCAGGGTACCGGTGGCCGCCAGGACGACGAACATGCCGACGAGGCCGGGCGCGGAGGCGCGCAGATAGGCCAGGGCGTGCGGCATCGTCGCTGTGTCGGCTCCCAGCCAGGCGAGCAGGGGGTGGGCGAAGACGGCCAGGAGAATCGCGGCGAGGACACCGAGGCCTCCCGCCAGCCACATGGCCTCGACCCCCGAGCGGATCGCAAGGTCGCGCCGCCCGGCCCCCAGGTGGCGCCCCGCCAGGGAGGTCGTCGAGTAGGCGAGGAAGATGAAGAGCCCGACCGCCGTGTTCAGCACGGTCGACGCGATGCCCAGGCCTGCCAGCTGCGGGGTGCCCAGATGACCGACCATCGTGGAGTCGATGACGGTGAACAGAGGCTCCGCGATGAGCGCGCCCAGGGAGGGCAGCGCGAGCGCCAGGATCATCCGCGTGGTGATCGTCGGGGTCGACGAGGCCGGGGCCCCCTCACGCTTGGCGGGCGAGGTTGGGTCGCCGGGTCCCTGTGTGCTCGTCATGACACTCCGATTCTTTTCCACAATGTGTGCACAGGCCTGTGGAAAGCCGTGCATTGGGAAATGCTACACGGCCCAATGAATGACACTGATGTGACTGTGATGAGTATATCTGCCCTGACAGATCGGTCATTTCGCATTGTGCACAGGCGTCGTCGGCGTTGTGCACAGGTTATCCACAATATGTGCACATGCCCGTGCACAACGTCGGTCGCGCAATCGCCTACAACGCGTTAGTCTTCGCCTGAAGACCATCTATCCACAGGGCCCCGGGCCGCGCTCGCGGCACTCAGCCCGGCCCCGGCCTCGTCCCTAAACGTCCGCGTACCCGAGAGGATCACGATGTCCGACGACCAGTTCGACCGCGTCCCGCCGCAGGACATCGACGCGGAGATGAGCGTCCTCGGATCGATGATGCTGACGACCGAGGCTGCCAACGTCGTCTCCGAGATGCTGCGCGGGCAGGACTTCTACCAGCCCAGCCACGAGACAATCTTCGACACGATCGTCGAGCTCAACGGCCGCGCGGAACCCGCCGACGCGATCACCGTCGCCGGCGAACTCAAGCGCGCGGGCGTCCTGTCGAAGGTGGGCGGTGCCGCCTATCTCCACACCCTCATCGCCTCCGTGCCCACCGCCGCGAACGCCGCCTACTACGCGCGCATCGTGCGCGAACGCGCCATCATGCGCCGCCTCGTCACGGCGGGCACGCGCGTCGTCCAGCTCGGCTACGCGGACGCCGGCGGCGACGTCGACGAGATCGTCGACCAGGCCCAGGCCGAGGTCTACGCCGTCTCCGACGGGCGCGAAACCACCGACTACGTGTCCATGACGCAAATGAGCTCCGACATCCTCAACGCGCTCGAGGACATCGAGAAGAACCAGGGCAAGCTCAACGGCGTGCCCACCGGCTTCACCGACCTCGACGAGCTCACCCAGGGCCTGCACGGTGGCCAGATGATCATCGTCGCCGCCCGACCCGCCATGGGTAAGTCCACGCTCGCCCTGGATTTCTGCCGCTCGGCGTCCATGAAGCACGGCATCACGTCGCTGATCTTCTCCCTGGAAATGAGCTCGCAGGAAATCGCGATGCGCATGCTCTCCGCAGAATCCGGCGTGCGCCTGTCCAAGATGCAGGCCGGCAAGATGAGCGACGTTGACTGGCGCAAGGTCGCCGAAACCACCTCGCGCATGAGCGAGGCACCCCTGTACGTCGACGACTCCGCGAACATCACCATCTCCGAGATCCGCTCCAAGTGCCGCCGCCTCAAGCAGCAGGAAAACCTGGGCCTCGTCGTCATCGACTACCTCCAGCTCATGACGAGCGGCCGCCAGGTCGAGTCGCGTCAGCAGGAAGTCTCCGCGATGTCGCGAAACCTCAAGCTCCTGGCCAAGGACCTCGACATCCCGGTCATCGCAGTCTCACAGCTGAACCGTAACTCCGAGGGCCGCACCGACCGCAAGCCCATGATGAGCGACCTGCGTGAGTCCGGCTCGCTCGAGCAGGACGCCGACATCATCATCCTGCTGCACCGCCCCGACTACTACGACAAGGAGGAACGCCCCGGCGAGGCCGACATCATCGTCGCCAAGCACCGTGCGGGCGCGACCGCAACCGTCACCGCCCTCTTCCAGGGCGACATGGCGCGCTTCGTCAACTACACGGGACGCCCCGAGCCCGGCAGCGAGTAGCGGCGAGACCGAGGCGCCGGGGGCGGTTGCCTGTTGCGGGGACTGTTGCGGGAGGCTCGGCGTGCGCGCTGCCGCGGGGCGGTTGCGGGTGTTTGTGGCTGGTAGAGGGCAGTTACGGCTGGTTGCGGGCAATTGCGACTAATAGCGGTTGATAGTGAGTGTTCTCGTGTGGGGCGCCTCGCGTCGCTTGTTGGCCACCGGCGTGGGTCGTGGTGCCCGGCATGGGTTGTGGTGCCCGGCATGGGTTGTGGTGCCCGTTCCCGTTGCGTTGCGGGTCGGTTCGTGGATAGGAAGTCGCTTCATGGATAGGTTATGAGCACGTGGATAGGTTATTAACCTATCCACGTGGCGCTAACCTATCCACGTGACGCTAACCTATCCACGTGCGTCCGCAGAAAGTGGGGCCCGGTGAGCTTGCTCGCCCGGACGGCTATCGGCCGCGACCTGATGTCGCCGGATCCATCGGTCGGATGCACTGCTTCCGGGTGGGTCGGGCGGCTGCGCTGTTGCGGGGACTGTCGCGGGTGCCCCGGCGTTCCGCCCCCGGTTCGCAGGATTCGGCTCGGGGTCCTTTCGCGGAATGACTTGTTGATGGGAGCGGTACACCCGATCGGTAGGCATTACACCCGTTTCGATCGGGTGTAATGCTCCCCAACGGGTGTAATGCTCCCCAACGGGTGTGGTGCTGGGGCGATAACGACCGCCAGATGCCCTCACGCGCGACGATCCAAGCAATCCAGGACGCCACGAGACAGTCGGCGTGCTCCTGCTGCCGCCACTGGCCAGGCGACCCAACGCAACCAGGCCACCCAACACAGACAGGCCACCCGACGCGACGGGAGCTACGAGGGGCGAATAGCCGAACCTAGGATCCTTTGCCCGCCGCTTGAGCCAGGCGTTTAGCGCGCATGGATCCCACCAGCCAGTCGGCACTCAGACAGCCCAGCGCCACCCAGACGACGCCCAGCGCCACCCAACGGACGGTGGGCACAGCCTCGTCGAAGATCAACACGGCGACCAAGAGCTGCAGGGTGGGCCCCAGGTACTGCAGGAAACCCATGGTCCCCAGGGTTAGGCCCCGTGCGGCGGCGGCGAACATGATGAGCGGTATCATCGTCAGCGCTCCGGCGCCCACCAGGAGGGCCAGGTGAAGTGCCCAGGGCACCCCGGCCTCGTCCGTGGAGGCGAGCACGTGGAATGACGTGGCGGATGTGGCGACCAGGTACGCGTAGTAGCCGAGGAGGAAGGGTGAGACCGCAGCCGTCTCAATCGCCATGCCGGCGAGTGGGTCGACGCGCGCGGCCACGTCCTTCTTGACGAGGGAGTACAGGCCGAAGGTGAGGGCGAGGGTCAGGGAGGCGATCGGGACCTCGCGCTGGCCGATGATGAGGATCGCGACGGCGATGACGCCGAGGGCGAGGGCAACCTTCTGGATGGGCGCGGCGCGCTCGCGCAGGACGACGAGCCCCAGGGCGATCGTCACGAGGGGGTTGATGAAGTAGCCGATCGCCGCATCCGTCGTGTGGCCTGTCATAACGACGAAGACATACGTCGACCAGTTGACGACGACGAGCGCGCCCGCGACCGCTAGGCGCCACAGCGCTCCGCGGTCGGCGACGATCGTGCGCACCTTGCCTAGGGATCCAGTCAGCGTGAGCGCCACCAGGCAGAAGACGAGGCCCCACAGAGCGCGATGGACGATTACCTCGACGGCGCCGGCGGGGGAGAGCAACGAAAAGTAGAGGGGGAAGAATCCCCAGATCACGTAGACGGAGACGCCGAGGGCGAGTGCTCGTGCTTCGTTCTTGTGGGTGCTCATTCCTACAGTCTAGGGAGCGCTCCGCTCGATGTGCGTCCGAGAGCATCCGCCGACGGGAGTTCGTGAGAAAGCACTCTCGGGGGACGCGTGCTTCGCGCTGAGCAACAGCGCGGCGAGCGTATCCGCCCGTGGCGCCCGGGGGAGTGAGCGTGCGCGGCGGGCTCCGACACCCATGAAGAGAACGGGCAGCCCCGAGGAACACGAATCATGTTGCCCCTCCCCGGTTGGCCAGTGCGCCCGCGTAGAGTGTGCTGCGATCGCGATCCGAGACCGCGCGCAGCGACGAGCGGTGAGGGGTGGGAAACCATCGCGGTCTCCCACCCCTCCTCACGTCCGGTGCGTTAGTTCAGCGCCTTAGTGAAGTTCGAGGTGATGACCAGCAGTGCGCCGAGCGGCTTGTTGCTCAGCGCGAGGTCGCGCAGCTCGTCCTTCGACACCGAGGATCTGTAGGAGCTCGCCGGCAAGGAATCGACTGCCGCGTTGACCGCGTCGTCCGTGGCCGCCAGCAGGTTCAGGTTGCCGACCGTGCGAGTGAGCGAGACGCGCCAGCCGCCGGAATCCTGCACCGCGAAGATCCCGAGGCGCTCGGGGTTGACGAGGCCATCGCCGTAATCGACGGAGTAGGTCTTAGTGCTCTGACGGAAGGAAGGAACGGTGAGCTTGACGTTATTGCCGTTGAACTCGACCTTGTAGTCGCCCGCGGTGATCGAGGTCGTACCGAAGTTGACAACCGCGCCGCCCTTGACCTTGGTTGAGCTCAGACCCCAGTGCAGATCCACATCGGCGGACCTGCTGGAGTTGGACACGCCAGAGCGGGACGAGCTACCGCCGTAGACTGCGGCGACGCGGCGCTCGGGAAGGTCGAGGAATCGGTAGAAGTCTTCGCTACCCGGGCTCGCGCCGTTGAGCAGAGCATCGGTCATCCCGGAAACGGCCTCTTCGGGGGACGAGGCTCCCTTGGTGTCGGAGAAGTTAGCCGAGTAGTTCGGCTCCCCTTTGCTGGTTCCCATTACCATCTCGGCCAGCGTCATGTAGGTGGAGAGGTACCACTTGCTGCCTTCCTTGACGGACACGAGAGTCAGCTTGTGGCCCGGGATATCGGCGAGGACGTCGCTCGAGCCGATGGGGTTATCCTCGATCTGCTTCTTCATGTCGTCGAAGGACGCGGACTCGTTCGCGGTCAGGTCGGATCCCTTAGCCTCCTTGTAGTGCTGGCGAAGCTTGTCCGCCAGCTCGGGCTTGACCTCAACGTCCGAATCCCACTTCGTGATCGTGATGAGCGAGAGCTGCTCTGACTTGGATTCGACCGTGTACTCCATGTCGGACTTTTTGATATTGATGGCGCTGACGTAGTCGGAAAGCGCCTTTGGGTCCGCCAACTTCGACCAGTCGGCACCGCCGTTGGGCTTGTATTCAGCCTTCCATGCGGTCGCTGCGTTCACTTCCTCGGGTGAGAGGGCGCCAGCGAGGGAAGCAAGGGAGTTGTTCTTGAAAGCAGAGTCGATGCCCTCGGCCAGGGCCTCGGGACTCTTGTAGCCGCCGCCGCCGAGGCGGGACAGCGCGAAGGCGCCGCCGCCGACGATGACGAGGACAGCGACGACGATGGCCGAAATAATGGCGACCATCTTTCCACGGTTCTTAGTGGGCTGAGCGGGCACCTGACCCTGGAACTGACCGTTGGGAACGGGCTGAGCGGGCACCTGACCCTGGAACTGACCGTTGGGAACGGGCTGGCCGGGCACCTGACCCTGGAACTGACCGTTGGGAACGGGCTGGCCGGGCACCTGACCCTGGAACTGACCGTTGAAGTCAGGTTGGCCGCCGCTATTGGGGGTCGACATCGTTGCTACCTTTCACCGTTGGGAGTGAACAGTCCAGTATTTCACTTTGGAAAAAATTCGACAAGTTTCGGTGTGACAGTGCGACCAGAGAGCGTTGCAGGTGTGGGACTTCACAAGGGGACTAGCGTTCCCGGGTACTTGTTCCTCTCTCTGGCATGGCGAAGGCCAGGGCGAGGAGGGCCGCGGTGGTGGCGCGGATACGCGTGGGGGTGATGCTCATGGAATGCGCCCAACGGCGACATCGCCATAGTTGGCGTAGAACTCGTCCGCTGCGGACACCGTGTAGACGGGGCTGGAGGCGATCGTAATATCCTCTGAGCCCCTGTTCGTCGTAACGCGTGCATCTGCGGCGAACGGGCTGGATTCTGCGACAACAGGCTGACCCGCCTGGATTGAGGCAATGGTCACATCCTTGATGGGGCCGCCATTAACACCAACATCCACGAGGGGAACCCCTGGAATGCCGGAGATCTTTTGCATGGTGATTGCTGAGAAGCTCGCCGATGCTCCTCCATGGGGGAACATGCTCTTCGTTCCTCCATCGTGGGATTGAACGAAAGCCTTCTCGCAGATAGACGCGAGATCGGCCTTGGATGATTTCCCGGCGGTGTCACCGTGTTCCATCACGTCCTGGACGAACACGCGTCTTTCGTTTCTCTCGTATCGGGGAAATCCACAAGGTATCCATCGATCATTCCCTGTGCGTTGTAGTGGGGGGTGACCATACTCGCCAGGTACTCGCGCCCCTTCTGGGTCTGGCTATAGGCGTTCAGGGTGGACAGCAGGTGGCAGTCGCCGATGCGGCCCTGATCGGTGTCAAAGAGCGACTGCGATGGATCCTTCAGGCGCTTGTGGATGTCCTCGAGCTCCTTTTGCGACAACATGCGAGTGAAGGAGAAGAGCGTGGAGCCGACTTCCAGGTCACCCGTATCGAGGAAAGGGCTGGCCTTTCTGAGCGTGAACTCGGACAGGTTGCCAGAGAGCTGGCGTGTCGTGTTCGCTGCGGAGTGCAGTTGCTCCGTGTCCATCTGAAAAACGCTCATGGCATCCTCCTTGATGCCGCGGTTGGCGAATGAATGTTAGTGTGCGAGATCACAGTTCGCAAGTCTTCTTACGGGAGTGGCGGCGAGCGGCGGTGCTGCGTGGCCGAGGAGAGGCAAGGAGGTAAAGAAAAAGCGCGACACCTCGGGGGTGCCACGCTGGCGGGGGAGGGGCGCGCAATGAGCGCGCCCCGCAGTGTCTCAGGCGCGCGTGCGAGCGATCGAGAGGATCGCGGGGGAGACGATCAGGGCGGTCAGGGCGATGGCGACGGCGAGAACCGTCGAGGCGACGGAGCCGACCTGGAGGGCGGCGACCATGCCGAGGCCCGCGAGGACGACGAGGAGCGCGATGAAGACGGAGGCCGATGCGGTGGCCTGGGTCATGGTGGGGGCGGTTTCGGCCTTGACGATGTTGTTCATGGGGTTCTCCTTGATGAGAGTCTTCGCGCGGATGCGCGAAGCGCGCCCCGCACGCCAGCGTGTTGTGTGGGCCGGTAGGCCCGGGTCGCCCGGGTGGGCGACCGCATCAAAAAACGGGGCCGACTTGTGGTCGCCCCCGTTGGTGCGGTAACCATTCTACGCCGAAACGGGCACCCGGGCTACGCCGCGCAAGTGCTTGTAAGAGACGGCACAGTGGCGCGGTAAAAGGCTACTCAAGAACTGGTAGATCAAGGAAAAGTTACCCGGCACGGGGGTGCCGCTGCGTGTCCGTGTGCCCGAGCGGTCCATCCACCCGGGCACACAGTATCAGCCGACTCGTGACACGTTCGTGGCATGGATGCCCTTGGGCCCCTCCATCGCCTCATACTCGACCCTCTCGCCCTCCAGGAGCGTTCGTCGTCCGGGTTGGCCGGTGATGGTTGAATAGTGCACGAAGATGTCGCCGGAATCGTCATCGGGAGTGATGAACCCGAAGCCTTTGGAGTCGTTGAACCACTTGATAGTCCCGGTAGCCATGGGCCCTCCTTAATGTTCGCCCCAACGCTGGGGCGCCGGTCGGTCGCGCCTGCCAAGACCGACGCGATCCCACCCGCGCCGCGGAGCCTGTCGCCCACCCGCGCGCATCGCGTGGAATCACACCATTACGGTAGCGCATGTCGGCGTAAAATGTGCGTGACCTGCGAAAACGTGACGAACTAGGGCGCTGTGCGACGGCGTTCATCCGCGCCCGTGAGGCGGACGGGGACGATGGCCTGGACGCTCTCACTCTCGAAGGGCACGCAGCCGATAGCCACATCAACACCGAAGACGCCCGCCAGGGTGTCCGCGTTCATGACGGAGGAGGCGGGGCCGACCACCGCCTCGTGCGTGGACGAAAAGAGCGCGACCTGGTCCGCGACCCGAAGGGCGTGTGCCGGGTAGTGCGTGTTCATGATGACGGCGAGGCCCCGGTCCCGCACGAGGCGCTCGAGGAGCCCCAGGACGATCAGCTGGTTGCGGAAATCCAAGCCCGTCTCCGGCTCGTCGAGCACGAGGACGCGCGGGTCGGCGACGAGAGCACGGGCGATGAGGATCATCTGGAACTGGCCGCCCGACATGGTCGCGCAGGGCATCTCGGCCAGGTGGGCGGCCCCCACCTCTTCGAGGACATCGCGGGCCATGAGCTCCTCGCGCGCACCCGGCTGCGCGAGGGTGCGCATGTGCGGGGCGCGCCCGACCATCACCATCTCGAGGCCGGTCAGCGCCACGTTGGAAGCGTTGCGCGCCTGGGGTACGTAGGACAGGATGCGGCCCAGCGCCCGCGTCGACATCGAGGAGATGTCGACCCCGTCAATGAGCGTGCGTCCGCTGTCCCACTTCTGCAGGCCGATCGTCGTGCGCAGCAGCGTCGTCTTGCCCGCGCCGTTGGGACCCAAGATCGCCAGGAGTGAGCGCTCGGGCACCCGAAAAGACACGCCCTGCAGGATCGGGGACGGCGCCCCCGGATAGGTAAAAGTCGCGTGTTCGACGCTGATCATCGCGCTCCCCCCGTCCGGCGCAGCAGCACGATAAAGAAGGGAGCGCCAATGATGGCGGTCAGGATCGAAATCGGAATCTCCGATGCCGACAGGGAGCGGGACAGAGTGTCGATGATGATCATGAGCGACGAGCCGAGCAACAGCGACACGGGGATCACCGAGCGATTGTTCTGCCCGCACAACATTCTCGCACAGTGGGGGACGAGCAGCCCCACCCACCCGACCTGGCCGCACATCGAGATCACCGAGGCCGTGATGACCGTCGAGGCGACGATGAGGACCGCACGCATCAGGGAAACGTTAACGCCGGCCGAGCGGGCCTCGTCCTCGGACAGGGACAGGATGTTGAGCTGCCAGCGCAGCGCCACTATCACGACGACGCCCGCAACGATGAACGGAGCACCCAGCGCGATCTGGTGATAGGTGACCGCGGCGAGGGATCCCATGAGCCAGTAGGTGATCTCCGGGAGCTGGCTCGTCGGGTCGGCCGTCAGCTTGAGCAGCGAGAGAACCGCGTTCGCCAGGGCGGACACGATGACGCCGCCGAGCACGAGCGTGATGACGTTGAACGCCCCCGTGCGCGTGCGGGAAATCGCCGTGGTGAACGCCATCGTCGCCAGGCCGGCTCCCAGGGCCGCCGCCTGCACGCCGATCAGGTTCCAGTCCATCAGCAGGGCGATGACGGCGCCCACGCAGGTGCCCGCCGCGACCCCCAGCGTGTCCGGAGTGGCCAGGGGGTTGGAGAAGAGCGACTGGAAGGAGGCGCCCGCGACCGACAGGCCGCCGCCGATCAGAATCGCGACGATGATGCGCGGCGCGCGCAGGTCGAACACGACGGAGTTGACGCGCGGGGGCACCGCCGGGCCTCCCCAGAAGCGGGCGCGCAGGGCCGCGAACACGTCCTCGAGCGACACGGAGAAACGCCCGGTCAGCATCGCAGCGGCCGCACACGCGACGATGAGGGTGAGGAGCGTTGGGATCACCCACGCGCGCAGCCGCCCGTTCCTGGTCAGCACTGACTTCATGATGTCCTCTCCCCGGGAGCCTCCGGGAGTTGAACGCACAAGGGACCCCGGCCTCGTCGAAAGGGGAGACGAGGCCGGGGCCGAGTATCAGGACGCTGCATCCGGGTTGAGGATGCGGTGGGCCTGCTCGTCGGTGAGCGTGAAGTTGTACATCTTCTGGTAGTAGTCCTTCGTCATGGACACGAGATCGACGTCGGAGAACTGATCCGGGTACAGGGAGGCGCCGATCCAGTTCGCCACGATCGGGGAGTCCGGGTTTGGGGTGAACCAGTTCCACATGCCCAGGCCGGTGGAGTAGACGCGCCCGGACTTGACCGAGCTGAGGGTCGACAGGTCCACGCCCTCGACCGAGTTCGTCAGCACGGTATCGGCCGTCATGTTGGACATGCCCTTGCCGGTGACCAGCAGGACCTGCGGGTCCCACGTGAGGACCTGCTCGAAGGTGACGGGCGTGCGAGAGGTGTCGGTGTCACGCGTGACGTTGACGTAGTTCAGGGAGTCGGCCCACTCGTTCGTGAACCAGCCGTCCTTGCCTCCCGCGACCGCGAGCTGGCCGTCGGCGGCCCCCATGAGGACCATCGTCGAGACGCGCTGGTCCTCGGGGACCTTCGCGGTGCGCGCGCGAGCGTCGGCGACCAGGTCCTTGCCCAGCGCGATCTTGTCGGCCATGTGGCCGTCCTGGTTGAATACGTCCTCGAGGAGCTCCATCCACTGCGCGTAAGTCTCCGAGGGGTTGCCCAGCGTCGTAAAGCCGACGGCGGGGATCCCGGCCTTGCGGAACATCTCGCCGTGCTCCTTGTTGAAGGCGTTATAGAAGACGACGTCAACGTTCAGGTTGAGCAGGGCCTCGGCGTTGAGTTCGCCCTTGTCGTAGTAGCTGGTGTCCACCTGCATCATCTCGGGGGCCATGTCGGCGGCGATCGTCTGGCTCATCGCCTTGACGCGCGCGGCGCTCATGCCCACCAGGTAGGGGGCCTTGCCGTCGAAGTAGGCCAGGTAGGTGGACTCGATAGGGATCTGGTCGATGGCGACGCGGGTGACCTGGGAGGGCAGAGTGACCTCGTTGCCGCCGTGGTCGGTAATCGTCCGCGTTGCCGAGGCGCCGGCCTCCTGGGTGGCCGCGTTCGACTGGGCGGCGTTGTCCCCTGCGCCACCGCCGGTGCAGGCGGTCAGCGCCACGGCGGCCGCGGCAAGGAGGGTGGTCAGTGTGGTGAGGCGGGTCTTCATCGGGTCCTCTCGTATCTTAGGGATTACGAGGGAGATGCTACACAGAATTAGGGAAGCCTTACAAGAGTAACTGTTGCTATATGACACGCTGTGATTTCCGGCCTCGGCCACGAGGGCTTGACTGACGGCCC
>ERZ772917.948-NODE-948-length-18761-cov-19.935368_pt1 | contig 18761 bp, 15 predicted proteins | sample MGYA00511187_ERZ772917 | MGnify/ENA primary metagenome ERZ772917 (study PRJEB29015, sample SAMEA2737925) | human oral metagenome | biome: human oral; feature: human-associated habitat; material: dental | place: China | collected 2012 ... | reverse complement strand
ACGGACTTGAGCCCCGCCTCCTCGGCGTAGGAGGTGTTGAGGACCTTGACGGGGTGGCCGTGGCGCTCGGCCCACCGCAGGTACATGCGCAGGAGCATCTCGGCGAAGTCCGCGGCGTCCACGCCCCCGGCGCCGGAGCGGATGGTGACGACGGCGTCGCGCGGGTCGTACTCCCCGCTCAGCAGGGTGCGGATCTCCAGCTCGGAGACGTCCTTGGAGACGGCGGCCAGGTCGGTCTCGGCCTCGGCCAGGATGGCGGCGGCCTCCTCGCCCTCCTCCATCGCGGCCAGCTCCAGCATGGTCTCCAGGTCGTCAATGCGTGAGCCCAGGGTCTCCACGCGACTCAGCTCGGCCTGGGTGTGGGACAGGGCGGAGGTGACCACCTGGGCCGCCTCCGGGTCATCCCAGAGGTTGGGGGCAGCGGCCTGCTCGGAGAGCTCGGCAATGCGTGCGCGCAGGACCTGCGGATCGCTTACGGCGGCAATGGAGGCGTAGGTGTGTCGGAGTCGCTCGATCTCAGCAGGAAAGTCAGTGGCCACGGGCGGCAGTCTACGGCAGGGTGGGCCCGTCCCACGGATCCGCGTGGTTGCGCGGCTCCCGAGGGTACGGGGCGGCCCGTGTCCCCTTGGCGCCTACCGCGCCCGCCCCACCCCGGGTCCCGAGGGTACGGGACGGCCCCCTTCCCCTGTGTGCCGGCCTCGCTGCCCGCGCCCGGGTACCTGGGGTGCCCCTGAGGCGGGCGGACGGCGCGGGAGCCTCGCTCGCGCCCGGGTCGGCTCCTCAGCCCAGGTCGAGGCTGGAGGCGACCGCCAGCAGCTCGGTCAGGACCGCGCGCGTGGCCGGGCTGGGCTCACTACGGCTGGAGCGGTGGCGCACGACGAGCTGGCGGGTGCCCAGGCCGGGCAGCCGGACGACGCCGACGCCGTCGGGCACGTGGCCCCCGCGCACGGCGAGCTCGGGCAGCAGGGCGTACCCCAGGCCCTGGGCCACCATGGCCAGGACGACGTCGTAGTCGTAGCCCACGTGCCGCAGGGTCAGGGGGGTGCCGAGCTGGCGTGAGAGACGCAGGAGGGCGAAGGCGCCGGCGGTGTCCGGCTCCAGGTCGATCCAGGAGGCCCGGACCAGCTCGGCCAGGCTGGTGGGGGCGCTCTGCCCGGGCGGGACCACCACGATCCAGGACTCGTCCAGCAGGGGCACGTCCGTGGTGCCCCGCGCGGCGGCGGCGGGCGTGCGCTCGTCGCGCTCCAGCAGGACGAGGTCGAGCTCACCGCGACGCAGCCGGGTCAGGGCGGAACGCTCCTCGACCTCCTCGACCACCATCTCCAGGACCGGGTGGTCGTCCTGGAGGCAGGCCATGAGGGGCAGCAGGAGGGCGCGCACGGCGGTGGCGAAGGAGCCCACCCGCACCAGCCCGGTGGGGGTGGAGCCGTCCAGGGCGACCAGCTCCCGGGTGGCGGCGGCGAGCTCGTCCTCAATGCGCTCAGCGGCCGTGGTCAGCACCCTGCCCGCCGGGGTCAGGACCGCCCCGGTGGGGGTACGGTCCAGCAGCCGGGTCCCGCTCTCCCGCTCCAGGGCCCTGACCTGCTGGGACACGGCGGAGGGGCTAATGTGCAGCAGGTCCGCGGCGGCCACCACGCCCCCCGAGCGCTGCACCGCCAGCAGGACGGCCATGCGGTGGGGCGAGAGGTTCATGAAGGAAAACTACATCCCCTATTGAGCAAGATACAATTGCTCTTCACTCCACCGGGCCCCACACTGGATCCCGTGAACGGCATCCTGACCTCCCTGGTCGCCATTGGCGGCTGGATCGGCGCGACCGAGCTCCTGGTGGCCTACTTCCTGGTCTCCAAGGGCACGTTGGCCGGCGACTCGCTGCGCTACCAGTTCCTCAACCTCACCGGATCGGTCCTGCTGATCATCAACTGCGCCGCCACCGGCGCCTGGCCCAGCGTCATTGCCAACGCCTTCTACGTGGCGGTGGGGGTCAACATCCTCCTGACCGTCAAACGGCGCTACATCGCCGAGGTGGCCCGACGCCGCGGCACCGCCCTGCGCCAGCGGGTCCTGCCCCACCACCACCTGGCGCGCAAGGAGCTCACCGAGGCCGCCTAGCCCCGGCCCCTCCCCTCGCGGTGGGCCGACGGTACCGTTCTCACGAGCAATAAGTACCGTTCTCACGAAGAACAAGTACCGTTCTCGCGGCGAATAAGTACCGTTCTCGCGACGGTGCCAGTCTGCTGGCCGCCCCGACTCACGGCCGGCTGGTGACGGCGGCCGAGCCGGTGGCCGTGAGGGTGAAGCCCCCCGAGGGCAGGATCCCCCAGGGCAGGAAGGGCGGCTGGGAGCGGGCCGTCAGGGTGACGACGGCGGTACCCGCGTCCTGGGCGTAGGCCTGGCTAATACGCACGTCGCCCAGGCCGCCGGCACGACCGTCCTGCGCCCGGAGCTGGGAGCCCAGGTCCTCCTGGGCCGTCTCGATAACGACCTGGTCGGTCAGGGCCCCGGGGGCGCCCGGGCTGACCCCGCTGCCGTAGTAGGAGGAGTAGTCCACCGAGTCGGCGGCCGCCGCGGCGGCGGAGTCCGCCAACGAGGTCAGGTGCTTGAGATCCAGGTAGACCGAGGTGGCGGTCGCCACCACCAGCAGGAGGGCCGCCACCAGGGCGACCGTCCCGACCCCCAGGAGGAGGACCTGTCCCTCCTCGCCCGCCAGGCGCTGCGCGGGCCCAACAGGAGCCACCCGCCCGCCCCGCCGTCGCCACCGCGCCACCCCCAGGCGCCGGAGGCCGGCCCACCAGGTGCCTACCACCCGGCGACGGCGCACAGCCTCCGGCACCGGGCGTACGCCCGGCCCCCTGACCGGCTCCACCCGGACGGCACGTCCCACCTCCCGGTGCGCCGGGGCCCCCTGCACGCCCCGGCGCTCATCGGCACGGGCCGGGCTCGCCTCCCGGTGCGCCGGGGCCCCCGCCCGGCCGCGCGCCGGGGGCCTCACGAGCCGCCCCCGTACTGGGCCAGGTCGACGCTGCGGGTGGTGTCCACCCGCACGGCCTGCCGCCCGATCCCGGACAGCAGGGGCAGGTCGACCCCCACCTCGACCCGTACCACGACGCCGTGGGCGCACCCCGCCGGGGCGCACTGGACCGTCAGCGCCTCCTGGGCGGGCACGTGCTGGTCGGCCAGGGCCAGCGCGACGGCGAACCGGGCGCGCTCCTGGGCCTGGGGGCTGGCGTCGACCTCCAGGATCCGGCTGGCGGCGTCGGCGGCCTGGGCCACGGCGAAGGAGGCCGCCTGGATCTGGGCCAGGGCCACGACCAGGTAGACCACGGGGACCACCAGCAGGAGCGCCCAGCCGATGAACTCCACCGGGGCACTGCCCTCCTCGCGCAGGGCCCTGCGCGACCTGCCGGGCAGGAGGGCGCGGGGCCCCTCAGGTGCAGGCCGTGGACCGGGTGCAGGCCGCAGGCCACCTGCTGGCCGCGGACCACCTGCCTGACCGGGGCGCCTCATGGTGCGGGGGCCTTGCCCGTCAGGGCCGCCTCGTCCACGGCGTGACCGGTCACCGTCAGCGTGCCCCGGGGTCCCAGCAGTCCCAGGACCGGCAGGGGCGCCCCCACCTCGACCTCGACCACGGCCACGCCCTGGACCTGGGTACGGGTCACCGACACCGAGTCGACGTAGTCGTCGGCCAGGGCGGCGCCGACCAGCGCCCGTACCCGCGCCTCGGCCTCCGCGCTGGTGCCACCCACCAGGGCGGCGCGACGGGCCCCCTCCCCGGCGGCGTCGGTCAGCACGTTGCGCACGTGGAGGCCCAGCACCAGCTGGAGCAGGGCCACCGAGACGACCACCACCAGGACCCCCACCAGGACGAAGTCCACGACGGCGAAGCCGGACTCCTCCCCCAGCCGGCCCCGCACCCGGCCCGGGCTACCCGGCGGGCGACGTGGCAGGCGCCGGGCCACCAGGCGCCGGGCCACCCGGCGTCGACCGGGCGGGTACCGAGCGGGGAGGCGCAGGCGCCGCGCAGGCACCGGCACGCCCTCCCCACCGCCTACCACGAGCCGGGGGCCGCCCACGTGGCCCCGCCCCGCAGGCGGCCGCCAGCCCTCAGATAGCACCGGTGACCTTGGAGATCGCGGTCTGGAAGACCTGGGTGAGGGCCGGGCCGGCCACCGCCCACAGGGTGACCACGAGGCCCGCGGTCATGAGGGTGACGAGCACCCAGCCGGGGACGTCGCCGCGCTCCTGACGCAGGTCGGCGGCAAGGGCGCGCAAACGGGCAGTGATAGTGGTCATGGCATCTCCTTAGTCATAGCTGAGCACGGTCAGACTCCGAGCCTGAGGACGAACAGGCCCGGGAAGAGGGCGAACAGGACGGTGACGGGCAGGACCAGGAAGACCACGGGCACCATCTGGGCGATCTCCCGCTTCCCGCCCTCCTCCATGAGGGCGCGCCGGGAGGCCTCACGGGCGTCCGCCGCCTGGGCGCGCAGGACCTCCGCGAGCGGGGTGCCACGCTCCAGGGCCACCGCGATCGCCTCGGACAGGCGGGTGACGTGCAGGGAGGCGACCCGGTCCTCCAAGTGGACCAGGGCGGTGGTCAGCACCGTGCCGCTGCGCACGTCGGCCAGGGTCAGGGCCAGCTCGTCGACGAGGTCCCCCCGGCCCAGGACCACCACCCGCTCGATCGCGGCCACCGGCCCCTGACCCGCACCGACCACCAGGGCCAGGAGCTCGACGACGTCGGGCAGCTGGGCCTCGATCCGGCTGCGACGCCGCTCCACCGTCCGGCTCAGCCACCAGTCCCTGGCGGCCGCACCCCCCAGCGCCGCCAGGAGGCAGGCCAGGACCAGGGCGGGGAAGGACACCCCGTGCACCAGGGACAGGGCCAGGCCCGCCGCCGCGGTCAGGCCCAGGGCCGCCCCCGCGGTCAGGACCTGCTGGAGGCGGAACTCGTCGTAGCCCAAGGACGATCCCGTGCGTGCCAGACGCCGTCGGACCGAGGCCGACGAGGAGCCGATGGCCTCCAGCAGGTGGCCCCCGCCCAGGAGCAGCGACAGGAGGCGGGAGGAGACGGTGTGCCCGTCCGCCACCGGGGCCGCCGTCAGGAGCGTGGAGGTGACCTGACGCTGGTGGACGTAGGGGGCCACCCGCTCGACCAGGCCAGGGCGCCGCCCCCGGTAGACCGAGACCAGGAGGAGTACCCCCAGGACCGCGGACAGGGCCGCGAGCGCGCCGGCGGTGACTGGGCTCATCTGAGAATCCTCTCCTCCTCGGGAAGCCGCCCCAGGCGCAGCATGAGGCGGTAGGCCACCACACTGGCCAGCGCCCCGGCCCCCAGGACCGTGGCGCCGGCGGCGGTGGCGTAGGCCCTGGCCGCCTCGGGACGGGTGGACAGCAGGGCCAGGACCAGCCAGGGGGCGGCCACGGCCACCCGGGCGCCGTTGACGGTCCAGGACTGGCGGGCCTCCAGCTCCCCGCGGGTGCGCATGTCCTCACGCAGCATCCGGGCCAGGTTACGCAGCAGGACCGTCAGGTCGGTGCCGCCGACCTCGTGGGCCAGGCGCAGCGCCTCCACAATGCGGTCGGCCACCGGGTCGGCGAAGCGCGCCTTGAGCCGGTCCAGGCAGGTGTCGAAGCGGGCGGTGGAGGCGTAGTCCACGGAGAAGGCGGTGAACTCGGCGCGCACCGCCTCGGGGCCGCGCGCCCCCAGGTTGCCCAGCGCCTCGGGCAGGCTCATGCCCGCACGGACCCCGGAGACCAGGGTGTCCACGGTCTCGGGCCAGATCTCGCGCAACCGGGTGCGGCGGGCGCGGGCCCGGGCAGAGACCAGGGCGTAGGGGGCGGCCAGGGCGATGACGCCGAAGGCCACCGCAATGGGCCAGGCCCGCGAGACCCCCAGGAAGACCAGGAGCACCACCAGTCCCAGGACGAGGCTGCCGACCACGAACACCGCCGGGCTGGTACGCCCCACCCCCGCCTGGACCAGGAGGTCGGACAGGCGCCGGGAGCGCTCCGAGCGCCACCGGGGCGGCTCGCTGGTGCAGGCCATCCACACCAGGACCAGGCCGATGCCTCCCATGAGGCCGGACAGGGCGCCCACTAGAACCACTCCCGGGCCAGCGACGCCGGGCGGGGTGCGGGCGGCGCCAGCAGGGTGGGCAGGTCGTAGCCGGCGCGGGCAAAGCGCCGGGGGTCGTGGGGGGCGCCGGGGCCGCGCACCAGGCGGTCACGCTCGTCACGGTGGAAGACGTCGGTTATCTCCACCACGCCGTTCTCCACGCGCCCGGACAGGGCGGCCACCTCCCGCACGGTGCGGTGCCCGGAGACGTCCAGGTCGAGGTGGACCACCAGGTCGATGGCGCTGGCCACGGTGGGGACCACGAAGTGCGGGGAGATGTTCTCCCCGGCCAGCAGCGGCAGGGTGCAGATCTTGGTGACGGCCTCCCGGGCGGAGTTGGCGTGGAGGGTGGACATGGCCGGCAGGCCGGAGTTCATGGCGATGAGCAGGTCCAGGGCCTCGGCCTCCCGCACCTCCCCGATGAGGAGGCGGTCGGGGCGCATGCGCAGGGCCTCCTTGACCAGGCGCCGCAGGGTGATCTCCCCGACCCCCTCCAGGTTGGCCGAGCGGGTCTGCATGGCCACGCAGTCACGGTTGCGCAGGGCCAGCTCGAAGACCTCCTCGCAGGTGATGACGCGCTGCCCGGCGGGGATGGCCCCGGCCAGGGCCCGCACCAGGGTGGTCTTGCCGGCCTGGGTGGCCCCCGAGACCAGGATGTTCAGGCCCGAGGCGACGGCGGCGTCGAGGAAGGCGGCGGCCTGGGCGGTCAGGGAGCCCAGGGACACCAGGTCGCTGGTGCGGGTGGCCCGGGCGGTGTGCTTACGGATGTTGACCGCCCAGGTCCCGGCGGTAATGGGCGGGATGACCACGTGGAGCCTCTCCCCACCGGGGAGCTGGGCGTCCACGAAGGGGCTGGCCAGGTCCAGGCGGCGCCCGGTGGAGCGCAGCATGCGCTCCACCAGGACGCGCAGGTCCTCGTCCTCCAGGATGGTGGTGGTCAGCTCGGGGCGCCCGGAGCGGGCCACGAACACGCGGCTGGCGGAGTTCACCCAGATCTCCTCGACCGACTCGTCCTCCAGGTAGGGCTGGAGCGGTCCGAGCCCCGCCAGGGAGTCCAGGACGTAGGCGCTGGCGGCCTCGGGGTCGGTGAGCGGGGGGACGAGCCCGGCGTCGGCCCGGGAGAGGTAGTCGGCGCGGGCCTCGTCCACGAGGGCGCTCAGCACCTCGGGCTCGGTGAGCGGGTCGACGCCGCGGCGGCGTACCAGCTCCCGGATCTCTGTGTGCAGCACGGTGACCGCGTCCATGGGGCCTCGCTGGGTCTGAGAAGAGGATGGGAACAGGGTGTGAGGTTGTTCAGGGTCCGGAGTCCGAACTGGGATGAGCAATACAGAGACCGCTCAACGGTGAGCAAGCGCACCTGAGCATCTTAGATCATGGGAGGCGCCGGACGCCAGCAGTTTGTCTCAGATTGTGGAGAAACGACGTCGAGCAGGGCCTGTCCGCGCGGCAGCTACGACGTCAGGCCGTCCTTCGCCTACGGTGGTGGTATGTCTTCCTCCACCCCTGACCAGCCCGACCCCAAGGCTGGGTCGAGCTCGCACCGGGCCACCATGCTGCGCCTGGCGGCTCTTGCCGCGGTCGCGGTGCCGGGGCTTGACCCCGCCAGGCTCGCCCTGCCTCAGGAGCACTCCAAGGACCTGGAGGTCACCGGCCTCATCGACACCCAGGGGCGCCACTGGGAGGTCCTGGAGACCAGCGACGACGTCACCGGTGCCGCCCTGGAGGCCGAGGCGGAGGTCCTGCGCCGCATGGGCCGGCAGGTCGACAACGGCCACCTCAGCTTCGACGTGGCCCGCCCCGGCGGGGTGCTGCGCGGCAGCACGACGTACGTGCAGGTCCGCTCCCACCTGGAGGGCCGCCCTATCTCCGTGGACGCACTCCACCCCGGCCCGGGGCTCTCGGCCGGGCTGGGGCGGGCGCTGGGCGAGCTCCACGAGCTGCCCACCACGGTCGTCTCCGAGGCCGGCCTGCCCGTCTACGACGCCGAGGACGTGCGCCGGCGCTGGCTGACCCTGGTGGAGGAGGCCCGGGGCACCGGACACGTCCCGCCCACGCTGCTGGTGCGCTGGGAGAACACCCTGAAGGACACGGCGCTGTGGCGCTTCCGCCCCGTGGTGGTCCACGGGGACCTGGCGGAGGAGAACGTGCTGACAGCCGGCGGCGCCGTGGTCGCCCTGCGGGGCCTGTCCCAGGCGCACGTGGGCGACCCGGCCGAGGACATGGCCTGGGTGTACTCCGCCGCGCCCGTGGACTGCCTGGACTCGATCGAGGACGCCTACGACGTGGCCCGCCGCGAGGGCTCGGACAAGCACCTGCGCCACCGCGCCGAGCTGGTCAGCGAGCTGAGCCTGGCGCGCTGGCTCATGCACGGGGTGCGCTCGGAGGACGACGACATTATCGACGACGCCATCGCCATGCTCCAGGACCTGGACGACCAGGTGGGCGCCGAGCCCCTGGTGGAGCACTCCTCCCCGCGCCTGGCCCCGGTACCCGGGGAGAAGGAGCACGCCGAGCCGGACCAGGTCACCGCCGAGGTCGCCATGGTCCAGGTGGAGGAGGGCAGGGAGGGCGGGAGGCGCCCGGCACGCGCCGTCGACCCGCCCGGGGCGGGGCGCCAGGACCAGGACAGGGGCCGCGGGTCCGGGCCCACGCTGCACCTGGTGCGGGGCGAGGACCTGACGGCAGGACACACCGGGCAGTAGGACACACCGGGCACTGAGGCCCTCCGCCAGCTGCCCCGGGTACCCGAGGCGACCGGTCACCGTCAGACGCACGACCACGGGTGCGGAACAGCGAGGTTCCCCTCACCGACCGATTCAGTACGCGGCCCCACCCCCACCCCATTACCAGCACCCGGGAGCCGTCCCCTGGCACCGGCCGGATCCCCTGCTCCCTCAGGCGGCCGGGAGGCGGTCCGCCCCGGCTCACCAACCGGATCCCCTGCTCCCTCAGGCGACGACGGGGAAGCAGACCTCGGTGCGCCAGGCGGACTGGTCGGAGGTGCGGGCCGGCCCCACGAGGTAGCGCTCGAAGCTGGACCCGGCGCTCTTCAGCCCCCGCTCCCCATGGCCTGGTGAAGCTCAGGGTCGGAGTAGTACCGGTAGCCCGTGAAGGGGTCGATGTAGGCGGGCCTGAGCAGGCCGACGGCGTCGTAGTGCCTCAGCCGCCTGGCGCTCAGGCGCGTCATCCGGGAGAACTGGCCGATGCTCCACCGCGGGGGCGGGGCGGGTGCCGGTGTGGTCATGGGCCCACCCTCCTACCTGCCACAGTGTCAGGGTCAAGGGCCGGGACGGGTCGTACCCGGGTGCCCCGTTCTCACGACGAACAAGTACCGTTCTCACGACGAACAAGTACCGTTCTCGCGAGGAACAAGTACCGTTCTCACGATGTCAGGGGCGGGTGGAGGGGGCCAGGAGACGGGTAATGGCCTCCAGGGGCAGCAGGTCGGCGGGGCTCAGCTCCTCGACCAGGCCGCCGGGGGCGCTGACGTAGACGTAGGCGGCACGCACCGCCCCGGTGGGCACCCCCTGGGAGGCGGCCCAGGCGTGGACGTAGACGCTGAGCTGGTCCACCGGCACCCGCAGACGCCCCGTCTTCCAGTCCACAATGAGCCAGGTGGAGTCCGCCCCCTTAAAGACGGCGTCCATGCGGCAGCGCAGGGTGGTGCCCCCCACCGTCAGCTCACGGTCGACCTCGGTGTCGTAGAGGCGGTAGGGGGCCAGCAGGGGCAGGTGCTCGGCCACCTCCAGCCAGCGCTCGATCCTCCGGCGGTCGGCGGGCGGCACCGAGTCGGGGACCCCGGCCTCCTCCAGGCTCATGAGGGCCGCGTGGGCGCTCAGGCGCTGGGCGACGGCCTCGTGGAAGACCGTCCCCAGGCGCCCGGAGGCCCGCGGCCGGGCAGGCAGGGGGCGGCGCAGGTCCAGGGCGAAGCGTTCGGGGTCGGTGCGCAGGTCGTCCAGCCGAGTGGCCGCCAGGTGGGCGGGCAGGTGCAGCTCGGGCACGGCCCGACGGGCCTGCTCCCGCTCGGCCAGCAGCAGCTCGGCCTCCAGGTACCAGCGCCGGACCACCGGGTCGGCCGGGGCACAGCCGGCTATCGGGCTGGGTGGGGCGGGGAACGGCATGGACGCGCCCTGAGCAGCGGGAGCACCCGGAGTACCCGGAACGGCGGGAGCACCCGGAACGGCGGGAGCGTGCGGAGCAGGCGAGCCCGGTCCCGGGGCCCTGGCCCCGTCGGCCCTGGCGCCCCCGTCTGCTCCCGCCGCCATGGCGGCGGCGACGGCGCGGGCGGCCTGACGCCGGGCCGCCTGGACGGAGCCGCGGCGGTCAGCGACGCCGTCGTCACTGAGACCACCGCCAAGTACCCCCCGCGCCTGGGGGCCCCCTGCCCTGCGCAGCGCCTCGACGGCGCGGCCGTCCACGCCGGGCAGGTGGTCCGGCGGGGCTCCCAGGGGCCAGGTGCCGCTGTGGTGCTGCGAGGCCAGGGGGTTGGGCCGGTCCGGGTCGTAGTCGGCCCAGCCGCGCCCGTAGGGGCGCAGGAGGTCCCGACGGCGCAGCTCGTCGAGGAACCGGGAGGCGGGCCGCGGCCTGGTGGCGGACTTGGCCAGGTGCGAGCCGGTCAGGAGCAGCTCGTGGCGGGCGCGGGTGAGGGCCACGTAGGCCAGGCGCCTCTCCTCGCGCACGACCTGGCGTCCCAGGGCGGTGCGGTAGGCCAGGACCGTGTCCGTCACGAGCTCCTTACCGGCACCCGGGTCCAGCTCCCCCACGGTGAAGGGCGGCAGATCCTGGGCGTCGGCCCGCAGCGGGTAGGGGAAGACGGAGGTGCCGGCCATCCAGCCGGTCTCCACCACGTGGCGCCCGGGCTGGATCCTGGAGCGGTAGGAGGGGAAGACCTGCTCGTTGAGGCCCGGGACGGCCACCACGTCCCACTCCAGGCCCTTGGCGGCGTGGACGGTCAGGATCTGGACGGCCCCGGGGACGGGCTCGGTCTCGGGGGCGGCCAGGCCGTCCTCACGCGCCTGCGCCAGGTCCAGCCACTCCAGGAACCCGCTCAGGGTGGGATCCTGGGCGTCGGCGACGTACCTGGCGGCGGTGTCCTGGAAGGCGTCCAGGGCGCGGTGCCCCAGGGGGTTGCCCACCCGGGCGGCGATCTCCAGATCCAGGTCCAGGGCCTGCTCAGCCACCACCACGAGCTCGGGGACGGGCAGGGTCAGGCTCGCGCGGACCCGACGCAGGGCGCGGGCGGTACGCAGGGCCACGCGGCGCCCGGCCTCGCTCAGGCCCGCGACCTGCCCGGGCTCACCGGCCTCCTCCCAGCGCAGCACGGTCTCCAGGGCCTCGGCCAGGAGGGGGACGTCAGGCTGCGGGTCGGCATCAGACCCCTGGGGGCCCTGGCCGCCGTCAGGCCCTTGGGGGCCGGTCTCCCCGGGGGCGAGGGTGACCTGTCCTCCTGGTAGGGCGTCGGTCGGCCCCACGGGGGTCTCCCCGGGGGCGCGGGTGACCTCCCGGGCCAGGGCGGCCAGGGCGGCCAGGTCGCTGGCCCCCAGATCCTGCTCGGTGAGCAGGCGCATGAGCCGGTCGCCCCGCTCGGGGTCGGCGGCCAGGACCAGGAGGGAGCGGACGTCCTCCACCTCGGGGACGCTGAGCATGCCCCCCAGGCCCACGACGACATAGGGCAGGCCCTGGGCCTCCAGCTCGGCGGCCACGGGGGCCATCTGGGCGCGGGTACGGGTCAGGACCGCCATGCGGGCGCCGGGGCCCCAGCGCTCGGCCAGGAACCGGGCCACGTGCTGGGCCTCCTCGAGCGGGTCCTGGAGGAAGGCCGCGTGGACGGCGCCCTGCGCCAGCCCCAGGTGACGCGGGCGGGGCGTGAGCTCGGCCACGGCAATGTGCTCCCCGGGCGGGTCCCCGGGCAGGGTCTGGGGGTGGCGCAGCGGGGAGGAGACCACGTTGGCAGCCTCCAGGACGGCGGCGTCGTTGCGCCAGGAGGTGGACAGCTGGAGGACGGGGGCCACCTGGGCCGCCTGCGCGCCGGTGGCCACGGCGGCGCTCCCGGTGGGGTTGAAGCGCGCGTGGAAGGTGTCCAGGGCGGCGGCGCTGGCCCCCCGCCACCCGTAGATGGCCTGGTGCGGGTCCCCCACGGCGGTGACCCCCGAGTCGGCGAAGAGCGCGGACAGCAGACGGATCTGGGCCACGGAGGTGTCCTGGAACTCGTCCAGGAGGACCGCCGGGTACTGGGCGCGGACCTGGGCGACGGCCTCCGGGACCTCCTGGGCGACCCGGCAGGCCAGGGCGATCTGGTCGCCGAAGTCGAGCAGGCCGTGGGAGCGCTTGTACTGCGTCAGGGCCCGCACCACGTCCAGCAGCTCGAGCCACTCCCGCATGGCGGCCGGGCCCCGGCCGATGAGGGTCTTGCAGCCCCTGACACCGGCCAGGTCCTCCAGGAGCCCGGCCAGGTCCTCCAGGCCCTCGGCGGCCTGGTCGGCGCTCAGGAGGTTCTGGCTCAGGGCGTCGGACAGCAGCAGGACCGCGGTGGTGTTGTGCTCCAGGCCCTCCTCGGGCAGGGGCGCGGTGCGCTCACGCAGGAGCGTCTCGACGATCTGCCAGCTGCGCGCCTGGGTGATGAGGGTGGTGTCGGGGTCGACGCCAATGAGCAGTCCGTGGTCACGCACCAGGGTGCCGGCGAAGGAGTTGTAGGTGGCGATGGTGGGGGCGCCGTCGGCCACCTGCGGATCCACCAGGCCCGCGCGGGCCAGGGCCTCCAGGCGGGAGGACACGCGCTCGTCCAGCTCGGCGGTGGCCTTGCGGGTGAAGGTCAGGCCCAGCACCTGGTCGGGACGGACCTGGCCGGTGGCCACCAGGTAGACGACCCGCTGCGCCATGGTGGCGGTCTTGCCCGAGCCGGCCCCGGCCACCACCAGCAGGGGCGCCAGCGGGTGGGCGATGACGGCGGCCTGCTCGGCGGTGGGGACGTGGACGCCCAGGGCCCGGGCCAGGTGGGTGGGGCTCAGGGAGCTCACTGGGTCACCCGCTTTCCCTCGCTGCGTACGGGGCAGGAGTCCTTGACGGCGCAGTTGCGGCAGTGGTCACCGCTGCGGGCCTCGTAGAGGGGCCCCAGGCTCCCCAGGGCGGCGGCTGCCAGGAGGTCCTGGGCCCAGGGCAGGCTCTCACCGGTGTCCGGGTCCTGTACAGGGCTGGGATCCAGGGCCCCGCCAGCGGGGGCCAGCACGTAGCCCTCCCCGGAGCGCCTGCCCGGCTCCTTGCCCAGCAGGACCAGGGCCCCGCCACCCACCACCCGCCCCAGGGCCTCCAGGGCCAGCCGGTAGGTGGCCAGCTGGGGGTGGCGCTCGGGCGAGGAGGGTACCAGGCGCCCGGTCTTGAGGTCGATGACGCGCACGCTGCCGTCCGCCCGGCGCTCCAGGCGGTCAACACGTCCTGCGATCCGCAGGCGCAGGCCCGCGCCCGCCCCCGTGAGCGCCAGGAGGTCCTCCAGGTAGCCCCCCAGGTCCTCGCTGAGGTCCCCGGGAGCCAGGACGGTGTCCGCCCTGACAGTCAGCTCGACCTGCGCGGTGACCCCCAGGGCGTCGCAGTCCGCCAGGTAGGCGTCCAGGCGCCCCACCATCTCCCGGACACGGCGCTGCTGGACCTGCCCCAGCCAGGTCTGGGGGTAGCCGAGCCCGGGCAGGAGCTCCTCGGCCCGGGCCCGCAGCGCCGGGCCCCGCAGGTGCTCGCGCTCGGCCTGCTCGGCCAGGGCGTGCACGAGGCTGCCCAGGTGCTGGGCCCCGGAGGCCGGCCGGTCGCCCCCGTGCCGGGACAGGAACCAGCGCAGGGGGCAGGTGGACAGGCTCTCCACGTCCGAGGGGCTCACCCGCACCCGCTGGTCCAGGGCGGTCAGGGGGCTGGTGGAGGTGGGGCCGGCCACGTCGAGCCAGGTGGTGGGTGAGGCGCCGGGGACACCCCTGCGGGCCAGGTCGGCCAGGAGGGTGACGGCGGCCGTTCCCCGGGCGCGCTCAGCGGGGGTGGCGCTGTCCAGGGCCCCGCGTACGGCCGCCTGACGCAGCTCGCCCACGAGCCCACGCAGGGTGAGGTCACCGGCGTCCGGGCTGGTCAGGGGGGCGCCGTCGACGTCCGTGACAGGCAGCCCGGCGCTGGCGGCCACCTCCAGGAGGAAGGAGGAGGGGGCGTGCTCGACGTCGGAGGTGGCCGTCAGGACGAGCCTGCGTGAGGCCCGCGACATGGCGGCCACGAGCATACGGCGCTCGTCCCCACGCACCTGGGCGCGGGCGGAGGCCGGATCCGCCCCCGGGTCCAGGCTGCCGTCGGGGCGCAGGGGCAGGCGCCCGGTCACCGCGTCCACCAGCAGGCCCGAGCGGGTCAGGGAGTCGCGCAGGCGCAGGTCGGGCCAGACGTCACGCTCCAGGCCCATGACCACGACGACCTCCCACTGCTCCCCAGCGGCAGCGGCCGGGGTGAGGACCGCCACACCGGCGGGGCGCCGCCCCTGGGGGGCCACGGAGTCGGAGGGGACGAGCTCACTGTCCAGCTCGGCCAGGAAGACGGCGCCGTCCACCCCGGGGTAGCGCTCGGACCAGACCTCCGCCCGCTTGAACAGGGCGGTGACCACGTCAAGGTGGTGCTCAGCGGCCTCAGCCAGGAGACCGCGTCCACCACCCTCATCCAGGGCCAGGGCCCGCCAGGCCTCGGCGCGCCCGGAGGCGTCCCAGGCGGCCCACAGGAGGGCCTCGACGTCACGCGGGGCCCGTCCACGGCCTCCTGCCCGGGCACTGGCGTCCGAGGGCCCCCCGGTGGGGTCGGGGCGCTGCCCGTCGGCCTGTCCGGGCGCCCCTGGGTACCTCGCCGAGGCGTCCTCCGGGAGCTCCCCGCCGGGAGAGCGCCCCCCCGCCTCCGGCCCCCGGGCACCGTCCGCAGGGGGGGAGCCCAAGCCCAGGACCTCACGTAGCGCCGACACCACCTGGGCGGCCCGCAGCAGGTCGGCGGCCTGGGCGGCCACCGACTCCCGGCCCAGGTCCTCCACCAGCTGGCGGGCGGACTCCAGGTCGCCCACGAGCCCCGGGAGCGTGACCCTCCCGGCCGGGCCCCGCTCCCCCCGCTGGCCCCCCGACCGGGCGCCCTCAGCCCGGGCACCTCCCGCCTGGGCGTCCTCAGCCCGGGCACTCCCCACCTGGGCACCCTGGGCCTGGGCGCCCTGGGCCTGGGCGCTCGCGGCCTGCTCCCCCTGCCGGGAAGCTGGCCCCTCCGCCCAGACGCGGATCCGACGTCGTAGCCTGCGCAGGTCAAGAGGGCTCAGGCCAATGAGGGGACCGGTCAGGAGGCGCTGGACGGCCTCCGGGAGGGGGGTCTGGCCGTCCTGACCGAGGTCCCCGTCCAGGGCCGCCCGGACCACCTCTGTCAGGGCGCGGGCGGCGGGCTCGGTGCGCAGGAGGACCGCGGGGGTCCGTGACGCCAGGGGAACCCCCCGTCGGCGCAGGTCGCGGGCCACCGCCTGGGCCTGGGCGGTGCTGCGGACGATGACGGCCATCTGGTCCCAGCCCGTGGCGTGGTGGATGTGCTCGCCACGCAGGATCCGCGCCACGTGGGTGGCCTCCTGGGCGGGGCTGGAGGCCAGGACGACCGAGGGCCCCGCCGGGGCGGCGTCCGTCACGCTGGCGCCGATCACCGGCCCGCCCGGCTCCTCCACGCTCTCCTCCACGGTCTCCTGGACGGCCCGCGCCTGGCGGTACCCGGTCGCCCCGACCACGGGGACCCGGGCGGCCTGCGCCGCGACGGCCTCCGCCAGGGCAGGACCCCCACGGTGGACGGTGCCCAGGACCAGGCGGGCGGCCCCCAGGCTGGCGCCCTCCTGGGCGGACGACAGCAGGCTGGGAGTGCCCCCGCGGAAGGTCTCGACAGCGGTGTCCGGGTTGCCCAGGACGACGACCTGGGCGGCGTGCCCGAGGACGTCGGGGACCGCCAGGGTGCCCAGGAGGCGGGCGGTGGCCGCGGTGCAGTCCTGGTAGTCGTCCACCACGACCAGGTCGGGCACGGGACGCGGTTCCATGACGCCGTCGGCCTCCCAGGTGCCCAGGGCCTCCCGGGCACGGTCCTGGAGGCGGGCGGTGTCCATCCGCCGGGTCTGGGCGCGCCTGCGGGCACTGGGACGACCCTGGGCGTCCCACAGACGCAGCAGCCCGCTGGCAGGCCCCCAGACGGGCACGTCCAGATCCTGCCCCAGGGCGGCGAGCTCCTGGGCGCCCACACCCAGCTCCCCGGCGCGCGCCAGCAGGTCGCGCAGCTGGGAGCGGAAGGCCCGGGAGGTCAGGGTCTCGGGCGGCAGACCGGGCCAGTCCTCGGGGCGGATAAGGGAGGCCAGGGCGGCGTCCTCCTCCGCCCCGGCCAGCAGCACGGGGGCGGGCAGGGGGGCGGGACGCTGCGTGAGGGAGGTGGTCAGGACGCTCAGGGCCAGGGCCGCGGGGGTGCGCACACGCACGGTACCGCCCTCGACACCCCGGGCCCGCAGGAGGTGGGCCGCCCGGCCGCGCAGGACGCTGGCCCGCACGCGCGTGGGGGTCAGCAGGACGGCGTCCCTGCCCTCATCGACGGCACGCACCAGCAGGCGCAGGGCCAGGCTGGTCTTCCCGGTGCCGGGGGCGCCCAGGACCACCAGGTTCCCGCCTGCCCGGACGTGCTCCAGGACCACGGCCTGGGAGTCGTCAGGCTCGGGCAGGCCGGGCACGGGCAGGGCCGGCAGGAGCCGGGGGGCGTGCGGGGCGGCGTCGGGGGTCATGTGCCCATGGAACCACGGGGCGCCGACCCCGCCCCGCCGGGCCCCACGGCCACCGGCACCGGGCAGGGGCCGTGCAGGGCCAGCACCGGGCAGGGGCAGGCAGGGAGGCGGGGCCGCACCATTGCGGATCCCACCTAACTGCGTGGTCACCCGCACAACCCGCACGTACGAGCTGCCGTGACCACCTCCATGCCGATCGGTACACGCTCGAGCACAACCCGCTGCGTACGGCCGCCGGGTTCGCCCACCGCGTGTCAGGCGGGGCCAGATCCCCTACCCGGGTATAAACGGCATAGGATCGGCGGCAGCCCGTCCACCCTCCCGACGAACAGGAGCCCCGTCCCATGCAGGTCACCCTCGGTATTAAGCACTCCACCCGCGAGCTCACCCTGGAGACCTCAGCCTCCCAGAACGAGATCCTCTCCTCCCTGGCCAACGCCGCCACCGCCAACATCACCCTGAGCGACGACAAGGGTCGCAAGGTCTTCGTGCCCGCGGGCTCACTGGCCTACGTGGAGATCGGGGAGGCCGAGCCCCGGCGCGTCGGCTTCGGCATCTGAGACCGCGCCGGCAGGGGCCGCCCGGGTGCCCTGAGGTCCTTACCGCTCGTGGTACCCCGGGCGCTACCCCGGCTCACCCGGCCTGGGCGGAGCGCACCACGGCGAGGAAGACCTCGTTGAGACGTTCCCAGGGCACCTTGGGTGCGGTCGCGAGGTCGGCGACGACGTCGGTCAGCTCGGCGAGGGTGGTCTGCAGCCAGGCGTCGAGCTCCGGGACGCGCGGGTGCCCGTCACGCTCCCCCGAGACGGCCTTGTCCGCCAGGACGTCCTTAAGGGGCCCGCGTACGGGACCCTCGAGCCCGGCGTCAACCAGGTCCTTGAGACGCATGGGGGCGGGCCTGCGCTCGGCCACCACCCAGCGGGCGGCCAGGAGCGCGCGCACCGTGTACAGGTACTTCTTGAGGGGCACCGTCTCACCCTGGCAGGCGACGAGCTGGCCGGTGGCCATGCTCAGGTAGTGGCGGGCGGAGGCGGCCGGTGAGAAGCACTCGGCGGCCAGGTCGCGCACGGCGGCGAAGGCGGGGTCCTCGTCGTAGATGACCGGGGAGGCGAGCCACTCGAAGAAGGAGGGGTTGGCGCCGCGCGCCAGGCGCAGGGACTTGTCCAGGTCCCAACCGCTGACGTCGAGGACCTCGTCGAGCCGCCACTCCAGGACGTCACGCACCGGATCCAGGCGCAGGTAGTGCTCCACGGGGCGGACGTAGACGAGGCGGACGTCGAAGTCGGAGTCGGGGGACTCAAAGCCCCAGGCCCGGCTGCCGGACTCCACGGCTAGCAGGACCCGCGCCCCCTCGGCCTCCTCAAGGAGGTCGAGCTCGTGGCGGACGGCGTGGGCGACGGCGTCGGGACTGGCGGAGCGCAGGTCGGCGGGATACGGGTCGGACGGCACGGGAGCGCCTCCTGGGTCTGACTGCTGCGAGGGGCAGGCGACATTATCGCACGACCCCCGCCGCCCGCGCGCCCGGCCGCCCCGGGGCCGGGGCCCACCGTCGGGTAGCCGCACGGCGGGCCGGGAGGGAAGCGGGTAGGCGACCCAGGGGCGCGGCGATCGCGTCACGGCCAGTGGGCGGAGGCCGGGCGGGTTCTCAGGCGCTCATGGCGCGCATGGCGTCAGCCGCATCACGCTTGTACCACATGCCGGTCCCTGCCAGGCAGACTGCCGTGGCCGCCATGACGAGTATGCCGGGCAGGGCGGCCGCCCAGCAGACGGCGACGACGGCACCCAGCCCCGCGGCCCCCGCGGCCAGAGGCGGCCAGAGGCGGCGCCCGGTCAGGAGCGCCAGGAAGCCCCAGAAGGCCACCA
>ERZ772917.947-NODE-947-length-18766-cov-120.520870_pt1 | contig 18766 bp, 15 predicted proteins | sample MGYA00511187_ERZ772917 | MGnify/ENA primary metagenome ERZ772917 (study PRJEB29015, sample SAMEA2737925) | human oral metagenome | biome: human oral; feature: human-associated habitat; material: dental | place: China | collected 2012 ... | reverse complement strand
GTCAAGCACTGGCACGGCGCCAAGGCCGACTCCTGGTTCGCCCACATCGCGCTCGGCGTCCCGGGCGAGAACACCTCCAACGAGTGGCTCGAGCCGGTCGACGACGCCCACTACGCGGCCCTGTAGAGCCCCGCGGGGCCGGGCGCCCGCGCGTCGGGGACCGCTCCGGCCCGCGCGGCGTCGTCCCCGCTCCCGGACTCCCGCCGCCCGAGCCGCTGACTGAGATGTTTCGTCTCAGTTTCCGGCGGGATGGGATGCTCGAGTCCAGCGCGGGAGACCGCCTGTCCAACGACGTGCTCCTGCGCGGACCATCCCCTACGAAGGAGCCCTCAATGCAGGACGTTGTCGAGAAGGTCTACGAGCAGGTCGTGGCCCGCAACCGCGGTGAGGCCGAGTTCCACCAGGCGGTGCGCGAGGTCCTGGAGTCCCTGGACCCCGTCATCGCCAAGCACCCCCATTACGCCGACAACGCGCTCCTGGAGCGCATCGTCGAGCCGGAGCGCCAGATCATCTTCCGCGTGCCGTGGGTCGACGACGCCGGGACGGTGCACGTCAACCGCGGCTTCCGCATCGAGTTCAACTCGGCCCTGGGCCCCTACAAGGGCGGCCTGCGCTTCCACCCCAGCGTCAACGCGGGCATCATCAAGTTCCTCGGCTTCGAGCAGATCTTCAAGAACGCCCTGACCAACCAGGGCATCGGCGGCGGCAAGGGCGGGGCCGACTTCGACCCGCACGGCCGCTCCGAGGGCGAGATCATGCGCTTCTGCCAGTCCTTCATGACCGAGCTGGCCCGCCACATCGGCCCGGCCACCGACGTGCCCGCCGGCGACATCGGCGTGGGCGGCCGCGAGATCGGCTACCTGTTCGGCCAGTACAAGCGCCTGCGCAACGCCTACGACGCCGGGGTCCTCACCGGCAAGGGCCTGGCCTGGGGCGGATCCCTGGTGCGTACCGAGGCCACCGGCTACGGCACGGTCCTGTTCGCCCAGTCCATGCTGGCCACCAGGGGCCAGGCCCTGGAGGGCAAGACCGTCGCGGTCTCCGGTGCCGGGAACGTGGCCATCTACGCGATCGAGAAGGCCCAGAAGCTGGGTGCCAAGCCGATCACCTTCTCCGACTCCTCCGGCTACGTCGTCGACGAGGCCGGGGTGGACCTGGAGCTGCTCAAGCAGGTCAAGGAGGTCGAGCGTGGCCGCGTCAAGGACTACGTCGAGCGCCGTCCCGGCGCCCGCCTGGTGACCCAGGGCCGGGTGTGGGACGTGCCCGTGGACGTCGCCCTGCCCTGCGCCACCCAGAACGAGCTCGACGGCGCCAACGCCGCCACCCTGCTGAAGAACGGCTGCGCCGTGGTCTCCGAGGGCGCCAACATGCCCTCCACCCCCGAGGCCGTCGAGGCCTTCCAGTCCGCCGGGATCCTCTACGCCCCCGGCAAGGCCTCCAACGCCGGCGGCGTGGCCACCTCCGCCCTGGAGATGGAGCAGAACGCCGGGCGCACCCGCTGGGACTTCGCCACCGCCGAGGCCAAGCTCGACGCCATTATGACCGACATCCACGACTCCTGCGTGGCCGCGGCCGAGGAGTACGGCCGCCCCGGCGACTACGTGCTGGGCGCCAACGCCGCTGGCTTCACCCGGGTCGCCGACGTCATGATCGCCCACGGCATCGTCTGACGTCCTGCCGCTGAGGTCCTGCTGCTGAGGTCCTGTCGCCTCGCCCGCCCCGGCAGCCCGCCCCGCGAGAACGGTACTTATTGCTCGTGAGAACGGTACTTGTTGCTCGTGAGAACGGTACTTATTGCTCGCGAGAACGGTACTTGTTGGCCGCGAGAACGGGCCCTGTGCCTGACCCGTGACCGGCTGAGGCGGTCCTGCTGCGGCCTGGGCCCGGACGGCGTCTCCGTCCTCGCTGGTCGCCTCGACCTGACCGGGCGGCTCTCCGTAACCCTGCGGAGGGTCGCCCGGTCTTCGTGCGTCCAGGCGGCGTCGCGTCCGTGCCCACGGTGACAGTTGCCGGGCCTCTGAGGTCCGGGGCGACGGTCACCCGTCGCGTCCGTGCCCATGGTGACGGCGGCGCACCGCGCGGACCGTACGGTGGCGGGGCTCTCGCGTCCGTGCCCACGGTGGGCTGGCCTGCGGCCGGTCCGCACGTACCCCAGAAGCGGACCGACGTCGTCAAGGCGCCCAAGACCGTGAAGGGCTGGTCCGCGCGTACCCCAGGTGGCGGCTCGGCCAGGTCAGCTCACAGGACGCCACCTAGCAGGCCGGTCCGCGCGTACCCCAGGTGGCGGCCCGCAGATGGCGCGAGGGAGTAAGTGCCTCAGGGCTGGTCCGTGAGTCCAGGTGGAGGCCCCGGCTGGGGAGGGTGCTCCCGGGGCTGCGAGGGCGCGGTGGCGGCTGGTCACCTCGTCCGTTCTCGCGACGAACAAGTACCGTTCTCACGACGAACAAGTACCGTTCTCGCGACGAACAAGTACCGTTCTCGCGGATCTGGGGGTGCCGCGGGGCCCTGGCCACGCCGTCGGCGTAAGAGGTGAACAATCGCCGCGCTACCACTATGATAGTGGTGCAAATCACCTACCGAGAGGCCGGAATGTCCGAAATCGTGTGGCTACATGTCCGATCGGGCGTTATAGTCCTCTTATCGGCGTCCGATCGGGCGATGATCCAAGGGAGGAGGAGTCGTGGGGCAGATGAGCGCTGAGGAGCGGCAGGAGTCCATCGTCGACGAGGTCCTCGTCAACGGCCGCGTCAGCGTCACCGCGCTCGCCGAGCGCCACAGCGTCACCGTCGAGACCATCCGCCGGGACCTGACCGCCCTGGACAGGCGCGGCGCTCTGCGCAAGGTCCACGGCGGGGCGGTGGCCACCTCCGCCGTCGCCGCCCCCGAGACCGCCGTCATTGAACGTGAGCAGTCTCACGCGCAGGCCAAGCGGGCCATGGCCCGGGTCGCCGTGGGCGCCCTGGACCTGGGGGCGGGCGACCGCCTCATCCTGGACGCGGGCACCTCCGTGGCCGCACTCGTCCCCCTCCTGCCGCCCGGGATGCCCCTGACCATTATCACCTCCTCGGTCCTGACCGCCTCGGCACTGGCCCCCCAGGAGCACCTCAGCGTGCGGATCCTGGGCGGTCAGGTCCGCGGCCTCACCCAGGCCGCCGTCGGCCCCGAGGCCCTGGCCACCCTGGCCACCCTGCGTGTGGACACCGCCGTCATCGGGGCCAACGGGCTCAGCGCCCGTCACGGCCTGTCCACCCCCGACCCGGAGGAGGCCGCCACCAAGCGGGCCATGGTCGCGGCCGCCGACAGGGTCGTGGTCCTGCTCGACTCCTCCAAGGTCGGCCAGGAGCACCTGGTCTCCTTCGCCCCCCTGGACGCCATCGACGTCCTGGTCACCGACCGCCCCCTACCCACCAGCCTCCACACCGCCATCACCACTACCGGAGCAGAGGTCCTCACCACATGATCACCACACTCACGCCCAACCCCTCGCTCGACCGCACCGTCACCCTGCCCGGCCCGCTGCTGCGCGGCGCCGTCAACCGCCTGGCCTCCGTCACCGTGGAGCCCGGCGGCAAGGGGGTCAACGTCGCCCGCGTGCTGGCCGCCTCCGGACAGCCCGTCACCACCGTCCTGCCCGCCGCCACGCACGACCCGCTCCTGGCCGCCATCGCCGCCCTGGGCCTGCCCGGCCTGACCGCCCTGCCCGTGCCCGTGGCCGGGGCGGCCCGCGTCAACACCGCCGTCACCGAGCCCGACGGCACCACCACCAAGCTCAACGAGCCCGGCGCGGGCCTGAGCGCGGAGGAGGTCGACGCCGTCGAGCACGCCCTGCTGGGGGCCCTCGCCTCCGCCCCGCCCACCGCCACGGACGAGCACCACTGGGCGGTCCTGTCCGGCTCCCTGCCGCCCGGCGCCCCGGTGGACTGGTACGTGCGCCTGGTGGGGCTCCTGCGCCCCCTGGGGGTGCGCATTGCCGTGGACACCTCCGACGCCCCCCTGGCCGCCCTGGCCGCCGCCCTGCCCGGCTCCGCCCCGGACCTGATCAAGCCCAACGGCGAGGAGCTCGCCCAGCTGGCCGGGGTGGGCGCCACCGACCTGGAGGAGGGGGCCATGGCCGGGGACCTGGAGCCCGTGGCCGCCGCCGCCCGCGTCCTGGTGGACCTGGGGATCGGCGCCGTCATGGCCACCCTGGGCGCGGCGGGAGCCGTGCTCGTCACCCCCGACGGCGCCTGGCACGCCACCGCCCCGCGGGTGCCGGTGGTCTCCACGGTCGGCGCCGGGGACTCCTCCGTGGCCGGCTACGTCCTGGCCGACGTGCGCGGCGGGGACGAGTCCCGGCGCCTGTCCACCGCCATGGCCTACGGCTCGGCCGCCGCCAGCCTGCCCGGCACCACCCTGCCCACGCCCGCCGACCTGCCCTCGCTGGCCTCCGTCGTCACCGCGCTGTGAGCGCCCGCCGCTCCCGGCTCCGGGCCGCGGCCGTCCCGGCGGCTGCGCCCCCGCGTCGCCAGCACCACTGAGCCGCCGCTCATTATCGATCGTCAGCACTCATTACCACCCCACCCCGAGCGCCTCGTCGCCCGACCCACAAGGAAAGAACAATGTCACCAGCACCGCAGCAGGTACCACTGATTGTGCCTGAGCTCGTCGCCCTCGACGCCTCACCCGGGAAGGAGAAGAAGGACGTCATCGAGTTCCTGGCCTCCGTCGTGGCCGGCGCCGGCCGCGCCAGCTCGCCCGACGGCCTGGCCACCGACGCCCTGGCCCGTGAGGCCACCGCGCCCACCGGCATCCCCGGGGGCATCGCCATCCCGCACTGCCGCAGCCCCCACGTGCTCGCCCCCTCCCTGGGCTTCGCCCGCCTGGCCGAGCCCGTGAGCTTCGGCGCCGCCGACGACCGGGACGCCGACCTCATCTTCATGATCGCCGCTCCCGCCGGGGCCGACGACTTCCACCTCCAGCTGCTGGCCAAGCTCGCCCGCGGCCTCATGCGCACCGACTTCACCGACGCCCTGCGCGCCGCCCCCACCGCCCAGGACGTCGTCCGCCTGGTCACCCAGCAGGTCCAGCCCGAGCTGCTGGAGGACGCCCCCGCCGACGCGGCCCCCGCCTCCACGGCGGCGCCCACCTCGCACGCGGCCCCCGCGGGCAGCAAGGGGACCGTCATCGTGGGCGTCTCCTCCTGCCCCACCGGCATCGCCCACACCTTCATGGCCGCCGAGGCCCTCGAGCAGGCCGGCAAGGAGCGCGGCGTCGAGGTCCACATCGAGGGGCAGGGCTCCGGCAAGGTCGACTGGCTCGACCCCGCCGTCATCGAGCGCGCCGACGCCGTCGTCTTCGCCCACGACCTGCCCGTCAAGGGCCGCGAGCGCTTCGCCGGCAAGCCGGTCATCGACGTCGGCGTCAAGGCCGCCGTCAACGACGCCGGGGCTCTCATCGACCGGGCCCTGGCCGCCATCGACGACCCCTCCGCCCCGACGGTGCCCGCGGGCGCCACCGCCGACGCCGACACCGCCAGCGAGGACAAGGTCCACTGGGCGCGCCGTCTCCAGCGCTCGGTGATGACCGGCGTGTCCTACATGATTCCCTTCGTCGCCGCCGGTGGTCTGCTCACCGCCCTCGGGTTCCTCTTCGGTGGCTACGACATCGGCGCTACCGCCACGAACATCGTCATCGGTGACCACGACGCGGGCCTGGCCGCCGCCAGCCTGTGGAACCTGCCGGACCTGAGCAACCCCGCCTACGCGGCGCCGCACGCCCTGGGCGGCTCCGCCCTGGCCGCCTACCTCGGCGCCGTCTTCGCCCTCCTGGGCAGCGCCTCCATGGGGCTGCTCGTGCCGGCCCTGGCCGGGTACACGGCCTTCGGTCTGGCCGGCCGCCCCGGCATCGCCCCCGGCTTCGTCATGGGCCTGGCGGCGATCGCCACCGGCTCCGGCTTCATCGGCGGACTCATCGGCGGCATCCTCGCCGGGTACATGGCCGCCTGGCTCGCCGGACTGAGCACACCGCGCTGGCTGCGCAGCCTCATGCCCGTCGTCGTCATCCCCCTGTCGGTCACCCTCACCGTCGGCTCCGTCATGTACGTCATCCTCGCCGGGCCGCTGTCCTCCTTCATGAACTGGCTGACCACCGTGCTGACCGACATGGCCAACAACGGCTCGGCCGTCTTCCTGGGCGTCATCCTCGGCCTCATGATGTGCTTCGACCTCGGCGGCCCCGTGAACAAGGCCGCCTATCTCTTCGGCACCGCCGGCCTGGCGGCCGCCACGAGCGCCTCCTACGAGATCATGGCCGCCGTCATGGCTGCGGGCATGGTCCCGCCGCTCGCCCTCGCCCTGGCCACGACCATCCGGCCGCGTCTGTTCACCGACGTCGAGCGCGACAACGGCCGTGCCGCCTGGCTGCTGGGAGCCTCCTTCATCTCCGAGGGCGCCATCCCCTTCGCCGCGGCCGACCCGCTGCGCATCATCCCGCCCGCCATGGTCGGCGGTGCGGTCACCGGAGCGCTGTCCATGGCGATGCACGTGGGCTCCCGGGCCCCGCACGGCGGCATCTTCGTGTTCTTCGCGATCGACAACGTCCTGTGGTTCGTCCTGTCCATCCTGTGCGGCACGCTCATCACCTGCGCGGGGGTCGTCCTGCTCAAGCAGATGGCGGCGCGCAAGCGCAGCGAGGACGCGCGCGAGGAGGCCGTCGCTGCCGCCTGAGCTCCCCGCTCGGCCGCGCGTGGGCGCCGCCGCCCTCCCGGTAGGTTGGCACCATGCCCCGCCCACGCATCGCCGCCTACACCGCCCCGCCCGCGGCCGTCGTCGCCGCCCTCGACCTCCTGCGTGAGCGCCACGAGGTTCCCGACGGCTTTCCCGAGGAGGCGCTGGCCCAGGCCAGCGCCTCCTCGCTGGCGTGGGAGGGCGGCGGCCCCGAGCGCTTCCTCGCCGAGGGCCACGGTGACGGGCTGGCGGTGCGCGACGCCCGCGACCTGCCCCTGGTCACCATCGACCCGCCCGGCTCCATGGACCTCGACCAGGCCCTCCTCCTGGAGCGGATCACCCCCGCCAGCGGGGGCGCCGGGGCGCTCCCCGACGGTGCCGCCCCCGGCTACCGGGTCACCTACGCCATCGCCTCCCTCGCCACCTTCGTCACCCCGGGCGGCGCGCTGGACACCGAGCTGCGCCGACGCGGCGAGACCGTCTACGCCCCCGACCGCTCGGTCCCGCTGCACCCCCAGGCCCTGTCGCACGGGTCCGCCTCCCTGCTGCCCGACGCCGACCGCCCCGCCTGCCTGTGGACCATCAAGCTCGACGCCGAGGGCGCCGTGGAGAGCGCGCACGTCGAGCGGGCCCTCGTGCGCTCGCGCGCCCGCCTCACCTACGCCCAGGTCCAGGAGGCGCTCGACGGCGCCAGCGCCCTGCCCGCCGCCGTACCCGCGGACCTGCCCGGGCTGCTGCGGGAGGTCGGCACCCTGCGTGAGCGCCAGGAGGCGCAGCGGGGCGGCGTGTCCCTGTCCACGCCCGAGCAGGAGGTCGTCCGAGACGAGGACGCCGACGGCTACCGCCTCACCTACCGGGCCGCGCTGCCCGTCGAGGGCTGGAACGCCCAGGTCTCCCTGCTCACCGGCATGTGCGCCGCCGCCATCATGGTGCGCGCAGGGGTCGGCATCCTGCGCACGATGCCGCCCGCGGACCCCCGTGACTACCGCCGTCTGCGCCGCATCGCCCACGCCCTGGGCGTCGCCTGGCCCGAGGAGCTGGCCTACCCCGAGCTCGTGCGCCGACTGGACGCCTCCGTGCCCGCGCACGCAGCCTTCATGGACCGGGCCGCGGGCCTGTTCCGCGGTGCCGGGTACCACGCCTTCGGGCCGGGCATCGCCCCGGCTCCGCAGGCGGGGCAGGCCTTCCACGCCGCCATCGCTGCCCGCTACGCGCACGTGACGGCGCCGCTGCGCCGCCTCGTGGACCGTTACGCGGAGGAGGTGTGCGTGGCGGCCTGCGCCGGTGCGCCGGTGCCCGGCTGGGTGCTGGAGGCTCTGGGAGGGCTCGCCGAGGTCATGGCGGTCACCGACCGTCGCGCCCGGGCGGTCGGGCACGGGGCGGTCTCGGCGATCGAGGCCCTGGTGCTCGACGGGCACGTCGGCGAGGTCTTCGACGGCGTGCTGCTGTCCGAGCGCGACGGGCGCGGAGAGGTCATGCTCCTGGAGCCCGCCGTCGTCGCGGCGGTGCGCCTGGAGGACGAGGCGCGGGGCACCTCCCGGCCGGGCGACTCCCCGGGCTCCTCCGGGGCGGGCGACTCCGGGGCGGGTGCCCGACGGGACTCAGCGCGAGGCGCTAGACCGGCCCTGCCGGTGGGTGAGGCCGTGCGGGTGCGGCTTGAGGAGGTCGACGTCGTCGCTGCCCGGGTGACCTTCGTCCTCGAGACCGCCGATTGGGCAGCGTAGTGGTTCCGCGTGGAGTCCGGTGCAGATCTGGGCAGGCTTGGTTGTGCGGCTGGTGCAGCGTCTGCTTCGACCCTCTCGTACTTGCGCGGGCTGACTGCGGCTGAACTGCTGGAGTCGACCACCACGTGGTCGAAGACGTCCTGTGTGACGATCTGGACGAACCTGTCAGCCACGACACGATCCTCCACGCTGGAGCGATGGCAGTTGAAAGGACGGGCGACGACCGCCGTCGGAACTGGGCTCGGCTGGCGCCAGACGGGACCAACGGCGGTCCTTGGGACCAGCAGGCGCCACGGGCCCCAGGATCCTGTGGCGAACGTAGGCACTCACCTCTAGAAACCCCAACCAAGCCCGTCGCCCACCTGACATCGTCACCTCCTGTCGTGTTCGAGGAACACACTCGGCGCAAGCGGACCGGTGTCTGAGACGGTCCGGGGCTCCATCCGGCTTCGGTGGCACTGGCGACACTCCCACCTAGATTACGTCAGTAGATCGTGTCTATAATGGCGTGGTTCATGGGTGTGTCCGGTGCCGTCATGGGCGAGATGCTCTGCATGTCCGCTCGTGGTCGGGACGGTGTCACATACTGTGTCTAAACGGGATGACCCACACATGAGAAGAGGACTTCCGTGAGGCGCTACGAGGCAACTGCCTACATCGAGAACGAGGGAGCAGGCGATCTGAAGACTCTCGCCAGGGAGCTGGACGCCGTCGCTCGCGAGCAAGCGCGGGAGCATGACGACATCTTCGTCGGCGAGGTCCGTTGCGCTCCTAGCATCTCCAGTGTTGTGATCACGCTGGAGGTTGTGGCTGAGCGTCCCTCCCACGCTGCGAGGATGTCGAGTAACTTCCTGAACGACGTGGTTGGCCGCATGGGCTCTAGGGTCCTGGTTGGTGCGGGACGTGAGCTCGCCTACGCCTGAACGATAATGCTCGATCCGGAGACCCTGGTTCGCCACGAGAGGTCGTTGAGCCGTTTTGGGTCGTTCGGGGTGCGGCTGGGTGATTTCCTCGCCGTGCTGCCGACGGTCGGTGCTGTTCTCCTAGGGGTCGCCCCGTTCTTGGGAAGGCCGTGGCGGGGCGTATTCGTAGTTTCCTCGATCGTTTTGGTCTTGGTGGGGATTGTTGTCAGTCTTCGTCAAAGGCCGCGACGCAGTGAGCTCATGCGCGATGTCTGTGAAATCGATAAGGAACGTAAGCGCGAGAAGGCTGAGTATGTCAAGTTTGCTCAGGAGCGTGATGCTGAGTTGCGCGACGCCATCAAGACCCTTGCTCGTCGGATACTGAGCGAACTTGGTATCGATCTGACAACTACACGCATCACCATTTACCTCAGCCATGCCGAGCGGAACTGCTTTATTCCGCTGGCTCGCTACTCGCGAAATCCAGATCTCGCCAATCCCGGGCGTTCCCGTTACGATAGGTACGATGGGGCTATTGATAGGGCGTGGACAAAGGGGTTCGTGTTCGTTGATGGGTATCCGGAGAATAATGAGGAGTGGGTGTCCTTCATGTGCTCCCAGGCCCGGTTCCCGCAAGACGTAGCCGAGGCGATCAGGATGAAGTCCCGGTGCATCGCAGGGGTTCAGCTCTCGCACGACCATCACCCAGTGGGCGTGCTGATTATCGAGGCCGATCAGTCCTGGACTGACGCAACACTGGAAGACCGTGTCCAGGATGAGTCCGGACCATTCGCTCAGATGTGTGCGACTGTCTCCGAGATCGTATATGTACTCCGCAAGTCCTTCAACAACGAGGATGTTGTGAGCCACCTGAAGGCATGAACGATCGTTGGGGCATTACGCGCCCCGCTGCGACGCAGCCGCCGTGTGTGGGAAGATGCCCGCGTGAGCTTCGGTGACACCACCCAGACCACCATCCCCGCCCATCCCCCCGACGATGCCCCCGCGCACCTGCTCAACCCCGCAGACCTCGTCGAGCCCCCCGTGCGTGAGGAGTGCGGCGTCTTCGGGGTCTGGGCCCCCGGCGAGGACGTCTCGCGGCTGAGCTACTTCGGTCTCTACGCCCTGCAGCACCGCGGCCAGGAGTCCGCGGGCATCGCCACCACCGACGGCTCCAAGATCCTCGTCTACAAGGACCTCGGCCTCGTCTCCCAGGTGTTCAACGACCAGACGCTGACGAACCTGGCCGGGCACATCGCCGTCGGGCACGTGCGCTACGCCACCCAGGGGGCCACCACCTGGGAGAACGCCCAGCCCATGCTCGGCCCCGTCTCCGGCGGCTCCACCCTCGCCCTGGTCCACAACGGCAACCTCACCAACACCCGCCAGCTCATGGAGCGCATCCGCGCCACGAGCGGCGAGGACCTCAGCGGCGAGCTGGGACGCGGCTCCTCCACGGACACGGCCGTGCTCGCCTCCCTCATGGGGCTGGTCTCCGACAGGGGCTTCCTCGAGGGCTGGGACGACGCCGAGGACCTGCGCGCCACCGGCCTGGAGCCCGACGTCGACCTCATCGCCGCCGCACCGCCCCTGACGGTCTCCCAGGCCGCCCGCCGGGTCCTGCCGATGCTGCGCGGCGCCTTCTCCCTCGTCTTCATGGACGAGCGCACCCTCTACGCCGCCCGCGACCCGCACGGCGTGCGCCCCCTGGTGCTGGGACGCCTGAGCAGCGGCTGGGTGGTGGCCTCCGAGACCGCCGCCCTCGACATCGTCGGTGCCGCCTTCGTGCGCGAGATCGAGCCCGGCGAGCTCATCGAGATCGACGCCGAGGGCCTGCGCTCCACCCGTTTCGCCCAGCCGCGCCGCTCCGGCTGCGTCTTCGAGTACGTCTACCTCGCTCGCCCCGACACCCAGATCGCGGGACGCTCCGTCATCGCCTCCCGCAACGCCATGGGGGCGGCCCTGGCCCGCGAGCACCCCGTGGACGCCGACCTCGTCATCGCCACCCCCGAGTCCGGCACCCCCGCCGCCATCGGCTACGCCCAGGCCTCCGGCATCCCCTACGGGCAGGGGCTCATCAAGAACGCCTACGTGGGGCGCACCTTCATCCAGCCGACCCAGACGCTGCGCCAGCTCGGCATCCGCCTCAAGCTCAACCCGGTGCGCGAGGTCATCGAGGGCAAGCGCCTCGTCGTCGTCGACGACTCGATCGTGCGCGGCAACACCCAGCGGGCCCTGGTGCGCATGCTGCGCGAGGCCGGCGCCGCCGAGGTCCACGTGCGCATCTCCTCCCCGCCGGTGCTGTGGCCCTGCTACTACGGCATCGACTTCGCCACCCGCGCCGAGCTCATCGCCACCGGCATGAGCGTGGAGGAGATCCGCCGCTCCATCGGCGCCGACTCCCTGGGCTACCTGTCGGTCGAGGCCATGGTCGAGGCCACCGGCCAGAACGCCGACGAGCTGTGCACCGCCTGCTTCACCGGCCGCTACCCCATCACCCCGCCGGTCGAGGGTGTGCCCGTGGGCAGCCTGACCGCCCACCGGGTCCCCACCGCTGTCCGACGGCGGCCGCCCGGCGCGGGCGACGTCGTCTCCTCGCTCACCGTCACCATGCCGGACCTGTCCGGCGGCTCGACGGCGACCGCCGGGGCGCCCGCTGCCGCCTCCCCGGCTACGGCTGCCTCGGCCGCTGCTGCCTCGGCCACCGGCTCCCCGGCCACCGGCTCCGCCTCCCCGGCCGCCACCACCGCACCGCCCCCCGACGAAGGACCACGCACGTGAGCACCGACCCCACTGACACCCGCCCCGCCATCACCTACGCCTCCGCGGGCGTGGACACGGCGGCCGGCGACCGCGCCGTCGAGCTCATGAAGGCCTCCGTGGCCGCGACGATGACCCCGGCCGTGGTCGGGGGAGTGGGCGGCTTCGCGGGCATGGTCGACGTCTCCGAGCTGCGCGCCTACCGGCGGCCCCTGCTGGCGACCTCCACCGACGGCGTGGGCACCAAGGTCGCTATCGCGCAGGCCATGGACGTGCACGACACCATCGGCCAGGACCTCGTGGGCATGGTCGTCGACGACATCGCGGTCACGGGGGCGCGGCCGCTGCTCATGACGGACTACATCGCCTGCGGCCACGTCGTGCCCGAGCGCATCGCCGACATCGTGCGCGGCGTCGCCCAGGCCTGCGCCCAGGTCCGCACCCCGCTGCTAGGCGGGGAGACCGCCGAGCACCCCGGCCTCATGGCCCCCGACGAGTACGACGTCGCCGGCGCCGCCACCGGCGTCGTCGAGGCCGACCGGATGCTCGGCGCCGAGCGTGTGCGCACGGGCGACGTGCTGGTGGCCCTGGCCGCCTCCGGCCTGCACTCCAACGGCTACTCGCTGGTGCGACGCGTCGTCGAGCACGCCGGGTGGGCGCTGGAGCGCCACGTGCCCCAGCTCGGCCGCACGCTCGGCGAGGAGCTCCTTGAGCCCACCCGCCTGTACTCCGCCCTGTGCCTCGACCTCGTGGACGCCCTCGACCCGGTCGGCGCGACCGACCCCGGGGCGATGCGGACGCGGGCCTTCAGCCACGTCACCGGTGGCGGTCTGGCCGCCAACCTCGCGCGTGTCCTGCCCGCCGGCCTGGTGGGCGACGTCGACCGCGCCTCCTGGAGGGTCCCGCCGGTCTTCGACATGGTGCGCACGCTTGGCGCCGTGCCGTGGGACGACCTGGAGTCCACGCTCAACCTGGGTGTGGGCATGGTCGCCGTCGTCGCACCGGGGGCGGTGGACGAGGTCCTGCGCCTGTCGGGGGCGGCGGGCGTACCCGCCTGGGTGCTGGGCTCGGTGCACAGCGCTGAGGGCTACCGGTCCCGGGGCCGCCTCGTGGCGGGGACGAAGGGCGTCGACGGCGGTGGCGTCGACATCCACGGCACCTACCTCACCGACTGAGGAGCGAGACCGGGACGCCGGGTCGGCGGACGCCTGCTGGCCGGGGCCCGCGCCTGCCGCAGCCGGCCGGGGCCCGCGCCTGCCGACGGGCACGACACACGGGTGAGGGCCGACAGAGAACGTGTCTCTGTCGGCCCTCACCCGTCAGTGCGTGACCGGAGCTCCAGCGGTTGCTGGCCGGTGGCTGATGCGTGCGCGGTGCTCACGCCGAGCACACGGGTCAACTCGTCTCAGAGCTGTCCCAGTCGTCCTCGTCGTCGTCCACGTTGTACTTGGCGGCCAACTCCTCGTAGTCGATCTCGTCGTCGACCTCGGCGCCGCTGGATGCGCTGACGAGCTCTCGCTCGAGAGCCGCGTAGTCGGTCTCCGGGCTGAAGTACTTGAGCTTACGGGCGACCTTGGTCGCCTTGGCCTTCTGACGGCCGCGCCCCATAGGCTCGACCCCCTCCAACAATCTCTGGCGCGCGAGGCGCGCATCACGTGGGCAAATGTGTCGTGGGGTGAGCCTATATCCACGCCCCCGCAAATGGCTATTCGGCGCCCTGTGAGGGAGAACGCCACTCGGTCCAGCGGCGCCGGGGACCCAGGTCCCGGGCGCCGCGGCACTCAGTGGCGCGAGCCGCGTCTGAGCAAGGAGCTGAGAGCGGCCACGGCCACGGCTCCGCAGGCGACGGCGGCCACCGTGCGCCGTGCGTCCTCGTCACCGGCCTGGGCCTGCTCCACCGTCTGCTCGGCGCGACGGCGCAACTCGCTCACACGGTCGACGAACCGGTCACGCTCCTGGGCAAGACGTGACCCCAGGCGCTGGCCGGCCGCACGCGCCTGGGCCTGGGGCGAGACGCGCTCGGCCAGGGCGTCGACGCTCTCGGCGAGCCGGGCGCGGGTGGCGTTGAGCCGGGCCTCGATCTCCTCCGGCGTGGGCTGCTGCGTCTGGCTCATCGGCGCAGCGCCTTGACGGTCGCGAACACGCTGACACCGACGAGCAGCACGGCCGCGCCGGTGACGATCCCGAGGGCGGCCGGGTCCCCGTCGCGGGCGTCGTCGAGCAGACGGTTGAGACGGTCCGTCAGGCGCGGGGACGAAGCGCAGGGGGCTGAGGCGTCAGGGCTGGGGGCACCGGTGCTCGCACGGGAGCCGCTGACTCCGACGGCGCCCGCCGCGTCCCGCAGCCGGGTGGAGACGGAGGAAACGATCCCGGCCCTCGCCTGGGCGACTGCCTGACGGGCCGAGCTCTTCGCCTGCGCCTTGAGGGCCTCAGGGGCGAGACGCGCGCCCAGGGCGGAGAGGTCGGCATTCAGCGCGGCTCGGCGGGCGACGAGCGCCGCCTCGATGGCCTCCGGGGTGGCGGCCTCCTTCGCTGCCCTGCGGGCGCGGGCCTGGGCCGCGACCTCGGCGGCCGAGGGGCCGGAGGGGCGGTCGTGAGCGGGGGCGTCGGCGGGCTGCTGGGGGACGGTGGCGCTCACTTGACGGACCCCTTCTCGAGACCCTCCTGCAGGGCTGCCCGGGCGGCGGCGACGTCGGCCTTGAGGTTCTCCTGCGGGGCGGGGACGTCGGCCTGGGCGGCCTTGAGACGGTTGACGCCCAGGAGCGCGAGCACGGCCACGATAACGAGCAGGACGAGAGCGACGATGAGGTGTCCGGCCCAGGGGGGCAGGACCTCGGCGATCGCCCAGGCGATCGAGCTCAGGATCATCCCGAAGGCGAACAGGGCGAGCACGGCGGCGGCCGAGAGCAGCGCGGCACCCACGCCGAGCCTGAGGGCCATGCGCTTGCCCTTGGCCTTGGCGAGGTCGATCTCGCCCTTGACGAGGGCAGTGATGTTCTCGGAGATGCGGGCGACGAGCTCGCCGAGCGTGGGCTGGGAGCCGGGCGCTGCCGTCGGGGGCTGCTGCTGGGTCATGTGGGAGGGGGCCTTCGGTGAGAGTGGCGGACGCTGCGCGCAACGGTACCCGTGTGCGATATGTGGTGCCAGGATCACACACCGCGGCGCCTGCCCGTGACGCCGGGCGTGGGGGCGGTACGTTGCGGCGTCGGGCCGGGTGGGTTGCGGCGTCGGGCCGGGCGGGCAGGACAACCTGCCGTCGTGCGGACAACGTCTTTGGCGTTGGACAACGTGGTGCCCAATGGATCACCCACGGGACGCCCCTGGGTTGTCCGGTGGAACACAGGTTGTCCAACGGCGTGAGGGTTGTCCGGCGGAACACAGGTTGTCCAACGGCGTGAGGGTTGTCCGGCGGAACACAGGTTGTCCGTGTGGAGAGACGCCCCCGCGGAACCCGCGTGCGCTCACGCGCCAGATGAGACGCTGGGAACAGTCTGCCTGCCCGTCCCCAGCCGCTGTCAGGAGCACCATGCCCTCGAAGATGAAGGACCGTCGTCTGAGCATCCGACGTCGGCGCGCCCCCTTAACCACCCGTTCCCGCAACGTCGCCATCGCGGCCCTCGCCGTCGTCCTCGCCGCCGTCGGGCTCTCGCTGCCGACCGCGCAGGCCGCCCCCGACGGCTCCGCCCTCGTCATCACCGAGGTCTTCACCCGCGGGGGCTCGTCCGGCGCCCCCTACCAGCACAAGTTCGTCGAGATCGCCAACCCCACCTCCTCCCCGCTGGCGCTGGACGGGCTGTCCCTCCAGTACGTCCCCGCCCGCGGCGGCACCGCGTCGAGCACCTGCGCCCTGAGCGGCACGGTCGCCGCGCGCTCCACCTACGTCATCGTCGTCGGCTCCAACGGCTCCACCGGTGAGGCGATCACCGGCGACGCCTCCTGCGACGCGAACCCCGGAGCCGCCGGAGGCACCTTCGCCCTGGTCCGAGGCACCGCGCGGCACACCTTCGCGATCGGCAGCAACGTCGGCGACCCGGAGGTCGTCGACCTCGTCTCCTGGGGCACGGCTGCGTCGGTCGACACCGCGGCCGCGACCGCGGTCTCTGGCAACGCGCTGTCCTACCAGCGTGCGGGCGCCACCGACACGGATGACAACGCCGCCGACCTCACGGGCGCCGCCCCCACCCCCGGCGTCGTCGTCGGTCTCGACACCCCGACCCCCACCCCCGAGCCCTCCCCTGCGCCCACAGCCTCCGCGCCCGCGCAGCCGATCACGCCGATCGCCGACATCCAGGGCACCGGCGAGCAGACCCCCTACGCGGACCAGACGGTCACCACCCTGGGTGTCGTCACCGCCGTCTACCCGACCGGAGGCTTCTCCGGCTTCTACATCCAGGCCCCCGGGTCCGGGGGCGTCCCCCGCAGCCCCGGGCAGGCCTCCGACGGACTCTTCGTCTACGACCGTGCGGGCGCCACGAGCCTGGCCCCGGGCCAGTGCGTCCAGGTCACCGGCACCGCCACGGAGTACCAGGGCCTGACTCAGCTCAGCGGCGTGAGCGAGACCGTCCTCGTCACCGACTGCGCGCCCGTCGTCCCCACCGAGGTCTCCGAGACCGCCTGGCCCGCCACCGACACGGACAAGGAGCCCTACGAGGCGATGCTCCTGCGGCCCACCGGCGCCTGGACGGTGACGAGTACCTACACCACGAACCAGTACGGCCAGGTCGGCCTCGCCGTCGGAGCGGAGCCCCTCTACCAGGCCACCGACGTCGTCGCCCCGGGGGCCGCGGCCGTCGCCTACGAGGAGGCCAACCGCGCCAAGGAGGTCCTGCTCGACGACGGCTCCTCCTGGAACTACACGACCAACGCGACCGCCAAGGGCCAGCCGCTGCCGTACCTCACCGCGGACAAGCCCCTGCGGGCCGGTGACGCCGTCACCTTCACCTCCGACGTCGTCCTCGACTACCGCCATGGCTGGAACCTCCAGCCGCTCACCCAGGTCAACGGTCTGACCGGCTCGCCGATCGACTGGCAGGTGAGCCGCCCGGCCGCACCGCAGGTCGGTGGCGAGGTCTCCGTCACCTCCTTCAACGTCCTCAACTACTTCACGGACCTCGGCCAGGACGAGGCCGGCTGCCGCGCCTACCTCGACCGCGACGGCAACCCCGTGACCGCCAACCGCTGCACGGTGCGCGGCGCCTACTCCACCCAGGCCTTCCTCCAGCAGCAGGACAAGATCGTCGCCGCGATCAACGAGCTCGACTCCAGCGTCGTCGGCCTGGAGGAGATCGAGAACTCCGCGAAGTTCGGCCACGACCGTGACGCCTCGCTCGCTCAGCTGGTGGCCGCGCTCAACGCCGCCGCGGGATACGACAAGTGGGCCTACGTGCCCTCTCCCGCCGCGCGCCCCTCGGCGGAGGTCGAGGACTCCATCCGCACGGCCTTCATCTACCAGCCCGCCGTCGTCACGCCGGTGGGGGAGTCCGTCATCCTCGACGACGAGGCCTTCACCGGCACGGCCCGCCAGCCCCTGGCGCAGGCCTTCAAGGCGGTGGGGGCCGACGACGTCGACGCCTTCGTCGTCATCGTCAACCACTTCAAGTCCAAGGGCTCGGTGCTGCCCGGCGCGGGCAACGCGGACTCCGGCGACGGGCAGGGCGCCAACAACGCCCAGCGCGTCGCCCAGGCGCAGGCCCTCGTCGCCTGGGCCGCGCAGTGGAACGACAGGCCGGTGCTGCTGGTCGGCGACTTCAACTCCTACGCCCAGGAGGACCCCATCACCACGATGGAGGCCGCCGGGTACACCCTCATCAACGACGTCGTCGACGGGGTCGGCCACTCCTACCAGTACTCGGGCCGTCTGGGCTCGCTCGACCACGTGCTGCTCAACGCGGCGGCAGTTGAGCTCATCGCCGGGGCGCGGGTGTGGGACGTCAACGCCGACGAGTCGATCGCCTACGAGTACTCGCGGGCGAACTACAACGTCACCTAGCTCTACGCGGCGGATCCCTACCGCTCCTCGGACCACGACCCGATCAAGGTGGGGCTCGACCCGCGTGACTCTGTGGCGCAGTGCGCGGCCGCGGGCGGGACCTTCTCCGGCGGGCAGTGCGTCATGCCCTCCGGGCCGACGGCTTCCGCCAGCGTGACGTCGGGAGACGCGACGGCGGTGGGAACGCCGACCGGCTCCGGGGCCACGGGTGCTCGTCGGCCCCTGGCGCGCACCGGTGCCGGCCTCGGGGGGCTGCTGCTCGCCGCCGGTCTTCTTGGCGGCGGTGCGGCGCTGACGGCTTGACGACGCCGCGCCTGAGCCACCGCCAGGAGGCGACGGACGGTGCCGGCTGCCGGCTGAGGTGCGCTGGCCGTCGGGCAACGTGCTGGCCGTTGGAGCGCCCTCGTGGGGGGATAACCCTCGTCTGGGTGGACCACGTGCTGGTGGTTGGATCACCTGCGTGTGGGTGGATCACCGTGTGGACGCCCCTGGGTGATCCGTCGGCACACAGGTTGTCCACCTGCGAGCAGGTGGTCCGTCCTGGTGCTCGCGTTGTCCGTCTGTGCGTAGGTGATCCGCCTGCGGGCAGGTGGTCCGTCCGCTCTGGGATCGGCGGTTGGATCACCTGCGTGTGGGTGGACCACGTGCTGGTGGTTGGATCACCTGCGTGTGGGTGGATCACCGTGT
>ERZ772917.946-NODE-946-length-18799-cov-32.433205_pt1 | contig 18799 bp, 19 predicted proteins | sample MGYA00511187_ERZ772917 | MGnify/ENA primary metagenome ERZ772917 (study PRJEB29015, sample SAMEA2737925) | human oral metagenome | biome: human oral; feature: human-associated habitat; material: dental | place: China | collected 2012 ... | reverse complement strand
GGCCCTCATCGGGCGCACCGTCGCCGCCCTCGTCGCGGGCGCGACGGCGTCCCGGGCCGGAGCCCCGCCGGCGCGCGCGGCGCTGTGCGCCCTGGGGCTCGGCGGGGCGGCCCTGATCCTGGCGCTCCTGCCCTCCGGCCTGGGAATGGGCGATGTCAAGCTGTGCGCCCTGACCGGCCTGTGGCTCGGGCCCCTGGGCTGGGGCGTCGCCCTGAGCGGGGTGCTGGCGGGCGTGGTCCTGGCCGGGCTGAGCGCCATCGTCCTCATGGCGGCGCGCGTGGTGGGGCGCAAGCAGATGATCGCCATGGGGCCCCACCTCATCATGGGGGCCTGGCTCGCCTGGCTCCTCGCCGTGCGCGCGGGGGCCTGAGGCGGTCGGCGCGTCAGGCGGGCGCCGCCGAGCACAGCGACGTGAAGGCGGGATTCGCCTCCGCCAGGTCGCCGTGCGGGACGTAGGCGGTGAGCGTGTAGGAGCGCGACTGCCCGTCCACGAGGAAGAGCTCGAGGGCGTCGACGGAGGTCTCGTCCTCCCACCCCGGAGGGGCGGCGAACTGGTTCCACGCGATCTGGCAGCACGTCTCGAAGCCCTTCCAGTCGCCCTTCGCCGCCTCCGACGCGGCGACGCGGTCGGCCACGAGCGCCTGACCGGCGGTGTGGGCCGCCGCCTGAGCCGCATCGTCGACGGCGGCGTCGAAGGCGGCCGGCCCCTCGATGACGAGGTAGCCCCATGACGGGTCCTGCGACCACGCGTACGTCACCTCGGCCCTCCCCGGCCCCAGGCTCTCCGGGGCGAGCGCCCGGGCCCCGGCCATGAGCGCAATGGCCAGCCCGGTCACGGGCACGACCCGTGTCCCCTCGACGGCGAGCGGCACCGCCCGAACCGCGGGTGCGACCAGGGCGGCGCCCCCGCTCTCCTCGGCGGTGGCGGTGGTCTGCCGGGCTGCCCGGCCGTCCGCCCCGCGCCCGGCCGAGCAGCCCGGGACGGCCGCCAGCGCACCGATCCCCGCAAGACCGAGTAGTGTGCGGCGGGCGATCGTCGACGCGGCCGTCAGTCCTCGGGGATCAGCCACAGGCTCGCCTCCATGGCCTCGACGACCGACTCATCCGCCCCCCGGGCGAGCGCCAGCTGGACGGCGCTGACCGTCGCCGCGGCATTATCCGTACCGTTGCGTTGAAGCACCCACAGTACGCCGGTCCCCGCTTCCGCGTCACGCGGCGCCGCGGTGGACGCGGCGGTCGCGGTGGCGGGCGCCGCGGTGGACGCGGTGGCGGGCGCCCCGTAGGTGAAGGCCAGGCGGAGCGCGCTCACATCGTCCTCGCCGATGTCGAGCCGCGAGGGCTCCCCCGCGCGCTGGAAACCGGGCAGCGCCCCGGCGACGTCGTCCGCCTCGATCTGAGCGAGGGCGTCGACGGCGCTCTGCTTGCCGGTGTCGGGGCACAGCACGACCAGGGCCCGGGCGAAGCCGTCCGGATCGGCGTCGGCCCAGCTCGCGAGCCATCGCTCGGAGCCGTGGACCGCGCCGGTGATCGACCACGTCCGGGGCACACCGAGGGTGGTGGCCCCGCGACCCACGCGGGCCCAGTCCTCCGCGAGCCGCGGGGCGCCGGACAGGGTCTCCAGGCGCAGGGAGTCCTCGACGATCCTGCGGTTCCCGGCATCGGGTCGGGCCGCCCCCAGGAGGACGACGGCGCAGACCCCCTCGGCGGCGAGCGCCCACAGCCGGCCGCCGGTCAGATCGGGGGAGGCCGAGGCGACGTCGAGGTAGGCGATCGTAGTTCCCGAGCGCTCCGCCGTGGCGGACGCGGAGGCGACCCGGAAGCCCGGCAGCGCGGCGCGCAGGGCGGCGATCCCCTCCTGGAGGGCGTTGGCGGCCGAGGCCGTCCTCGCGGTCCCGACGGCGACGACCTGTCCGGCGCCGCCGTCCTCGCGCCACAGGTCGGTGAAGAGGGCGAGGCCGTCCTGGGCGGGGCTGTGCTCCCAGTCGTTGCGCACGAGGAGGGAGACGTCGTCGGCCAGGACGCGGTTCCAGCCCCGGGGGGCCGCATCGCCCGCGGAGCAGCCGCTCGCGGCGAGCGCGGGAAGGGCGAGGCCGAGGAGGAGAAGGCTCCGGCGCGGCAGGTCTCCGGCCGCGGCTCCGGCTGCACGGGAGGGGCTCACGACTCCCCCTCGACGAGCGCCTGCTCGAGGGCGAGGGCGATGGCGTCGTCGTCGGCGAGGAGGGCGACGACGGTCCAGCCGCCCTCGACGGGCACAACCCACCCCCGACCGGAGACCGCGCCGCCGTTGCGGGAGAAGGTGAAGGCGAGGTGGATGACTCCCCCGTCGGCACCGGTGGCCGGCGCCGTGGGCGTCTGGACCGCGCTGCCGGCCGTGTAGACGCCGGTCTCCGTGTAGTCGGGCAGGGCGGATCCCAGTAGCGCCGAGGCGAGCTGCCGGGCCTGACCCGGGTCGGCGGCGGGCAGCGCCGGGCTGACGAGCAGGGCGGTCAGGCCGTTGTCCTCGGCGGTGAGCACCCAGGGCGCGGGATCGGTCGGCGCGGCGGTCGGCGATATGGTCGATGCGGTCGTCGGGGACTGATCGCCTTGCACGCTCCAGCCCGGGGGCACGGGCAGCACCAGGCCGCCGGCGACGACCTCGACGCCGTCGGCGGCCGCGGTCCCCGCCCCGGGCAGCGCGGACGGCTCGTCAAGAGCGGCGCCGCCCGAGCACGCCGCCAGGAGGAGCACCAGCGCGAAGCCGGCGAAGGCGCGGGCCTCGCGGATGCGCCCGAGCACGCCGGTCGCGCGCCTCCACCGGGGTCTCATGCGCCCTCCCGGGGGGTGAAGGAACGGGTGCCGTCCTCGGCGGGCTCGCCCAGGACCTCGGTGGCGGTGACGGTCGCCGCCGCGTGGGTCGGATCGTCGCGCACCATCCGGGCGTCCACGGCGGTGCCGGCGGGAAGAGCGAGCGTCTCGCGGGTCGCCTCCCCGGTGGAGTGGACGAGGCGGGAGAAGGCGTCGTCCGCCGCTCCGTCCCCCGCCGGTTCGAACGTCTGCGGGGTCAGTGCGACCTCTTGGGCGTTCACCCCGGCCAGCCAGTCCTCGAGCGCGTCCCTGCTGGAGTCGGTCACGGGGATGCTGAGCGTGGTCCATACGGCGCTCGTGCCGCCGCCGGCTCTGACCGCAGTCACCGTGAGCGCGTGCAGGGAGCCGTCCCCGGCGCGCTCGGCGCGCACCTGGTAGACGGCGCCGGCCGCGTCCGCCCACGTCCATGACGCGGTGGTCGCGGCGTCGCTGCGCCGCAGCGAACTGCGGTACAGAACGGCGGACGCGCCCTCCAGGGCGCCGTCCCGCCGCACGGGCAGCGTCATGTCCACCGTCGTCATGTCCGCCGAGGTGCCGATGACCCGGTCCAGGCCGAGCAGGGACAGCCGGGCGGCGCCCTCGGTCTGGTCCGCGGCGGCGTCGGAGGCGAGGCCGGGCCACGCGTCGCAGGGCGCTGTGGTGGCGGTGCCGCAGGGCAGGTCGGTCAGCGCCATCAGCGGAGCCTCTCCCTGGAAGCGGCCGTCCGGCGCCGGCGCGTCGTCGGACCACAGCCGGCCCAGGGGCGTTGAGGAGCCGGCTCCGACGACGGGGCCCCGTCCCGCCGCGACCCGATACCGGCCGGGGGGAACGGCGTCCTCGCCGGCCGTCACCCGCACCGCCTTCTCATCGGTGGCGGCGGGCAGCTCCCCCCGGCCGGCGGGGGCGGTCGCGGAGGCCGACGGCGCCGAGGCGCAGCCGGCGGGGTCCACGAGGCACACGAGCGGCCGGAATGCGCCCGCCAGTCCGCCCAGGGCGACGAGGACGATCGCCACCGCGACGGCGATCATGCCGCGGTACCCGTGGAGCCCGGGCTCGGCGCGCAGCCCGCGGCGATCGGATCCGGGCCGTCTCATAGGGCGCATACGGCGTCGGCCCTCACCCGGCGACGAGCTGGGTGTCGACGACGGCAGTCGCGGGGTACCGGCTGGGCCGCGCCGGGGCGGTGGCGCCGCCATTGGCGCCCCGCCCCCGGCCGCCCCCGTTCCCGGGCGAGGTGCGGCAGGTTCCGAGGCCGTCCTCGACGCCCAGCAGGCCGTTGCGCACGCAGACGCCGGACGTGAAGGTCAATTGGGCCGTGGCGGTCGAGCCGTTGTGCAGATCGGTGCCCGCGACCTGCCCGTCGTTGGTCACCGAGGCGCGGAAGCGGTTCCCGCTCAGCCGGGTGAAGTCCGTCAAAGTGGCGCCATTGCTCCGGGCGTAGGCCTGGGCCTGCTCGAATGCGCCGGAGCAGTAGCTCGACACCGGTTTGCCGAACTGGGACCAGAAGCCCTCGTCGTCCGGGGCCCTGACCGCCGCCTGGTAGGCGTCCTCGAGGCGGTCCGCGCAGTAGTCCGCGGCGGCCAGGGCCGCGGCGTCGGCGGCGCTGTTCGCGCTGCGGCGGTCGGCGACCGCATCGCCGAGGGTGATGATGACGACCATGCCCACGGCGAGGAGGAGGACGATCATTCCGCACAGAATCGCGTTCATGGCGCCGTCCTCGCCGTCGCGCAGGGTCCGGGCCCGGCCGCGCAGCACGCGCGCGAGGCGGCGCTTCGGGGCGAATGGTGCGGGGCGTTCGGTCCTCATTGCTCTCAGCCCTCCACGACGGGGATGTCGGTCAGTCGCAGGCGCAGGGTGTCGTGGTGCACCATCGCCTTGCCGCCGGGCAGGTCGAGGACGACGGCGTCCTGCCCGGTGTCCGGCCACACCGCGGGGAAGCGGGCCGGCACCTGACCGCTCTTCACCGCGGGGGTGAAGGCGTTGGCGAGCGGACGGAGCGTATCGGGCCCGGGCATGTAATACGCCTCCAGGTAATGGGTGTCACCGCTCAGCAGGGTCAGGTTGGACACGACGGAGTAGCCCAAACCCATCCACTGACCGCCGAGGCCGTCCCACGCCCCGGGAAGGCCGAAGGCCATCGCGGGAATGATGAGTTCCGAGTCCGTGCGCATGAGGAGCTCGCCGACGAGATAGCCGCCCACGCGCGTCACCTTCTCCATCCACACGTGCACCGCGACGGAGTCGATGGTGATGTCCACGCCGTCCGCGCCGGTGCCCACCGGGCCCTGGGCCTGCGGCATCTGACCGGACCCCGCGGACGGGGACGCGGGGGCGGGTGCGGGGGACGCGCCCGCCCTGCTCCCCTCCCCCTCCGCGGGATTGGAGGGGGTCAGGACGATCTCCACCCGCCGATTGACCTGCCGGTGCTCATCGGAGTCATTGGGCACGCGCGGCTCGCCCTCGCCCTTCCCGGTCGCCTCCACCGTCCACTTCGACAGATCGACCAGCTGCTTCAACCGGTCCGACACCGCCCGGGCCCGCTGCTCGGACAGGGTCTGATTGTGGGCGTCGTCGGCCACATCATCCGTATGACCCGTGATCGCCAGGCCCCCGCCCGAGGGGAACCGCTTGATCTGCTCCACCGCCGAGGCCAGCACCGCATCCGCCTGACCGCTCAGCTCGGCCGAGTCCGACGCGAAGGTGACATCGCCGCTGACCGTCACCGTCGTCGACGCGCTGTCCTTCCGGGTGTTCGACGAGCCGTCCGCCGCGAAGGTCGCGGACCCGATGCTGTAGGGTCCGGCCTTACTCGTATCCGGGTCGGCTCCCGACAGCGCCCCTGCGACGTCGAACCCGGCCTCGGCCTCCCCCACCACGGGAATACCCGCCACCACGCCGAAATTGGGCAGGAAGGCCTCCACCGTCCCGGCATCCTGTGGCACCGCCCCGAAAACCGGGAACAGCTCCGCGCCCTCACCCGGGGAGACGCTCTTGCTGAGCGGATGAGCATCCCCGCCGATCACCGGATACACGGCGGAGCCCGCCAGGGACAACAGCTTGATCTCGCCGATGACATGAGAGGAATCGGACGTTGAGAAGACCCTCGTGCCCAGGGAGGCCGAGTTCTCGGACACCGGCGAGAAGGACAGGCGCAGGATCGTCATGCCGTCCCTCACCACCGCCGGGCCCGCCTCCAGATCCCACTCCACACCGGAGCAGCCGCTGCGAAAACCCGCAGCTCCCGGACCACTCGCAGAGGCGGAAGAACCGGAACCGGCGGACGCATCCGCACCGCCCCCGCCGCCCTTCGACGAACTTCCGGTGCAGGCGCCCAGCACGGACCCGCCCGCCACCACGACGGAACCCACCAGAACCGACCGGCGCGATACGGACCTCACGATAAGAACTCCTTACCAGGACGAGGAGACAGACAGGATCAGCATTCAGCGAAAACATCTGCTTCCCGCACGGTACACCAATCAGGTCCGCACCACCAGCATGTTTTCACGCAGCACCGTGCGGCCGCGCGCGTTCACCGCGCACGGCCGCACAACAGATGGAGCCTCACCCGCCGAACACCTTATCGAGCGCGGCCTGGAGCTTACCGGTGAAGTCGTAGCCGTTGAGAGCGGCCGCGATCACCGCGACGATACCCAGGGCGACGACGACGATACCCGCGTACTCCGCGGCCCCCTGGCCGAGCTCGCTCTCACGGATGCGGTCGAACCACATACGGGCGCGGACCTGAGCGGCGAGGACAGTACTGGACATGAGCCAACCTCCAAGACGGGGCCGGGCCGAAGCGCCCGACCGGAGCGGAACCGGGGAATTCCCGGCTGATGGCAGAGAAGGTACGCGGACGATCTGCCCCGCCCCCAGGGGCATGCGCCCCGCATTCCGCCCTCTTCAGAGAGACCGCAGGGGCGCTCAGTCGGATACGGCATCGTGCCACGCGACGATGGCCTCCGCGCGGTTGTGAACCTGCAGCTTGGGGTAGGCGGAGTTGAGATAGTTCTTCACGGTCCTGGGTGCGAGGAACTGCTCCTCGGCTATCTCCCTGTTGCTCAGTCCCCGCGCGGCGGCCTCCAGCACCTCCGCCTCGCGCGGAGTGAGCAGATCCCTCAGAGGATTGGGGCGCTCCACGGGCCGGGCCGCGCCGACGGAGACCTGCGCCCTCGCCTCGGGCCCGAGGACCAGGCCGCCCTGATAGCAGGTGGTGATCGCCGTCGCCACCTGGTCCACGCCCAGGTTGCCGTGGACCAGGTATCCGCACGCGCCGGCGGAGATCGCCGCCGTGATCGTCTCGGCATCGTCCGCGCTCGTGAGCATAATGACCTTCGCGGCGGACGCGAGCCGGGGCAGGGCCTCCAGCCCGTCCATCCTCGGCATGCGCACATCGAGCAGGACGATGTCCGGGGCGAAAGCCGCAGCAACCTCGATCGCCTCAACTCCGTCACCGGCCTCGGCAACGACATCGACACCCTCAATGCGGTCGAGGACACGATTCAGACCCATTCTCACAATTGCATTGTCGTCAACGATCAGTACTCGCATAAGATCCTCCTTCAATTGCCGACGACGGCGATCCTTCATCGGACGGGGTCGTGCGCACGGGGATGGTGGCGCGGATCCGGGTCCCACCGGCCTCGCGCGCACGCAGGCTCAGGCGCCCGCCCATTGAGGCCAGCCGCTCCTGCACGCCGCACAGGCCGTAGTGCCCGGAGCCCCGGAGGTTCGAGGGATCCTCCAGGATGCGCCGGGGCAGGCCGATGCCGTCGTCCTCGACTTCGACCAGGAACCGCAAGGGCTCCGTCTCAGCACCGGTGACCCCGGCGACGCGGATGGTGACCGACTCGGCGCGCGCATGGTTCTCCACATTGGAGAGCATCTCGCCCAGAGCGCGCTGGGCATGCCAGGTCAATGCGTCGTCGGCCTCGACCGGGACCCCTTCTATGACGATATCGACCGGAAGATCGAGCCGTCGTCCCCAGGTCTCGGCATCGTGGGCAAGACGACGGCGCAGATCGCCGTCCGGAGTGGTCCGCAATTCGTCGAGCACCGCACGCGACTCCGAAGTCAGGGCGTCGGCGGCCTCGAGCAGGAGGGCCGCGTCGGCCGCGTGGGGACTGTGCTCCTCCTCCAGGGAGTCGTGCAGCACCTCGGCGAGCATCCGCATTCCAGCGGCCGATTTTGCAACGGTGTCGTGCAGGTCCCGGGCGAGCACGAGGCGCTGCTCGGTACCCGCCTGCACGGCCCTTATCTGAGCGACGTCCCCGGCCAGATTCTCCACGCGGGCGGCCTCGCTCACCATATGCCGTCCGAGATAGGCAAGACCCGCGATCGCGAGCATCACGAGCGTCTCCCACCACCTGAGGGGGGCCGGCGCGCCGACGATGAGCAGGCACACTCCCATGGCAACGGGCGCCAACCACGCCCACAGGGCCCGCGTCCCCGTGACGATCCCCATGAGCAGCGCCGAGACGAGCACGTAACCGACCGGCAGCGGATGGAGAACGGGCCCGCCCCGGCTGCTGGTGACGAGCAGAAGCACGGTGAGCAGGGCGTCGATGACCGTGAAGAAGGCGGTCGTCACAATGCGCCCGTCGGTTCGTCCCCAGCGGAGGAGCAGCACGAGGTTCCCCGGCATGACGAGGAGCGGAACCAGGGTCCGCCATGTCATCCCGGCACTCAGCCCGCCGATCAGCATGACCACGGCGAGGACCAGACGAATATCCGCCAGCGCCCGGGCCGATGGGGCCAGGGCCGTCTCGCGCAGAACCTGCTCCTCATCCATGGAAGAGTCCGCGGAGTGCCGGAAGATTCATAATAAGGAGACTCCCCCCGAGCAGGATGACCACGCCGGGCACAATGATCATGGTGACGACGAGGGACACCTTGGGCTGGGCCCTGGTCGCAGCGCGCCGGACCTGCTGGGCACGTGTCCGGCGGACCTCCCGCGCGATCTGCCGCAGGGCCTCCTCCAGCGGTGTGCCCAGCTCCTCGGACTGGAGCAGCGCGGTGACGAAGGCGGCGACATTCGCCGAACGCGTGCGCTCGCGCAGGCCCTCCAGGGAGGCCCGACGTGTCACGCCCATCTGCATCTCCCGCAGGGTCAGGCTCATCTCCTCGGCCAGGGGGCCGGCGTGCTCGTCCGCAACGCGCCGCAGCGCCACCCGGAAGGGCAGTCCGGCCGCCACGGTGACGGAGAAGACGTCGAGGAAGTCGGGCAGATCCCGCTCGATCTCCTCCTGGCGCTTCCTGATGGCGCTCCACAGCCACACGTGCATCCAGAGGGCGAAGACGACGAAGAGTACGATTCCGTAGAAGATCCGGCCGTTGAGCACGCTCAGGAGCATGAGGATGAGTCCGACGGTGACGAATCCGGCCTCGCGCTGGATGAAGGACTGCGCGGTCAATCCGACCGGTCTGCCGGCGGCGCGAAGCTGCCAGGCCAGCCGCCTCACGCGCTTGTCCCCGTAGATGTTCAGCAGCAGGCGCTGGGAGAAGGAGCCCAGGAGATCGGTGAGGCGGGTGAACGGGCCCAACCGCTCGTCCTCGCCCTCGGAGGAGCCCTCCGATGCGTCGAAGAGATCACCGACCTGAGGGTCGCAGGCCATGCGCAGGCCCTGGGCCCCGAGGAGGACGATGAGGGCCGCGAGCGCTGCGAAGAGAACCGTCATCACGTCTCACACCTCCACCCGGGACACGACGCGCATGAGCGCACCGCCGATCAGGAAGAGCGCCAGGGAGACTATGAGGATGATCCGTCCGGGGATGGAACCGGCCAGGTTGTCCAGCATGCCGGGTTTGAGCAAATTGAGAAGAATGATCGCGGCGGCGCCGATGATCATGACCGCGTACCCGGACATGGCCGATCCGAGGATGACGGTGCGAACCTCGCGGCGCAGCTCCTTGCGGTCCTCCAGGGTCTGGGATATCTCCGCCAGCGCGTCCGTCAGCGCCCCGCCGGTGCGCGACTGTATGACGATCGTGCGCACGAGGACGTTGATCTCCCGTGAGGGGAGCCGCTCGGCCAGGGCGTGCAGCGCCCGGTCGAGGCTCCAGCCCAGGTCGAGGTGGGCGGCCACGCGGAGCATCTCGCCGCCGGCGGGCTCGGAGAGCTCGCGTCCGGCCATGGCGACGCAGCGGCCCACGGACAGGCCGGCCGAGTTCCCGTTGGCGATGATGCGCGCGAGCTCGGGCAGCTGGGCGGTGAAGTCCTCCCGCCGTCGGGCGGCCTTGCGGCTCAGCCACTGCAGTCCCGCCGCAGGCAGGAGCAGGGCCAGCACCGTGCTGGCGATGTAGCCCACGAGGAACTTCCCCACCACCAGCATGACCGCCATCGCGGCGAGCACGCCGAGGACCACCGTGACGGGCGACCAGCCCAGGCCGGCCGCCGCAATACGGCGCCCCAGGGCGGCGAAGGGGCCCTTCCCCGACAGGCGGCGGTCCAGGCGCGCCAGACGCTGCGCGCCGGTGACCTGCTCGCCCTGGGCCAGGACCAGCAGCTCGCGGCGCCGGGCGGACTCCCCGAGCAGGATGTTGACGCCCCATACACCGAGCACCAGGGAGACCAGGAGCATGAGGAGGATGAGGCGAACGATCATGCTCATGGGCGGACCTCCGGGGAGGCTCCTGCCCCGGCGCGGCCGAAGGCGCGCGGAAGGGCGCCGAGGCGCGCCATCCTCGTCACGAGGGGCTCGGGCAGTGGGAAGCTGCGGAAGGCGCCGCTCCGGGCACGAGTCTCGACGTAGCGCAGGATCGGCTCGGTGGCATAGGGGTCGCGATGCTGGGAGGTCACGGCATCGATGTGACGCACTCGCCGGGCCCCGTCGACGTCGCGCTCGAGCTGGACGATGACATCGATGGCCGAGTTGATCTGATCGCGAATCGTGTCCACCGGCAATTCGAGGTCGGACATGCTGGCGAGCGTCTCCAGGCGCCCCAGCGCATCGCGGGCGGAGTTCGCGTGGACGGTGGTGAGCGAGCCCTCGTGCCCGGTGTTCATGGCCTGGAGCATGTCCATGGTCTCCCCGCCCCGGACCTCGCCGACGACGATCCGGTCGGGCCTCATGCGCAGCGAGTTGCGCACGAGGTCGCGAATGGTGATCTGCCCCTTGCCCTCCGAGTTCGCCGGGCGGGCCTCGAGGCGCACCACGTGGTCCTGCTGGAGCGAGAGCTCCGCGGAGTCCTCGATCGTGATGATGCGGTCCTGGTCCGGGATGAGGCCGGACAGGGCGTTGAGGAAGGTCGTCTTGCCCGTGCCCGTGCCGCCGGAGACGAGGATGTTGAGGCGGGCCCTCACCATGAGGTCGAGCAGGTCGGCGGCCTCCCGGGGGAGGGAGGCCTTGGCCACGAGATCGGCCATGCGGAAGGGCCGGGGGAAGCGGCGGATCGTCATCGTCGGGCCGTCGAGGGCCAGCGGCGGGATGATGACGTTGACGCGCTCGCCGCCTGCGAGGCGGGCGTCGACCATGGGGCTGGACTCGTCGACCCGGCGGTTGACGGAGGACACGATGCGGTCGATCACCTGCATGAGCTCCTCCTCCGAGGTGAAGGCGGAGGGGATGCGCTCCAGGCGGCCCGCGCGCTCGACGAACAGGTCGTGGACGCCGTTGACCATGATCTCGGTGATCGTCTCATCGCTGATGAGCGGTTCGAGGACGCCGAGCCCCACGGTGTCGTCGACCACGCGCTGGATGATCCGCGCCCGCTTGCGGGAGGACATGACCGGGCCCTCGTAGGACAGGATGCGGGAGAGCACCCGCTCCAGTCGCGCGCGCTTGAGCGGCATCTCGAGGTCGGCGACCTCCTCGATATTGATCTCCTCGAGCAGGCGCGCGCGGAAGCGCGCGACGAGCTCGGTGACCTCATCGGCGTAGTCCTCGGGGGCCGCCCGGTCGCGCAGCGCCACGTCAGTCCCCCTCCCGCGACGGGAAGTCAGCCTCGGCGGACAGGTGAATCCGCGAGACCTCCATGACCGAGGGGATGCCGACCGGCGTCGTCGCCTCCACGCGCACGCAGCCGCGTCCGCAGGAGGAGATGGAGGTCAGGCGGATCGAGTCGGGCAGCGAGGCCATGACCGCCTGCCCGGCGGGGCGGCCGTCCTCCAGCGCGCGAGCGCCGTCGCGGGCGGCGTCGCGGATCTGGGAGGCGGCCACCGCCACTCCCATCCCCTGGATGAGCAGGAGCAGGACGATGATGACCAGGGGGATGATCGCCGCGACCTCGAGCGCGGACTGCCCATGCGATTCGGCGCGCACACGACGCAGAAGGAGTCTCATTGTGCTCACTGTCCCTCCCAGTCGATGCGCGAGGTCCCGTACGCGGTCCCCATGCCCGGGATCATGCTGGGGAAGCTGATGGCGACCTGGACGTCGTCCTGATCGATCACCGTCACCTCGAGCCCGTCGGCGAGCGGCCCGGGCATGCGCCGGGCAACCGCGTCCTCGACCTTCTGCAAGGTCATTCCCCGAGACAGGCCGCGGGCCGCCTCCTGCGAGGCGTTGTGGGCCACGATCGACACGCCTCCCAGGATCAGGCCCTCCAGGCAGATGACGAACACGACCATCGCCAGAATGAGGCTGCCGACGAATTCCACCGTCACGGCGCCGCGCTCCCCGCCCGGATCCCGCCGGTACGCGCCCGAGCTCCTGCGTCCTCTCCGGTGGCTGACGGCACCCGGCCGGATGCCGGGGGGCGCGGACGCGGGGGCGGACGACGGCGCCTGCGGGGAGATTGAGGGCGGCCCGTCCCAGTGCCGCGGCGTCCTCCTCTCCCGGGATGGCGGCACCGTGGCCGGAACCGGCGGCGGCGGGGGCACCGCGGCGGCGGGGGCAATCGTGGGAGACGGCGCAGAGCGGGGGGTCGGAGACGGCGCAGACCGAGGAGCGGGAGACGGCGCAGACCGAGGGGCCGGAGACGGCGCAGACCGAGGGGAGGCCGTCTGCGCCGGCTCCTCCGTCTGCGTCTTCTGCTCGGCACGGCGGTCGCGGCGCCTCCTCCACCATCGGCGCCCGCCGGTCCTCTTCTTCCTCCGTCCTCTCTTCCCCTGCTCGTCGTCGGCGCGATCGGACTCCGGTTGCCCGCCCACGCGTCCATTGCCCGCGGCGGGTGCCGGAGGACCGTTCGTCCAGGTGGCGCGGGCGATGGACTGGCCGACCTTGTTCAGCTCCGGCAGGGCGAGGTCGATGAGGCTCCCGGTATTGAGGGACGGCTCCAGCTTGGCGATCCGATCCGGCATCACCGCGAGCAGTGGCAGACTCACCAGCCGGGCCGCGGTGGCGGGCTGGATCTCGTTGTTGCGCGAGGTGCGGTTCAGGACGAGCCGAGTCGGCGTGTTGTGCGCCAGGGTCAGCCTCCCCAGGGTCTCCCCCAGCCGACGCACGGCGCGCAGTGCGGGCACCTCCGGAGTGGCGACCACGACGATCACGTCCGCCAGGTCAAGGGCCGCGGCGGTGGCGTCATCGAGGTGCGAACCGCAGTCCACGACGACGGCGGCGTACTGGTAGCGGATCGCCTGGACGATCTGCCGGGCCGCGGTCTCCGTCATGAGCTCCGCCAGTTCCCCGTGCTCGGGGGCCGGCAGCAGCTCAATGCCGTTGCGCACCGGGTAGGCGACCTCGGAGATCTCGCGGCCGCCGATCTCCGCGCCCAAGGACGCCAGGTCGGTGATATTGCGGCGCACCGTGACGCCGCAGTACGAAGCGAGATCGCCGGCCCGCAGGTCGAAGTCCACCAGGGCGGTGCGCCCGCGGCTCGCGGTCGCTCTCGCGGACACCAGGGCGGTCAGGGAGGCCCCCACACCGCCCTTGGCCCCGACGACGGCGACGACGGAGCCGACTGCGCGCGCCATCTGCTCGCGCTCCCCCGTGACGCGTCCCTGCGCGGCGCGCGTCCAGGCCGACAGGGCGCGCAGACGCTCCGCGTAGCGCTCCACCGAGGGCGGCAGCGGGAGGAGGCCGCGTCCGCCGGCGTCAAGCACCCGCTCGATGAGTTCGGAGTCCGGGCGGGAGGACAGGAGGCACACCGGCAGAAGAGGCTCGAGGGATGAGATCTCCCGGAGCGTCGTCAAGCCGTCACGGCCTCCGACCTCCTCATCGACCAGAACGATATCCACCTCCTGCTGCTCGATCTCGATGCGGCCCTGCAGGGCCGAGTGCACCGCCAGGAGCCTGGAGAAGCCCTCCAGTTCGGCGACGACGGCGGCGACCGCCGTCGTGTGCCGGTCGTCGGTGGAGACGAGAAGTACTTGCGTCATCGGCGACCTCCGCCGTTCCCGGTTCCGTGGTAGGTCGACTGATCGTCGGTGAGGGCGGCGGTATCCCCCGTTCCGCGCAGCGCCAGACGGAGCTTGACGGCGAAGCTCTCGGCATAGGCCACTTTGAGACTGTCGTCGGTGGATAGGGCGAAGGTCACGGGGATCTGCTGCGACTGCGCGAAGGCCCCCGACTCGTCCTCCTCCTGGACCGTGGTCTGGACGCCGACGTCGACGATGAGCACGTTCTGCACAATGACCTCGGCCGTCTGCTCACCCGTGCTCTCGTTGGTGACCGTCGCAATGATATCGACGTAGTCGCCGGTGGAGATGCGTCCGGCGACGCCGGTCTCGGCATCGACCATGATGGCGACCTCCCGGTAGCCCGCCTGGAGGCCCGGCGGCTCGGTGAGCATGCCGGTCTGGAGGACCTCGCCGCTCTGGTAGCTGCCCACGGTCACAAGACCCTCGATCTGGCCGAAGGAGGTCACGGCGCCGGCGGGCGTCCATCGCACGGGGACCTCGACGACCTCGATGTCGCTCTGCGCGATCGGGTGCATCGCGGCCACATCCGTCGTCAGACGCACGACCCTGGTCATCGGACCGACCTGGGAGGATACGGAGTTGACGTACGCGGCCACACCGATGAAGGTGAGCGCCGCGGCCAGGATGGTCATGAGGAGCAGAAGGACTCCCCGGCGCTGTCGTGGATTCACAGCATCTGCCTCTCGAACTGGGGGACGGCGGTCGGTGAAAGGGGAGCGGGAGGGGCGGCCGGACGAGTCGATGCCGCCGCCGTGCCGCAGAAGGGGCAGCCCGTCGGCGGTACGGCGCGTCCGCAGGCCGCGCACGGGGCCATGGGCAGGGAGGCGAGGATCTGCGGCACCAGCGAGCGCAAGTCGCCGATGACCGTCAGCTCCGCCCAATGGCGCGCGCCGTAGGGCGAGTCGTCCGCGGGCAGGGCGAGCGGCGCGATGGAAGCGGTCAAGGAGACCGTCAGCGGAGCGAGCTCGGCGCCGGAGGCCCAGCACGCGTCGGGGGCGCCGCCGGTGTCCCAGGTGATGGGCGATACGCTCCTGACACTCCCCTCACTCAGGTCGACGTCGAAGGAGGCCCTCGGGAGGAAGCTGCGCAGATGCTGCCAGATGCTCGGGTTCGCCCGAGACAGCCTGGCGACGGAGGACAGGGCGAGGCGCGTGCGGCAGCGCTCGCCCAGCGCGTCGGCGACGGCCTGGGCCGCGCCGTAGGAACTCGGTTCCAGCAGCGCAAGGCCCCGGACGATGAGCGCCCGCTGCGTCGCGGTGCCGTCCACGATCACCACGGCGACACGGGGCGGGGCCAGGACCCTGCCGGCGATGCGCGCGGGACGGTCGTCCTGATCATGCGAGACGACGAGGAGCGTATCGGAGCCGGCGTCCGCAAGAGCGTCGATGACATCCCCCTGCTCTTCGACGCGGACGCACCCGGGCGGCGCTTCTCCCAGCGCAATGGCGGATACCAGGATCAAGGACTCTCCTTCGGATTAGGGAAAAATGCGCCGACCGATCAGGCGGTCCCCGCGATGGCCGTGCCGACTCATCGCCTGCGCATCCGTTTGGGATGATAGACGCTCGCGGACGCTCTTGTCACGGCCTCGTCGATCCGTGCCCGCGTCGTCTCCGGTTCCTGGCAGTCCTAGTACCGGGGCCCGTCGCGCAGACGCCGCCCCTGGTCATTCCAATGCCGTCCGTCGCCGGCGCGCCGCGGATCGCCCCGTCTGAGCGCCGCCGGAACGATCATTCCAAGGCCGAGCAGCTCGGCGCGCAGCAACTCGGACGAGTCCACCTGGTTGCCGAGAATGAGCTCGACCCCGACGACTCCCGCAACAACGGTCGCGGCGCCCGCGAGACACGTGACCGCCAGAACGGACCCGTCCACGCATTCGGGCGACGGCGCGACCGCGCGCACGACCACCAGCCCCGCAACGACCCCCAGGAGGACGTGCGCGGGCCAGATGGTGGGAAGGAATCCGATGGCGGCATACGCCGACCCGGCGAGGAGCGGCTCGATGACGTGGTGCAGCACGAGCGCCCCGCTGATGCCGCTCACGGACATCCCGATCAGCAGACCGATAGCCGTGCGCCCGGATGATGCCGCAGAATCCATAAGACCTCCCTCTCGAACTCCTCTCGATATACGGCTCGGCAGTATGCGTCAAGTGCTGAACTTTATGCGTTCGTGATCTAGCGGGACAGGGGCCGGCGCCCCACATCGCGCCCCCATCCCCGGGGCGCTCGCAGCGGCGACTCCGACCCGCAGGCGATTCACATCGGACGCGCGGAGCCCTCGCCCCCGGGCCGACCGCGAGTCATGGGGCGAAGGCCGGGGCGACGGCCCCTTCGTCACCGCCCCTCCGGATCTCTAGGGTCGGATTCAATCCGTTTGCAGGCCGCGCAGATATGAGGGGGAGACGTGTCCCGCCAACCACCGAGCAGTCGCGATGAGCGCGGCGCCGCCGCCGTGGAGTACGCCGGCATCCTTCTGGCCGCCCTCCTGGTGGTGTCGGCCGTCGCCCTCGCCTTCGGGGCCTTCGACATCGGCGGGAAGGTCAGTTGCGCACTGTCCCGGGCCTTCGGGGACGGCGGCGCCTGCTCCGCGGTCTCCGGCGATCCCAGTGCGGGCGGCACGCCCACCCGCAATATGCGCCCCGATGCGGGCGGCAACGTCGTCAACGACGAGACGCAGACCAACACGGGCAAGGGCGGGGTCGAATTCAAGAGCGGAGTCTGGTCGGGCGGAGCCAGCCTCGCCGACGGCGGGCAGATGCAGTTCCAGCACTACGAGGACGGATCCGGGAAGTACACCATCACCGACTCCAAGACCCTCGATCTTCATGGCGGCGTCGGCGATGATCTCAAGGGAAGCGATGCCGAGATCTCGGCGAAGGTGCAGCTCGAGGGCGAGGGAACCATGAGCGATGCCGAGATCCGCAAGTGCGATACCGCATCCGGTGCGGGGTCATCGCGCTCCTGCTCCGGATTCCGCGAACAGTACGCCGAGCAGCTCGAGAACCACACCCACCAGGGATTCAGCCAGATCGGCAGTGGGGACACGAAGATCGACGATCCTCCGGACCAGTACCAGCACACGATACAGGGGACGTTCTCTCTCAACGGCGAAATAAAGCTGAACTCCGGCGGAAAAGATCCTGCGGTCAAGGCGGGGGTCGGCGCATCGGCGAAGGCGGGAATGAGCAAGACGACGACGTACAACTCCGACGGCAAGGGCGGCAAGGGCGAAGTCGCATCCACAACGACAACCTTCTCCTATTCGCTGGACGACACCGCGGAAGTCACTGCCAATGCCGTCAAACAGGAGGTCGGCAATGCCGGGGTGACGGGCAGTGCGGGCCTGTCGGGCGGCCTGGGCGTCACGGAGAAGTTCTCCTACACCGAGGACGGGAGCGGCAATCTCACCACCGTCACCTTCACCACCACGAGTCACGCCGAGGGCGGCGCCAGCGCCGGCATTGATGCGAAGGGCCCCGAGGGGGCCACCAAATCGGCGTCTGGAAAGGGCGGAGAAGGCTCCCAGTCCGGAGACCAGTACGAGACGACGGTGACGATCGACGTCACCAAGCTCTCCGACTCCGAGCGGCAGGCGGTCAACAATTACGTCCACTCGCTCAACGCGAAGTCACCGGTGTTCCCCTCCTCCGTCCTCAATCCGTCGGAACCGGTCGGCGCGGACGACGAGTTCGGCACGATCGTCCACAACAACGCCATTGTGACGACCTCCCACTACGAGACGGAGACGACGTCCTCGCAGGAGGAGTACAATTACTGGTTCGCCAGTTACTCCAACTCCGCGGAGCACAAGGACCGCACGCTGGTGGACCAGCACTACCTCGACCTCCCGGGCCCGGACGGGAGCCGCACGTACCGGGACACGGATGCCGAGAACAAGAACAACTAGCGGTCTCCGCCCCGCCCGCCATTCACGATTGGAGAGGCAGCAGCCATGCCCATGATCTCACGACGCGTCCTGGCCGGAGCGCTGGCCCTCGGCGGCGCAGCCGTCGCCGCCGTCGGATGCGCGAAGAACTCCGATGAGGCGTCCACGGCCGGAGCGCAGGCCCCGTCGTCGGGCGCCGGCGCCTCCGCGAGCCCGACCGGCGGCCCGCTCCAGGTGACGCCGGCGCCGGAGAAGACCGAGGGCCAGGCCCTGAGCCTCGAGACCGTCACCGTGACCCTGCCCGCCGAGCTCACCGAGATCACCTGGTACGGCGACCCCCACTCCCGGGTCAAACCGCACTTCTACAAGGGAGCCGGCGATTGCGGCCTGCTCGACATCAACGTCGATCATTTCCGGTTCGAGAGCGCCGAGACCTCCGCCTTCGACGAGTGGGAGGCGTACCGCCGCGACGGCCCCGACGTCACCTCCACGATCGTCGAGGTCGACTGGCCCGGAGCCGAGGGCGCCTGGGCGTGGACCTGGGACCAGCCCGCGGACGCGTCGATCCTGAGCGACTCCGCGACGGGCACCGTCAACCTGTCCGGCGTGTGCATGATGCTGCGCTCCACCTCCGGTCAGGACGTGTACATCGCCGCCTACGCCCCTCGGGGCGGTCTTCAGGGCTGCCCCGCCCTGAGGGCCCTCGACTCCCTCACCCTGGGCTGAGACGGCGCCTCACTCGGGCAGGACGGCGTAGAGGACCTCGTTGAAGTCGTAGGAGCTGCC
>ERZ772917.944-NODE-944-length-18909-cov-14.728917_pt1 | contig 18909 bp, 17 predicted proteins | sample MGYA00511187_ERZ772917 | MGnify/ENA primary metagenome ERZ772917 (study PRJEB29015, sample SAMEA2737925) | human oral metagenome | biome: human oral; feature: human-associated habitat; material: dental | place: China | collected 2012 ... | reverse complement strand
GCGTCCCGCCGCTTTCCGGCGCTGACCCAGCCGCCCAGGGCCTCGACCCGCTCGCGCATGCCGCGCAGGCCCTGCCCGGCGCCGGGGCGGGGCGCCCAGTCGTCGGCGGGCCCGTCGTCGACGACGGCGATGCGCAGCCAGCCGGGCTCATGTCGCACGCCGAGGTGCGCGCGCGTGGGACCAGCATGGCGGGTCGTATTGGCCAGGGCCTCCGCCACCAGACGGACGGCCGCCTCCCGGAGTGCGGGCGGCACGGCCGTCCCCCTGGGGCCGACCCGGTGCGCAGTCCGCGGCTCCTCCTGCCAGGAGGCATCGACCGTGAGGCCGTTGCGGCGGGCCTGTCGGACGGCGCCGTCAATCCCCGCCCGCAGGCCGGTGGGGTCGGCGAGTGCCGCTGGCTCCTTCGGGGCCGGGACTGCGGCCGGCCGTCCGTCCGGGCCCGGGTCCGGCGTCGTCGGGGCGGGGCGGACGGCCGCGGGAGCCGCCGCAGGGGTCCTCATCCCCGCCATGTCCTGGCCGCGTAAGACGCCCAGCATGCGCCGCAGTCCGTCGGTGGCCTCCCGGGAGGCGGACTCCACGTCCGCCAGGGCGGCGCGCAGCCCCTCGGGCCCGGCCTCCAGGCGCTGGGCGACGGCGGCGCGCACCGTGATGGCGCCCAGGCCGCCGGAGACGATGTCGTGCAGTTCGCGGGCAATGGCCAGGCGGTCCTCGGCCACCGCCCGGGCCGCGGCGGCCTCGGCCAGGGCGCGTTCATAGGCGAGGCGGTCACGGCGCCGCAGCCACAGGGAGCCCCCCATAACGGCCACCAGGAGAACCCCCCACACCAGGCGCCCCCAGAAGCCGGGATCCGGCACGGCGATGAACATCATGCTGAAAAGCACGACCGCGCAGGCGGTCACGGCAATGCGCAGACCTGAGCGTCGCGGGGTGAGGACGGGTGCGGGCACGCCGCCAGTCTAGGAAGGGGCGGGCGCCGACTCATCGAACCAGGGTTCGATGCCCTGGTCTGAGGCTCGCGCATCCGTCTCCTCAGTCCGGCTGATGCCCGCGCCTGACGCCCCGGCGCATGCTTCCACGGACGCTTCAGGCACGGACAAGGAGATTCCCATGACAGCAGCAGATGCATTCCTCCGGCGCGGATCGTTCAGCCTGGGGGCCGGGCTGCTGCCCGGCACGGGCCCATCGGGGGTGGCGGGGCTATTACGACGACTACGGCGGCCCCCGGCCGCCGGGAGGATCATGCGGCGGGCGGCCCGAGAGGCGCCCGGCCCGGTGGCGGGCGCGCCGTCGGGGCACTCGGCCGCGGGGCCGGGGGGCGGAGCGGCCCCCGGGTGGCTGTGGGGCACCGGCTCAGGTTCGACCGGGATCCTCAAGGGGATCTTCATCGTGGTCTACACGACGATCTTCCCGCTCCATTTGCTCTCCTTGGGGCTCCCCACCGGGCGCCGGCACCCGGTGGTCATGACCGCTTACATTGCGCTGTTCGCCCTGGGGACGTGGGCCTGGCGCCACGAACTGGCCCGAATGGCCCGGCAGATCGTCGCCCGCAAGCTGCGGTCGTTGGGCGTTCTTCTCCTGGGTTTCGTGGGCATGGCGGCCCTCGAAACCCTTGGGGACCTGCTGCAGGGGGTGCTGCAGGGAATCCTGCCCGCCGCCGACCGGGCTCTGGACAATGACACCTCAATCGCCACGGTCATGACCCTCTATCCGCCCCTGCTCATTGTGGTGGTGTTGGGGGTGTTCGGCCCCGTGGTCGAGGAGCTGGCCTTCCGCCAGGTCCTCATTCCCGCAATCTCGCTCTGGGCGCCGCGCTGGGTGGCTGTTGTGGTCTCCGGTGTCCTGTTCGGCATGCTCCACATGCACGCCCTCCAGGTTTCGGAGTGGGTGGGGGTCATCGGGCACGCCTGCTTCGGGTTGGCCATGGGGATCCTGTATGTGCGCACCAGGGGCAACCTCCTCTACTCCATAGCAGTGCACTCCCTCGTGAACCTGAGCGGCGTCGTCGTCCTCCTGTGAGCCCTCGGCGCCCCGCCCCGGGGGTGAGGCCGGGCGGGCGGGCCGCCTCGGGAGAGCGGGCCTGAGCGCGGATACCATGTTGCCCTGCGCCAGCCGGCGCCTAATGATTCGAGGGGAAGACGATGCCGAAGAGGATCGACGCACGCGGACGCACCCGCTCCAAGGACCTGCCGGGCGCCGTCATTCGCGCCACGACTGAGATCCTTGAAACCGAGGGGCTGGGAGCGGTGACCATCCGCGCCGTCGCCGCACACGCCGGCGTCGCCCCCATGAGCGTCTACAACCACTTCGGGGACAAACAGGGCCTCCTGGACGCCGTCGCCGAGCACCACTTCGCCAACCTCGCCCAGGCCCTGGGCACCATCACCGAACCCGACCCCCACCAACGCCTCCGCCAAGCCGGAATCATCGTCCACAAGCTCATGACCACCCACCCCCGCTCCTACGACCTCATGTGGACCACCCACCCCGGCCCCAACACCCACAACGCCTTCGCCCAACTCGTCCACCTCATCCAATACGGACAGGCGGCCGGGGCCTTCATCACCGCCAACCCCACCAATCTCGCTAGCGCCATCTGGGCCAGCATCCAAGGCGCCATCTCCATCGAAATCCGCCAAAACCACGAGACCACCGACCCGACGCAGAGGGTCAGTGAGATCGACTACGAGCTGCTTCTCGACGTCATCCTGCGCGGCATCACCCGGTCCTGAGCACCGCGGCGCGGCTGCCAGGGCTGCCGGCGCGGTGGGGGAGGGCTCACGCCATCACCGCGGACCACCCGGTCATGAGGCCAGGGGGTGCGGCCCCAGAACGAGGCCGCACCCCCTGGCGGGCCCGGAATGCACCGGGGCCGTCAGTGAGCAGCCCCTCCCCTGGCCCGCCAAGGCCGAGGAGGGGTGCCGACTTCCTCCGTCACCGGTCTTGCCGGTGACGGGGGAGGAAGAGAACTGAGATGACCGCGCCAACCCAGGCGACGGCGACGACGACCAGGACGGCGTTGTGGAGGGCCTCCATGAAGGCCGTCGTCGAGGCCTCGCGCAGGGCCGCCCCGAGGGGGTCGGGAAGCTGGTCGGAGATGGTCATGGCCGCAGTGATCGAGCCGCGGGCCGGCACTAGCACCTCGGCCGGCAGACCATCGGGGAGGACGGCGGCGTCAATGGAGTCGGCGAACTGCCCGGCCACCACCGAGCCCAGGACGGCGACCCCGAGGGTGCCGCCGACCTCGCGCGTCGTGTCGTTCATGGCCGAGGCCGCACCGACCTGCTCGCCGCGAACCACGTCCATGATGGCGCTCGTGGCGGGGGCCTGCACGAGGGCGAGGCCACCTGCCATGACCACCATGGCCGGCACGATAATGAGCCAGTAGGAGGACTCCGCCGTCAGCACGACCACTCGGAAGAATCCGATGCCCATAATGGCCAGCCCCGCGCCGACCACCCATCCGGCGCCGAAGCGGCGAGCCAGGGCGGGGGCCAGTGCGGAGACGGCCGCCATGACGACGGCGAAGGGCAGGGTGGCCACCCCGGCCAGCAGCGCGCTGTAGCCGCGGATCGCCTGGAAGTACTGGGTGATGAGGAAGGTGAAGCCGAACAGCCCGAAGAAGGCCGCGGCGATCGCGATCGCGCCGGCGGAGAACTGGCGGCGCAGGAAGAGGCGGATGTCGATGAGGGGGTGGTGCCACTGCAGCTCCCAGGCCACGAGCCCTATGAGCGAGACAACACCGATGGTGAAGGCGATGCCCACCTCACCCGATGTCCAGCCGCGGTGGGGCCCTTCGATAATGCCCCAGACGAGTCCGCCCACACCGGCGGTGGACAGCACGGCGCCCAGGAAGTCGAAGCGAGCTCCGTCACCGGCCCGCGACTCGGCCACGAACAGGCCGACGGCGCCGGCGGCAATGAGGCCGATGGGCACATTGACCCAGAAGATCGACTCCCAGGAGTAGTGCTCCAGGAGCACGCCGCCGAGAATCGGGCCCATGGCGATGCCGATCCCGGAGGTCGCCGCCCACAGGCCGACGGCCAGGCTCTTGCGGGGCGAACCGGCGAAGGTCGTCATAATGAGGGACAAAGTGGCCGGGTAGATGAGTGCGGCGCACACCCCGAGGAGCACGCGGCAGGCGATGAGCGCCCCCAGCCCGGTGCACAACGCCGTCGCCACGCTGACGATCGCGAAGCAGGCCAGGCCCGCCATGAGGACGACCCTCCGGCCGAGGCGATCGCCGAGGTGCCCGGCGGGGAGGAGCAGGCAGGCGAAGGCCAGGGTGTAGGCGTCGACGATCCACTGGAGTTCAGTGGTCGAGGCCCGCATCTCGCGGGAGAAGGTCGGGATGGCGACGTTGACAATGGTGTTGTCGATAATGACGAGCAGCTCGGCCAAGCACAGGGCGGCCAGGGCAGCGGCCTTGAGCATGTGGCGCGGGCGGGCCACCGGGGAGGCGGAATCGGCGAGCCCGGCGGGGCCCTCGTGCTCGGCAGGGCTGCCGTGTCCGGCGGGGCTGCCGTGCTCGGCAGGGCTGAAGCCCGCCTCATGGTCGATGAGCGACGGCTCGGTGGTGCCGCGGTCGGCGCTCATGGCGGCCGATCGAGTCAGGGTGGAAGTCACGTCACCCTCCTTTCGTAGAGCGTTGTTCTATTCGAACAGAACAGTGTTCTACACCGATAGTCCGCCCGGCGCAAGGAGCGCACTCGCCGAACAGGAGGCGACCGGGCTGTGATACCCCCGATACCCTCGCCGAAACCGCATGACCCCGCGCTCGCCCCGGGATGGTCCACATGCGGGAGGCGCACCGGACACGGGCGGGTGCCACAATGCGTCTGGGAGGTCTCCATGCACACCGATGTCCTGCTCATCGAGGATGAGGCCGAGCTGGCCGGCGCCATCGTCGACTACCTGACAGCCTTCGGGCTCAGCTGCCGCCATGTCACCACGGCCGAGGACGGCCTGGAGGCCCTGGAACAGGGGCCCGTCGGTGTCATCGACCTGGACGTCAACCTGCCGGGGATGAACGGATTCGGTTTCTGCCGAGCGGTGCGCAACACCATGTCCGTCCCCATCCTCGTCGTTTCGGCGCGCTCATCGGAGGACGACCAGATCCTCGCCTTGTCCATCGGTGCCGACGACTACGTCTCCAAGCCCTTCTCGTTGGCGGTTCTGCTCGCCCGCGTGCGCCGGGCCCTGGACCGCAACCGCGCCGCTCCCGCCCCGACCCTCTTCGACGACGGGCGCCTCCGCGTGGATACCGCCTCCGGGCGCACCTGGGTCGACGGGCGCGAGGTGCATCTGACCGCCACCGAGGACCGGCTGCTGACCCACCTCGTGCGGCGCCGCGGCTCGGTGGTCACCAAACAGGACCTCATTGAGGCCGCCTGGGGCGACTCCTTCACCTCCGATGGAACGCTGGCGGTGCATATTCGCCGCCTGCGTTCACGCATTGAGGCCGACCCGAATAATCCTGAACTCATCCGGACCGTATGGGGTCGGGGCTACCTCTTCGAGGCTGCGGAGAATCCGGCGTGATGCGCCTGTGGTGGCGGCTCCTGGCACTCGCGTCCGCGGCCTGCCTGGGGATCGCCCTCGTGTGGCATCTTGCGCTGCGCGAGCCGGCGCGGCCCGACGTCGTCGTCCTCAATGACGCCGTCGAGGCGGCCGCCGGCGCCTGGCCCAGTCCCTCTGCCGCCGACCTGGAACCCGTTGGCGCGCCTGCGGCCCTGGTGGCGCCCGACGGCGCCGTCATCGCCTCGGCGGGCGTGGGCGAGGCGGGGCCGGTACCAAGCGGCGCGGTCGATGCCGTTCAGCGCGGATGGATCAGTGCGCCGCTCATCGTCGGCGACTCGGTGGTGGCGACGGTCTACGTTGCCGACGACGCCGTGGCGCGCCAGGCCGCCGCCAATCGCACCGTGGCCTGGTGGGCCACCGGCGCCCTGGTGCTCCTCACCGCGGCCGCGGCGGTGCTCGTGGCGCACACGCATCGGCTCATTGTGGCGCCTTTTGTGAGATTGCGGACCTTTGCCACCAGGGTCGCCGGCGGCGATCTGGAGGCGCCCCTGCGAATGGACCGATCCAATGTGTTCGGGGCGTGGACGGAGAGCTTCGACCTCATGCGCACCGAGTTGGCCCGGGCCAGACGGCGCCAAGAGGACGCCGAGGCCTCCAAGCGCGAACTCGTCTCGCAGATCGGCCACGACATTCGCACGCCCGTGGCCTCCATCGCGGCCACCGCCGAGGTGCTGCGCGCTTCGGCATCGTCGCCCGCGACGACTGCGCGCCTTGACGTCATTGAGGCCAAGTCCCGTCAGCTGGAGTCGCTGGTGGCGGACTTGTTCGGGGCCAACGAGGACCAGATGGACGCCTTGACGGTGCTTCCCGGCGAGATCAGTTCGACCGAGCTGGTCGCCCTCATTCATGAAGCCGACTATGAGGGGCGCGCCCGGATCGAGCCCCTGCCCGACTGCCTCGTGTCGGCCGATTCGCGCCGGCTGGCGCAGGTCTTCGACAATGTTCTGACCAACTCCTACAAGTACGCCGGGACCCCCATTGAGGTGCGGGGCACGGTCGATGAGGACCTGCTGCTGGTCGATGTCGCCGACGCCGGGCCGGGGGTCGGCGACCAGGAGCTCGGCCCGATCTTCGCCAGGGGATTCCGCGGCGCCGGGGCGGGCGACGCGCCCGGCCAGGGGATCGGCCTGTTCACGTGCTCGTGGCTCATGGAGCACATGGGCGGGGCGATCAGCGCCGCCAACGTCGAGCCCCCGGGCTCAGGCCTGCGCATCACCATCGCCCTGCCCCTGGCCGGCAGATGAGGCCCGGGCGCGGGCTGTGTATACGAGCTCGGCGAGCTGGAGCCGTGCCTCCTCCTCCGCCTCGGCGGCGTTGAAGCGGGCGCGCTCGTCCGGGGTCATGGCGGCCAGGGCCTCGGCCTCGACCTGCCTGAATGGTGTGGTCCTCATGATCGCCTTCCCTTCCGTTTCCTGGTTTCCTCGATGGCCGCCCGTTGGGTCGTCGTCTTACTGCTGAGATGTCACTCGACTAAGGCCGAGCTTGACGCTGTGGCCCGCCGTCCGCCTCCGACCCGCTGGCCGCCGGCGGATTACCGTCTCTTCGTCAACGAATCGTCAGGATTCCGCAAGCGGGTCGTCGCCACCGCGGCCATATCGTCGGACGTGACCCGTCCAGATTCGCCAGCCGACAGGGAGCACCATGACGCCAAGCACCGGCGACACCGGCAACACCGTCAGCCCCGCCACCGCGGCCCCGCACGCCCCGGTCGCCGGCCCCGGTCCGCGAGGCGGCACCGGGGGCGCCCCGGACCCCGTCATCATCACCGAGCGCCTGTCGCGGACCTTCTCCCACGGCGGTCTCCAGCAGCACGTCCTGCGCAACCTCGACCTGCGCATCACGGCCGGCTCCTTCACCGTCGTCATGGGCCCGTCGGGCGCCGGCAAATCCACTCTCCTCAACACCCTGTCGGGGCTCGACCACCCCAGCCTCGGCCGAGTGGTCCTGGCCGGCACGGACATCACCGACCGCAGCGAGAACGACCTCGCCCGCCTGCGCCGCATCCACTGCGGCTTCATGTTCCAGCAGCCCTTCCTCCTGGACTCCCTGGACGCCATGGACAATGTCATGTCCGTGGCCCGCCTGACCCAGGACCGGCGCACCGCCCGCGAGCGCGCCGTCGAGCTCTTCGCCCGCGTCGGCCTGGAGGAGCGGGACCGCCGCAAGTTCCCGGCGATGCTCTCCGGCGGCGAGGCGGCCCGCGTGTGCCTGGTGCGGGCCCTGGTCAACAACCCGACGGTCGTCTTCGCCGACGAACCGACCGGTCAGCTCAACTCCGAACTGTCCGAAACCGTCCTGGGCCTGTTGTCGGACCTCAATGCACAGGGGCAGACCATTGTCATGGTCACCCACGACCTGCGCTCGGCCTCCTACGGCTCGCGCGTCCTGTACCTGCGCGACGGCGCCATCGCCGGCGAACTCGACCTGTCGCGCCTGCCTCACGGCGATCCCCAGCGGCGGGAACACCTCGTCGCCTTCCTCGAGGAGATGGGCTGGTGAGCCCCCGTCGCGCGCTCGGCGCCATGGCCGTGCTGGTGAGGCGCGATCTGCGCCGTCGCCCCGGCCAGACCATCACGCTGGCCATCCTGACACTCTTGGCGGCCACCCTGCTCAACACCGCCCTGGCCCTCATGACCGACTACTCCGGCAATATCGACCGCCTCACCCAGGAGTGGAACACCCCCAGCCTCACGGCTGTGGCCCCCGCCGGGCCTCAGGCTCAGGCGGTCGTCGCCGAGCTCGAGGACGACCAGCGGGTCTCCGTCGTTGAGACCATCCCCGCCGTCGCCGCCCAGGCAACTGTGCCCACGGGCGACGACGAGTTCTCCACCCTGTTGACCATCATCGACCTCGACGCGCCCTTCACCATGGGCACGGTCGCTCGCGGCGACCATCTCGCCGACGCCCTGCCGGACGGCATCTGGCTGCCCGACGTCTTCCAGGCCTCCGGGGACTACGCCCTGGGCGACCCGATCACCATCACCACTTCCGCGGGAGAGCGCACCTTCCACATTCAGGGCTTCCTGTCGGGCCTGTACGGCCAAGGCAGCACCCCGGGCCTGGGTCGGCTCACCTTCGGCCTGGAGCGCGCCGCCTTCGAAGCCTTCGCCGATCCCGGCTTCGCACCGGTCACGATCATCCAGGTCCGCTCAATCACGCCGACGGCGGGCGCCCAGGCGGCCGAAGAAGCCACCACGCGGGTGCGCTCGGAAGCCGACGGCGGCGCCTTCAAGCTCATGGCCGTCATGGACCTGGACCTGGCGCGGCAGGCCACCATGACCTCGACCAATATTGTCGTCGCCGTCCTGGTCTCGCTGGCCGGCATTGTGGTGCTCGTGGGAGCCATCGTCACCCATTTCGTGGTCCGGGGCACGGTCGACTCGGACCTGCCCTCCATTGGCATGCTGCGCGCCGCCGGGCACACCGGCACGGGGATCCTCGCCTCGCTCATCGCCGCTCAGGTGGTGACGGTGGCGCTGGCCGCCGGGGTGGGCGTGGCCGCCTCCTATCCCCTGCTGGGAGCCCTGGCCCGCACCTTCCGGGTGCAAAGCGGCTTGCCGTGGGAGCCGAGCTTCTCACTGGTGAACTGCCTGCTGACCGTGGCGGTCCTGGTGGGCTTCGTCGTCGTGGTCACGGCGGTGGCGGCGCGGCAGCTGCGCCGCCTCAGCACGGTTGAGGCGCTGCGCCAGGGCGCCCCCAGCCACAGCTTCACCCGGACGCGTCTGCCGCTGGCGACCGCGGCGGGCCCGCTGCCGCTCCTGTTGGGAGTCAAGGGCGCGCAGCGGCACATGCGGCACCATCTCATGGCGGCGACGACGGTGGCGGTCATCGCCTTCGCGGCGGTGTCGGGTCATGGCATGGTGCAGGGGCTCTTCGGCGACCGCCATCGGGCCGTGGAGATCCTGGCCGGCTACACTACGGACATCGCCGTACAGCTCTCCCCGGAGGGGGCCGGCGACGACGTCCTGGACACGGTGCGGGCCACCGGCGGGGTGGAGCAGGCCCATTACTTCACCATTGTCCGGCGCACTATTGGCGACATGGTGATCGGGTTCACCGTGACACCGGATCTGGACGCCGTGCCCGCCGACCCCATGGTGTCCGGGCGCATGCCGCGCCACGCCAATGAGATCGCCCTGAGCTGGCGCGTGGCCGAGCGGCTCGGCGTTGACCGCGGCGACACCATTGAACTGGACCTGGGCAATGGCCCGGCGTCCTTCGTGGTCACCGGTCTGACGTCGACCGGCAGGTTCCTGGGCCTGGACGCCTACCTGCGCACCGACGGCTATCAGCGCCTGGACCCGGGCTTCACTCACACCACGATCGCCGCCGACGTCGGCCCCGGTGTTGATCGCGCCGGGGTCGTGGACGATCTGTCCGCCCGCCTGGGCGCGCGGGCAAGCGCCGTGACCGACCACCGCTCCAGTGTTGAGGCTGAGATGGGGGCCTACATGTCCACAGTGCCGGTCATCAGTGCGGCGTTGACGGTGCTCATCGTCGTCATGACGCTGCTGGTCATCGGGCTGGTCGTCGGGGCGTCGCTGCGGCGAGCCCGCCGCGACATGGGCGTGTGCCGGGCGCTGGGCTACACCACCGGTCAGCTGGTGAGCCAGATGCAGTGGGAGCACCTGCCCATGGTCGCGGCGGGCGCGGCGCTCGGCGCCCTCATCGGCGCCTTGACCCTCAACCGGCTGCTCGGCCTCGTGGTCGGCGCGCTCGGGGTTGTCCTGGTGGATCTGCCGCTCGACCTGAAAGGCGCCGGCCTCATCGCCCTGGGGATTATCGCCCTGGCCTCGGCGGCGACGGCGCTGAGCTACCTGGGCATCCGGCGCGTGGGGACTGCTGAACTCATTAAGGAGTAGCCGACCCGGACTGGGGGCGCCCTCCCCGGCGAGCGGGCGCCCCCAGTCCAGCCGGCCCCGCCTACTCCAGGCGGCGACGAACCAGGCCGCGCGGCGGCCGGGCCGCCACCCAGGCCACGGCCAATCCCAGCGCGGTCACCACGACCGCCGCCGTGCCCAGCATGAGCCAGCTGACCGCGGGCGCCTGCCACAGCCCGAACCCGTCGGGATAGATGCGGCGCCGCCAGGCCATTGCGTAGGCGCCGCCGGCCCACCCGATGAGCGCCCCCAGAGGCACTCCCAGGCCGAGCACGACCACCGCATGCGCCGCGGCCGTGCGCCGCAGGAACGCCGCGGGCGCTCCCAGGGCGTGCATGGTCACCAGGTCCGGGAGCGCCTGGCTGCGCACCAGGGCCAGGCTGACCGCCAGGGCGCACAGTGCGAAGAGCACGGCCGCCCCCAGCGCCGCCAGCCCCGTGGGCCCGCCCCAGGGACTGGCCTCGGCATCGGCCCCCGCGGCGACCATGACGAGGTCGGTGTCCCCAGCCAGGATCTCCTTGGCGCGCTCCACCTCCGCCGGCGTCAGGTCCCGGGAGGTCTCCAGGATCGCCCCGACGTAGATCGGCTCCTGCTCGCCATCGCGCCACAGTTCGGCGGCGGTCTGCGGTGTCATGACCGCCTCGGCGGCCAGACGGGGCAGAACGGATCCGGGAAGACTGACCTGGTCGATGACCCGCCCATCTTGGCCCGTCCACCCCAAGGCGACGGTTCCGTCAGCGGCGATTCGGGTCGCGTCGGCGACCACCACGCCCCCGGCCTCCAGTGTTTCCGCCGCCCGCTCGGCGTCGGGGAAGCGCGTGGCCCGCATGGTGTCGGGCTCCATAATGAGGATCGCGTCTCCCAGCCACCAGGGCAGCATCTGGCCGTCTTGATGCCCCCGATTCCAGTCCACGCACTCCAGGCCGGAGCGCCCCAGCACCGATCCGGTCGAGGGCAGTTCGTACTCCCCGTGGCAGGCCTTCCCCGGCGCGGGCAGCGCGGTCAGATGCGCCCCGCCATCGCGAGGATCACCCGAGTACACCGGCAGCGCCCCCGTGACGGGGAGGCCCGCCTCGGCCAGCGCGGCGGCCTGGGATTCCATGAAGGCGGCGTCGAAATCGGAGCTGATGGGCACCTTCGGTCCGATCGCCAGATTGCCGGGCCCGACCAGACTGGTCATGTAGTCCTCACTGTTCTGGGCCTGGGAGGGGAGAATGATGCTCCCGGCCCCCAGCAAGGCGACGGCGACCGCCACCGCACCGACCACCGGTGCGCTCCGAGTCATCCTGGCACCGGCCTCGCGCAGGGCCAGGCGCAGCGCCAGCGGGGCCCGGTGGGCGCAGGAGGCGACGGCGCGAACCAGCACCGGGATGGCCAGCAGCAGTCCGACGGCAGCGGCCAGAAGCGATCCGCTCAGCAGGGCGACGACCGCGCCCCCGGGACCCGGGACTCCGTGGCTCTCCTCCGGCAGGAGCCTGGGCAGGGGCGCGCGCAGGGAGGCGATGGCGCATCCCACCGCCACCGCGAAGGCCACGAGCGCCCCGCCGCGCCACGCCCATTGCGGTGAGGAGGCCGCCGCGGGCCGCCGCCTCAAAGTTACGACGATCTCCCCGCGCGCCACGCGCCGTGCCGGGATTGCGGTGGCGAACCACCCCGCGCCGGCGCACAGCACGACCGCCAGGATCACCATCCACCACGACGGCGCGGCCGGGTCGTCCCGGTGCATCACCAGCCGCACCACGGCGGTCGCCCCGGCCGCGCCCAGGAGGCAACCGAGCAGGCCACCGGCCACGCCCGTGCCCGCCCCTTGAAGGGTCAGGGTGCGGCGCAGGTCCCGCGGCCGGGCGCCCGTGGCGGCCGTGAGCGCCAGGGTGTGGCGCTGCTGCTCGGCGGCCACGGCGAATGCCGGTGTCACCAGGCCCAGCAGCAGTCCGACGGCGCCGGCGGCGGCCAGGGCTAGCAGGACAATGTAGAGGACCACGGAGGCGGGATCGGCCTGGGCCGGGTAGAGCTCGGCGTCGGGCGGATAGTTGGTGAGGACGTCACGGGAGACGGCCATGGCCATGTGCTCGTTGAGCTCCTTGACCTCCTCCCAGCTCACCGGCTGGGGCCCGGTGATGAGGAAGTGGGTGTCGACGCCGGCGGGGTCCGCCCGGGCGGTGCCGGCCACCCAGTCGGGCAACGCCCAGGCGGCATCCTCCTCGGCCTCGACAATGCCGGAGACGCGGAATCCTCGTTGCGTATTGGCGAGGAATTCGCGGATGCGGCCGTCGGTGGAGTACCAGCCGGTGAAGGGCGGGGCGATGAGGGTGATCTCGTCGCCGACGTCGGCGCCCGTGCGGGCGGCCACGGCGGTGGTGATGACCAGGTCCTCCGTTGTGACCGGTGCCGTGCCGCGCACGAGGGGGCCGCCGGCCGTCAGGAGGAGGTCCAGGGCGGCGGGGTCGGCCTCGGTGAGGGCGGTGGTGGCGACCCGCTGGAGGTCGCCGCTTCCCGGAGGCAGGGATCCGGCTCCCGCCGCGTCGACCGCGCCGGGCTTGGAGCCACCGCCGGTGGTCGCCAGGACGGTTCCGCTCGTCCAGAACTGGTGCACTTCATCCCCGGCGGGGACGACGTCGCCGATGACCTGGGCGTCGGCCGGTACGACGTCTGGATCGTCGATCCAGCTGTTCAAACCTTCGGGGCGCTGCTGTAGGGGTGCGGCCAGGGGGCTGACGGCCGTGCCGGTGACCACGGCCCGGACGCCGTCGGGGATGGTGTTCAGGGCGGCCCGCCGTGTTGGTGCCATCGAGCTGTGGGCCGCCACCAGCCCGAGCAGACCCACGATCAGAGCCACCGGTAGGGCGATGAGAAGAATGGCACTGATCGTGCGCGTCCGGTGGCGGGCGGCGTCGCGGCGGGCCAGCCGCGCCACCGGGCGCAGGGCGCGCAGGCGGGCCCTCATGGCTGCCCCGCGCCGGGGCCGTAGGAGCCCGCCAGGAGGACGGAGGCGTCTTCGGCCGCTGAGGTGCCGACCATGTGGCCGTCGCGCAGGAAGACGGTGCGGTCCGCCCAGGCGGCCAAGCGCGGCTCGTGGGTCACCAGCAGTACCGCGGCGCCGTCGTCGGCGCGCTGCCGCAAGAGCTCCACGACCTCCCCGCCGGTGGCCGAATCGAGGGCGCCGGTGGGTTCGTCTGCCAGCAGGAGGCGCCGCGGGCCGATGAGGGCGCGGGCAATGGCAATGCGCTGGGCCTGGCCGCCGGAGACGTCGTCGGGGAAACGGTCGGCCAGGTCGCCCACCCCGACGCCCTCCAGGGCCCGCATCGCCTCGGCGCGGGCCGCGGCGGCGCCCATGCCGTCGAGTTCGAGGGGGAAGGCGACGTTCTCCGCGGCGGTGAGTGAGGGCAGGAGGTTGAAGTCCTGGAAGACGAAGCCGATGCTGCGGCGGCGCAGGTCGGCCCGCCCCGTGGGCGACAGGCCGGCCAGGTCCTCGCCCTCCACGAGGACCCGCCCCGAGGTCGGGGCGTCCAGGGCGCCGGCGAGGTTGAGCAGCGTTGACTTCCCTGAGCCCGAGGGGCCCATGACGGCGACGAACTCGCCGCGTTCCAGGGTCAGGTCGATATCCTCCAGGGCGGTGACGGCGCGGGCGCCGTGCCCGTGGATGCGGGTGACGGACTCCAGGCGCAGGAGCGCGGTCGAGGGGCTCATGCCGGGCCCCCCATGGTCGTGGCGGGGGTGGCGGCGCGCCCGGCCGCCGGCGGTCGGGCGGAGGGGGCGGGCCGGGAGGTCGCCGCCTGGTGGCGTGCGCGGGCCAGGCGCCCTTCGATGTCGTCGAGCCACCGCAATTCCGCCTCCAGGGCGTACACGTGGTGGTCGAGGACGAGGGTCGCGGCGAGGTCCTCGGCGGCGGCGCGGCGGGCGCGGGTGATCTCGTGGAGTGCGGCCTGGCCGGCTTGACGCTGGCGCTGGATGAGGTTGGCAATGTCGACGCCGGGCGCCGTGGTGGCCAGGGCGAGCTTGATCATGAGCTCGTCGCGTCCGGGGTGCTGACGCGGGACCGGGGCGCTCCACCAGCGGTCGAGTTCGGCTCGGCCGGCCTCCGTCAGGGCCCATGCGGCAACGTCCGACCCCGCTCCCTCGCGCCGGGCGCCCGTGGTTCGGCCCTCGGATCCTGTGGCCGCCCCGTCTGCGGGCCCGGCGGGCGTTGCGTCGTGCCGCACGACCAGGCCGTCGCGCTCCAGGCGGGCCAGTGTCGTGGCGACCTGACCAATATTGAGCGGCCAGGTCGAGCCGGTGGAGGCCTCGAAGTCCTTGCGCAGCTGATAGGTGCCGGCCTGCCCGGCGGAGAGCAGGGCGAGCAGGGCGTGTTTGACGGACAAGGCGCCTCCTGGGCACGGCACGAGCCGAGATAGTTACTGAGTAATGCTTACCCAGTATCTAGGATAGGTGTCGCGGCGTCAACTGCGAGGCGGAGCCGGCGCGTCAGGCCCGGGCCCCGCCGGCGGTGCCCTCCGCGCCCGAAGCCGCTTCACGGCGCGGTCGCATTGGGCCGGGGCCCCGCTGTCACGCGGTGGGGCCGGGGCTCGTCGTCGGCGCCTGCGGCCAGGGCGGGCCTCCCTGCGGCGCGCGGTAGCCCATCTCCTGCTCGAGCCACCTCAGGTCAGACCATGAGGTCCCTGACCCGGTCCAGGCCGGGCTCCGCGGCGAGCTCATGCCTGCACTCGGGATGACGGGCGTAGAAGCCGATGAGGTGCTGAAAACGGGCATAGCTCAAGGGCAGCCTCCCCATGAAGAATCGCAGCTCGCGCACCCTGCGCGTGCGCACGAGCGCATGCCCCCCAACTGTCGCCACACCCACGACCTCCGGCCCGGGGCACCAACCAGATAATGAGGCACTCCAGGAGCAGGGCCATGATCAGGGCCACCACATTGAGTACGATGAAGACGCTGGACAGAACCAGATCCGTACTGTCGCTACCGTCAATGACCATCGATGCGAGGAAGGCCCAAAACGCGGCGAGGCCAGCAGCCAGTGCCAGGGATATCACGCCCAGTGACGCTTTGGCGCGACGACGGCGATCGGCGTCGTCGCACAGGAGCACGCCCGGTGTCCGGCTCGAGTACGCCATGCGCTGACCAGTCATCCCCTGCCCCCGTTAGGTCCTGTTCGGGGCCCCTTCACCGTACTATCACGACTATCACGCCGCCCGGTAGGTGAAGCGCTCCCACCCCAGGTCCTCGATGCGCTCGGCCATGCGCTCGCACTGGGCGTCCCAGCCGGGGGCCGTGACCGCGAAGTCCCCGCTGGTCCCCTCGCCGCGCGCCTGCTGCAGGGCGAAGACCCGCGCCCCGGCGTCGCGGACGCGACGGGCGACCTCCACGGCGGCGAGCGCGTCCTCACGCCGGTCTTCGGCTGCCGCTGATCAGTGGTAGCCATGGCGGTCAAGTGACGCCTCGAAGCAGGCACGATCAGATTGGCGTTCCACACCCGGCAGGTGCCACCGATTCTTCAGGAAACGACGGTCTCCGCCGCCCTCCCTCAGGAGGAGGCTCGCACACCGGTGTAATCACGTTGGTCGAGGGAATCCATGAAGTGCTCACGGCGCATCGAGGTCGTCCAGATCCGCTGCTCAGTGGCAAGGCGTCCACGCGTGTGAGGCGCAGACGGCTCATACCACTTCGCCGCCTCGATCTTGGCGCTTCCCTGCTTGGCCGCCTCATCAAGCGCCGGCGCAAGGTCCGTGTCACGAGAGGCCAACACCACCACGTCGAACAGGCCACTGCGCGCCAGGCGGACCAGCGCCAGCGCACAGAGCACGTCAACGCCTTTCTCCCGCCTGGAGCCACGGATGATGCTTCGAGCACCATCGCGGTACTCGTAGTCGTATTTCAGCGGTCGAAGCGTCACCTCAACAACTCCGTGGTGGCCCTTCATCCACTCGCTCCTCTGCGCCAGATTTCTGGCGTAGGCCCGGGCATCATCCTGATCACTCGGCAGTCCCCGAAAGACCTCCACCCTGGCAACCTCCACCGCGTGCTCCGGTGGCGATCCATCGTTCCGAGCCTTCGCCAACTGGCAGGCGAAGCGGAAGGGATCAACGAGCCCCTCCTCAACCGGGCGCCCGGGAAGGAAAAGCTCCGCTCCGGTCAGGTGGACATTCTGATAGTCAACAACAACTGCCATCCGCTTGGGCATCAACGGCCTCCGGCAAAAAGTAAACCCCACCAGTCCCGGAGGACGGTGGGGAGCTATGGAGGGATGCTAGCGCACCCCGATACCGACAGCAAGCCCCTGAGACGACAGCCACTGAACGCCAGTCAGTGCGCTCCTGTCCACCAGCCTCACACCGCCCGGTAGGTGAAGCGCTCCCACCCCAGGTCCTCGATGCGCGCGGCCATGCGCTCGCACTGGGCGTCCCAGCCGGGAGCCGTGACCGCGAAGTCCCCGCTGGTCCCCTCGCCGCGCGCCTGCTGCAGGGCGAAGACCCGCGCCCCGGCGTCGCGGACGCGACGGGCGACCTCCACGGCGTCGGCGGCGGTCACATCCCCCGGCACCACCGTGGTGCGCACCTCGAAGCTCGGGCCGCCGCCGGCCTGCGCCGCCACGAGGATCTCCAGGGCCTGCCACGCCTTGACTCCCCCGGGCCGGCCAATGACCGCCTCATAGTGCTCGGGCAGGGCCTTGACGTCGAGCCCGACCCAGTCGACGAGGCCGCGCGCAACCATGTCCTTGAGTCGGCCCGGGTAGCAGCCGGCGGTGTGCAGGCCGACGGCGAAGCCGGCCTTCTTGACCTCGGCGGCGGCGTCGGCGAGCGCGTCCTGGCGCAGTGCCTCCCCGCCGGTGAAGACGACGCCGTCGAGCAGCCCGCGACGGCGCGCCAGCAGCCCACGGACCCGCCCCCAGGGCACCGCCCCCGGGGTGCGGGTGGGGATGAGGGCGCGGTTGTGGCAGTAGAAGCAGTTCCAGGGGCAGCCCTGGCAGAACACCGTGGCGACGAGGCGACCCGGCCAGTCCACGGTGGACAGGGGCACGAGGCCGGCGATCTGGAGGTCGTCGGCGGGGCTGACGGGCCAAGCCCGTCCCTCCCCCGTTTCAGGCATCGAGGCCGAGCTCAGCAACGATCTCATCGAGGCGGCGGGTCTTGATCTCGCCGCGCCGCACAGACTCCGCCTCCGCCTTCAGCGCGTACGCGTACTCCAACTCGTCGATGTAGGACTCGACGGCCTCGCGTACATAGAAGGTAGCCGAACGACCGGTCCGACTCCCCAGGTCATCGAGCCGCTGCTTGAGTTCCTCGGGTAGCCGCACGCTCAGGACTGCTGTAGACATGTATACAGTGTATACACTGTAGCCCACGGCATGCTTTATTTCTGTCTGCGGCTCTCGCTTCTCAGGATCAGTGGCTCACATGAGCCACCGCGCACCTTGACGCCGCCGTTCTTGTCAGCGGTCGTAGATCGTGGAGCGATGTCCGACGTCGAAGGCGAGGATCACGCAGCGATCATCCTGGATGTCGATAATCACCCGGTAGTCCCCGACCCGGAGCCGGAACATCCCTGCGAGCGGCCCGCTCATCGGCTTCAGGAAGTCCCGCGGGTCACGCGCGCCCTGTATCTCCTGGAGCTTGCCGATCACGCGCTTCTGAATGCTGCGATCGAGCCGCTCCAACGCCTTCTGGGCGCGAGGAGTCAGCTCGACGCTCCAGTCCGTCACCTATCCCGCCCTTTCCGTCGCGAGTCCTCACGCACTCACGGCGCTCAGCCGCGAGATCACCGGGCCGTGGCCGGCGGCGGCGGTCTCGGTGAACATGGTGCGCTCGGCGTATTCGCCCTTCTTGCCAATGTTGAAGGACTCCACCGGGCGGAAGTAGCCCATGACGCGCGTCCACACCTCGCAGGCCACTGGCTCGGCGTCGGGGTGCAGGGCGGCGCACTTGCCACAGGTCTTGTGCTCCCCGGGCAGGTAACCGTGGGTGGGGCAGATGGAGAAGGTCGGGGTAATGGTGATGTACGGGGTGCGGAAGGCCGTCAGAGACCGGCGCACGAGCTCCTTGCAGGCCTGCGGCGAGGACATCCTCTCGTTCATGTACAGGTGGAGGACGGTGCCGCCGGTGTACTTGGTCTGGAGTTCCTCCTGCATCTCCTGGGCCTCGAAGGGATCATCGGTGTAGCCCACGGGCAGCTGGGAGGAGTTCGTGTAGTACGGGTTGGTGTCGGTTCCGGCCTGGAGGATGCCCGGGAAGCGCTTGCGGTCCTCCTTGGCGAAGCGGTACGTGGTCCCCTCGGCGGGGGTGGCCTCCAGGTTGTACAGGTGCCCGGTCTCCTCCTGGAAACGGACCATGGTGTCGCGCACGTGGTCGAGCACGCGGGCGCACATTGCGTGGCCGCGCGGATCGGTCAGGTCGTAGGCGTCGTGCGTGAAGTTGCGGACCATCTCGTTCATGCCGTTGACGCCCAGGGTGGAGAAGTGGTT
>ERZ772917.938-NODE-938-length-18987-cov-177.147053_pt1 | contig 18987 bp, 16 predicted proteins | sample MGYA00511187_ERZ772917 | MGnify/ENA primary metagenome ERZ772917 (study PRJEB29015, sample SAMEA2737925) | human oral metagenome | biome: human oral; feature: human-associated habitat; material: dental | place: China | collected 2012 ... | reverse complement strand
TCCTCATCGCCGACGGCGCCGCCAAGTACCACCTGGACAAGAACCTCGCCGCCGTCCTCATCAAGCCCTTCACCGGGTCGGCGCGCACCACCGTCCTGGGCCTCATGGTCATCACCGCCCTGCTGAGCATGTTCATGTCGAACACGGCGACGACGGCCACCATGTTCGCCGTCATCATCCCCATCCTCGGCGCCCTGCCCTCCGGCAGGCCGCGCACCGGCCTGGCCCTGTCGATCCCCGTGGCGGCCAACGTCGGCGGCATCGGCACGCCCGTGGGCACGCCCCCCAACGCCATCGCCCTGGGCGCCCTGGCCGAGCGCGACATCCACATCTCCTTCGCCACGTGGATGGTCATGGCCGTGCCCCTCATGGTCATCATCCTCGTCGGCGCGTGGCTGCTGCTCATCGCCATGTTCATCCCCAAGGGCCTGGGCATCGAGCTCGACATGAAGGCCTCGTGGGACACCGGTGGCAAGGCCGTCACCTTCTACGTCATCGCCGGCGGCGTCATCCTGCTGTGGATGACCGAGTCCCTGCACGGGATCAACGCCAACGTCGTCGGCTTCCTCGCCGTCGTCGCCCTGCTCGTCACCAAGGTCATGGGCGGTGACGACCTCGGCAGGCTGTCCTGGCCCGTCCTGTGGCTCGTCGCCGGCGGCATCGCCCTGGGCGACGGCGTGGGCGCCACCGGTCTGGACGCCTGGATCCTCAGCCTCTTCGACTGGGGCGCCATGCCGGCCCTCATCGTCGTCATCGTCATGGGGGCGCTGGGCCTGGGCATGTCCAACGTCATCAGCCACTCGGCCGCCTCCAACCTCCTCATCCCGCTGGCGATGGGCCTGGCCACCGGCATCGACGGGCTTGAGCCCGTGACCATCGCCGTCGTCCTCGCCCTGGCCTGCTCGCTGGGCATGAGCCTGCCGATCTCCACGCCCCCCAACGCCATCGCCTACGCGACCGGCGAGGTCACCACCGCGGACATGGCGAAGGTCGGAGTCATCATCGGTGTCGTCGGCACGGTCCTCCTCGTGCTGCTCATGCCCGTGGTCTGGGGCGCGATGGGGCTGCTGTGAGCACCCCGGGAGGCGTGCAGGGCACCGTCCTCACCGGCACGCCCATCACCGTCGCCGTCATCTCGCCGGGCATGGTCGGCGGGCAGGTCGCCCACGAGGCGCGACGGGCCGTCGGCGTCGTCGCCAACGTGGAGCGCCTGCGCTCCATCGACGAGCTCGTCGCCCTGGTCGAGGGGAGCGAGGCGGCCCGGGTCGGTGACGTCGCCGTCATCTTCGCCACCGACGAGGTCGGCCGCCTCGACGACGTCGCCGCGATCCTGTCCGGCCACCGGGCGCTGTCCACCTCCCGTCTGGCCCTGCTCACCGAGCGCACCGCCCTGACCGGCATCGGCCGTGCCTTCGACACCGACCTCGTGTGCGAGGTCATCGCCGTGCCCTGGCGTCCCGGCGCCATCGAGTTCCGTGCCGCCGCCCAGCTGAGCCGGTGGATGCGTGACAACCGTCCCGACGACGACCGCACGAGCCGGCTGGGCACCGAGGACACGGTCGGCGTCGGCCACGCCCCCCTCATCGAGGCCCTGTCCCACTCCACCGACCGGCTCACCGAGGAGTTCGTCGCCGCCTGCGAGAAGGTCCTCGGTCCGCGCCCGCGCCTCCAGCTGCCCGCCGGGGTGCGCCTGACCCACCAGGGTCAGCCCGTCGACGCCGTCGGCGTCGTCCTCTCCGGCTCCGTCGCCCTCACCCGCGACACCCCCGTCGGCGAGGTCATTCTCCACCACGCCACCACGGGGCGCATCGTCGGCCTCGTCTCCCTGGCCGACCGGGGGCACGCCTACGTCACCGCCACCACTACCACCGACGTCGAGCTCATCCTGCTGTCCATCGAGCAGCTCGACCGGGCCCTGAAGGAGAACCCGCAGACGGAGCAGATCCTCGCGGCCCTGCTCATCTCCTCCCTGACCAAGCGACTGTCGCGCTCCGAGATCCTCCAGGTGGAGAAGATCGAGCTGGCCGCCGCCGTCGAGGCGCAGCGGGCCGCCACCCAGGAGGCCCTGGAGGCCCTGGAGCAGGCCCGCCTGGAGCTGCTCGCCCAGGAGCGCTTCGCCACCCTGGGCGAGCTCGCCGCCGGGGTCGCCCACGAGCTCAACAACCCGGTGGCCGCCCTGGAGCGCGCCAACGACCACCTGCGCTCCGACCTCGCCACCATCCTGGCCACCCACCCCCAGGGGCGTCTCATCGGCGAGACCGTGACGGCCGCCCGCACCCGCTCGGCGGTCTCCACCCGCGAGGAGCGGGCCGCGCGCCGCGCCCTGGAGGGCGTCGTCGGTGACCGCGAGCTCGCCCGGCGCCTGGTCACCCTCGGGATGGACCAGGACACGCGCCCCCAGGAGGTGCGTGCCCTCGTCGCCGACCCGGCGCGGCTGGAGGCGGCGCTCGCGGCCGCCTCCATCGGTCGCGAGGAGCGCAACGTCGTCACCGCAACCGAGCGGATCCGCGCCCTCGTGGCCTCCCTGTCGACCTACGTGCGCCCCGAGGGCGAGCTTGAGCAGGACGTCGACGTGCGCGAGGTCCTGGAGGACTCCCTGAGGCTCACGGCCCACCGCCTGCGCGGCGTCGAGATCGAGCGCGTCTACGACGACGTGCCCACGGTGCCCGGGCGGGCCGGCGAGCTCGCCCAGGTGTGGACCAACATCCTGTCCAACGCGGCCGACGCCCTGTCCGGCGCCGTCAAGGACGCCCAGGCGCAGGGGCTCGAGCTGCACCCGGAGGTCACCGTGCGCGTCGTGGCCGAGGCGGCGGGGGTGCGCGTCGACGTCGTCGACAACGGGCCCGGCATCGACCCCCAGACCCTGCCGCGCATCTTCGAGCCGCGCTTCACCACCAACCACGGCAAGGTCCGCTTCGGCCTCGGCCTGGGCATGGGCCTGGCCAAGGCGGTCATCGACGCCCACGGGGGCACGATCGACGTCAGCTCCCGGCCCGGGCGCACCTGCGTGCGGGTCGTCCTGCCGACCACCACCGGCGCCCAGCGCCCTGACCCCAAGGAGGAGCCATGAAGCTCACCATCCTCGTCGTCGACGACGAGCCCGAGGTCCGCGACGCCGTCGTCGGGGACCTGGCGCCCTTCGCCGACGTCGTCCGCATCGAGCCCGCCGAGGACGTCGAGGACGCCTGGGAGGTCGTCGCCGAGGTGGAGGACGACGGCGACGTCCTCGCCCTCGTCCTGGCGGACCACCGTATGCCCGGCACCACCGGCGTGGACATGCTCATCGCCATGGAGGAGGACGAGCGCACCGCCGTGGCCCGCAAGGTCCTGGTCACCGGTCAGGCGGACCAGGCCGACACGATCCGCGCCGTCAACGAGGCGGGCCTCGACCACTACGTGGCCAAGCCCTGGCGGCCCCAGGACCTGCAGGCGGTGGTGCGCGACCAGCTCACCGACTTCGTGCTCGTCACCGGCATGGACCCGCTGCCGCACCTGCGGGCCCTGGACGGGGCGCGCGCCATGGAGATGCTGCGCTGAGCACGACTCATCCTCGGGGCTGAGGCACCGGGGCCCGAGCACGTGACAGGATCGCCCGCATGAGCCAGAACCTGGAGCCTGCTGTGAGCCGCCGCACCCAGGGTGAGACCCTCGCCCTGACGACGGCCGCCCTTGTCATCGGCTGCGCCGGCATCTACTTCGTGCGCAACCTCCTCGGGCCGGCCTTCTTCGCGCTGACGCTCGTGCTCACGGTGCGCCCGCTCGTGTCCTGGGCCTCGCGCCACCGGGTGCCGCGCCCCGTCTCCGCGACGGCTGCCATCTTCATCATCTACGCCTTCGTCATCGGCATGTTCGTGGCGCTGGGCGTGGCCGTCGCCCAGCTCGTCGAGACGCTGCCGAGGTACGCGGGCAAGTTCCAGCAGATCTGGGAGCAGCTCCAGCAGCTGCTCGTCAAGCTGGGCATCGAGCAGGACACGCTGCTGGACCAGATGTCCTCCATGGTCTCCACCAGCCGCGTGGTGGACCTCGCTCAGGGCCTCATGGGGCAGGTGACCTCCGCCGGCTCGATCCTCATGATCATGGCCATGACCGTCATGTTCCTCATGTTCGACATGTCCCGCATCGAGGTGCGGGCCACCGCCCTGGTCGAGCTCAAGCCCGGTCTCGCCTCGGGCCTGGCGGGCTTCGCCCAGTCGGTGCGCTCCTACTGGCTGGTGTCGACGATCTTCGGTCTCATCGTGGCCGTCCTTGACGTCGTGGCCCTGGGCTTCCTCGGGGTGCCGATGGCGGTCACGTGGGGCGTGCTCGCCTTCATCACCAACTACATCCCCAACATCGGCTTCGTCGTCGGTGTCGTCCCGCCCGCTCTGCTGGGGCTGGTGGACTCCGGCCCCTGGACCGCCCTGTGGGTGGTGGTGTCCTACGCCGTGCTCAACTTCGTCATCCAGTCCCTCATCCAGCCTAAGTTCACCGGTGACGCGGTGGGGCTCAACACGACGACGACCTTCCTGTCCCTCGTGTTCTGGTCCAGTGTTATCGGCGCCCTGGGCACCATCCTGGCGGTGCCGCTCACGCTCTTCGCCAAGGCCGTGCTCATCGACTCCGACCCGCGCTCGGCCTGGGTGGGGATCTTCCTGTCCGCCGGTGACGCCCCGGTGGAGCACCCGGCCTCCGTCGACCCCCACACCGTGGTCGAGCGCGACCCCGACGGCGACGGCCCGGACGAGATCGACGACGCCGTGCCCGAGGACCTGCGTGAGGCCATCCGCGGTGAGCGGCGGGGCGGATACGACGGGCCCGGGAAGGGCGCTGAGGCCGGGGCGGATGCCTCCGGGTCCGGCGAGGACCCCGCTCCCCGGGCCGCGAAGGGCGACGACGGCTCCTGACGGTCGGTGAGCCGGTCACGGTGCGGGCGTGCCGTACAGGGTGGGTGCACGCCAGCCCCTCCGGTCATCTATGCTCAGCGCGCAGCACGTACGCTCCGTGCCTGAGAAGAAGGACCTGCACTTGCCTACCCGCGCTGACTCCGCGCAGCTGCGACTCGTTGTGCGTGTCGCCCGCATGTACCACGAGCTCGGTATGCGCCAGACCGACATCGCCCGCGAGCTCCACATCTCCCAGCCGCGCGTCTCGCGCCTGCTCAAGCGCGCCGCCCAGGAGGGCATCGTCCGCACGGTGGTCAGTGCCCCCGAGGGCACGTACACCTCCCTGGAGGAGCGCGTCGAGGAGCGCTACGGCCTGGCCGAGTGCATCGTCGTCGACTCCGGTGAGGAGGAGGCGCAGGTCGGTGCGGCCGTCTCCGCCGCCGCGGCCACGTACCTGGAGACGACGCTCACGGGCGGTGACGTCATCGGCCTGTCCTCCTGGAGCGCCACCTGGCTGGGGGCGGTCGAGCAGCTGCCGGACTTCCGGGTGCCGGTGGCCAAGAAGGTCATCCAGCTCTTCGGGGGCGTGGGGCACCCGGCGGTCCAGGTCAAGGCCACCCGTCTCATCGACCTGCTGGCCCGGGCGACGGGCGCCGAGGCCGTCTTCTTCCCCTCGCCCGCCGTGCTGGGCTCACCCGTCGCGGCGCAGCAGCTCTCCGAGGACCCCGCGGTCACCCGGGTCATGCAGCTGCTGCCCTCGGTGACGATCGCGCTCGTCGGCGTCGGCAGCGTGGACCCGTCGCCGCTGCTGCGCGAGTCCGGCAACATGATGACGGACGCCGACACCCGGGACCTGGCGGCCGCCGGGGCCGTGGGCGACGTGTGCCTGCGCTTCTTCGACGCCGAGGGTGCTCACGTGTCGACCGGCTACGACGCGCGCATCGTGGGCGCCGACCTGGAGCGGCTGCGGCTCATCCCGCGCCGGGTGGCCGCCGCGGGCGGAGAGCGCAAGCACGCGGCGATCCGTGCCGCCCTGCGGGGGCACTGGGTCAACGTGCTCATCACGGACGTGCACACGGCCCGGGCGCTGCTGGCGGACTGAGCGTGGCCCCAGCCCCCGTCGGCGCACAGAGCGGGCGAGAAGGACAGACATCAGGCGTGTGGCGGATACCGCTCCGCACGCGGTCCCGTGTGGCACGCCTGGGAGGCGTCCGGCGCAGTCCCTGGATCACTCAAAGGAGAGACCTATGCTCAAGGGAATCAACACGCTCATGACGCCCGAGCTGCTCGACGTCCTGTCCCGCATGGGCCACGGCGACACGATCGCCGTCGTCGACTCGAACTACCCGGCCTACAGCGCCGGGGTCCCTGTCATCGCCATGCCCTCGCTCAACTGCCCCGAAGCGGTGCGGATCGTCGTCGAGCTCATGCCCCTGGACACCTTCATCGACGCCCCGGTGCGCTACATGGAGGGTGCGGGTGACACCGAGGTGCGGGAGGTCACCCGCGACGTGCTCGCCGTCGCCAGCGAGCTGGAGCGCCGTGAGGTCCAGGGCGAGGCCGTCGAGCGCTTCGCCTTCTACGAGGAGGCCCGCTCCGCCCGCGCCATCATCCACACGCAGGAGACCCGCCCCTACGGCTGCTACCTCCTGACCAAGGGCGTCCTGCCCGCCTTCGGTCCCGACGGCAGGCCCCTGTGATGGCGCGCGTCATCGTCGTCGGGTCCATCAACCAGGACGCCACCGTCACCGTCGACCGCTTCCCCCAGCCCGGCGAGACGCTCTACACGCGCTCATTGACCTACCGCCTGGGCGGTAAGGGGGCGAACCAGGCCGCGGCCGCCGCGCACGCGGGTGCCGCCACCTTCTTCGTCGGGCGGGTCGGTTCCGACGGCGCGGGCCCCGCCCTGCGCGCCGAGCTCGCCGGCCACGGCGTCGACGTCGGCTCCCTCCTCGTCGACGAGGGCACCACCGGCACGGCCTTCATCACCGTCTCCGCCCAGGGGGAGAACACGATCCTCATCGACGCCGGTGCCAACGGACGCGTCACTGCGGACCAGGCGGCCGCCGTCGCCCCGGGGGAGGGTGACATCGTCGTCCTCCAGGGTGAGGTCCCGCCCCAGACCAACACGGAGGTCATCGCGCTCGCCCGTGCGGCCGGTGCCACCGTGGTGCTCAACATCGCGCCCGTGTACCCGATCGCGCCGCAGGACCTGGCCGCGGTCGACGTGCTGGTCGTCAACGAGACCGAGGCCGGCCTCGTCCTGGGGCGCGAGGCCCCGCACGGTGCCGCGGAGGCGCGCGAGGTGGCCCGGGCGCTCGCGGAGCTCGGTCCCGCTCGCGTGCTTGTCACGCTCGGGGCCGCGGGCGCCGTGTGGCGTGACGGCGAGCGCTCGGCGCACGTCGAGGCCGTGGACGCCGGCCCCGTCGTGGACACGACCGGCGCGGGCGATGCCACGGTGGGGGCGCTGGCCGCGGCCCTGTCCATGGGCCTGGACTTCGAGCGGGCGGTCGCCGAGGGCATGCGCGCCGGCTCCGCCGCCGTGCTCGCCCGGGGGGCGGCCTCGTCCTACGGGGGGATCACGCCCATCGTCCCGTGAGGTGAGCGCCTCGCACCGCAGGCCGTCTGGCTGCTGAGAGTGCAGCCGGACGCGCTGCTGCGCGCCCCGGGGGCCGTTGTGGGCCCCCGGGGAGCGGCCGTGCGGCCGCGGCGGGGCCGCGGGTGCTGTCGCAGGGCGGCGCCAGGGCGGTGCGGCCCAATGGGGCCGTCGCCGGCGCGTCACCGGGCCGCGGTCGGGACGTAGGGCATATGTGTGCGTCTGCAACAAAGCGTATCGCGGCACGTCCGATGTTCGACTTGCACCTGGTTCCTTGATTTCTTGCGCGGGGCAACGAAATGCTGGGATGTCCCAATTCTAAAGTGAATGAACATGTCGCACACGTGGGTGCTCCCAGCCCGCGTGACAGAGCAAGGAGGCTCAAGCGGTGGCACGTACAGGCTCACAGCGTCGAGGACGCGCAACGAGCATCGCGATCAGGGCCGCAGTGGCGGTCGTCATTGTGGCGGTATGTGCCTTCGGCACCACCTTCATGACGCCGGAGGAGGCCGAGGCCGTCCTCACCTCCGGCGCCCACGACCACGGCCAGCTCCTCGACGCCCTCCAGGCACCGGCGCAGCCAGGCACACCCACCTACATCATCGCCCACTCCCACAAGGGGCACCCGGTCTCCTTCATGAGCGACAAGCAGCCGTGGCACCACAAGCTGCCGTCGCCCGAGGAGGCCCAGGCCGCCCTCGCCGAGCTGGAGGCCCTCGCATGACTGATCTCTTCGACTGCCGTCAGGCCTACGCGGCCACCCTCACCGACATCGCCCGCGCAGACGAGCGGCTCGTCGTCGTCGTCAACGGCTCGGTCGGATCCGCCAACCTCGGAGGGTTCCAGAAGGAGTTCCCGACCCGGCTCATCAACGTGGGCATCGCCGAGCAGAACCAGGTCGGTGTCGCCGCGGGGCTGGAGAACGGCGGCAAGATCCCGGTCGTGTCCTGCGCGGGCTCCTTCCTGTCAGCCCGCGCCACCGAGCAGGTCAAGATCGACGTCGGCTACTCACGCCGCCACGTGCTCCTGTGCGCCCAGTCCCCGGGCCTGGCCTACGGCCAGCTCGGCTCGACGCACCACAGCGCGGAGGACGTGAGCATCATGCGTGCCCTGCCCGGGATGACCGTCATCGTCCCCGCCGACCCGGCCGAGACCGAGGGGGCGCTGCGCTGGGCCTACAACGAGCTCGACGGGCCGGCCTACATCCGCATCCCGCGGATGAAGGTGCCCGCGGTGCACGGACCGGACTACGTCTTCACGCCCAAGGCGGTGACCCTGCGCGAGGGCGCGGACCTGACGGTGATCGCCAACGGGACCACCGTCCACCGTGCCCTGGAGGGCGTTGAGCGCCTTGCCGCTGAGGGGGTGAGTGCCCGCCTGCTGTCGCTGCCCGTGGTCAAGCCGCTCGACGAGGAGGCCGTCCTGGCCGCGGCCCGTGAGACCGGCAGGATCATCACCATCGAGGAGGGCACCGTCAAGGGTGGGCTCGGAGGTGCTGTCGCCGAGCTGACCGCACAGAGGTGCCCTGTGCCGGTGCGCCGCCTGGGCGTGCCGGACGAGTGGGCACCGACGGGCTCGGAGGCCTGGCTCATGGACCACTGGGGCATCAGCGCCGAGGGCGTTGTCGCTGCCGCCCACGAGCTCCTCGCCTGACAGCAGGACGGCCGCCCCGTTCCTCCCGCCCAACTCCTCGGTTTGCGCTCGAAAGTACGGCGAATCACCGTACGCTCGCGCGCAAACCGAGGAGTTGGGCGTGGGTGGGGGAGGGGGGAGAGGTTGGGGGAGGGGCGGAGTGAGGTCAGGCCCGGCGACGGCGCAGAGCCGCTCCCGCGCCCACCAGCACCACGCACAGGACCCCGAGCAGTACGAGGTCACCGGCGCCCGTGCGGGCCAGCGTCCCGGACCCGCCGTGCTGGCCCGCTCCGGCCGCCGTGTCGGTACCCGAGCCACCCGCCGGGGCCTGCGTGGAGGTACCACCCGGCTGATCGGAGGCGTCCGCGCTCGGAGCGTCACCGCTCGGGGCGGCGCTGGGCTCCGGTGTCGGCTGAGCAGCCGGCGTCTGCGCCTCGACGTAGACGGCGACCGTGCGGGCGGGAACCGTCGCGGTGCCCGTCGCGGCGTCAAAGGTCGAGGTCCTCACCACCGGGTCGGCCCCCTCGGCCTGGACCGAGTGCAGGACGAACTGCCGTCCCTGCAGGTCGCTGATCGTCTCGGACACCGGCTCGTCGGTGGCGTTGAAGACCGTGAGCACCGCCCCGACCTGGGGGTCGATGTCGACCCTGTTCGTGGACGCGGTCCGCATCCCCGTGCCTCCACCGGTCCCGGCTCCCGGCAGCGGACGGTCCTCGATGAGCATCGTGATGACGCCCGGCGTCGCACCCGGACCCGAGTTCGGGAAGGACACCCGCTCCTGGATGAGCTCGGCCGAGCCCAGGTGGAACAGGGGAGTCGAGGTGCGGATGCGCAGCAGGTCGAGGACCTGCGCCTGGGAGGCGGCGATGTCCTCGGGGCTCGGCTTGAGCGCGGGGTCCTCCAGCAGGGGCCGCATGATGTCCCACTTCGAGCCGTTGGCCGACGCCACCGGCAGGCCGTTGCCGTAGCCGTTGGTCTGGCACGTCCAGTCGATGGCGTTGAAGTGGTCCCCGGAGTTGTAGGAGTCGCGGTCCAGGGACTTGCTGCGCAGGATCTCCGTGCCCGCCGCCCACAGCGTCGGCGACTGCCCCAGGGCCACGGTCGCCAGGGACAGCGTGTTCATGCGCACCCGGTTCGCCACGCTCGTGCCCGTCGGCAGCTTGAGGATCCCCAGGTCGTAGAGGGTCTCGTTGTCGTGGGCGTCGACGTAGTTGATGGTCTCCTCCGGGCTGGAGGCGTAGCCGGCGGGCTGCCCGTTGTAGTCGATCTGGGCGCCCGAGCGCACCGTGCCGTCATGGGTGGTGAAGGTGAAGCTCGACAGGTTGCCCGCCAGACTCAGCTGGATGAGGTCGGTGGCGTGCCCCAGGTCCGCCAGCTGCTCCTCCTGGCTGCGCGGGTCCAGCCCGCTCGGGTCCGTGTACAGGCCCGTGCCGAAGCCCTGGTAGGTGCGCGGGTCCTGGTCGAAGGGGCCGCCACCGTGGATGGCGTCACGCAGACGGTCGTTGAAGGTGCCGATACCGGTGCCGTTGAGCTGGCCCTGGGTGGCGGTGGTGAACAACGCGTTGTTGGCGATCTCCCCCATGTTCCAGCCCTCCCCGTAGAGGTAGACGGCCGAGCCGTCCACGCCGTCGGCCTCCAGGGTCAGCTCGTCCAGGGCGGAGCGCAGCGCCTGCATGGTCTGCACCGAGTGGTAGCCCATGAGGTCGAAGCGGAAGCCGTCCACGTGGTAGTCGCGCGCCCAGGTGACCACGGAGTCGATCATGAGGCGCTCAGCCATCGTGTTCTCGGTGGCGGTGTTCGAGCAGCACGTGGAGGTGAAGATGTCCCCCTTGGCGTCGAGCCGCTGGTAGTAGCCCGGCACGATCCGGTCGAGCACCGAGGTGGGTGACTGGCCCGCAGCGGCCGTGTGGTTGAAGACCTGGTCGAGCACCACCTGCAGGCCCGCGGCGTGCAGGGCCCCCACCATCTGGCGGAACTGGTAGGTGCGGGCACCGCCGTCCTGGTTGCCGTCGGTGGCGTAGGAGCCCTCCGGCGCCCGGTAGTGCCACGGGTCGTAGCCCCAGTTGTAGGCGTCGGCGTCACGCACGGCGGCGACGGCGGCCTGCTGGGCCTCCGAGGCCGGGCCCGCGTCGGCGGGGATGTCCGGCACCTGCTGACGGCTGCGGTCCTCCCCGATGGAGGCGATGTCGAAGGTCGGCAGCAGGTGCACCGTGTCGATGCCCGCCTCGGCGAGCTCGGCCAGGTGCGTCATCCCCGCCGACTCCGGGTGGGTGAAGGCCAGGTAGGTGCCGCGCTCGGCCTCGGGCACGGAGGTGTCAGCGGCCGAGAAGTCGCGCACGTGCAGCTCGTAGATCGTGCGTCCGGCGTCGGAGGCGACGACGGGGCTGGCGGTCTGTGCCCACTGCTGGGGCACGAGGTCCGGGTGGCTGAGGTCGACGGCGACCGAGCGCTGGGAGTCCATGGTCAGGGCCAGCGAGTAGGGGTCGGTCACCGTGTTGGTCTCGACCCGGCCGGTGTCGGGGACGTAGACCGTGACCTCCCACAGGTACTGGGAGCCGGCGGCGATGGCGCCGTCGGCGTTGGCCACGCTCCAGCGCCCGTCGTCACCGCGCACGGCCTCGGTGCGCACGGCCGGCCCGGCCACCTGCGGCGCGGAGCCCGTGGCCTGGCCGGTGTCCCAGGTGAGCAGGGCGACCGACTGGGCGGTGGGGGCCCACAGCGCGAAGGACGGGACGCCGTTGGTGAAGGTCGCGCCCAGCGGGGCGTCGGGGGCCGGGGTGAGCAGGGAGTCGATGACGGCGGCGCTCTGCACGCCGGTAAAGGCGGCGACGGTGCCGTCGGCCCGGCGCTCGACCACGGCGACTTGACCTCTCAGGGCCTGCTCGACCTGGCTGCGGCTGAGCAGCGGGACGCCGTCGGATCCGGCGAGTGACAGGGCGAGGTAGCCGGTGAGGTTGGGATGGGCGGCGAGGACGTCGGCGCTCAGGTCCCCGCTCACGCGCAGCGGCGTCTCGGTGCCGCCGGTGACGGCGCCGTCGGACAGGCCCGCCCCGCCGTCGGGGGCGGTGACCAGCCCGAAGCTGACGGCGGCGGGGGTGCCCGCGGCCACCACCTGGTCGCGGGTGACGCCCTCGGGCAGGAGGGAGGTCGGCCAGGCCAGGGTGGTCTCGTCGACCCAGTAGGCGCGCTCCTCGCCGGTGCCGGCCGCGGGCGGGTCGGCGACGGCGATGCTCAGTAGATGCGTGGCCGGGTCGTAGGTGAAGGTCACGTCCTTGCCCGCGGAGGCGGAGAAGGAGTAGTTGGCGCCGCCGGCCACGCCGTCGACGCCGTAGTTCTCGTCCCAGGAACGGCCGTGGACGACCTTGACCTCGTAGGAGCCGGTCGCCAGGGCGGCGGTGGTGAAGGTGAAGGTGCCGTCGGCTGCCGGGCGCATGAGGGTGGCCAGGCAGTCGGGCGCCCAGTCGGAGGGGCAGCCGAGCTCGTCCTGGAAGGAGCCTGGCAGGGTGATGAACGGGGTGGTGGCGTCGGTCCAGGACACGTGGCTGGCGGGGTCGTAGAAGAAGGTGACCGGGCCGCCGTCGGTGGTGTAGCTGATGTTGGCGCCGCCGGCCTGGCCGTTGGCCCCGTAGTTCTCGTCCCAGGTTGCGCCGATGGTGACCTTGTACTCGTAGGAGCCGGCGGGCAGCTCGAAGGTCGCGGAGTAGAGGCCGGAGAGCGGGTCGCGGGCCAGGGCGGCGGCGGTGCAGTCGGGGGCCCAGTCGGCGGCGCAGCCCATCTCGTCGTTGTGGCTGCCGGGCATGGTGACCTGGAGGTCTGGGGAGGGCTCGTCGGCCTGGGCGGTGGGCGACAGGGTGGGGCTGAGGGCGGCGCCCACGAGCGCGAGCGTGACGGCGGCGGCGGCGGGCAGGACCCGCGCCCAGGGGCGCCGACGGGTGCGTGCCAGCCGAGGAGGGCGCGGTGCTCGGCCGGGGCGCGTGTGCCGGGTGGGTCTGCTGGACCAGCGGGACCACAGGGCGTGCAGGGCTTGCATGTGCACGGTGACTCCTTCGTCTGTGCCGACGCGCCCCAACGGGGAGGAACGAGGATGAGAATCAGGGGGAATGAGGGGCTCGTGCCCGGTTCGTTCCGAGGTGGACGCGTTGAGGCAGCGTAGGTCACAGTGTCGAGATGACGCAAGACTCTGCAAGGTTCTTGCAGGCCAGGCGGCTCGCCTCGCTCGCGCTCGCGCCCGCGCCCGTGCCCGCTCCCATAAGCCGAGATCCTCGGTTTGCGTCCGAACGTACGGCGTTTTGCCGTACTTTCGAGCGCAAACCGAGGATCTGGGCGGAGGCAGGCGGGTGCGGGCGCAGGTGCGGCCGCCGCCGGGGCTCAGCCGACCAGCGCCGCCTGGTCCAGGATCGTCTGGCGCACGTACTCCACCGGGGCGTATCCGTTGATGAAGGCGTCATTGATGATGAGGAAGGGCGTGCCCTTGATCCCCAGCTGGTAGGCGTGCTCCTTGGCCTGAGCCACTCGGTCCACCGTCTCCTGCGCGGTCATGTCCGCACGGAAACGCTCAAGGTCCTCAACACCCGCCGCCTGGGCGAAGGCCACGAGCGACTCCTCCGTGTACTCCGGGTGGCCCTGCGGGTCCGCGGCCGCGTACACGGCGTCGTGGAACTCCCAGAAGCGCCCCTGGTTCGCCGCGGCGACACCCGCCTGGGCGGCCAGCGGCGAGGACTCGGAGATCTGCGCCAGGTCACGCCACTCCACCCGCAGCGTGCCGTTCTCCACCAGGTCCGCAAGCGCAGGCTCGATGTTCTGCGCGAACAACGTGCAGTAGGGGCACGAGAAGTCCGAGTACAGGACCATGACGACAGGTGCGTTCGCATCACCCTTCGCCTGACCGTCCTGCGGGTCGCGGTGGACCTCACCGTGCATGATCGCCAGGAGCTGCTCGTCGGTCACCGTCGTCGCGGCGGTCGGCTCGGTCGTCGGCTGCGCGGCCGGGGAGGCGGGCGCCTCCTGGGCCGCGCTCGTCGCCGCGGGCTCCGGGGAGGTCATCGTGCCCGTCGCGTTGCTGCGCTGGTGGCGCACGACCAGGAGGCCCGCGATCGCGGTCAGCAGCACGACGATGATGATGAGCAGCGCGAGGATCGCCGGGTGCGGAGCCGACCGACCGCCGACCGGTGAGGCCGGGGCCGAGGCCGAGGACTCGGCGGAGTGAGGCGGCTCAGTGGCGTGAGAGGACGCAGTGGTCTCTGACGTGTCAGGGGCGTCGGTGTCGGGGTTCGGGACCGTACTCATACGGGCAGTCTCTCAGACCCGAGCCGCTACGAGTACCGTCCCGATGGTCACGCCCAGCCAGGCGCACACCACCGTCCCCAGCGTCATGCCCGCCGCGTGGGCCGCCTCGGAGCCCCACCGCCCCTCCAGAACCAGCCGCGCCCCCTCCACGCTCGCCGTGGAGAAGGTCGAGTAGCCGCCGAGCAGGCCGGCACCCAGCACCGTGACCACCGTCGAGGACAGAGCCGTCGACGCCCCGGTCACCAGCCCCAGCAGCAGGCAGGCGCTCATGTTGACCACGACCGTGCCCCGCGGGGCGCCCTCGCCGCGCGGCACGAGCAGGTCCACCCGGTAGCGGGCCACGGCCCCCAGCCCGCCGGCCACCGCCAGCCACACCCAGGTCATGCGCGCCCCCGGCGTCCCAGGGCCCCGCCCAGGCCCAGCCCGACGGCGGCCACCAGCACGCCCGCCGCCACCGAGCCCAGCAGGTGCGCCAGCGCCATGAGCAGATGCCCCTGGCCGACCAGGCCCACGGACTGCAGCACGAAGGTCGAGTGGGTCGTCAGGCCCCCGAGGAAGCCCGTGCCCGCCGCCAGGCGCAGCTCGCGCCCCCGGCGTACCGTGCGCTCCTCAAGGAAGCCGTACAGCACTCCCAGCGCCAGGGACCCCACGAGGTTGACGGCCAGGACGCCTGCCAGGGGCGCCGTCGGGACGAGCGACAGCAGGGCCGCCCGGGCCAGGACCCCGGCCGCCCCGCCCGCGGCAACGAGCAGGTAGGTCACGGACCCACCCGGCGGGCCACCTGGTAGCCGTTGATGCTGAGGACCAGCTCGTAGACGGCGCCCGACTGCGAGGTGCTCATCGCCCACCGGGCCGCGTCGGTGGGCGGGTTGCCGCCCCAGGCCGAGGAGCGCGCGTCAATGACGACGTAGTCGGTGTCTACCGAGGAGCTGCCCACCCAGTACACCTGTGCGCTCGGCACGAGGTAGGCGAGCAGACCCAGGTCCGTCTCCACTGTCGCGCCCGGCGGGATCGTCTCGATGACCTGCCGGGCAGCCTGCGCGCGCGACGGCTCGCGGCCCCAGCCCTCGTCGAGCATGTCCGCCAGGGGCAGGCGCTGCGCCGTCGCCACCCCCAGGACGACGGGCAGCCCCACCGCCACCACGGTGAGCCAGCGCACCGGCACCGGCGCCTGCATCCACGGGCGACCCCGCTTGAGCCGCACGAGGACGTCCAGCAGCGCCCCCGCGGCGACGGGCATGAGCACCGCGTTGTAGTGCCAGCTCTCCCACTGCCAGTAGGTCTCCTTGCCGGACAGGAAGCGCCACGCGAGGGTCGGCAGGACCAGCGCCATCCAGGGGGAGGCCAGCCCCACCAGCCCCGCCGTCGTCACCAGCACCCCCAGGGTCGCCAGCTTGACCGGCGGCGACAGCAGGCGCCCCAGCAGGCCCCCGGCGACGGTGGTCGCCGTCGACCCGTCACCCGAGTTGCCCCCGATCCCGTACTCCCACGTACCCGTCGGCGACAGGGCCGGCAGGAGCACCAGCACGGTCAGCAGGAAGGAGACGACGCCGAACAGCGCCAGCCCCAGGCCCAGGTGCGTGCCGGTGAGACGGTGACGGCCCAGGCGCAGCTCGTCGTCGCGGCCCCGCCACGCGATCGCCAGCCCCGCCAGGAGCACGGTCAGGCCCAGGTCCTCCTTGACGAGCACGAGCGGTGCCGTCCACAGCACGCAGGCCCACCACCGGCCCTCGACGAAGGCCACCGAGGCCCAGGCGAGCATCGGCACCGCGAAGGCGATCTCGTGGAACTGGGCGGCCACGGCCCCCTGCATACCCCAGGACAGGACGTAGACGACGCCGAGCGCCCCGCCGACCCAGGGGCCGGTCGTGCGCGCCGCCAGGCGGGTGACGGGCCAGGCCGAGACCGCCAGCAGCAGGTCCTGCACGAGCAGCAGCGCCAGCGGGGAGGGCCACAGCGCCCACACGGGGCCGAGCAGCACGAGGATGGGGTGGAAGTGGTCCCCCAGCAGGTTGTAGCCCTCGCCCTTGATGGGCACGACCGGGGCCTGCAGGTGCGCGTAGGCCTTGGCCAGCTCGGAGAAGATCGCCAGGTCCCAGCTGGGGACGTACATCGAGGTCCACTGGCCCACCGAGTAGGTGCACATGAGCACAGCGCCGACGGCGACCGCCACCACCGCGGGCGGGACGTCGGCAGGGGGACGGCGGACAGCGCGTGCGAGAAGGCTCATCGGCCACGATCCTAGCGAGTGGCGCAGTCCGGGGGCGTCCGGGTTCAGTGACCGGGGCGCACGGACGTAGGCTGCCCTCACGTCCCGCAACCAGGAGGCCGTATGTCGAAGACCGTCGACGAGATCGTTGCCGGGGGCCAGCTCCAGCGCAGGCTCACCAACCGCCACGTCCAGCTCATCGCCATCGGCGGGGCCATCGGCACCGGCCTGTTCATGGGCTCCGGCAAGACCATCTCACTGGCCGGCCCCTCCGTGCTCGTCGTCTACACCCTCATTGGTGCGGTTCTCTTCCTCGTCATGAGGGCCCTGGGCGAGGTCATGCTCTCGGACCTGAGCTACAAGTCCTTCGCCGACGTCGCCGCCGACCTCATCGGGCCGTGGGCGGGGTTCCTCACCGGCTGGACCTACTACTTCTCCTGGCTGGTGACGGCTGTGGCCGAGGTCGTCGTCATCACCGGCTACGTCCAGTTCTGGTGGCCGGGGGTGCCCCTGTGGCTGCCGCCCACCGTCACCGTCGCGCTGCTGCTGTCCATGAACCTCACGACGGTCAAGGCCTTCGGGGAGATCGAGTTCTGGTTCTCCATCATCAAGATCGTGGCGATCCTCGCGCTCGTCGCCATCGGCGTGGTCATGGTGGCCGTGGGCTTCACCGCCCCCAACGGGGCCGTCGCCTCCGTGACCAACCTGTGGTCCGACGGCGGGCTCTTCCCGCGCGGCTTCGGTGGCTTCGCCCGGGCCTTCCAGATCGCCGTCTTCGCCTTCATCGGCACCGAGCTCATCGGCACGACGGCGGCGGAGGCCAAGGACCCACACGTCACCCTGCCCCGGGCGATCAACGCCATTCCCGTGCGCATCGTGCTGTTCTACGTCGGGGCGCTGACGGCCATCATGATGGTGACCCCCTGGCGGGAGGTCTCCGCGGAGGACAGCCCCTTCGTGTCCATGTTCGCCCTCGCCGGGCTCGGGGTGGCCGCGGGCGTCGTCAACTTCGTCGTGCTCACCGCGGCGGCCTCGAGCGCGAACTCCGGCCTGTACTCCACCTCCCGGATGCTCTACGGCCTGGCCTGGGCCCGTCAGGCGCCGCGCGTGTTCAAGCGGCTGACGGGCCGTAGCGTGCCCGGCTGGTCCCTGCTGGTGACCTGCGTGGGCCTGCTGACCTCGATCCCGCTCATGAGCCTGTCGGGCTCGATCATGTCGGCCTTCACGGCCGTGACGACGGTGGCCTCCGTCCTGTTCATCGTCGTGTGGGGCGTCATCGTCGTGTCCTACCTGCGCTACCGCACGCGCTACCCGGAGCGTCACGAGGCGAGCGCCTTCAAGGTGCCCGGCGGGCGGGTGGCGGCCTGGGGAAGCCTGGCCTTCTTCGTGTTCGTCGCCTGGACGCTCACGCTGGCGCAGGACACCCGCCAGGCGCTGCTCGTCTCGCCGCTGTGGTTCGTGGCGATGGCGGTGGCCTGGGCGGTCCACCGGCGGCGGGCGCGGCGCTGAGGCGGGGGCGTCACCGACGGCGAGGGCGCCCCCTGCCGGGGGGTGCCCCTATGTGGTGTGTCAAGCGGCGGCGGGTAGTTTCGTGGCTGGTTGTGGGTCGTAGAGGGCTCCATCTCGGATCATGGCGTGCAGGGTCAGGATGCGGCGGTGGGCCAGGGCGAGAACGGCCTGGTTATGACGCTTGCCCTGGTCTCGTTTGCGCTGGTAGTAGGCCCGGGAGACGGGGTCGGAGCGCAGGGAGGCGAAGGCGGAGGGGAACATGGCGCGCTTGAGCCTCTTGTTGCCGCCGTGACAGACGTGCTCACCACGGATCGATGAGCCGCAGCGGCGTGTGACGGGAGCGAGCCCGGAGTAGGAGGCCAGCTGGGCTCCGGTGCCTGGAGGTCTTGCCCAGGGTCTGGGCCAGCAAGGACGGCGGCGGCCGGGACCCCGGTCCCGGGCATGGAGATCAGGACCTCGTAAAGAGGGTGGGCCTGCACCAGGGCCTCGACCTGGGCGGCGACATCGGCCCGCTGAGCGCGGCGGGCGATGAGCTGCCTGGCCAGGTGAGGTAGCACCGTTGCGGCTGCGTCGGTGCCGGCGACCACCACGGTCTGGTGCTCCAGGGCCGAGACGATCTGGCCGGCCCAGGTGGCGTGCCGCCTGCACCCGTGCTTCTTGAGCCTGGCGTCGATCCTTGCCTTGCCCGCTCGCTTCAGATCGGCTGGGGTGGGCCAGGCGGCGACGGGCCTTCCAGGACGGCGTCGTGCACCCGGCCAGGGCCCCACCACGGCCTCGAGGGCGGGGCGGGGTCTGGGCGTAACGACTGGCCCCGGATCCGGTTAGCGCTCTGGCTGGTCCTGGCGGGCCAGGTCCAGGTCGAATCCCGTGAGCATCGACAAGGCGGCCGCGTC
>ERZ772917.937-NODE-937-length-18990-cov-128.085978_pt1 | contig 18990 bp, 12 predicted proteins | sample MGYA00511187_ERZ772917 | MGnify/ENA primary metagenome ERZ772917 (study PRJEB29015, sample SAMEA2737925) | human oral metagenome | biome: human oral; feature: human-associated habitat; material: dental | place: China | collected 2012 ... | reverse complement strand
CGGCGCCGACGTCACGGGCGCCGACGTCACGGGCGCCGACGTCACGGGCGTCGGCGCCCGCGGGGCGGGGACCCGCCGCGGCGGGGGAGGTCAGGAGGGGAGCGGTCACCCCTCCACGGTGCCCGAAACGGCGGCGCGGCGCAGCGCCCCTGTGGACGGCGCGCACCGGGGGTGCGCCCGGAGCGGCCTGTGGAGCCGCGCCCGTGTGGGACAGTGGCCCCATGTGCGGACGATACGGCTCATGGAGCACGAGCGAGGCGCTCGCCGACCACCTCGGCGCCCGGCCCATCCCCGCCGACGAGGACCCCGGGCCCTCCTGGAACCTCGCGCCGGGGGCGGACGTGCGCGTCGTCGTCGAGCGCGACCGGCCCCGCGCCGGGGGGAGCGCGCTCGGCAGGGCCCTGCGCTGCGCCCGGTGGGGCCTGCTGCCGCCCTGGGCCGCCGACCCGCGGGCCGCCCGGCGCGCCTTCAACGCCCGCGGCGAGACGGCCGCCGTCAAACCGACCTTCCGGGCGGCGATGCGGGACTTCCGCGTCCTTGTCCCCGCCGACTGCTGGTACGAGTGGCGCCGCGACGCCGATCGGCCCGATCGACCCGCGCACCGCCCCTACGCCCTGGCCGCGGCCGACGGCGCCCCGCTCCTCCTGGCCGGACTGTGCTCCTGGTGGCGCCCGCCCGCGCCCTCGGAAGAGGCCCGGGAACCGGCCCCGTCCGACGCCCCCGGGGCCCGGGGCCCGGTCCGGGAGCCGACCCCCGGGCTCCGGCCCGGCCCCGCCCTCCACGACGGCTGGCTGCTGACCTGTGCGATCCTGACCCGCCCGGCCGGGCAGGACCTCGCCTGGCTGCACGATCGCGAGCCCGTCGCCCTGCGCCGCGAGGACGCCGACGCCTGGCTCGACCCCTCCGTGCGCGACGGGGCGGGCGCCGCCCGCCTCCTGCGCGGCCCCAGGGCGCCCCTGCGCTGGTGGGAGGTCGGCCCCGCCGTCGGCGATGTCCGGGCCCGGGGACCCGGCCTCATCGCTCCGGTCGACCCCGGCGCGATCGTGTCGCAGGCATGAGGGAGGATGGGCCCGTGAGCAGCAACCAGCCGGCCCCCGACCTCATCGCCGTCCCCGCCGCCGCCCGCGAGCGGTGGGCGGACCTGGTCCGGGTCATCGAGCGCGCCCGCGACGCCTACTACGACGCCGTCGACGCCCAGTCGCCCATGTCCGACGCCGAGTACGACCGGCTCTACCGCGAGCTGGAGGAGCTCGAGGCCGCCCACCCCGCCCTGTCGCTGCCCTCCTCGCCCACGCGCAGCGTCGGCGGCAGGCCCGTCACCGACTTCGCCCCCGCGCCCCACCACGAGCGCATGTACTCCCTCCGGGACGTCTTCAGCCTGGAGGAGGTCGAGGAGTGGGCGGCGCGCATGGCCGAGGAGACGGGCACGCCCGACGACGAGCTGCCCATGACCGCCGAGGTCAAGATCGACGGCCTGGCCATCGCCCTGACCTACGAGGACGGCGTGCTCACCCGGGCCGCCACCCGCGGCGACGGCGTCACCGGCGAGGACGTGACCGGCAATGTGAGGACCATCGCCTCCGTGCCGCTGGTCCTGTCCGGCGACTCCCACCCGGAGCTGCTGGAGGTGCGCGGCGAGGTCTACTTCCCCGTCGGGGCCTTCCAGGACTTCAACGAGGCCCGCCGTACCGCCAATGTGGAGCGGGAGGCGGCGGGCCGTCCGCTGCTGCAGGTCTTCGCCAACCCCCGCAACGCCGCCGCCGGGTCCCTGCGCCAGAAGAACCCCGCCGTCACCGCCACCCGCCCCCTGGCCTTCATCGCCCACGGCATCGGGGCGATCGTCCCGGCGCCGGGGGAGGAGCTGCCGGAGCGGCTCCACGAGTGGTACGGCCTGCTGGAGCACTGGGGCCTGCCCGTGTCCCCCTACAGCGCCGTCGTGCGCGGCCGGGCCGAGCGGGAGGCCTTCATCGCCCGCTACGCCGAGCGCCGCCACGACCTCATCCACGAGATCGACGGCATTGTCTTCAAGCTCGACTCGATCCTCCTGCAGGCCGAGCTCGGCCACACCTCCCGCGTGCCCCGGTGGGCGGCCGCCTACAAGTACCCGCCCGAGGAGGTCCGCACCCGCCTGCTGGACATCGACGTCCAGGTGGGGCGCACCGGCCGGGTGACGCCCTTCGGGATTATGGAGCCGGTGTTCGTGTCCGGCTCCACGGTGGCCCGCGCCACCCTCCACAACGCCACCGAGGTCGCCCGCAAGGGCGTGCTCATCGGGGACACGGTCGTGCTGCGCAAGGCCGGCGACGTCATCCCCGAGATCGTCGCCCCGGTGGTCGAGGCCCGCGACGGCTCCGAGCGCCGCTTCGTCATGCCCGAGGTGTGCCCCTCGTGCGGCACCCGGCTCGCCCCCGCCAAGGAGGGCGACGTCGACCTGCGCTGCCCCAATGCGCGCTCGTGCCCCGCCCAGTTGACCGAGCGGGTCGCCCACATCGGCTCGCGCGGGGCGCTGGACGTCGAGGGGCTGGGGGAGGAGGCGGCCGCCGCCCTGACCCAGCCCGACGCCGGGCGCGAGGACGCGCTGGCGGCCGTGGCCTCCGGCCGCGTCCTGCGGACCGAGCGCGGCGACCTGCGCCTGGACGACTCCCAGCGTCGGGCCCTGCACGCCGCCGAGCTCCTCGACGCCGCCCGGGCCCTGGCCGCCGGGGCCGGGCTGGCCGAGCAGGCGCCGGTCCTCACCGGCGAGGCGGGCCTGTTCGAGCTGGGCGTGGAGGACCTGCGCGAGGTGATGGTCTACCGGCCGGTGGCCTCGCGCGGCCGGCCCACCGGGGACTGGCGCCTGGCCCGCTTCTTCTGGTCCAAGCAGAGCTACGGGAGGGACGGGGAGGTCAAGCGGGCGGCGGCGCCGGGCAAGAACGCCACCGCCATGCTCGCCCAGCTGGACGCCGCCAAGGGGCGGCCGCTGTGGCGGGTGCTGGTGGCCCTGTCGGTGCGGCACGTCGGCCCGACGGCGGCGCGCGCGCTGGCGACGCGCTTCGGATCCCTGGAGGCCCTGCGCGAGGCGGACGAGGAGGAGCTGTCCGGGGTCGACGGCGTCGGCCCGACGATCGCCGCGGCGTGGCGGGAGTGGCTCGACGTCGACTGGCACCGCGAGATCCTCGACCGCTGGGCCGCCTGCGGCGTGCGCACGGCCGACGAGGCCGACGGCGAGCGGGTCGAGCGGACCCTGGAGGGCCTGACGGTGGTGGTGACGGGGACGCTGGAGCGCTTCACCCGCGACGGGGCCAAGGAGGCGATCGTCTCCCGGGGCGGGCGGGCCGCCGGGAGCGTGTCGAAGAGGACCAGCTTCGTCGTCGTCGGCGAGAACGCGGGCTCGAAGGAGACCAGGGCCCGCGAGCTGGGCCTGCCCATCCTCGACGAGGAGGGCTTCGAGCGCCTGCTGGCGGGCGGGCCCGACGCCGTCGCGCCCGCCGGGGCCGAAGACGCCGAGCAGCCTGCTCCCGCCGCCCAGGAGGCGTAGGCGGGCCCGGTCCCATCCGGGCGGGCCGGGCTCAGATGTAGATCGTCGGGTCCATCATGAGCTCGGGGTCCGTGCGGGGGTCGCGCACGCGGGCCGGCACGCCGACGCCGACGTGGTCCGCCGGCAGGTTCTTGACCAGCACGGCGTTCGCGCCGATCTTGGCGTTGTCCTCCACCGTGACCGGGCCCAGGACCTTCGCCCCGGCCCCGATCTGCACATTGTTGCCGATCGTGGGGTGGCGCTTGCCCGGGTTCATCGACACCCCGCCCAGGGTGACGCCGTGGAACATGAGGACGTCGTCGCCCACTTCGGCGGTCTCGCCGATGACCACGCCCATGCCGTGATCGATGAAGAAGCGCCTGCCGATCTTGGCGGCCGGATGGATCTCGATGCCCGTTGCCGCGCGGGCGGCCTGGGCCAGCGCCCGGGCGGCGAACTTGTGGCCCGTGTGCCACAGGCGGTGCGCGGCCCGGTGGGCCCACAGCGCGTGCACGCCCGGGTAGAGCAGCGCGACCTCCAGGCTCGAGCGGGCGGCCGGGTCCCGGCGTCGGGCGGCGGCCAGGTCCTCCCGGGCCAGGTCGATGAGGGACCGGTGAGAGTGATGCATGGTTCTCCTCGGTGGGATAGTGGCGCGGGGCGGCGCACGGTGCCGGGCGCCGTCGGGCATCGGCGGCGCGATCGTCCCCGCTACGGGAAGGCTACTCGGCGCGAGGGCCATGCGCCGGGCCGACGGCGCCTCCCCGGTCGTCGGGGAGTCGCCGTCGGCCCAGTGCGCCCCGGGGGCCGGTCCTCCCGGCTCCGGGGGCGCCGCCCGGTGCGGTCGGCGGCGGCCCCGGGGTCCTGCCGGCTGCGAGGGCCCCGGCGCCTCAGTTGAGGTACTCGGAGTACAGGGGGGTCGACAGGTAGCGCTCGCCCGTGTCGGGCAGGAGCGTCACGATCGTCTTCCCGGCGAACTCGGGGCGCTGGGAGAGCAGGTCGGCGGCGGCCAGGGCGGCGCCCGAGGAGATGCCCACGAGCAGCCCCTCCTCGCGGGCGGCGCGACGGGCGTAGGCGATGGCGTCGTCGGAGGGGATGTGGAGCAGCTCGTCCCAGATCCCCTGGTCGAGGACCTCGGGGACGACATTGGGGCCGAGCCCCTGGATCTTGTGCGGCGCGGCCCGGCCCTCGCTCAGCAGCGGGGACTCGGTGGGCTCGACGCCGAAGATCTTGATCCCGGGGCGCTGCTCGCGCAGGACCCGGCCCACGCCGGTCAGGGTGCCGCCGGTGCCGATGCCCGCGACGAAGGCGTCGAAGTCGCCGGCCTGCTCCAGGAACTCGCGCGCCGTGGTCTCGCGGTGGATCGCCGGGTTGGCGGGGTTGGTGAACTGCGAGGCGAGGATCGAGTTGGGCGTGGCCGCCTGGATCTCCTCGGCGCGCTTGACGGCCCCGGCCACGCCGCCCTCCGTGGTCAGCACCAGCTCGGCGCCGAAGGCCCGCATGATCGCCCGGCGCTCCTTGGACATGGTCTCGGGCATCGTGATGATGACCCGGTAGCCCAGGGCGGCGCCGACCATGGCCAGGCCGACGCCGGTGTTGCCGGAGGTGGCCTCGATGATCGTGCCGCCCGGCTTGAGGGCGCCGGCGGCCTCGGCCGCGCGCACGATCGACAGGGCGATGCGGTCCTTGACGCTGCCGGCCGGCTCGAAGGCCTCGACCTTGGCCAGGACGGTGGCCGGTCCCGAGACGACGCGGTTGATCTTGACCAGCGGGGTGCGGCCGACGGCCTCGGTGATATTGGACAGGTAAGCCATGGTGGGTGCCTCTTCCTCGTGTGTTCCCGCCTCCGGCGGGGTCGGACGGGGCCGGAAGACGGAGCGGTCTTCCGGGCTCTTCGATTCGGTGCGCGATCCGGTACGGGCGCCGGTTGGCGCGGATGGTCTGATCGGTGCCCTGGTCCGCCGACCCGCTCGCCCGCCGGGTATCGGGGCGGGGGCGGGCATCGTGGGCGGGGCATGGGGCGGGCTCACCCCGAGCGCCGGGCATGCGCGCGATCGCGCGCACGAACTCGTGGCCTGGCGCTCTACAGACACAGGCAGCAGGAGGGGGACATCGCGCGCATGACGCCGTGGGCGATCATGGGGTCCTCCCTTCCTGCTCGTGGACGGCCGCGGGCCGTCTCGTACCGGGGCGACCATATCCTCCGGGCGGCCGATCGGACAACCGCGCCGTCCGCATGGTGGCGCGCCCCTACACGGGGCGCTCGACGACGCGGCTGCCCGCGGATTCGGGCACCGCCCGCCCCCGGGTGAGGGAGGCCAGGAGCTCCGCCAGACCGGTCGGGTCGGGGCTCGCGGTCGACACGGTGAGGACGGCGTGGGTGGCGCCCCAGACCGTCTCCTCGACGGCGAGATCCGCGCCGGCCGGCCCCGCCGCGCCGCCGGCGCCCCGCAGCTCCGCCTCGAGCCGACCGGCCTCGCCGACGGCCACGCGCACCTCCCACAGGTGACGGGTGACCAGCCGCACCCGGGCGGCCGCCTTGAGCGCCCGCGCCGCCGCCTCGCCGTAGGCCCGCACGAGCCCGCCCGTTCCCAGCAGGGTGCCCCCGAAGTACCGGGTGACGACGACGGTCGCGTCCACCAGCCCCGTCCCGCGCAGGACCTCCAGGATCGGCCGGCCGGCCGTGCCCGAGGGCTCGCCGTCGTCGTTGGAGCGCTCGATCGGCCGGCCGCCGGGGACGGTCACGATGAAGGCGGAGCAGTGGTGGCGCGCCGCCGGATGGGCCGCGCGGACCGAGGCGATGAAGGCGCGGGCCTCCTCCTGCGTCCGCGTGCGGGCGGCGCGGCCCAGGAAGTGCGAGCGCTTGACCTCCAGGTCGGTCTCCGGCTGCGTCGTGCCGGCGAGGGTGAGGGTGCCTGCGTCGTCGGACATGACGGCATGGTCCCATGCGCCGCCGCCCCGCGGCAGGGGCTGATACGCCCGCGGCGCCGAGCGCATCGCCGGCTGGCGCCGCCCCGCGGAGGGACTGATCTCACACGGATCGCGCGGCACCGGGGCTGGTACGGGCTCGGCGGAACTCGTTAAGGTGTCCCTCGGTCTAGTTCTCGATGGATCCGACGATCCCCGGCCTTGGAAGGAGCGGGCTCATGGCAGTGCCGAAGCGGAGGATGTCCCGCAGCAACACCCGCAACCGCCGCGCGCAGTGGAAGGCGAAGCTCTCCCGGCTCGACACCGTCCGCGTCAACGGTCGCGAGATCACGGTGCCCCGCCGCCTGGTCAAGGCCTACAAGACCGGACTCCTGGAGCACTGAGTCCTGTCGCGGGCCGAGTGGTCGGTCCTCGCACGCGGGTGTAGCTCAATGGTAGAGCCTCTGCCTTCCAAGCAGATTGCGCGGGTTCGATTCCCGTCACCCGCTCGGTGAACGAGCAGGCCGTCCCGGTTCCTCCGGCGACGGCCCGTCCCGTCTTCAACGGGCTGTGGCGCAGTTTGGTAGCGCGCCTGCTTTGGGTGCAGGAGATCGTGGGTTCGAATCCCGCCAGCCCGACTGCCTCCCCCGGGCGCCGGCGAGTATGCGCTAATTAATGCAAAAACGATAAACAGGTCGAGGCCATGCATAAAATTGGCAGCGACACCATTATCGCATCCAGTACCGAGCTGAAGCGCAGTTCTCGGGACGGCCTGCGGGAGAGTGCGCTGTTCAAGGACTTCGCGATCGATGGCGCGGACGGCTACACCGCGGCCGAGGCTTCGCTGAGCACCGGGGAGACGATTGAGCGAGTCTTCACCTACAGCGCCCATTATCCTTTTTACTCGGATGCCCTGCAGTGCGCGGACAGGAGCGGCGCCGCCGACGTCGGCGGAAGGCGCTACACCTATTGGCTGCTTCCTGCGAACGGCGAGGACGCCTGTGTCGCAAGCGACGGGAAGTACAGCCTGGTCGTTGCCGTGAATGAGAGGGGCGCAGACGATGCTGCGCTCAGTACCGTGGAGAATGCTGAGCTGTACGGTATGAAAGTATATCTGGGCATGCCGATTCCGCAGATGGGCCAGCCCGGTACGTCGGGCTATCCGGCGTACGTGGCCGACGACTCGTACATGGGCACGCTGGGCGCGTTCACGCGCAACCTGCTCCGGTCGTGGATGCAGGCATTCGGCGCCAGAACCTCCTTCGCCGGGCTCTATCAGGGCCGGGAGACCTCGGTCGTACAGGACCACCGCCGTTCACCAGCACACGCTCAACGTCTATGCGTCCCAGAACGACGTTGTCGCCGCCTCCCTGCCGGAGGAGAAGCGCCGCGTCGTGTTCAGCCCCTACGCCTCTTTCGAGGATCCGAGCCGTGCGGCATATTTCGAGGACCGGTTCCGGGACATCGTGCATACGGGTGCCGGAAGGGTCGACGTCATCCTCGCGCCCCAGGACGGCGTCGGCACGGGGAAGGTGAGCCCGAGCGACAAGGACTCGGTGGCCTCGCCCGAGAATGTCACCACGCTGTACGCCGCGGCGCAGAACGCGAGCGCGAGCGAGACGTGGGCGAATATCGAGCTGTTCGTTCGCGACAGCTCGACCTGTCGGGCGGGAAGCATCACATTCACCTCCGACTGCAGCGCCCACAAGGCTCGTATCGATCAGCAGATCGAGCTCGCCGAGCCGTATGCTCAGAAGATACTGGCCTACGACTGGTCCATGTACATGAGCAGGGCTCGCGTGTCGGCGGACTCTCAGGAGACTCTCGTGTCCTACCTGCTCAGGACAGGTGCCCAGAATGACGCCCTTGGCGAGGACCAGCCACGGTCCTCGGCGGATGTCGAGCTGGAGGCGGCGGGAGATCGCCCCGCGGGATGTCAGACCGATCTCGGCGCGGAGCTGATATGGGGGTGGACTGCCAGGCGGGACGCCAGGTCCAGTCTTAGTCCCACGAGCAGCCCTCGTACGCTGGGCCGCCGTTCCTCGCGCGCCAGTCCCGGGTGTCCTCAATCTCCCGCGCGGTGTCCGGTCCGGGGTCGTGGTCGAGGAGCTTCTGGGTGAAGGTGTTCCAGCGGTTCTCGTCGGGATCAGTCACACCCGTGATGCTCACCAGGCTTGCCAGGGTGTAGTCGTCGGTGATGCTCCCGGCGGCCTGGTAGAGGCGGGGGAGGCTGTCGCAGATGATGCTGCGGCACCTGTCCGCCACGCCCGTGTTACCGAGCGTCGTCTCGGATGAGGCTGTCTCGCCGAGGCTGATCTCGTACAGGGCGTCGGTGGCCATGGTCAGCCCACAGGGGACGGTGCAGCGCCCCGTGCACACTGCCTCCACCAGCTCGCTCGTGACCAGAAGCGCCGCCTCTGACAGGCAGCGGTTGTAGTACACGACGTCTTCCAGGATCATCAGGTCCCTATGCCCCTGCTCCATGTCGCGCGCTGAGACCACCGCCTCCACAAGCCCGGGATCCAGCCCCACCCCGTCCAAGGTGCGCACACCGCCCCAGTCGAGCCTCATCTCACTCACCCCATTCACCTCCTGGTTTCGGCTTAGTCCCCCGCGGGAACTGCAGGCTATGGTCGCAGGCGGTTCGGCTACTGCCCCCACTCGTACAAGGCTCCACCGCGCTCTGCGCGATCCTGCTGGCACTCGTGAAGTTCGTCCTCGCTCAATACGCCTAGTCTGCGACTCGTCATCTGCTCGACAAATGCTCGCCATCTTCTCTCGTCGTCGTCGACTGTGCCGAGAATGCGGATGAAACTCGAGAGGATATCATCTTCGAGGGGACTGAGGGCTAGTTGGTATAAGTCTGGCAATCGAGACCTGACAATAGAGCGGCAATGATTGCCTATGTTCATGTTGCCGTGCTCTGCTTCATTTGTTGAGGGGCCTCCGAGGACAATTTCAAACAAGGTTTCAGCGGCCCAGGAAAGGCCGGACTCCGTGTAATCGCCTGCACACAATGCTTCGACTAGAGTTTCTGTCACTGGTGCGGCGGCTTCCTCTAGTCCTCCAGCGTAGAATGCAGTCCCTTCGATGTGCCAGTATGCTTGCTCTCCAGTTTGCATGTCGGGAGAGCGAAGCATGTCGAAGATTGGCGCCGGATCCATGCCGACACCCTTCATGGTTCGGACTTTCTGCCAGTTAATTCCCATTCTGCATACTCCATCTTCCGCCTTCGTCGCGAGGAACCTTCGGGGGAAACATATCTTCGTCATACAAATCTTGACAATTGACGCACACTCGAACGTAAGGGTCCTTTGTTGGTTTTCCGTTCGCAATGTTCCGCACGTACCGAGGCCTTACTGCTTCCGTGTACCTTACGTCGCTGGGGGCTGCGCCTCCAATCTTCGTAAGGTAATTGCTTCCACTTGTTTCTGCGCAGAAGTGTTCTCCATTATGAAGATTTCCGGGTCTGCCGAGGACGGGTGGGTGGGTCTCAGTGTAAGTGGCGACCATGGTTGAGGTCCTCCTCGGCTCGGTTGCGGCTGCATTGAAAAGCTCTCTGCGTGCCGCGTCAAGTTGCTGTTCCGCGTTGAGGCCTCGCCACGTGCCCTGGTCGATGTCTGTGGGTGGCCAGGTCCCTTGGGTTCTCGACGGTGCATCCGTTGTGGGCCAGGATGTGGGTGCCGGTGGTTGTGGTGGTGTGGTAGGTGTGGGTGTTGTTGACCTCGATATTGTGGACGGTGGGGGCCTGGCCGGTGGCGGTAACGGTGTGGACGGTGACGGGGTGCCCGTGGTTGTCGCGCAGGCGGTCGCCGGATTGGATGTGTCCGGCGGGGGTGAAGCCCTTGCCGTGGACGTACAGGGGGTGGGCTGGTGTGGTCTCCAGGTCGCCGTTGCTGGTGGCCAGGCGGATGGTGGGTGTGTGCTCGTGGGTGAAGGTCCTGGTGACCGTGGAGGTGGTGGGTTGGCCGGTGTCGGGGTCGGTGCAGGCGACGTGGTCGCCGACGGCCACGTCCTCGATGGGCTTGGTGGTGCCGTCGGCCATGAGGACGGGTGTGCCGGCGGGGAAGCACGGGTCGCGGCCCACTGAGGAGACGGCTCCGACGCCGGCTCCCATGGTCCCGCCCATGGCGGCTCCCCGGCCGGTGGCGCCCAGGAGGCCGCCGACGGTGTGGGGGCCTGGTTCCAGCACGTAGCCGGCGCCACCGCCGAAGGCCCCGCCGGCCGCCCCGGAGGCCCCGCCGATGAGAGTGTTACGACCTATGGCGGGCATGTTCTGCAACCACGCGTAGGCGCCGGCACCGTTAGCGCCTCCCAGCCACGAGGCCACCCCGCCCCCGATGGCGCCTGCGGCGCCTCCCACCAGCCCGGCTCCCAGGACCTGCCAGGGGTTGACGCCCTGGCCGGAGGCGGCCTGCTGGTCGTAGTTCTGCCAGGCGCCGATGACAGCCCCGGTGATGGCCCCGCCCGCGACCGGTCCCAGGAACGCAGTCGCCAGGCCCCCGATGACGATGCCGGCGGCGACGTATTTCCAATTATTGGCCAGCCAGCTGCCGGCTGCGGCCAGGCCGGTGGTGTGCGCCTCGTTCCACGCCTGCAGGTCCGCGTCGCTCAGCGGCCTCAGGCCGGTGGGGTCGGACAGGTTGACCGGGTCGTTGCCGGCGTAGGAGTACGGGTTTCCCGCCCAGCCGGCTCCCAGGACCGGCTCGAGCGGGTCGGGTGAGAGCAGGGAGTGTGTGGACGGGTCGTAGACGCGTGCGCCCAGCCACGACAGGCTGGCCCCGCCACCGGGCCGGCCGCCGCCAGCTCCGCCGGGGCCCGGCTCCCCGGGCAGGGTCAGGGTCCCGGTAGTGGTGACCCCCAGGCCGCCCAGGCTGGGGCCCGGCGCACCGGTGCCCCACGGGGAGGCGGCGGCGTCGTGACCGGCGCGCTCGGGCAGCAGCCACCCGCCGCCGGGCCCACCGGTGCCGGTGCCGACCCCGGCGACGGCGGTGACGGGCACGTGCCCGACCTGCGCCAACTCACCCCAGGCGGTGTCCCACATGACGCCCTGCCCATCGACGCCGGCCAGCTCACCCAGGGTGTCGACGTCCAGGGTGTGGGTCGACCCGGGCGCCCCGCCGCCGTCGGTCGTATCGGTGTAGGCGGCCAGGAACCCGCGCGGGTCCCAGGTGAACTCTCGCCTGCTGGTCCCGTCGTCCTGGCTGACCCGCCGCCCCGCAGCGTCGTAGGTCAGGACCTGTCGACGCGCCCCACCACCGTCGGCGCCCGCGCCAGCGCGACCGGTGGCGCCGGCATTATGCGCCGGGTCGTTCCCAGCGTCGGTGATGGGGTTCTTGGTGTCGGTGGTCGTGGTGGTCAGCAACTGACCGGCCGCGTCATAGGTGTAGGTGGTGACGATCCCGTCGCTGTCGCCGGCCTCCAGGCGGCCCAGGGCGTCCCAGGTGTAGGTGGTGGTGATGCCCTCGTCGGTGACGGCACGGGTCAGCTGGCCGGCCGCGTCGTAGGCGAAGGCGGTGCGGATCCCGTCCACGCTCTGGGCGGTCACGCGCCCCTGCTCGTCGTACTCCAGGGCGGTGGTGCGCACGAACCCGTCCCGCACCACCTTGTGAGCGACCACGCCGTGGGGCCCCCAGGTCCAGGTGGCCTCCACCCCGGGCGCGACCGCCCGCGTCACACGCCCCAGCCAGTCCCGCTGAAGGTCCAGGCGCCCCAGGGCCGGGTGCTCGACCGCCGCCAGCATCTCGTCGGCGTCGTAGACGTAGCGGGTCACGGACCCGTCCGGGTGGGTCATGGATGTGCGCAGCCCGTCCGCGTCATAGGTCCACCTGATGGTCTGGTCCCCGCGGCTGCGGGAGACCAGGTGTCCCATGGCGTCCCAGGTCAGGGTGTCCGTGCGGCCGCCGGGGCCCGTGGCGCTCCAGGTCCGCCCGGCTATGTCCCGCACGATGCTGGCGATGGTCTCCGCCCCGGCGTCCTGCCCGACGGCGTCGCCTCCCTGGTCCTCCAGCCCGCCGGCTGGTCTGCTGATGACTCGTTCCAGGCGCCCGGCGCTCCCGTAGGCCCAGTCCAGGATCCCGGTGGCGTCCGCGCGGCTGGTTACGCGTCCGGCCGCGTCGTACGTGTAGCGGGTGGTGCGCCCCACCTGGTCCGTCATCGCCCTCACACGGCCCATGGAGTCATAGGTGCAGGTGCGCCTGCCCCCGGCCGCGTCGACCATCGCCACCCGGTGGCCCATCCGGTCGTACTCGAAGCGCGTGACCGCCCCCAGGGCGTTGGTCACCGACACGAGCTGTCCGGCGTCGTCGTAGGTGAACCTGCGCAGCCCGTACCAGGCGTCGCGCACCGAGGAGATGCGCCCGCACTTGTCGTAGGTGAACCAGGTGGTGCCCCGGCCCGGTTCCACCCTGCGGGTGATCCGCCCGCACACGTCGAAGGTTGTGGACACCTCCTGCCCATCGGGCCAGGTCTCACCCACCAGGCGGGAGTCGGAGTCGTAACGCATCTCGTAGCGGCGCCCACCCGTGGAGATCGTCGCCACCCACCGGCCCAGGTGGTCGTACTCGTAGGAGAACGACGCCCCCGACGGCTGGGTCACGCGCACCACGCGACCCGCGGCGTCGCGCTCCAGGCGCGTGCACCCGCCGTGCTCATCGACGCGCTCGACCACACGACCGCACGCGTCACGCACCAGCGTCGAGGTGGTGCCGTCCGCGTTGACCGCCCCCACCATGCGACCCAGGGCGTCCCAGGTGGCACCGACCTGCGAGTCGGCGTCGCGCGCCAGCGTGGGCAGGCCCAACGGCCCGGACTCGAAGTCCTGGACCACACCCGTGGGGTCCACCGTCCGGGCCAGGTCCCCATTGGCCGTGTACTCCAGGACCGCCCGCGCTCCTGTCGGGTCCGTCACGGAACGCAACCGCGACAGCGCGTCCCACCCGAACTGCCAGGACGACCCGTCCGGCAGTGTCGCACCGGCCTTGAGCCCCAGGTCGTCATAGACCGTTGAGATCACCCGGCCCACCGCGTCAGTCGTGGACTCCTCAGCCCCGTGGTCTCCATAGGCGACCTCGGTACGGCCCCCGGCCGGGTCCACCAGCGTGCACAGGCGCCCACCGGGCGTGTACTCCCACCGCCACAGGGCGCCGTCGGGGTCGCGGCGGTGGGTGAGGTTGCCCGCCTGGTCGTAGCGGTACTGCGTGCGGTGGCCCAGGGGGGTGGTGGCGGCGGTGATCTGTCCCCGGGCGTCGCGTTCCAGGCGCGCGGTAGCCCCGTCGGCGTTGGTGGTGGCGATCAGGTCGCCGCGGTGGTCGTAGGTCAGGTCCAGGCTCACGCCCACCGGGTCGACGACCCGCACCAGCAGCCCGTGGTCCCATTCCAGGTGGGTCAGGCCGCCGCACGGGTCCGTGATGGTTGTGGGGTTGCGGTCAGCCCCCTGGTAGGCGAATGTCGTGACGCTGGGGGCGGCGTCCGGCTCGGGGGCGACAGTCACTCGCACGACCCTGTCGGCCTGGTCGTAGTCATAGGTGGTCCGAGCCCCGGTGGGCTCGACCCGCATGGTCAGGCGGGACCGCTGGTCGTACTGGTTGATGGTGCGCTGCTTGTCGCGGGCGGTGACCATGACCTTGTTGCCCCACCGGTCCCAGATGACCGACTGGCGTGCCCCGTCGGCGTCGACCATGCCGACCAGACGGCCCCACCGGTCGTAGATCCACGTGTTGGCCCGGCCCCCGTCCTCATCGGCGACCTGCGTGACCCCACCGGGCAGGTAGGTGTAGTGGCTGACCCGCCCGAAGGGGGAGCGCTGTGTGAGGACCTGGCCGGCCTGGTTGTAGGTGTTATCCACCTCCACCACGCCGTCGGCGTCCACCACCCGGCGCACCCGCCCGCCCTCGTCCCACTCATAGCTGCGGCGCCCGCCCTCGCGCTCCACACCCACCAGCCGCCCCGAGGCGTCATAACGGTACGACACCTGCCGCCCGTCGGAGGCCTCCAGGCCCGCGATCCGGTCGGCCTCCTGGTCCCACACCACGGTGACGCGCCCGCCGCGCTCATGGGCCAGGCCCACCAGCCGCCCCGCCTGCCAGACGTAGTCCACCCGGCTCCCGGCCCCCGTGCACGTCCATGCCAGGCGCCCCGAGGCGTCGAACACCCACCGGCCGCCGGCGTTGTCCGACACCACCAGCCACTCGTCGCCGGCCGGCCCAGCGGCGTCGCCTGGCCCGCCGTCGTCACCGCCGGCGCCGGCAGCGTCGCCGGTGCCGTCGCGACCGGCGTCGCTGGTGCCGTCGTCGGCCGGCTTCAGGTGCTCGAGCCACAGGGCGTCACCCGTGGCCCGCTCCCAGCCTGTTCCCAGGCGGGGGAAGACCACGTGCCGCCCTGAGGGGCGCACCCACCTCGCCCCCTCCTCGTCCAGGACCAGGCGCTCGTCAGCGCACGAGGCCCACCCCGGCCCCAGGGCCCCCACACCGTCCAGCACCGAGTTGTAGGTGCGCGCAAACCCCAGCGAGGCCAGGCCGCCGGTGAAGCCCAGGTCCACCTCACGCTCCACGAAGTTGCCCGTCGTGGTGTTCACCGGGTCATCGGCGTACCCCGAGGTCTGCGGGTCCCCCGCGATCCGCGGGGACGCCACATCCAGCGGCCTGCGACCACCCACGACCCCCTGGGCCGTCAGGGAGGCCTCCATCGCGGCGTCCGACACGCTCACGATCCCATCGCCGACTCCAGCCTCCCCTTGCCCGTGGACACGTTCTCGCTGGCCCCCGATAGGTTCGAGGCGTACGTGCGCAGGTCCGACGGCCTGGCCGACGACACCGCACCAGCCGCCCCCGGCGCCGGCTCCGCCCACGTCGAGACCACCGGCTCATGAGGCTCGGGCAACGGTACCGGAGCCGGGCCGGCAGGCGGCTTGTCCCCGTCGGTCAACCAGTCCCACCCCTGCTTGAACAGGTTCTCCTCGTCCTGACGGTCCGCCCACTCCTTGGCCACCGCCCGACGCCTCCGCTCAGTCGCGGCCGCACTCTTCAGCGCCCGCACCTCACTGACCAGGTCATCCAGAGCGGCCGAGATATTCGTACAGTCCTCCTGGCCCGCCTTGGCGCCAGAGTCGAACACGTCCCCGTAATGACCCTCAAAATCAGCCGACGCCGTCGACGCCCACACTCCCACATCCGACCCCATCGTCGAGATCGTCGACGACAAGCCCGACGCCGCCGTAACCAGAGCATCCGCCGTCGCGTCGTCAAACACCACCGGCTCGTTATACGCCCCCAGATCATCCTTGCACGAACCCACAACAACCCCCAGGGACCAGACCAGGACAGGACGAGAGCCACCCGCACCACAGCGGGATGACCTGCCACACTCTACGCCCACAATGGCTCTGCCGCCAGCATGAGCACGAGACGACGCCACCCCGGGTAGGCCGGCAGCGGGTGGGCGCGCAGCGCCCCGCGGTCGGCCGGCTCGCTCTCGTGCTCGGCGCACCTGGCCACCAGCCGCGGGTGCGCCAGCAGCGCCACCGGGTGGTTGACCCCGGCCGGGGAGTCCCGGACCAGGCGCAGGCGGTCGACGTCGTCGGTGTTCTCCGCCCGGTGGATCATGGCCGGCGAGTAGGAGCCCGCTTCCAGGCCCAGCCCGGCGGCCACCTGCGCAGGGGCGAGCATGGGCGGTGAGCTCGAGGGGCCGGTGCTGCCCGGCGGCCACCTGCGCGGGGGCGAGCAGCAGGTTGGCGGCGTGGTCGGTCGGGACCCGGTTGATCTCCTCGGGCATCTGCCGGCTGAAGGAGTGCGGCCCCGCCTCACCCCGGCCCGCAAGCCATCGGACCCTGCTCTCATACGGCCTGGACTGATCTCGGCGAAGGGGAGGAACTGACCGACCTCGTCGACGGTCTCGACTGAATCGTGAACGTACCTTTCCCGCTTCAACGAACCTCCGTTGACGTTGCCGACTGCCGTCAACCCATGTTGACGGCTGGGGTGCGGCCCGCGCCTCCCGCCGGTACCAGTCCGGAACCAACCGTCCGGCCCATGCCGTTCCGCCGGCGTCGGCCCCGGGACGGAAGACCGCTCCCCGGTCCGCCCGGCGGCCCCGTAAACAGCCGCCGTTCTCCGCACCTGCGAGTGATGCGCGCCATAAGATGGGGGCGGCGTCGCACGTGACGCCAGAAGGAGGAACCATGAAGATCCTGCACTCGCAGTTCACCGCCAAGCCCGGCTTCGAGGACGAGGTCGCCAAGATGATCTGCGGCTTCGCCGACAAGGTCCGCAGCGAGCCCGGCAACCGCGTCTTCGACGTCTACCGTCACAGCGACGACCCCGCGAAGTTCTTCGTCATGGAGGCCTACGTCGACGAGGACGCCTTCCAGACCCACCTGGGCATGCCCTACGGCGGGCCCTTCAACGCCCGTCTGGAGGAGATTATCGAGGAGCCCCACTCCATCCTCACCTTCCTCGACAAGATCGCCTGACGGAGTCCGCCGCGGCGCGCGTTCTCAAGGACGGGGTCCTCAGGGAGCGCGCGCCCCGGACCCGGGACGAGGGCCGGGCGTCCCGGGTCCGGGGATGATGACCAAGACCAAGGCCAAGGCCACGGGCGGGGGCCGCCGACCATGTCGGCGGCCCCCGCCCGTTCCCGTCCGCACCGTTCCGGCGCGGGCGCCGTCGGGCGGGTGGACGGCTCGATCAGTGGTTGGGGCCGCCCGCGCCCTCGTTGAGGCGCTCGGTGAGGATGCGGTTGAAGGACGCGGCGTCGCGGGTGGAGACGTAGTCCTTCACGGCCTGGAAGAAGCCGTCCTGCATCGCCGGGGAGATCACCTCTCCGTAGGAGATCGAGTTGAGGACCGTCTGGCTCCGCAGAGCGTCGGCCGTCTGCTGCTGGTAGGGGGTGAGGGAGGAGACGTCGGCGTCGTTGCGCACCGGGACGCATCCCTTGACCTTGCAGAAGTCGGTCTCGACCTGGGGGTCCAGGGCGGTGGTGAGGAAGGCGTTCGCGCCGTCGCGGTTGTCCGTCGAGGAGGAGGCGACGAACGAGTCGACGACCATGAGGAACATCCCCTCGGTCCCCGGGAAGACGGTCGCGGCCACAGGCGAGGCGCCGGTGCTCGGAGTGTCGACGTTCGTGCCGGCGCTGGGGGCGGCGCTGCTCGGGGTGTCGACGTTCGTGCCGGTGCTGGGGGCGCCGGTGCTCGGAGTGTCGGTGTCCGTGCCGGCGCCGGCGGCGGCCCCCGAGTCGTTGAGGGCGGTGGACTCGGCGAAGGCGCTGTCGTTCATCTGGTAGAAGCCGCACTCGCCCGCCGCCAGACGGCCGGAGGCCTCGGACCACGTGTTGTTCTTGCCGGTCGCGTCCGTGTAGTCAATGAGGCGTCCGAAGGTGTTGAGGGCGGTCTGCACCTCCTGGCCGCTCCAGTCGAAGCGGTCGGCCTCGATCCTCTCCCAGCCCTCCTTGCCGACGGTGGCCAGCAGGACCGACTCGAAGAGCCCCGCGGTGCTGATGGAGTCGGCCCCGCCGATGCACAGCGGCGTCGTCCCCCTCGCCTTCAGGGCGTCGAGGTCGGCGAGGAACTGGTCGAGGGTGTAGCCCTCGCCCGGCTCGGCGATCCCGGCGCCCTTGAGGACGTCGCGGTTGTACATCAGGACGTTCGCGCGGTGCGCGGACAGTGGGGCCGCGTACTGCTTGCCGTCGACCGAGACCGAGGACAGGACGTTCTCGGGCAGCTGCGCCTTGACCTCGTCGGTGAAGAGCGAGGAGACGTCGCCGACGGCGCCGGCGTTGTGCCAGGCGGTGATGTTCCCGCCGACGAGGCTCTGCCAGACGTCGGGCGGGTCCCCGTGCGCAATGCGCGTGGCCAGGACGACGTGGGCCTGGGAGCCCCCGCCGCCGACGACGGCGATCTCGTCGACGGAGGTGCCGGGGTTCTGCTTCTCGTAGCGGTCGACGAGGACGTTGAGGGCGGAGGACTCGGAGGTGGACGTCCACCATGAGAGGACGTCGATGGAGCCGTTCGCGGTGGGGGTCGATCCACCCGAGCAGGCGGTGATGGCGAGGGCGGTCGTCGCGGCGGTGAGAAGGGCGACGACGCGTTGTCTCAGGGTGGTCATTACTGGGCCTTCCTCTTGTCTGAGGTCGTAGCGATTACTCGCGGAGTGGGTGTGCGCAGGTCGTAGATCGCGTAGAGCGTGACCATGGCGAAGCAGAACGCCGGGACGACGAAGGAGGTCGCCGCGCTCGTCATGTCCATGACCCGGCCCTGGACCATCGGCATGATCGCCCCGCCGACGATCGCCATGACCAGGCCCGCGGCGCCGAACTTCGTCGCCTCGCCGAGCCCGGCGAGGGCGACGCCGTAGATCGTGGGGAACATCAGGGACAGGCACAGGGAGATGGAGATGACGGCGATCACCCCGGTCATGTCCGGGCGGAGCACGGCGTAGAGGCACAGGCACACGGCGAGGGTGCCCAGGAGCGCCATGACCTTGGTCGCCCGGATGCGCGCGATGACGGCGGTCATGACGAAGCGGGCGATGAGGAAGACGACGAGGCTGATCTGCAGCATCTGCGAGCCCAGCTGGAGGGAGCCGTCGATCGCCTGC
>ERZ772917.936-NODE-936-length-18999-cov-73.962363_pt1 | contig 18999 bp, 17 predicted proteins | sample MGYA00511187_ERZ772917 | MGnify/ENA primary metagenome ERZ772917 (study PRJEB29015, sample SAMEA2737925) | human oral metagenome | biome: human oral; feature: human-associated habitat; material: dental | place: China | collected 2012 ... | reverse complement strand
GAGGGCATGTAGCCGGAGAACGCGCCGCCGCCGATGCCACACATGAAGGCCAGGGTCAGCAGGACCCAGTAGGGGGTCTGGTTGTCCTGGACCGCGAAGAACCAGCCGGCCATGGGGATGATACACAGCAGGGAGGTGATGCCCACGAGCTTGCGGGTGCCGATGAGCGGGGGCAGGAACATGTAGATGAGGCGCAGGATGCCCGCGGCCAGGCCAGGCAGAGCCGTGAGCCAGTAGAGCTGGGACCTATCCAGGTTGAAGCCAAGAAGCGTCAGCTTGGGCGCGATCGCGCTGGGCAGGAACCAGACGCAGAACGCCAGGATCAGCGAGTAGGTCGTGATCCACAGGGTGCGCCACGCGAGCTTCGAATCCCACTTCGATTCGTCATTGGGATCCCAATCGGTGAGCAGGAATCGGCTCTTCTTGGCCGCGGGTTCGGTTGCGCTCATGGCTCTCCTCGTCTGTCAAAGGGGTCCGATCTCATACAACGGACACTCATTAACACGGAGAGTACCAAGGGAAATAACAATCCCCACGCGATCACATTGGGACGTGCGTCACCCTTGGAATGTAGCCGAAAGATCCTTCAACCAGTAACTATCCAATCGTTGAAATAGCCTCAATCAAAGGCTGTTACATCACATCGGCGTTACGGAATTAGATTGGGCCTACCCCCCGATACGGCTCATGGTGCGCGACGGGCGAGCGAAGGCGTCGAGGTTGAGGCCGTGCGCGGCCGGTTTTGCCCACATCGCGTCGGCCCATCGCTCGGCGATCTCGCGGTCGGTTCCGTCCCCGCGCAACAGGTCCCTCAGCGAGGTTTCTTCAGTGGAGAACAGGCAGGAGCGCACCATGCCGTCCGAGGTCAGGCGCGTTCGGTCGCAGGCCCCACAGAAGGGCTCCGACACGGAGGCGATAACCCCCAGGAGCTTCGTCGGGTCGCCGTCCACGATCCAGCGGCCCGCCGGGGAGTGCGGATCCTCTCGCTGCGCGGGGGACAGCGTGTGCCGGGTCCCCATGATGTGCAGGATCTCGTCCGCAGTCAGGATGCTCTGGCGGTCCCACGTGTTGGCCGGACCGATCGGCATCTGCTCGATGACGCGCAGCTCAATGCCCCGATCCAGGCAGTAGTCGACCAGGTCAGGCAGGTCGGCCTCGTTCATGCCGCGCAGCACCAGCGTGTTGACCTTGATGGGGCTCAGCCCGGCGCGCGCGGCGGCCTCGATCCCCTCAAGCACGTCGCCCAGGCGGTCGCGGCGCGTGATGGCCGCGAAATGCTCGGGGTCCAGGGAGTCCAGCGAGATGTTCACGCGGCGAAGGCCCGCGTCCTTGAGACCCTGGGCGCGCTTGGCCAGTCCGAGCGCGTTGGTCGTCAGCGCCAGGTCGGGGGTCCGCCCCTCGTCCGTTTGGAACTCGGAACACTGCGCGATGATCCCCTCCAGGCCTCGGCGCAGGAGCGGCTCCCCGCCGGTGAAGCGGACCTGGCGGATCCCGAGCTCCTCGACGCCGATACGCACGAGGCGCACAACCTCCCCGTCCGTCAGCGTCTCCTCGGTGGGCAGCCAGTCCATCCCCTCGGGGGGCATGCAGTAGGAGCAGCGCAGATTGCAGCGGTCAGTCAGCGAGACGCGCAGGTCGCGGGCAACCCGCCCGAAGGTGTCGACGAGCCGCAGCGGCGCTGCGCACCCGACCGCCGAAGTCGGCGCAGCAACGGACATGAACTCGACTGACATGGCGCTACCCTACCCCGATTTACCAGGTGCATGCCCCTCGAAAAACCGTCGGAAGTCCCACAACGTCTCCGGCGCCTCGTCGCTGAGAGGAAGGGAACAATGGACGCCGACGACGACAGCGACGGTATCGAGCTAGCGTGAACTCGCAAGAGACCCACCCGAGCGAATCGAGGAACGCAGTGCGCGCCGTCGTCATGCACGAACCCGGCAACGTCACCGTCGAAGCGACGGACATGCCGACCATCCTGGAGCCCACCGACGCCATCATCAAACTGGCCGCGACCTGCATCTGCGGATCCGACCTATGGCCCTACCGCGGCGCCCAGCCAGTCCACGAGCAGCGCATGGGCCACGAGTACGTCGGTACCGTCGTCCGGGTCGGCGAGGCCGTCACGACCGTGCGCCCCGGCGACTTCGTCGTCGGCTCCTTCTGCATTTCCTGCGGCGAGTGCGCAATCTGCCGCGCCGGATACCCCTCGCGCTGCGCGACCGCGACCGCCCAGGGGGACCCCTTCGTCGAAACCCGAGCGGGCGGCACTCAGGCCGAGTACGCGCGTATCCCCCTCGCCGACGGGACGCTCGTGAAGACACCCGGGACGCCCACGCCCGAGCAGATCCCCTCGCTGCTGGCCGCCTCCGACGTTCTCGGCACCGGCTGGTTTGCCGCCGACGAGGCCGGGGCCGGTCCCGGCAAGACCCTCGCCGTCGTCGGCGACGGGGCCGTGGGTCTGTGCGCGATCATCGCCGCACGGCAGCTGGGCGCCTCGCGCATCATCGCGATGTCACGCCACCCGGAGCGCCAGGCCCTGGCGCGGCATTTCGGCGCGACCGACGTCGTCGAGGAGCGCGGCGATGAGGGCATCGCCCGCATCAAGGAGATGACCGGCGGCCTGGGTGCCGACGGCGTCGTGGAGGCCGTGGGTAACGAGGTGTCCTTCGACCAGGCTCTGGGCTGCGTGCGGCCCGGAGGACACCTTGCCTTCGTCGGGGTGCCCCACGGGGTCTCCCTGGACATGGGGCGCATGTTCGGTGCTGAGGTGCACATGTTCGGCGGCCCCGCCGCCGTGCGCAAGTACCTGCCGACCATGATCAACCTGATTTACCGAGGCGAGATCAACCCCGGTGCCGTCTTCGACCTGGTCCTTCCCCTCGAGCGGGCCGCCGAGGGCTACGCCGCCATGGACGAGCGTCGCGCGACGAAGGTCTTGCTGACCGTCTGAGGTTCCCCGCATGCCTCCGGGCAGGTCCGCCTCCGCGCGGGCCTGCCCGGTTCCATATGCCGCGCACTGCCCGGACTGCCCGCGGCAGGGGGGTTTCGCCTGGTTAGAACCCTTATCTACGGCCAGTCACCGGCGTGTCGCGCCCGTAACCAGGCAATTCCCCCACGCGCCCGACCGCGGCAGCCACAACCTGCCCCGCCACAGCACGGCCACCAGGACCTCCGGCTCCACACCGACACCACCAAGGTTCCAGAGCTATGCACACCATCCGATCGCGTATGAAATCAAGTCAACTCAGTTCATTCAAACTCCTACGAACTAATCTAAAACGCACTACAATTCATGTATGAGCCCAGAAGGCGGGGGCAGCGTCGCCCCCTTCATCCTCGACCTTGTTGAACGCGCGATCATCCGCGTTCCCCGCTCCAGTCACCACAGCCTCACGAAGGTGCCGACGGCGATTCGAATCGCAGGGAGAACATACCTCGACCTGGCGCGATTAAAGGACATCGGCGTCGCTCAGCTGCCAGAGGTCGTGCTCGCCGCGCGCCTGTACCACCTCGCTTTCACGCACCGATCCCTCGTTGCGACCGGGCAATGCGCGCTGTGGGCACACGGCTTCGCCAGCGACCCAAACCTACCTCCCATTACCGTCTCAGCGTCATCGCATCTGCGCGCCATCAGCCTGCCCTCCGTCACCATCGGCTCTCACGTGTTCTCTCCCGTGACGGTCAAACCTCTGCAAGTGCATCGCCTTCCTGATGTGTGCGACGCGCGCGGGCTCCTTATCGAGAGCTTTCAGTCTGCCCAGATCACCGCCGCCCGCATGTCGCGTAGTCCGCGTACCGCATTCATACAGATGTGCATGAACGGCCACGTCTACACGCGCTTCGACAACTTCCGCATGAAGGCGTCGCGCGACAATGAGGAAGCATGGAAGTTCTTGCTTGAGCGAGAGCTGAAACAGCTGGGCAACCGGGCGCGGGGGCGCGCACAGGTGCAGTGGATCATGACCCACGCGGACGCCGGTTGCGCCTCCCCCGGAGAGGCTCGACTACTCTACGAACTGTGCGCCGCGGGACTCACCGACGCGCGCACGCAGGTTGAGGTGCACACGCACGGGCACCGCTACTTCATCGACTGTGCCTTCCCGGCCGAGCGCGTCGGCATCGAGTTCGATGGGCGCGCGAAGTACGGCGACAATCCGCGCAGCATTCACACCTCGCTCGCCCGCGAGCGCGAACGACAGCGCCACCTCGAGGCGGAAGGCTGGCACATCATCCGTGTCGGCTGGCACGACCTCGACCGCCCATGTGAGGTCATCGCCCAGATTCGCGCTGCGCTCAACGCGCGACTCGGATGAGTGCGACACGCCCCGGCCGCGCTGCGGGGGTTTTGCCCTAATAGGAGCCTCGGTACGGCGTGTCGTCGGCGTGTCGCGCCCCTAATAAGGCAATTCCCCCGCCAGCCCAGCATCCCCCGCAGGCGCGACGTGTAGAGAACTCCCCGTCATGCCGACAAGCTCGCACGTCCCTGCCCCTACACTGGTGTCATGCATGATCCGACGCTGTCCACGATGGAGCACCGCGACCTCATTGAAGTGCTCGCGCTCAGCCACGTCCTCCCGCACGAAGCGCTGCCCGCCGAGGAGTGCCTGGGGCGCCGCTTGGCCACGGATATCCGCGCGCTCATACCGCTGCCGCCGTTCACGAACTCGGCGATGGACGGCTTTGCCGTGCGCCGCGAGGACCTGGTCGGCGAGGGCCCGTGGACGCTTCCCGTCGCCGGCGACATCGCGGCGGGAGACACTCGCGAGCACCGCCTGCGCGGCGGCGAGGCGTGGCGAATCATGACGGGCGCACCGGTCCCGGAGGGCGCAGACTCGGTCGTCAAGGTCGAACACACGGACCACGCGGCGGGCGTTGCGCAGGCTCCCGACACCGTGACGATCCGCGTTGCCCCGAAGGCGGGCGCGAACGTGCGCGTCGCTGGCGAGGTCCTTGAAGCGGGTTCGCTGGTCTTGCGCGCGGGCCGCGTCCTGGATGGGACGGCCCTGTCCGCCGCGATTTCGGTGGGTCACGGAACCCTGACGGTCGCGCCCCGGCCGCGCGTGATCGTGGTCTCCACGGGGACGGAGCTCAAGCGGGCCGGCGAGGAGCTGGCGCGCGGCCAGATCCCAGACTCGAACGGCATCCTGCTGCGCGGCCTCGTCGAGGAGGCAGGCGGCCGCGTCGTCGCCCAGCTGCGCACGGGGGACACGCCGTCTGAGCTTCGCCGGGCACTCGACGAGGCTCCCGAGGCCGACCTGGTTCTGACCGCTGGCGGCATCTCGGCGGGAGCCTACGAGGTGGTGCGCCTCACCCTTGGAGCGGACGCCGGTTTCCACCATGTCACGCAGCAACCGGGCGGCCCGCAGGGCGTGGGTTCGACGCGGGTGGGGGCCTCCGGCCGGCAGACTCCGGTCATCTGTCTGCCGGGCAACCCGGTCTCCGTGTTCACGACCTTCCACATGTACGTCGCGGGGGTGCTGGCGGTCATGTCTGGCCTGGTCCTCCCCGAGCGCGGAGCGACCGTGCCGAGCGCGGTAATGGCTCGCGCGCGCGTGGGGTGGGAGTCGCCGGAGGGTAAGACTCAGTTCATTCCGCTTCGGTTCACTGACGAGGCCGGGGAGCGTTGGGTGGAGCCCGTGCACTCCCTGGGCTCGAAGTCGCACCTGGTTGCCTCCCTGGCAGCCGCGGAAGGGATCGGCGTTGTCGCCCCGGAGTTTGGCACGGTCGCGGAGGGGCAGGAGCTGGCCGTCGTCCCACTGGTCGGCTGACGCCCCGGGAGGTTGATACCCCCGGCCGGTCGACGCCCCGGGAGGTTGACACCCCCGTAGGGCTGACCGCTCGTCGGCTGGACCCGGGCCTCGCCCAACCAAGCGAGCTATTGGGGTCCCGCCCCGCAGGCCCCGCCCCGCGGATGCCGCCGCTTTCGTCCGCTTCGAAGCGGCGCTCCCCACAGCAGAGCCCCTCACGGCGCTCGAACCTATCGAAAGGAAGACCGTGAAGTTTACGCATTTGAACGACGAGGGCGCCGCCTACATGGTGGACGTGACCGCGAAGAAACCGACGGTTCGCCAGGCGAGCGCGGTGTGCCGCGTGGACTGTTCGCCGGAGGTCATGCGGGCGCTGCGTGAGGGTACGGTCCCGAAGGGTGACGTGCTGGCGGTGGCCCGCGTTGCTGGCATCGCCGCGGCAAAGCGCGTCCCGGAGCTGCTGCCCCTCGCGCACACCATCGGCGTGCACGGGTGCGCGGTGGACCTGTCGCTGGAGGAGGATCACGTGGCGATCCGCGCGACGGTGCGCACGGCCGACCGCACGGGCGTGGAGATGGAGGCGCTGACCTCGGTGACGGTGGCGGCCCTGGCGATCGTGGACATGGTCAAGGGCGTGGATCGCAGTGCCCGCATCGCCGAAGCCGCGATCGTCGCGAAGTCGGGTGGCCGCAGCGGCGACTGGGTGCGTCCGCAAGACTGACCCCGGCACGAGGCGGGGGTTCCACGGCCCTCGCGCCCACCGGGCGGCCGCGTCGTCGGTGGCGCTGCGGCGGGCGTGGCTCAGGCGCGGGGGTGGTCGCCGCCCGCGAGCTGGTCGATGATGTGAGCGAGGAGCGGGCCGATGACGGCGACGGTGTCGGCGACACCCCCTCGGGAGCCGGGCGCGTTGACGACGAGTGCGCCCTGGGAGGAGCGACGCGTCACGCCGACGAGGCCTCGTGACAGGGCGGCCGAGGCAACCGCCGTTTCGCCGCGCCTGCGAATGGCGTCGGCGAGGCCGTCGATGCGTATCGCGAGGAGGGGCTCGGTGGCTTCGGGGGTGACGTCGCGTGGGGCGAGGCCCGTTCCACCGGTCGTGAGAACGAGGCGGGCGCCGGACGCTGCGGCGTCGGTGATCGCGCGGCGAATGTCCTCGACCTCGTCGGGGACGATCGCGACCGTCGCGTCGATGCCGTGTTCGGCGAGGAGGCGCGCGGCGAGGGGACCGGAGAGGTCCTGCGCGACGCCCGCGAAGCACCGGTCGGACACGGTGATGACGCGCGCGGGGATCATCTCAGTGTCGCGCGTTACCGCGTCGGCGCGCGGATCGGCGCACGCGGATGCCGGAGGTGACGGGATCGACGTCGCTGAACTGGCGGGGCGAGAGCTCGTAGTCGACGCGGCGCTCGGATTCGGGTTCGAAGGCCTGCGGGAGCGGTCGCTGAGGTCGCTCCCTCTTGCGCTGCGTGGCGCGCTGGGGGAAGACGGGGGGCGCGGGTTGTGGGGCCGGGGGTGGGGTCACGCTGTCGCGCACAGGCTGCGCGGGCGTGTAGAGGCCCGCAGGAACGGTGGCGGTGGGGCGAACGCGCACGGGCCGGATCTGGGGGACAGACTTCGTGGTGGGGCCGGTCGTGGACGCGGGAGCGACTGCGGGCAGGACGGGGGCGGCGCTGCGGTAGGGCGGCCGCGCTGCGGGTCTGGCGGCGGAGGTGGTGGTCGCTCCCACGGGGATGTCGGCTGGGTCGTCGGCGTTACCGGAGACTCGTTCGGAGAAGGGGCGTCCGGCGCGGCGCGGCAGCGGCGAGGCGGTGGCCGCCCTGCGGCTCGGGTGGTGGGCCGCCGGGGGGACGGGGATCGGAGCGCTGTCGGCCTCGGGAATGTGCGCGGCGGGCGCTTGGTGCGAGGCCGAGGCGTGCGGGTCGTCGGGTTCGGGGGACGGCACGGGCGCATCGGCAGAGACCAGCGCGCACAGGTCGGCGGGCTCGAGGGCGGGGGATGCTACGACGGGCATTTCGCTGGCACCGCGTCGGCCGATGAAGAAAGAGCGCAGCTGCATGGCCGCCTCCTGGGCGAGGACCCCGCCAATGACCTCGGTGGGGTGGGGCATGCGGGCGTCGCGTAGGACGTCGCGCAGGGAGCCGGCGGCTCCGGCCTTGGGGTCCCACGCACCGAAGACGACGCGGTCGATGCGCGAGGCGAGGATGGCGCCGGCGCACATGGTGCACGGTTCGAGGGTGACGACGAGCGTGCAGCCGCTCAGGCGCCACGTTCCCAGGGCTCGGCAGGCCTCGCGCAGGGCGACGATCTCAGCGTGACCCGTGGGGTCATGCTCTGCTTCGCGACAGTTCCATCCTCGGCCGATGATGCGGCCGTCGGCGTCGACGACGACGGCTCCGACGGGGACGTCTCCCGTTTCGCGGGCGCGGTTAGCCAGAAAGAGGGCCTTGCCCATGGCTTCACGGTACTGCTCATTCACTGTCACCCCTCCAGCTTACCGGCCAAACGAGTAATGAGGTAACTGAAGCTGGTGGATACGTGTGAGGTTCGTGTGACGCCTGAGTGTGGTGACTTCCTCGTCGGCTGCGGGTACCCGCCGCCCGGTCGGCACCGTTGATTCCCCGCCCCACCACGCCCTCGTCCGAGTAGACCGGGGTGCGCGCGCCCGCGCGAACAAGGTAGCCTATAGCCATGCGCCTCCACGTAGCTAATCACCCCTTGATCGCCCACAAGCTCTCCGTCCTTCGCGATCGCCAGACGCCATCGGCGACGTTCCGCCAGCTCGTCGACGAGCTGGTCACCCTGCTCGCCTACGAGGCGACCCGCGAGGTCGCCGTGTCCGAAACCCCCATCGAGACCCCCGTCGCCCCCACCGTCGGGCTGACGCTCTCCGAGCCTCGCCCGATCGTCGTGCCGGTCCTGCGCGCCGGACTGGGGATGCTTGAGGGCATGACCCGCCTGCTGCCCACCGCCGAGGTTGGCTTCCTGGGCATGCGTCGCGACGACGACACCCTGGAGATCGAGACCTACGCGAACCGCCTGCCCGACGATCTGTCGGGGCGCCAGTGTTTCGTCCTCGACCCGATGCTGGCCACCGGCCACACCATGGTGGCCGCGACAAACTACCTCTTCGAACGCGGCGCGAAGGACGTCACCTGCGTGTGCATCCTGGCCGCGCCGGAGGGTGTCGCCACCCTCGAGGCCGCCGTTGGCGACAGAGCCGACGTGAACGTCGTCGTCGCCGCCGTGGACGAGTGCCTCAACGATAAGTCATACATCGTTCCCGGCCTGGGCGACGCGGGCGACCGCCTGTACGGCATCGTCGACTGATCGCGCCGCGCGCCCGGATCGATCGACGGGCGCGTCTCGCGTGACTCTGAGCTCCGGGTGGGGGAGGGATCAAGGTCCCTCCCCCACCCGCACATTTGTCAGATAATTACTCCCAAGAATCGACCGTTTCAACTATTTCCCAGTCATCGTCGCTGATGACGCACGCCTATGACCTTGCGCACTAAGACTGTCAAACCCTCGAATCCTCGCCAATATGGTTTCATCCTTGAAATATGGCACTGATTCAGACCAATCCCAAACGACGCAAGTACGGCGTCGCAGCACTCGCAGGCGTTCTCGGAGGCATCGTCTCCGCGATCGTAAAGTTCGGATGGGAGGTGCCGCTGCCCCCTCGCACGCCCGAACGCAACGCGACGAACCCGCCGCAGGAGTTGCTTCAGCAGCTCGGAATCCCCGAGAGCGTCACCCACCTGAGCTACACCTACAACGGCAACGAGGGACTCCCCTGGGTCTCCTTCATCGTCCACTTCGCCTTCTCGATCGGCTTCGCGCTCATCTACTGCATCCTGGCCGAACGCTTTCCCCAGATCAAGCTCTGGCAGGGCGCCGCCTTCGGCGTCTTCGTCTACGTCGCCTTCCATGTCGTTCTGATGCCGCTCATGGGCACCGTACCGCCTCCGTGGCAGCAGCCCTTCGCGGAGCACTTCTCCGAGTTCTTCGGCCACATAATCTGGCTGTGGGTCATCGAGGTCTTCCGCCGCGACATTCGCAACCGCATCACCCACGAGCCTGACGCCGAGTTCCCGCTCGAGACGCGCACCAACTGAATCGCCCGCTGCGGCGAGAAACGCGGGTGGGCCCCGGAACCTCACGGTTCCGGGGCCCACCCGTTGTCACACCGGGAACGCACCGCGCCTGAGCACCTCGGCTCGTCTGAGCCCCGCGGCTCGGCTCGTCTGACCCCTACGCCTCAGCTGAGCAGCGCGCCTCGGCGCCCGCGGTCGGCGCGGTCCGGGCGGTCCGCGCAGGACTACCCTCGGCGCACGCCCACGCGCACCCGGCCTCGGCGATCTCAGAAGGCCGGGATGACCGAGCCGTCGGGCCAGGTCTGCTCGATGTACTGCCTGACCTGCTCGGAGTGCAGGAGCTCCTCGAGCTTGGCGATGGCCTCGGCCTTGCTGGAGCCGTTCTTCCACACGAGGACGTTGACGGCCGGGTTGTCCACGGGGGACTCGACGACGAGCGCGTCGCCGGTGAGGCTCAGGCCGCCCTCCTGGGCGAAGTTGCCGTTGATGACGGCATAGTCGAAGTCCTCAAGCGAGCGAACCAGCTGCGGGCCGTCGACCTCACGGAAATCGAAGTTCTTCAGCTTGGTGACGGTGTTGACGTTGACGTCGCCCTCGCCCTCGGGGATGGAGACCAGGCCCTGGGTGGCCAGCAGGCGCAGGGCGCGCTCCTGGTTGGAGGTGTCGGAGATAATGCCGATCGTGCCGCCGTCGGGCAGCTCGTCCAGGGACTGGTGCTTGTTCGAGAAGACACCGAGGGGCTCCAGGTGGATGCCAGCGCCGGCCTCGAAGTCGTAACCGGCCTGCTTCTTCGCGTTCTCCAGGAACGGGACGGTCTGGTAGAAGTTCGCGTCAAGCTCGCCGTCGTTGAGCGCCGAGTTGGGCTGGACGTAGTCGGTGTACTCGACGACCTTGATCGTGATGCCCGCGTCGGCGGCCAGGTTATCGTTGATGTAGTTGAGGATCTTCGCGTGCGGCGAGGGGGTCGCACCGACCTTCAGGACGGTGGCGTCGGAGCCGCCGGCGCAGGCCGTCAGCCCCAGGGAAGCAACGGCCGCGAGCGCGAGGGCCGCGAGAGAGCGATGACGCATGGTGATTCTCTTTTCTGTATTGTTCGGGATTTGGGGGCGAGGCCGCGGCGGCCTCTTAAGGTCTACGAGCGCGCGCGGTGGTCGAGCTTGCGCGAGATGAAGTCGCCGATCAGCTGGATGATCTGAACGATGACGATGATGGCAACGACGGTGGAGATCATGACGTCGTCCTGCCAGCGGTTGTAGCCGTAGTTGATGGCCATCTGGCCGAGGCCGCCGCCTCCGACGGCGCCTGCCATCGCGGAGTAGCCGATGAGGGTGATCGCCAGCGTCGTGATGGACTGGACGAGGGCTGGCAGCGCCTCTCGGATCAGGACGCCCCAGCGTATCTGGCGGTTGGAGGCGCCCATCATCTGAGCTGCCTCAACCTTCCCGGAGTCGACCGCCAGGAGGTTCGTCTCGACGAGGCGGGCGAAGAAGGGCGCAGAGAGGATGACGAGGGGCACGACCGTGGCCAGCGAACCGGTGGACTTGCCCACGATCATCTTCGTCACCGGGATCAGCATGATGATGCCGATGATGAACGGCAGGGAACGCACGATGTTGACGACGAAGGAGACGGCCTGGTAGATGCCCTTGTTAGGGGTCAGGCCCCCCTTGCCGGTTTGGACCAGGACGAGGCCCAGCAGCGTCCCGATGATGACCGCGAAGACCGTCGACAGGCCCGTCATCATGAGGGTTTCGAAGATCGCGGGAACGAACTTCTCCGTCAGGGCGGGATTGTCGAGCCAGGTCGGGTCGCCCTTGCCGGCGGGCGCGAGGGCCTGCGCGGCGGTCACGGAGGCGAGGTATGCGGTTGTCATTGGTCCCTCACTTCCGCGTGGACGTTGTTCTTGCGCAGTTGCTCGATGATCTTGTCAGCGTGGTATCCGGGGACGGCCAGGGCCAGGCGCCCTACCTGGACGGTTCCGAGGGACTCGAATGTTCCCGCGGTGACGTCCGCTCCCATGGACGAGGCCAGGCGCAAGACGGTCGCTCCCGTGGGGACGCCCGGATGGGAGGTGAAGACCACGTCGAGGAGGACTGTGCCGGATGTGGAGGCCTCGTCCCCGTAGGCGCCCTTCTGGGAGGGCAGCGCCGGGATCGCGTCGACGACGGGCATGGGGACCAGCTCGCGTGCCAGCGGGGAGGACGGGTCTGCGACGACTTCTTCGAGGGTGCCGGTCTGGAGGACCTGGCCGTGCCCGAGGAGGGTTACGGAGTCGCAGATCTCGCGAACGACGGACATCTCGTGGGTGATGACGACGACGGTGACGCCCGAGACGTCGCGGATCTGACGCAGCAGCGCAAGGATCTGGGCGGTGGACTCGGTGTCGAGGGCGCTCGTGGGCTCATCGCACAGGAGAACGGCCGGCTCGTCGGCGAGCGCCCGGGCGATGCCGACGCGTTGGCGCTGGCCGCCGGAGAGCTGGGACGGGTAGGCGTCTCCGCGCCCCGCGAGGCCGACGAGCTCAAGGAGTTCGTCCACTCGTTCCCGTCGCTTCCCGGCGGGGACGCCCGCCAGCTTGAGGGGGTATCCGATGTTCTCGGCAGCGGTGCGCGCGTCCAGGAGATTCGCGGCCTGGAAGACCATGCCGATGTGGCGTCGCGCGGTGCGCAGCTTCGAGCCGGACAGGGTTGACAGGTCGAGGCCGTCGACGACAATGCTTCCCTCGGTGGGCTTCTCGAGGGCCGTCAGACAGCGGATCAGGGTGGACTTGCCCGCGCCGGAGCGACCGACGATCCCGTGAATGGAGCCACGGTCAACGTGCAGGTTCACCCCGTCGAGCGCGACGACCTGGCCGCCGTTTTTCACGGGGTAGACCTTGGACACCCCGGTGAGGTCAATCATGAGCTTCTCCGTTACTGGGCCGCTCGGCCCGCGCAATCAGGATATGGGGGCGTCGCAGGCGCGCGCTCGGCATGCTGTTACAAAACGCCGTATCGTGGCTAAACCCTCACCGATCGCCCCCGTGCTGACCCGCGCGGATTCGCGCCATCGCGCGCCGCGACGCCGCACCCGCCCGCGCACACGCACTGTGCCGCGTGCGCTGCGCTGTGTTGGCACTGCCCACATGCGCCGACCACGCACTGCGCCGCCGAACCGCCGCTGTTCCTCCCGCCGCGTTGGCCCTGCCTACACGCACTGCACATGCGCCGGCCACGCCGCGCCGCGCCATGCCGTTGCCTGCCGGGCGGCACCGCGACTCGCGCACGTGGATAGGTTGCGCGCACGTGGATAGGTTATGCGCACGTGGATAGGTTACTAAGCTATCCACAAGCGAATAACCTATCCAGGTACTCGTTTCCTATCCACGTGCGCACCACACTGCAGTGATGCGCGGCCTCGCCGGATACGGGAGCAGCCAAGGCGCGTAGCAGCGGGTACAGGGTCCGCTCCCAAGGACGCAATGAGCTCGCCCGCAGCAGGGCGCCGGCCTCCAATCACCCGGCGAGCGCGATTCCCGCGAGCGCCGCCGCCCACGAGGCCGCCCACGTGCCCAGAGCGAGAACCAGGGCTCGGCCACGGAAGCCGCCGCCCCACAGCGTCACCGCGTCTAGGACCGCCGTGGAAAACGTCGTGAAGCCACCCAGGAATCCGGTCGACACTACCGGCATGACAGCGGCGGGAAGCAGCTGCGTGGCCGCACCCGCCAGGAAGCAGCCGATCACGTTGACGACTAGTATGCCGAGCTTCGCCGCAGCCGGATCGCCCCACCCGTCCAGCCTCCGTTGCACGAAACGATCCAGCCCGAAGCGCGCGCACGCGCCCACGCCTCCCGCCAGGGTCACGCCCAGGAATACGACGCCGCTCACCGCGCGTCACCCCCACGCTCGCCGCACACGCCGCCGCCGTCACCACACTCGCCACGCTCGCCGCCACACTCGCCACCGTACTCACCGCACTCGCCGACGCTTCGCGGCGCGCAAGCCCACTCCCCCACGCGCGCGCCCGTCCACGCCGAGGCGCCGCCCAGGACGAGCAGCCCCAGGGACTGAGCCATGGCCTCGGCGATGCCGTTGAGCGACCCGTAGCCCACCGACGCCACGATGTAAGTCCCATACGTCGTGAAGGCGCCCGCAAAGCCGGTACCAACCAAGAGCTTGAGGGTCCTGATCGACGCCGAAGAACCGTCGCCGCGCGCGAGGCGGCCCGCCACCCACGCGGCCAGCGCGCCGAGTACAAAGGCACCCGCCACGTTGACCACCAGGGTCGACCACGACAGGAAGAGTCCGGGCGCGGGGAAGGCACTGGCGACCTCGTCGAGGCCTGCACGCGCAGCCGTTCCCGCAACGCCGCCCGCGAACACCGCCAGCCAGTCGAGTGCCCATCTCCTCACCATGGTCCCCACTGTACGCCCGCGGCGAGGGGGAGGCCGGGGCGCATCACGTACAACGGGCGCGGCGAGGGGGAGGCCGGGGCGCCTGACCACGGGCGCACACCAACCCGGGGAAGCCGACGCCTGGAGGAGCCGACGCCGGGAGAGGCAAACCCGGGAAGCCGACGCCTGGGGGAGCCGACGCCGGGAGAGGCAAACCCGGGAGGGGCCACGGCCTCGTACACTGGGCCCATGACGAACACCGGACGATTCGCGCCCTCGCCGACGGGCGACTTCCACGTGGGAAACCTGCGGACCGCGATCCTCGCGTGGGCCTGGGCGCGCACGACCGGGCGCCGCTTCGTCCTGCGCGTCGAAGATATCGACCGTGAGCGCGCGGGATCAGCCCGCCGCCAGATCGAGGACCTGGAGGCCATCGGAATCGACTGGGACGGCGAGCCGCTCATCCAGACCACCCGGGCCGACGCGCACGAGGAGGCGCTGGCGGCCCTGACCGCACGGGGCCTCATCTTCGAGTGCTACTGCACGCGCCGCGACATCCGCGAGGCCGCGTCCGCTCCGCACGTTCCGCCCGGGCACTACCCGGGAACGTGCCTCGGTCTGAGCGATTCCGAGCGCGCCGCCAAGCGGGCGCAGCTCGCGGCCCAGGGGCGTGCTCCCGCCCTTCGCCTGAACGCCCCCCACCCCGAGTGGACAGTGACCGACGAGCTGCACGGGTCCTACACCGGGCCCGTCGATCACTTCGTGGTGCGCCGCGCGGACGGCGTGCCCGCCTACAACCTCGCCGCCGTCGTCGACGACGCATTCCAGGGGGTCGATCAGGTCGTGCGGGGATTCGACCTGCTCTCCGCGGCACCCGCTCAGGCCCAGCTGGCACACCTCCTCGGTGCACCCGTTCCGACTTACGCCCACGTGCCGCTCGCGCTGGCCGCCTCGGGCGCGCGCCTGGCCAAGCGCGACGGGGCGGTCACGCTCTCCGATTTGCGAGGCCTGGGCTGGTCAACGTCGCGGGTTGTGTCCTTCATCGGGGCTTCCCTGGGGGTGCCGGGGGCGGCGTGCGCCGCCGACATCGCCGAGGCCCTCGGCATCGACGGCCTGCGCGCCATGAGGACTGACCCGTGGATCGTTTCGCCGCCCAGCCGGTAGCGGCGCAGGCGGGCATCACGTGAGCACAGCGGCGGCTCGCACGACGCGGTACGTGGGAGGGCGTCACGCGAGCACGGCGCGCTGGCGGCGCACTAGCGGTGCAACGCGGCGCACACGTGGATAGGAAACGAGTACCTGGATAGGTTATTCGCTTGTGGATAGCTTAGTAACCTATCCACGTGCGCATAACCTATCCACATGCGCGCAACCTATCCACATGCGCGAGTCGCAGTGCCGCCCACCCGGTAGCGGAGTGACGTGGCCGGCGCATGTGCAGCGCGTGTAGGCAGGGCCAACGCGGCGGGAGGCGCGGCGGCGGGGCGTCCGGGCTGCGCAGTGCGTGGGAGGTGTTGGCGCGGCTGCGCAAGGTACGTGGGCAGCGCCAACACGGCGCGGCACGAGGCACGGAGTGGCGTGGCCGGCGCATGCGGGCGCGCGGGCGGGGTGTGTTGCTGTACGGTGCGTGTACGCGGGCGGGGCTACATCGCGGCGTGAGGCGCGGCAGCACGCTGCGTGGGCGGGCATCACGTGAGCGCAGCGCACTGGCGGCGCAACGCGGTGCACACGGTTAGGAAACGAAAACGGCCGCAGGGGAGACGGAAAAGCACCCCCGCAGGAGTGCTTTCCAAAATGCAGAACCCCCACCGGTGGATCGCACCGAGGGGGGCCGCTGCGCGCCCGGAGGGACTCGAACCCCCAACCTTCTGAACCGTAATCAGATGCTCTATCCATTGAGCTACGGGCGCTGTGCCGTTTGGCTGAAGACAAGATTACACGCTTCTAGCGGAGATGCAAAACCAAACGATGTGGCTTCAAGCACAAGGTAGTTCTGCATCTTGCGACCGACTGCCACCTATTAACACAGACAAAGATCCTCCGCGCACCCGGCAGCGCACCCTTATCCTTGCTGCATTCCTGCCCTGGGGAGGTTCGGATGATACCGTCACGCGGAGGACCGGCCCCCAGCATACACTCTTTCCGCCCTCGCGTGCAGCCGCGCCGACCGCGAGATGGCGGAACACGCCACATCCCGGCCGAATCGCAACGCACGGCAGGCGCCGACGAGCCCCCGCGTCGGCCGGGTGCAAGCTGCGAGGACCGCACTTCCTCCGCCCCGGCCTCGTGCGCGCCCTTACCCTCCCGCGCGAGCGGCGGGGACGGGAGTCAACCCCTCGGCCCGGAACCCGCGTTCACGCTCCGGCCCGAGCCCACCTCGCGCCGAAGCCCGGCCTAAGCTGGACGCATGAGCGCCATCAGAATCCCCGGCATCGGCTCACTGGAGCCGCTTCCTGCACTCGACCACCTTGACCTGCTCGCACCGCCGGTCGCGGCAGCACTGACCAAACTCGCTGAGCGCGAGGTCGCCACGGCCTCGTCGGCGCTGGTGGTCGAGATCGACCCGGAACTGGCCGACACAGAGACCATGACGCGCGAGTTCGGCATGGACCTGGCCCTGTCGTCGAATTGCGTCCTCGTCGCGGGCAAGCGCGAGGGCGAGGAGCGTGTCGCGGCGTGCGTCGTGCGCGCGACCATGAACGCGGACGTCAATCACGTCGTCAAGAAGCGCCTGAACGTGCGCAAGGCCAGCTTCTGGCCGCAGGAGCGCGCCGTCGAGGCGTCGGGCATGGAGTATGGCGGCATCACGCCGGTGGGCGTTCCCGCCTCTTGGCGCCTATTCATCGACGAGGCCTGCGCATCTGGATGGAGCTGCATCGGCTCGGGGCTGCGCCGCTCGAAGCTCTTCGTAACCGGCGATGTCCTGGCCGCCCTGCCGGGCGCCGAAATCGTCGAGGGGCTCGGGGTGTAGCGCATGCCGCGGCGCGCCTGGGCGTTTCAGGCACGCCTGCCCTGGACACGCCAGGCGCCAAGGGGCGCATCAGTGACGACCCGGACGCTCAGCTGTAGTCGTTCCGATCCAAGCTAGCCTCGTAGCAGGCGCGGTCCAAGTTCGTGTTCCACACGTTGACGTTGCAGCTGGGACGAATGGAACCACCCGCGAAGCGCCCCTGATTCATAGCCTCGCGATCAAACCAGGAAACCGTCTCGATCCTGGCGACCGCAGGGTCCTGGGAGCGCATGTCGATCAGAGCGTCCAGGACGGGAACCAAGTCCGTGTCGCGCGAGGCGAGGATAACCACATCAACATCCTGACGCAGTGCCTGACGCAGGCAGGTTAGGGCAACCAGAACGTCGATGCCCTTCTCCTGCCCCTTTCCTGTAGGAATCTTGTGACCGTTGACGTCCGTAGCTTCGCGCCCATCAGCGGTCCTCTGAACGGGGTACTTCAGGTCACGCAGCTCAACGGTAGCCCCATCCCTGCGCCACTGCTCAGCCTGGGCAGAACAACGCCGGTTCTGCTCCCAGTCATAGTGTGAGTGCGGCAGCCCCCGAAAAGCAATCACCTCACGCAGCTCGGCCGACGGGTACCCCTCGCGCTGGCATGCATTGCGCTGTCGGATAGCGGTCTGCGCGAAAAGCTGAGGGTGTGTGAGGGAATCATGCCGCTGACCATCCCCGTTGAAGATGTCGAAGGCGGTCAGGTGAACATTCTGATAGTCGATTACACCAACGGCAGACAACAGCGTCTTGTTCATGGCGATCCTCTGGTGAAGAAAAATCCCCACCAACCCCGTGAGGGGCGATGGGGAACAACACGCACATTAAAGCACAACCGGCGCCTCGACGTCAACACCTTCACTTCTGAGCCAGAGCGGAGAAACAGACTGTACCGCAGGATGCATCCCCGTTGTGTGGCTGCGAGCAGTACAGAGGCGGCACAGGGACCGAAAACCCCCGACGCCAGGCATGTCCGAGGTACCCGCCGGTAAGCACGGTGACGAGGACACAAACTAGCCGCCGGGGTGGGTTCGCTGCGGGTACAGCACCGCCAGGACAGAGCTTTGATACATGTGGCGAGGCGCATGCCGCGGCGCTCGCGGAAAGGTTGCCAGCTCAGCGGCGGAGGGCTTCTTGGTGGTCAGCACGCCACGGCGTTCGCGGATAGGTTAGCCACATGCGGATAGGTTAATAAGCTATCCGCATGCTCATAACCTATCCATGAAGCAACAACCTATCCACATGCGAGCCACACACGCCCATTCGGAGGCCATCACGGAACCTGCGGGGTCTGGCCGCAGTGCGGGTTATAGGACAAGACGTGTTGGTGGGGGGCGAATCTCTAGGTTCTAGTGGTGGTTGGGGGCGGTTTGGGGGGATTTGCCTTATTAGAAGGGTTGTGTCCGCGTGTCGTCGGCGTGTCGGCCCCCTAACCAGGCAATTCCCCCCGGATAGCAACAACTATCCCGCGCCGGCGAGCCGAACAAGGCCAACGTTAGAGGACTCTAGGTCTAGGTTTCTAGGTTCTAGTGGTGGTTGAGGGGCGGTTCCCAGGTGTTGTGGTTGAGGGGCGGTTCCCAGGTGTCGCGGCAAAGGGTGGCGTGGCCAAGCTCGCTCCAGCACATGGCTCCTGCCCAGCCAAGGACGATGCCGACGACTCGGCGGATGCGCCCGGCCCGACGCCAGGCATGTCCGAGGTACCCGCCGGTGAGCACGGTGACGAGGACGCAAACTAGCCGCCGGGGTGGGTTCGCTGCGGGTACAGCACCGCCAGGACAGAGCT
>ERZ772917.935-NODE-935-length-19006-cov-5.969025_pt1 | contig 19006 bp, 27 predicted proteins | sample MGYA00511187_ERZ772917 | MGnify/ENA primary metagenome ERZ772917 (study PRJEB29015, sample SAMEA2737925) | human oral metagenome | biome: human oral; feature: human-associated habitat; material: dental | place: China | collected 2012 ... | reverse complement strand
GAAAAAATCGCCCGCTGATGATCGGTACGCCGAAGCTCGCCGCCTCGATCGGGCTGTGTCCGCCGATCTTTGGCAAAAAACTGCCGCCCAAGATCACGGCGTTTGAAATTTTATAAAAGTTCGCTAGCTCGCCGAAGGCATCAAGCAAAATAAAATCGCTCTCAAGCCCAGCGCCCTCGCTAAATCGTTCAAAGCTAAGCCCGTGCTCGCGCGCCCAAGCCTTGCAAATTTCACATACCTTTTCGAAGCGCTCAGGGTGCCTCGGCGCCAGGATGATTTTTAGCTTTTGCGGCGCGGCGATCGCAAGCGCTGCATTCGGTGCGGCAGAATTTAAAGACGCGCCGTTTAAAGGCACCGTATTCGGCACGGCGGACGAAGCGTCGCTTGAAGTCGTCGCATTCAAAGAAGCTGCGTTTAAATTTACCGGCTCGGGCGAGCCCTGCTCGTCGCGAAGCTCGGCCGTAGGCAAGTCCGTCTCGTCGCGGATACTCGCTGTGCGCTGGTATTTTTCGGGCATATTTTGCGAACTGCGAAATTTTATAAAATCGTTTAAATTTGATAAAACAAGCTCCTCTTCGCCCTCGTGAGTATTTGAGATCGTAAGCACGAAGCTATTTGCGGACGCGGCGGAATAGTCCTTCGTCGCAACGGCGATATTCGCACTTTTCACGTTGCCCGCGACCTTTATATTTTTTGCGCCTAGCTCCCTCAGCCGCGCCGCATCAAGCTCGCTTTGCGCAAGCACCAGATCGATATTTTCAAACACTTTGCGATAATAAAGCTTAAAACGCAGATAGCTCGCGTACGAGCGGTCGCTTATGCGCGCGTTTAGCAGGATCACGTAGCTTCCGCGCAATTTAGCGGTACGGATCAAATTTAGCCACAGCTCCGCTTCAAAAATTACCAGCACGCGGCTACCCGTAAGCCAAAATGGAAGCCAGTTTTCAAACGGCAGGTAGCGAGAGTTCGGCGTGAGCGCGCGCGCCGCACCGAAGCCCGTCTGCGTGGTCGTGCTAAGCGCGACGCTCTCAAATTTAGAAATTAGCGGCGCAAGAGCGTTTACCTCGCCCAGGCTGCAAGCGTGAAAATGCACCGCAGCGGGGCTAAATTTAGGGTTTTTGTATAGAAAAAATCGCGCCTTCAGGCTCGTGCGGTATTTTTTTTTAAAGCTTAGGATAAAAATAAAAGGCGCAGCGACGAGCCACGCCAAAAACGCCAAGGCGGTGTAGATCACTCGGCTTCTTTATATAAAATTCTGCCGCAATACGGGCAGGTTACGATGTCGTCGCTTTTGATGACCGCAGAATAGGTCTTGTCGCTTATGCGCATAAAGCAGCCATAGCAGGCCTGTTTGCGCACCGGCGAGACCGCCGTGTTGCCCGCCCATTTGCGGATCTTTTCGTAGAATGAGACGGTTTTTGGGTTCATCGCCTGCATTAGCTTATCGCGCTTGGCGTAGATCGCGCCGCGAGCGACCTCGACCTCGCCCATCTCGGCGCTTACCTGCTCCTGCAAGCTTTTTAGCTCGGCTTCAAACGCCTCTTGTTTTTCGCTCTGCTCTTTTACGAGCGCTTCCTTTGCGGCTACGATCTTTTCCAGCCTTTCGATCTCCTCGTTTGTGGCCTCGAGTTGCTCTTTTGCGATGTCCTCTTCGACGCTAAGGGCCTTGATCTCCTTTTCGGTCTTTGCCGCGCCGCTTTTTTTACCCGTGCTTTTTAGTTTGGACGAAAATGCGCTAAGTTGCGCGTTTGCTTGTAAAATTTGAGATTTTAGCTCGGCGATCTCCGCATTTAGAGTTTCGATCTGTTCCTTTGCACCTGAAATTTCGCCGCTTTTTTTGCCCAGCTTCTCCTGTGCGGCCTCGATTTTAGGCTTAAATCCGTCCAGCTGCTTATCGAATTCGCAAAGCTCTACCAATTGGCTTAAATATTTGTTCATCTTTTTCCTTTAATAATACGTAAATGGATTTTTTTGCTCGCTTATTATAACTTCAATTTCGCTTTTTTGCAAGAAAGGTGCGAGCGCGCGCCCAAAATAGCGCTCACTTTCAAAATGATTTATGTCGATCAAACTCACGCCGTTTTCTAAATTTTGAAGCGCCGCGTGATATTTTATATCGCCCGTGATGAAGCAGTCCACGCCTAAGCTTTGGTTCAGTTCGCTTCCGCTGCCGGTGCAAAGCGCGATATTTTGGATAAAATTTTTCGTCTTTACGGCACGCAGATGCTCGATGCCAAGCTTGCGCTTTATCTGTGCACACAGCTGTTCAAAGCTCAAATCCGCGCGCATGAAAACCAAAAATTCCCGCTCATCCGTAATTTCAAATTTTAAAATTTCGCGCGCTACGAATCCGTTTAAAACGTGCTTGTCAAAGTTCGTATGCATCGCGATGAGAGAGATGTTTTTGCGGATCATCTCATAGATCAAATTTGCAGGATAAAGCCGCGGATCGAGCGATTTTAGCGGACTAAAAATCAGCGGGTGGTGGACCACGAAAAGCGAGCCCGCCTCCGCCTCGCGCACCAGCTCGCTAGTAACGTCGAGGCTTAGATAGATTTTTGAAATTTCATCATCCAAGTTTCCGAGCATTAGCCCGCTATTATCCCACGCCTCTGCGTCGCAAAAGGGCGCGGCGGCGTTTAAAATTTCATAAATTTCGCCCGTTTTCATAAATCCTACTTTGCGCTTTTATCCGCTTTGTCTGCGGCGTTTTGCTTGCTGCAGGCGTTTTTTAAATTTGCGCCTGCGGAGGAAGCGGGCGCCGAGACAGCCCCTTTAACGCCGCATTTCTCGCTCTTTTCTCCCTCATCCGCTGTGCCGCCGTCTTTGCCGCTTTTTTTATCGCTGCACGCCGCAGCGTCAAGCTCCGCGACATATTTTTGCGGATCTGCGTAGCAAAGCGCGCAGTTTTTGGCAAGATCGCGGATCTTTAAAATATAATCCTGCCTCTGCGTGACCGAGATCGCTCCGCGCGCGTCAAGGACGTTGAACGTGTGCGCCGCGAGCATACAGTAATCATACGCGGGAAGAGCCAGGCCGTGCTTTAGGATGCTTTTACACTCGCCGAAGCAGTTTTCAAATTGATTAAAAAGCATCGCGGTGTCCGCAAGCTCGAAGTTGTATTTGCTAAACTCGAACTCGCCCCTTTTATGCACGTCGCCGTAGGTCACGAGCCCCGCCTTGTCGTCCCAGACGATGTCGTAAACGTCGTCTTTGTTTTGCAGATACATCGCCAAGCGCTCAAGCCCGTAGGTGATCTCGCCGCTTATGAGCTCGCACGTGATGCCGCCTACCTGCTGAAAATAGGTAAACTGCGTCACCTCCATGCCGTCCAGCCAAACCTCCCAGCCAAGCCCCCAGGCTCCCAGCGTCGGGCTCTCCCAGTTGTCTTCTACGAAGCGGATATCGTGGCTTTTAAGATCCAACCCCAGCTTCTCTAGGCTTTTTAGATAGAGCTCTTGGATATTATCCGGGCTCGGTTTTAAGATCACCTGAAACTGATAATACGCGCCGAGGCGGTTTGGGTTTTCGCCGTAGCGCCCATCTGTTGGACGACGCGAAGGTGCGACGTATGCAGCGCGCCAAGGTTTGCTTCCTAGGCTGCGCAAAAAGGTAGCCTGATGATAGGTGCCTGCGCCCGCGGGCATATCGTAGGGCTGAACGAGCAAGCAGCCCTGCTCGTGCCAGTAGTTTTGAAGCGTCAAAATAATCTGTGAAAACGTCATTTTTATCCTTTTATCGATATGTAAATTTAAATTTTATCTTCCAAGCGCCTTTCAAAGCCTACCTCAGAGGCTCTTCGCGGCTCTTAAATTTTTCAAAATTTCAGGCGAGTATTCGCCCGTCTCGTCGGTATTTACCGAAACAAAGTAGCTTTTTTCTCGTCTAAAATTTTAGCGAAATTTCATTTTGCAAGCCCCGCTGCGGCAAATTTATCTATACTCCAGCAGTTTGAAATATTTTTTCGCGATCGGATCGAGGGCGAATATATCGAAATCTCCCTTATCGCCGAGATCGCTTGCCGCGGGATACTCGCCGTCCGTGGCGTAAAACGTCCCATCTAGCCGCACTTCGCCGTCCTTGCATCTAGCCTTTTCGTCCCAAAAATACCGCCACTTATATCTTTTGCCGCGCTCGGAGCCGCCTACCTGCAGCGTAAGGCTTTGAAACGAGCCCTCGCGCGGGCTATATCCGATGATCATCTGCCCCTCGTCGATTGCGGCGTTACACTCATCGTCATAGCCCTCGCCCAGATCGAAATGCTCGCCGTAATATTCGATAGTAACGTCTTTAGTGGGCTTGTAGTCCTCTGCAATACCGCTAAATTTCACGCCCCTTTGCGCTCGTTCGCATTTTTTTCTAAAATTTTCAAACTGTTATCGTTCGCGCAGTAGCTTAAATTTAACTTTACGATCTCCTCTTTATTCGCTTTCAAAAATTGCCTCAAACTATCCACGGAGGCGGCGTCGATAAAAACACCTCCTTGCTTTTAATCTCTTTTGCGCCTAAAAGCGCGACGAAAGCAAGCGACAGAGCGACGATCTTTTTCATTTCATTCCTTTAAATCGATCAAATTTTACTAAATTTTGCGCGGGTTTCGGATTTTAAATTTTAAAACCCGCACGAAGTATAAATTTTAAAATTTAGCCTCGCGGCACCTATGGCGCGCCGTTTAAATTTGACGCTGCGTAAATTTAAACATTTTTCGAGCGTCAAATTTTACTCGCAAAGCTCGCGCTTGGGCGCCGCCACGCGCCTTCAAGGCCTAGCCCTCAAGCAGCACTTCGATCTGCTCGGAGTCCTTTTTCAGCGTCTCCGCTTTTGCCGCGCGATCCGCCTTTAGCTTCGAGCTTAGAACCTCGTCGTTTAGAGCTAAAATTTGCAACGCCAGATACGCCGCGTTTTTCGCTCCCGCCTTGCCGATCGCAAGCGTCGCGACGGGGATGCCCGCAGGCATCTGCACGGTCGAATACAGCGCATCTACACCGCCAAGCGCGCTGCCACCGAGCGGGACGCCCAGCACCGGCTTGGTCGTATTCGCAGCGACCGCGCCCGCAAGATGCGCCGCCATACCCGCCGCACAGATGAAAACCTGTGCGCCCTTTTTCTCGGCGTCCGCGACGTATTTAGCCGTGCGGGCGGGGCTTCTGTGCGCCGAAGATACGATCATCTCGTACGGCGCGCCGAATTCGTTTAAAATTTTAGCCGCCTCGTAAACGACCTCGTAATCGCTCTTTGAGCCCATTATTATAGAAACAAATTTCATTCTATCTCCTTTCTTAAAAAGCAAAACTCCGCAAGCTTCGCGGGCAGCTTAATCTCATTTAGATTGCCGCTGTGAATCTCGCTAAATTCCTTACCGCTGCGGCTTTGCAGCCTCTTAAATTTTAAATATGGCTTGCCGTCAAGCTCAAAAATTTCGCCGATTTCATTATCGCAAGCGCAAATTTTAAAGCCGCGCGGAGCAAAAATTTCATAACTCTCGCCTGGCAAAATTTTATCTTTGACGCTTATAAACTCGCCGTCTTGCGAGATCGCGCAGACCTGATGCGTGCCAAGCTCGATGCTGCGGTCTAAATTTTGCGTATCCTCTCGCTCATACGGGCGCTTTATCAAATATCCGTCGCTAAAGCCGCGGTTTTTAAGCGTCGCTATCTCGCGCTCGTAAACGCCGGCCTCAAATTTATCGCTCGCGGCATCGTCGATCGCCGCGCGGTAGGCATTTGTAGCGCATGCGACGTAGTATTCGCTCTTGGTGCGCCCTTCGATTTTAAAGCTGTCGATCGCGCCCGTTTGCATGATCTTTTGCACGTGCGAAATGAGGCTAAGATCCTTCGCATTCATTACGAAAGTACCCTCCCCTTCGCGCTCTTGTAAGCGGAAAAGCGCGCTGGTTTCGGGGTTTTTCGCGTAAAGCTCGTAGTTAAATCTGCAGTCGTTCGCGCAGCTTCCGCGGTTGCTAAAGCGTCCGCTTTGCACCGCGCTAACAAGACAGCGCCCGCTGTATGCGAAACACATCGAGCCGTGCACGAAAATTTCGATCTCTAGGTTCGGAATTTTTTCTTTGATCTCTACGGCGTCTTTGAGCGTCATTTCGCGCGCCGCGACGATGCGGACGGCGCCGAGCTCCGCCCAAACCTGCGCATCCAGATAATTTAGCACGTTAGCCTGAGTTGAGATGTGAATCGGAATCTCAGGCGCTACGGCTCGCGCGAGGCTCGCAACGCCCAAAGTGGCGATTAAAATTCCATCTACGCGCAGATCGCGAAGAAATTCCAAATGCCTTTCGATGTTTCCTAGCTGACCGTTGGTCGCAAAGCCGTTTACGGTCGCATAAAGCTTCTTGCCGCGCTCGTGCGCGTACGCGACGCCCTGCGCAAAGCTTTCCTTGCTAAATTCCTTCGCGCTTCGCTGGCGCAGCGAAAATGAGCCGGTGCTTGCATACACGGCGTCCGCGCCGTAAGCCAGGGCGATTTTTAGTTTCGTTAAATTCCCAGCAGGAGCTAAGAGTTCGGGTTTTTTCAAATACATTCCTAGTGATTTTTTAAGCGCGATTTTACTACAATTTAGCCAAAATTTTATTTAAGGAGGCGCGATGAGGGTCGATCTACACAACCACACCTATCTTTGCAACCACGCTAACGGCGAGCCGCGACAGTATTTGGAAGCGGCAATCGCACGAGGCATAGAAATTTTCGGCTTTGCGGATCACGCGCCGATGAACTTCGATCAAAAATACCGAATGAGCTTCGAGCAGATGGAGCTTTACGAGCGGACGATTAGGGATCTGCGAGATGAGTTTAGCGGGCGGATCGACGTGCGGCTGGGATATGAGGTCGATTTTATGACGAAAAAAGAGCTAATGGATGAGCGGATTTTCGCGCGCAAGATTGATTATCTCATCGGCTCGGTGCATTTTTTAAACAACTGGGGCTTTGATAACGAGGAATTTTTAGATCAGTGGAGCGGGCGCGAAATAGACGACGTTTATCGCGAATACTTTGCGCTGATCTGCGCGCTGTGCAGAAGCGGCAAATTCGACATTTTAGGGCACATGGATCTGATTAAAATTTTTAAATTTACTCCGAAAAAAGATATCAGAGTTTTGGCAGGCGGCGCGATAAACGCGATCAAAAAAAGCGGCATCGTCGTGGAGCTAAACTCCGCGGGGCTTCGCAAGCCCGCAAATGAAATTTATCCAAGCGACGCGCTTTTGGCTATGCTAGCGGATGCAGATGTGCCGATCACGCTTAGCTCGGACGCGCACTCGGTAGCTCAAGTGGCGCTAAATTACGATAAAATTTACGCCAAAGCGCGCGAGTTCGGCTACGATAAGATCGCTGTTTTCAAAAATCGCGAGCGGCAGTTTGTAAGTCTGGCGTAAATTTTAACGGTAGCCGCTTTTAAATTTAAAAAGGCGCAGCGGCGAGAAATTTTAAAATTTTAAAATTTTCGGCGGTGCAAAATTTTAAAAATTGCACCGCGCAAAACGGCGCAAATAAAGTCGAATTTCAACTAAATAATGTTAAAATCTGCCGTTAAATTTAGCCCGAAACGGGCGAGAAAAAGGAAAAAATATGGGAAAATTTGTTAATGACGTGAAGGAATTTTTTAAATTTTGCGATGAAAACGAGATCGAGTTCGTGGATTTTAGATTTACCGATCTAAAGGGCACCTGGCACCACGTCTCCTACAACTACAAGCGCCTACCGAAGGACTTCGCCGACGGAATTCCGTTCGACGCGAGCTCGGTAGAGGCGTGGCAGCCGATCGACAAATCCGATATGATGCTAAAGCCCGACGTGCAAACGGCGTTTTTAGACCCGTTCACCGCGGACGTTACGATCATCGTCATCTGCGACGTTTACGACATCTACAAAAACGAGCTTTACGAAAAATGCCCGCGTTCGATCGCTAAAAAAGCCGAGCAGTTTCTGCAAACTACGGGCCTTGGAGATACCTGCTATTTCGGGCCGGAGAATGAGTTTTTCGTTTTCGACGACGTAAAGATCATCGACGATATGAACTGCGCGATGTTTAAGGTAGATACCGAAGAGGGGCATTGGAACAGCGGCAAAAACTACAAAGACGGCTTTAATAGCGGCCACCGCCCGGGCGTAAAGGGCGGCTACTTCCCTGTCCAGCCCGTCGATTCGATGGTCGATCTGCGCGCCGAGATGCTAAAAGTACTTGAACAGATCGGGCTTGAGACCTTCATCTGTCACCACGAAGTAGCGCAAGGCCAGGGCGAGATCGGCGTCAAATACGGCACTCTCGTCGAGGCCGCCGACAACGTGCAAAAATATAAATACGTCGTAAAGATGGTCGCGCACCTAAACGGCAAGACCGCGACCTTTATGCCAAAACCGCTCTACGGCGATAACGGCAGCGGAATGCACGTGCACCAATCGATATGGAAAAAGGGCAAAAATACCTTTTACAAAAAGGGCAACTACGCAAATTTAAGCGATGCGGCCAGATGGTATATCGGCGGCGTGCTAAAGCATGCGCGCAGCGTCGCGGCGTTTACGAACCCGAGCACTAACAGCTACAAGCGCCTAATCCCGGGCTTTGAGGCGCCGTCCATTCTAACTTATTCGAGCCAAAACCGCTCGGCTTCGATCCGTATCCCTTACGGCAGCGGCGAGAACTCCGTGCGTGCGGAGATGCGCTTTCCAGACAGCACGGCGTGCCCGTATTTGGCGTTCGCGGCGATGCTGATGGCGGGAATCGACGGCATCAAAAACAAAACCGAGCCGGTCGGGCCGATGGATGAAAATTTATTCAAGCTGCACCTAGATGAAATTCGCGAGCGCGGCATCGAGCAGCTTCCGCACACGCTTCGCGGCAGCCTAGAGGCGGTGATCCGCGATAATGAGTATCTGCGCCCGATAATGAGCGAGCTTTTTATCGAGACCTATCAGCATTTTAAATTTGAAACGCAGGTTTGGCCTTACGAGGCGCGCCCTACGCCGTTTGAGTTTGCTACGAACTATTCGTGCTAAGACCGAATTTATGCCGCGCCGCCCGGTTTTTACGAGGCGGGGCGGCATAAAGCCCTGGAATTTTAGAATTTTGCCGCGCGTGAGCTTTTAAAATTCCGTCGCGCGAACTTAAATACCGCCCGTGAAGCTTCAACTCTTTTACCGCAAACGTGAAATTTTATACTTTCTGCTCATTTTGCTTGGAATTTTATCGCTAAACTTAGGTCTAAAATTTTATGAATTCAGAGAATTCCGCGAGAAAAACTACGCCTTTTACGACGCGCAAATTTTAAACGCCTACGCCAAAACCAACGAGCGCGGCCGCACCTACACGGTGCTAAAGCTCAAAACGGCGGATTTCACCCTCTACACGACCGCTGGGCTCGGGCGGGAATTTCACCGCTTCGCGCGCGTAAATATCGGCATCGTAACCAAAAACGTAAAATTTTTAGATTTTTTAAAGCAGCGCTTTTACGCGCCAAGCTTTAAAATCGGAGACGAGCTTGCGCCCTCCGGGGCAAAATGGCGCGCGATAAGCTTCGTTCGCGCTCAGCACAAAGATGAGATGGCGGCGGATCTTTACTCCGCGCTGTATTTTGCGACCGAAATTTCAAAACCGCTCCGCGCCAGCGTGACGAACTGGGGCATAGCGCACATCATCTCGATCAGCGGCTTTCATCTGGGCATCATCTTTAGCACGGTCTTTCTGCTCGCGATGCCGATCTATCGCTATTTTCAGGATCGCTACTTTCCATACCGCAGCGCTAAGCGCGATCTTAGCGTCTTTGTGATCGTGCTGATGAGCGGATATCTCTTCGTGCTTGATTTCACGCCGAGTTTTCTGCGCTCGCTTGCGATGTGCTGCGTGGGATTTTACCTAGCGATGCGAAATTTCTACGTACTTAAATTTACGAACCTCTTCCTAACGATCGCGCTTCTGCTCGCATTTTTCCCGCACCTGGCCTTTTCGATCGGATTTTATTTCTCCTGCCTCGGCGTGCTGTATATCTTTCTCTACTTGCACCACTTCGCGCCCAAATTTAAGCTCTGGCAGAACGTCATACTTTTTAACCTCTACGTTTGGCTCAGCATGAACGCGGCGGTCTATTATTTCTTCCCGACCGCTTCGCTACAGCAGCTTAGCGTCATGCCGCTGGGATACGTGTTTGTAATCTTTTATCCGCTAAGCATATTTTTGCATCTATTCGGGCTCGGCGGCGCGCTCGATACGCCGCTGCTTGCGTTTTTAAACTTTACTCTGCCGAGCTTTCAGGCGCAAATTTCGCCGCTTCTTTTCGCGCTCGCAAACATCTGCGCGCTTGCTGCGATAAAGCTTCGCTACGCAGCGCTTGGCTGCGCGATAATCGGAATTTCACCGATATTTTTTATAACGTAGCGCGCGAAAATTCCAGCGGGAATTTTATCCGTTGGAATTTTATGCTAAAATCGCGCTTCAAATCTCACAAAAGGATCAAAATGTTTATTGCAAACCTCACCTACGTCAAGGACGCAAGCGAAGCGGACCGCTTCATCAACGAACACAACGCATTTTTAGATAAATTTTTTGCGGCGGATAAATTTATCTGCTCGGGGCGCAAAGTCCCTCGCACCGGCGGTATCATCTTAATCAACGCCAAAGACCGCGCGGAGCTTGATGAGATCATCGCGCAAGATCCGTTCTTTCAAAACGGCGTCGCAAAATACGAGGTCATAGAATTTACGCCGACGAAATTTGCGCCCGAGTTTTGGCGACTTTTCGGCGAATAGAGGCTCGCGCGGGTTAAATTTTAAAATTTACGCGCTCAAACACGCCTCTGAAATTTAGCCGTTTTGCGCGCAAGATAAAATTCCCGCTAAATTTAAAAGCCAAATTACGGCGGTAAATTTAGATAAGCTTAAAACCGAAATTATATAAAACGGCGAAATTTAAAGGAGATTTTATGCGGATAAAGCTACGGCTCGCAACGCCGCAAGATGCGGAGGCACTGCTTGAAATTTACGCGTCTTACGTAAAGCAAACGGCGATCAGCTTCGAATATGACGTGCCCGGCGCCGCGGAATTTGCGGAGCGCATCGAGCAAACGCTGCAAAGATACCCCTATCTGCTCGCTTACGTAAGCGACGAGGCGGCAGGCGCAAACGATGAACGGGATGAAAATTTTAAAATTTCCGCAAGCGCGGCGGGCACAGAGGGTGAAATTTCGCCCGCAGACGAGGTGCGAGATCGCACAAACGCCGCGATGAAACAAAATGGCGCAAATTTAATCGCCGCGCCAAAGCAAAGCGGCGTAAATTTAAAACCGAATCAAATCCTCGGCTATGCCTACGCTTCGGTTTTCAAAGAGCGCGCGGCATACGATTGGTCGGCGGAAAGCTCGGTCTATGTATCGCGAAACGCGCACGCTCTGAGCATCGGCAGGCTGCTCTACGAGGCACTACAGCGCGCTCAGGGCTCAAAACATCGTAGATATGAACGCGTGCATCGCTTGCGGGGATGACGAATATCTAAACGACGCTAGCGTGCGATTTCACGAGCGCATGGGCTTTCGCTTCGTCGGCAGATTCAAGCGCTGCGCCTATAAATTTGGCCGCTGGTACGATATGGCGTGGATGCAAAAGCCCATCGGCGAGCATCTGCAAAATCAGCCCGCGATGAGACCTTTTGCGCGCTTTAGAGATGAAATTTGCGCGAGCGCGGGCATTGAAATTTAATTTAAAGGAAAAACTTTGACGCACTTTATCATAGACGACGAAAATATCGACGTCGATAATATCTTTGACGTCGTAAATCTCAAAGAGGGCGACGAGCTCAATATCGTCTCCAACACCGCCAAAAAGATCGGCGCCTTGACCCTTGCGCGCCTATCGAAGATGGGCGTTAGCATAGGCGAGGTTTTTACGATCGGCAAGCAAAGAAAGGACTTCGCGGATAAGATCATCGTGTTTTTGATGGGCAAGCTCTGCGGGCAGGAGGGCAAGATCGGCATCGTCAGCAACGATAAATTTTACGACGACGTGATAGAATTCTTTAATAATCTAAACTACCGCAAAAATCCTAAATTTGAAAAGATCAGTCTAGCCTCGCACGCCGCAGGGGCGAACACAAAGCAAGGCAAAGCAAACGGTACGGCGGAGAAAAAAGCCCAAAAAGCGGAGCCGAAAGCTACAAAGCAGGAGCCAAAGACTCAAAAGCAAGGGGTAAAAGCCGCAAAGCAGGAGCCCAAAATCGCTAAGCAGGAGCCGAAGGCTACACAACAGGAACAAAAGGCTGCAAATTTTAAAATCGCCAAAGCGGACATTGCCGCGGCGGAGGCGCTGATACCCCAGTGCGTGAGTCTGCAAGCCCTCTATGCCGCGTGCGTCGCAAAGCTCGGCAGAGCCAAAGGCTGCGAAGCCTACCGCGAGATCAAGGACGGCGCGCGAACGCTATACGCGAGCATCGCCTATGATAGCGACTTAAAAGACGGCGCCGTAAGGCGAAACGCGATCAAGCTCTACCGCGAAAGCGGCGGCGATATGGCGGAATTTCACAACAAGCTGACGAGCGAATACAAACACGCAGGGCCTGAAATTTATAAAGAATTTAAAGAAAAACTCGTCGGAAAGATGATCTAGGCGACTCGGGCGCAAGGATTTAAGGCGCAGCGATAGAGCGCGTCGCGACGTAGCGGCTAAAGCACAGCCTGGCGGCGTTAGATGTATCGTTATGGCACGCGGCGATATGATGTAGCGCAACTAAGCGCAACCAGAATGAAACTATTTGCTTGCGCGGCATCGGTTTTATTTTCGCTGTATACAACCAAGCAAAGCCCAGGCGCTTAGACATAGCAGCAGATTAAAGATATGTAGGATAAATTTTCTACCAGGTTCAATCCGGGTCTAATCATAGTTAAAGCTATATGGTTTGTAGCCGAAAATATGCAATGTCTTTAAAGCTAGCCCTCTGACCTCTATCCAGAATGGATTGTGATGGACTAGGTATTCGTAATCATCCGCCTCTAATAAGCTGCGGTCGTTAAAATTTTTATCTATAAGCTCCACAAGTTCTCTTAGCGCATCCCTCTCGTACGGCAGGAAGCAAAATTCAAATTGCTCCAATAAGGCATTTTTACATTCAGTATATAAAAATTCTACTATTTCCGATGGGCTTTCGTAATATTCAACCGCAGGATGCACTAAATGATCAACTTGATATTCCAAAGAAGCCATACGGCATAGATTAACCATAAGCCCGCTTTTTCTAAATATCTCTTTTCCGTTAATTTGCATTTGGGTTTCCTTTTTATTTAAGTGCTAGCTCCATAGGCTTAATATAGGTCAAAGTCACCTAAATCATATCCGAAAATATGTAAAGTTTTTAAAGCTAATTCTCTGACCTCTATCCAAGATTTATTGTGATATACCAAATACTCACCTATGCCTTCTAGTAAGCTTTGATCTTTAAAGTATCTATCTATGAGCTCCAAAAGTTCTCTTAGTGCATCTCTCTCGTATGGCAAGAAGCAAAATTTAAACTGCTCCGATAAAGCATTTTCGCATTCAGTGCACAGAAGTTCTGCCATTTCTGACGGATCCTCATATGCGTCGATTGTGGGATGAATAATATATTTATCCTGATATTCCAAAGAGGCCATTCGCCATAGATAAAACATAAGACTACCTTTGTAGAATATCTCTCTTCCGTCAATTTGCATTTGGGTTTCCTTTTATTGGGATATAGGTTTGCGCGCATTATATCGTAATATATTTTTAAATTCTCGCAGAAATTATCATTTTATAAAACTACTATTTTAAAAGCGCAATTTGTTTTAAAGCCTTTTTCGCACACTCCCTTAGATCCTCTTCACTTAATGAATCGCCTACTGTATCATCACCCCTCAACTCTTCGTCTGGTTCGAATTCATCGATGTCAGTAAGAAGTCTATTAAGCGGCTCATAATATTCATCGGGAAAATTTTTATCATTCACAAATTTATCCCAATATATCTTTTCAAATTTAAATACGTCGATTCTGTTTTGCAAAAAATCCTCTATTATTTTTATATATTCTTCTATCATTGACCCTCTTTCGGTATATTTTTAATCGCCCGCCGCTCTAATGCTTAGAACCGACCATAAATCACTACCTATATTCACGCCTTCGCATAAATTTTTTATAATTGTTAAGTCGTTGGAAGAAATTTTTATATCATATTCATACATTTGAACTAAAAAATCTTCCAGCGCTATACCATATTCTCCACCCCTAACCAGCTCTTCCAAATAAATTACAAAGTCGTACCGACCGACTCCGGCAAATTCATCTTCGTAATTACGGAACAAATTTAAAAATATCGAATTGCCATGTCTCATTCACTACTTTCCTTAAAATTCATTTCTCATCGCCGCTTCATAATCTCTTCTAGCTTCGAATTTCTATTTGAATATCAAGCAAGTCATCGTGATCTGGGTATTTAGCGGTTTCCGAGAACGTAAATTGTATCACGTCGAGTAACTGCTCAGCCAAATCGCTGTATTTTTTCTTAAATGCATTGAAATGTAAGAAAATTAGCTTTAAATCGTCTCGAACGCCCTGCTTATTTTTTACCCCATATCTCGAGTTTTCTTCTTTTTCTTCGATGTATTCGCTATAGCTTTCCCATTCGTCCTTATCTTCATATTGCTCCCATTCTTCCTCGCTGTAGTCTTTCCATTCTTTAAATCGTAGAAACCAAAAGAAGTCCGCGAATGCATCAGGACCGATACGCAGCGGCAAGGCTAACTTTTCAGATAGATAGGAGTATAACTTATGCTCTATTTCTTTGGGGCAATAATTATGCCACTCATCAATATATCTTCTGTCTTTTTGTAACTCATCAAAGTCAATCACTGCTTCTATCATTTTTCCCCACCCTAACTATGCTAACGCATATTTTCTTTAAATTCTAAAAATCAAATAAGCGTAGATTAACGCAAACTTGCCTTTATTAAATTTTAGTATAAATCAGACCAAAAAGGCACATACGGGCATTTTCCGACCGGCTCAAGAGGATTTTTGCTAAATTCCCTCAAAAAGTAGTCATATAAATTTTTCCCATAATAGATGACGTCGGTATAGTGTATAGATAAGACCGGCGGATCCGATAATTTAATACACGGCATATACCTATGAGAATATATAGGTATAATCTTAGGCGCAATTTTGGCTGCTTCTAGTACAACGGCTCGCTTGCGAGATCCGTCTTCGGGCATCGGACCCCATTTTTGCGTATTCCAATAGTTCTCATTTGGAAAAATTTCATCAATAGGATCGTTTTTTAAGTACTCAAAGACGTAGTTCATAGCTTGCTTTATCTCCTTTATATTTTCATCGCTAAAGTCTCTCCAATTATAAAATTCTACCGAAATAGGCAATGTATATGACAAAAAATCTCTTAGGCTTTTTGGAAATTTAAACTCATAAATTTGCTCTATTTTGTCTATTTCGCTCTCTTTCAAACCCTCGCTAAATTCTATACCGCTCTTTTCTAGCAGCTCTTTTATTGGCTTATACATATTCTATTTTCCTTATAAGGCTTTTAGTCATAGTCGAAGTCGTCAAGTTCATAACCAAAAATTTGGATTGTTTTTAAAGCTAGCTCGCGTAGTCCGCAAAAGGTGTTATTGCGGTATACAAAGTCTTCGTAGTCTGACATAGAAGCTCTCTCCTCTTCTTCCCAAAATTTTGAGTCACACTCCGCAAATTTATCTAGCATTTTAACTATCGCTTTACGTTCCTCTACACTGAAATAAATTTTGTTTGATTCCGCTAGGGCTATTTTGCAAGCGTTCTCACAGTCTTCTATTAAATCTATGCACAACAAATACTTATCTTTTGTAGGATTGAGCATATATTTTTCTTGACATTCCAATGAAGCAAGACAGCATAATTCTCTCAATAGCCTTTCTTTTATTGACATTTTATTCTCCCAAATTTTATATTCCATACCACTTCGTTACATTTCCTTCTTCGTCGGTATCAACCTCTATGTGTTCGTATTTGTTGCAGAGGCTCGGAATTAAAATTTCATTATAATATCTTTTGCCGCATTCTGTGATAAACATATACATATTATGATGGCACCACCGATTCGGCTCCTCCCAAAAGGCGCAGTCTGCGTAAGTATAATTTTTTAGAGGTTCGTATGAGCGGGCTATAAATTTATCTAAATTATAAAAGAAATTTTCTCTTAAAATTTTCCATTCTTCAAATTTTTTCATATTTGAATTTATATTAGCGCTAGTTTTATATTTTATGTCGGTATCTATGAAATTATTTAGATAAAACTGCCCGAAGAGCATTATTAAAATATCTCTTACATTCTCATCGCATAAATTAAAATTATGAATTAATGCACTGGCGATAGAGTCGGTCTCATAAACTTCGGTGCTTTTCATTAGGCTAAATACCTCGAGCTCATAAAAATCCAGCAATCTTTTCCCGCTTGCGGCTTGAAAATCTTTAAAAATCTTAAATCTAAAATCTTCCGCTTTACTAAAGAAATAGGCGTACGGGTTTAAATTTAGATCAAGCGCTTTTATTCTCATTTTATACCGTCCAAACTATTGTTTTTCGCATTTTAGTATTGTTTTGCATAATAAGCTCTTCCTTGCTGCGTTTCGGTCGCACAAAAGTATTTGCTATTTACGCCGACCGGCTCATAACTTTTATCATCTCTTAAAATATTTAAAATTTCAGATTTATCACATATCTCTTTCGTTTCTGTATCATAACCCCAGTTTGAACTAAACAATCTTATATAACCTTGCTCGTATAAAAACAATAAAATTTCTTTCGCCACTTTAAGCGAATTGGCAACGTTAATAGAATTTAATTCCCAAACGATCTCCCATAAAGAGATATAATCGCCATCTTCGACTATTCCCGATAAAATAGTTAAAATCGTCTTTTTATTCATTTAAAACCGCATTTCCTTTTAATGGAATTTTAACTACCGCACCGTCTTTGCTATTTTTAGCACAAGAATCCAGCGTACAATTTTTATAGAAAAATTTGATTTTATAAAAATTTTCATCTCCCGATGCAACCGCCAATAATAGGCTTTTTATACGACGAAATCTATCGAAAATATTCGGCTTTGTATCTTTTTGATATTCGTCCATTTTAAAACATTCGCTTTTTGCATCTACGCTCACATCGCGCCAACTTCCATTTAAAAATATGTCATTAGAGATAGAAATAATGCCCTGCATTATTTCTGGGTCCAACTCTTTGTTTTTATAATGCCGCAAAATCTTTTTTAAATCGGCTTCCAATTTCCAATATTCATCATCGGACCATAGATTATTATCTAAAATCATGCCTATGAACGAATTTGCATCATATCTATCATCAAATGCGGTATTTCTATAAAAATTTACAAGATTCATTGCATCAATCCTTTGGAGCATACCAAAAACCGCTATTGCTAAATTCTTCTTTGAATACGATGCTATTGCACAGAACATTTAATCTTTCAAATCTATCATATATGCTAGGCACTACGCCATCGCTGTTTTTCGCACACAGCATATTGCTTACATAAATTTCCGATTTGTCCTCCACGCCGATAACATCATTAAATATCGCTAGTATTGCGATGAAAATTTCTCTTGGAAGCGTTTTTTTATGATAAAAGCTCAAAATCTGCATTAAAGTTTTATCTAACTCCCAATAGTCGCAATCCGACCAAGTTTTTTGATATATAAATTTCCCGACAAACGAATTGATGCTGAATTTATCAGAATTCGTTAAATTCTGGTATAAAAGTTCTAACTCCATTAATCACCGTCCTTTTTTCATTTCTTTATTAAATGTTAGCCGTCTTTATGGCAAATTTGCGTTTATAAAAATCGGTTATTTTCTGTTTGGCAACTCTTTAGATAAAATTTTTGAATCGGGATACAATTTTTTCAAAAATTCTATCTCTTCTTGATCTAGCTCGTTTAAAACCTCTTCTGTCGGTTTTTCGCTTAAAATTTTTCCATAAACCAAACTCAGCCTTTTATATGCGCGCGGGTTACCGTTCTTTTCAAATTGCTTTATTATGACAATCCTGCACTCTTTTGTTATTTCAGAATCGCCCATAAAAAGATCTTTTATATCGCAAGAGGCGCTTTGCTCTTTATATAGATAAAATATCCACGCAAATAATATTATAGCGGCGGCAATAAAGTAAATTTTATTTTTCATGAAATCTCTTATTCTTTCGGCTTTCTATCAGCGTAATATAGATGTATGACTTCATCCATATTAATCTCTTTTTCCTTTCCGATCCGCTCGGTACATAATGTGAAATTTCCCTCTTTCGAAACACACTCTTTTAATAAGCCAACTATAAAGTCGTTATTTGTGCATAGATCTAAATTTCCAGAATGAAATTTTTTAATAAAATTTAGCTCTTCTTTGTCTAATTCTTGCTGCGCCTTTTTATCTACACAATATCTATCTAAAAAATAAAATTCATAAAAATAGAAAAGTCGCCTATGCGCCCCGCTGTTGCCATTATTAGCCCGTCGTATCAATTTTAATCTGCATTTTTGCTCCATACGATTGTAGTTTTGCCTCAACATATCGTTAATATCACAAGGTGAAAAACTTAGCATCGAAAGAACAATATAAATACAAAGAAATATACTAATTATGATGAGAAAAAATTTCATTTTATATCCTTACTTATTTTTGGTTTTTTAGATATAAACGATCAATCATAGAATTTGCAATTTAATTAGTAATAAAAGTGGTGTCCTGCGTTGAATTTGTACAACCCTCAGAATTCCCCCGAACACTCGATTACAGAATATCAGTATATAGTCTTTTAAAAAACTATATAAAAATATTTGTCGTCCCTTAAGGAAACTTTAAATAATAAGCAAAAATGAGTTAAGAAGTTTCAAACCTTAAGAAATTTAGCTTAAGCCTTATAGCGCTCAAGGTTTAAAATCTTAAGGAGGTTGATTAATACATTTTCACTAAATGCCTTAAGCGCCTATATGTAAGATGT